>Ga0164241_10002664_pt1 | contig 18930 bp, 21 predicted proteins | sample OricomyardsoilBY_FD_108780 | JGI IMG/M metagenome (GOLD analysis project Ga0164241, IMG submission 108780) | Backyard soil microbial communities from Emeryville, California, USA - Original compost - Back yard soil (BY) | ecosystem: Environmental > Terrestrial > Soil > Unclassified | place: USA...
ACCTGCATCAGCCCTCCTCGGGGCATCGTCATGCGGTCACGGAACGCCACACAATCCGGTCTTAAGTATTCACTTAAGCCGGTGCCGCGCCAGAATGTCGGCATGACGCTCACGCAGCTGAGCACGTTCGTCCTGGTCGCCAAGCTGGGGTCGGTGAAGGCCGCGGCCACCGCGCTCGGGGTGAGCGAACCGGCCGTGTCGCAGGCGCTGGCCGCGCTGCGTCAGCAGCTGGGTGACCAGCTGGTCATGCGGTCGGGCGCCACGATGCGGCTCACCACGGCGGGCACCCGGCTGCTGCCGATCGCCTCGCAGATGGTGGCGCTCGGCGCGGACGCCGAGGCCGCCGTCCGGGCCGGCAAGGGCGCGCCGGGCCAGCTGCGCGTCGTCGCGTCGGGCACGGTCATGGAGTTCGTGGCCGCCCCGCTGGTCGACGCGTTCGCCGAGCGGTCCGGCCGCAAGATCGACACCACGGTCGGCATGGCCGCGACCGACGAGATGCCGGTGCTGCTCGCCAACCGGTTCGCCGACGTGGCGCTCGGCCCGAACCTGAGCCGCACGGTCGGCGACACGGCCGACACCGAGCGCGGCAGCGAGCTGATCTCCGAACCGGTGTTCCGCACCCACCTCGTGGTGGTCGCCGGCGCGGGGCGGCTGCCGGGCAGCCCGGCGCACTGGTCGTGGCTGGTCGACCAGACGGCCACCGACCCGGCGAGCGACGCGGGCCGGCTGCTGGCGCGGCTGCACGTGCCGGAGGCGCGGCTGCGGGTGTTCGGCAGCATGACCGCGGCGTGGGCGGCGGCCGCGGACGGCGCCGGGGTCGCGATCGCGCCGGGCCACCTGGTCACCGCGCGGCTGCGGCGCGGCGAGCTAAGGGTCGTGAACACCGCGGCCACCCCGTCGGACGCCACCTGGTACCTGACCACGCTGACCCCCGAGCGCCGCTCGGTCGCGGCGGAGACGTTCCGCCACTACCTGTCCTCGGCCGCCGCGCTGCGGGTGATGCGCGAGCCGGGCGCGGGCGTCCCGCCGTCGAAGTTCCGCCCGCCGGTCTACGTGACGTTGTGGAGCTAGTGCTGTGCCCATGGTTCGCTCCGCTCACGTCTGCTATTAAGCATTCGGTTACCCGGCTCTTGCCGCCTCGCGACACCGGTCACGACGATCACTCGTATGGAGCCTCGTAACGACGCTGGCAACCCACGCATGTACGAGCTGATCGAGGACGCCCCCAAGACCGGCAAGAGCCCGACCATCTGGGCGTTTCCCGCTGTCGTCGAGTGGCTGAAGGTCGCCGGGCAGCCGGTCCAGGGGCCCTGGCCACCGCACCAGCAACCCCGGCCCGACCCGACCGACGAGGGGCTACCGGTCGCCGTGCCGGAGCCCGAGCCCGAGTCCGAGAAATAAGGGGAGGCGCCCATGTATCCCGCCCGCTTCCGCTACGAGGCGCCGCGCACGCTGGACGAGGCGCTCGACCTGCTGGCCACCCACGGCGACGACGCGAAGGTGCTCGCCGGCGGGCAGAGCCTGGTCCCGCTGCTGAAGCTGCGCTTCGCCGCGCCCGAACTGCTGGTCGACATCAACAACATCCCCGGCCTCGGCTACCACCGGGAGGCGGCGAACGGGGTGCTGGAGGTCGGCGCGCTGTGCCGGCACGTGGACCTCGAGTACTCCGAGGTCCTCGGCGAGCGCAGGCCGCTGATGGCCAGCGCCGCACCGCTGATCGCCGACCCGATCGTGCGCAACCGCGGCACGCTCGTCGGGTCGCTGTGCCACGCGGACCCGCAGGGCGACTGGGCGTCGGTCATGCTCGCGCTCGACGGCGAGGTCGTCGCGGTCAGCGCGACCGGCAGGCGGACGATCCCGATGGCGGAGTTCGTCACCGGGCCGTTCCAGACCGCGCTGCTGCCGGACGAGCTGGCGGTCGAGGCGCGCGTGCCGGCGCCGAAGGGCACTCCGGCCGGCCGCTACCTGAAGCTGGAGCGCCGGGTCGGCGACTTCGCGACGGTCGGCGTGGCGGTCGCGCTCGACCTGGACGGCGGCACGGTCACCCGGGCGGGCATCGCGCTGACCGGCGTGGGCGGCAACAACCTCAAGGCCGTCGAGGCCGAACGGGTGCTGGCGGGCAGCACGCTGGACACGGCGACGGTGCGGGAGGCGGGCCGGCTGGCCGCCGAGGCCGCCCGGCCGCGCACCGACCACCGCGGCAGCGCCGAGTACAAGCGCCACGTGGTGGCCACGTTCGTCGTCCGCGCGCTCGAGTCCGCCGTTCCGGTTGCGGCGTAAGGAGATCCGATGGACAAGCTGGTCGACAAACGCCGCGTGACCGTGACGGTCAACGGCGAGGAACGGGTGGTCGAGGTCGAGCCGCGGGTGCTGCTGGCACACCTGCTGCGCCAGGGCCTGGGGCTGACCGGCACCCACATCGGCTGCGACACCACGAACTGCGGTGCGTGCACGGTGCTCGTGGACGGCTCGCCGACGAAGTCCTGCACGATGCTCGCGGTGCAGACCGACGGACACGAGGTGCGCACGGTCGAGGGCATGGCGCAGGCGAGCGAGCTGCACCCGCTCCAGGAGGGCTTCAAGGAGGAGCACGGACTCCAGTGCGGCTTCTGCACGCCCGGCATGATGATGAGCGCGATGGCGTTGCTGGAGCGCAACCCCGACCCCACCGAGGAGGACATCCGGTGGGCGCTGTCGGGAAACCTCTGCCGCTGCACCGGATACCAGAACATCGTGAAGGCCGTCCTGTGGGCGGCCAAGAAAATGCAACCGGCGGTGACGGCATGACTGCCCTCGACGAGATCAAGATCGGTGGGCTCGGGTCCAGCCGCAAGCGGGTGGAGGACGACCGGTTCATCCGCGGGCGCGGCAACTACACCGACGACATCACGCTGCCCGGCATGCTGCACATGGAGATCCTGCGCAGCCCGCTCGCGCACGCGCGCATCAAGTCCATCGACACCAGCAAGGCCTGGCAGATCCCGGGCGTGCGGCTGGTGCTGACCGGCGAGATGGCCGCGCAGCGCAACCTCGCCTGGATGCCCACGCTGTCCTACGACACGCAGGCGGTGCTCGCCACCGACAAGGTCCGCTTCCAGGGCCAGGAGATCGCCTGCGTGGTGGCCGACGACCCGTACATCGCGAAGGACGGCTGCGAGGCCATCGACGTGGAGTACGAGCCGCTGCCGCCGATCGTGAACCCGGCGCAGGCGCTCGCGCCCGACGCGCCGCTGATCCGCGACGACAAGGAGGGGCAGACCGACAACGTCTGCTACCAGTGGGAGGTCGGCGACAAGGAGGGCACCGACCGGGCGTTCGCGCAGGCGGACGTGGTGTCGCGGCTGAAGCTGCACTACCCGCGCTCGCACCCGTCGCCCATCGAGAACTGCGGTTCGATCGCCAACTTCGACCCGGCGACGCAGAAGCTGACCGTCTACATGACAACGCAGGCGCCGCACATCATCCGCGCCGCCGTGGCGCTGGTGGCCGAGCTGCCCGAGCACATGATCCGGATCATCTCGCCGGACATCGGCGGCGGGTTCGGCAACAAGGTGCCGGTCTACCCCGGCTATGTCTGCTCGATCCTGTGCTCGATCCTGCTGGGCAAGCCGGTGAAGTGGATCGAGGACAAGTCCGGCAACCTGATCTCCACCGGGTTCGCCCGCGACATGTACTTCGACGGTGAGCTGGCGCTGCGCAAGGATGGCAGGATCCTGGCCGCCCGGTTCCACGCGGACACCGACCAGGGCGCGTTCTTCTCCGACGCGCAGCCGAGCAAGTTCAAGATCGGCCTCGTGCACTCCGCGTTCGCCTGCTACGACATCCCCGTCGGGCATATCACCGCGCGCGGGGCGTACACGAACAAGGCGCCCGGCGGGGTGGCGTACCGCTGCTCGTTCCGGGTCACCGAGGCGATGTACTTCCAGGAACGCATGATCGCCGCGGCCGCCGCGGACCTCGGCCTGGACCCCGCCGAGTTCCGCCGGGTCAACCTGGTGCGCGACGAGCAGTTCCCGTACCGCACGCCGTTCGGCTTCCTCACCGACTCGGGGCAGTACCACAAGTGCCTCCAAATAGGACTGGACGCGATCGGCTACGACCAGTTCCTGAAGGACAAAGAGGATGCGGCGAAGCGTGGGCGGCGGCTGGGCATCGGGATCTCGACGATGACCGAGCCGCTGGGCGCGGGCAACAGCCGCGAGTACGACATCCTCGGCATCAAGATGTTCGACTCCGCCGAGCTGCGGGTGCACCCGACGGGCAAGGCGATCCTGCGGACCGGCGCGAAGACGCAGGGCCAGGGGCACGAGACGACGTGGGCACAGATCGTCGCGCACGAGCTGGGCATCCCGGCGGCGGACGTGCTCGTCGAGGAGGGCGACACGGACACCGCACCCTTCGGCATGGGCACCTACGCGTCGCGGTCCACCCCGGTCGCGGGCGCCGCGGTGGCCATGGTCTCCCGCAAGATCCGGGCCAAGGCACGCAAGCTCGCCGCGCACCTGCTGGAAGTGTCCGAAGAGGACGTCGAGTGGGAGCTGGGCCGGTTCTACGTGCGCAGCGCGCCGAACCGCGGCGTGACGATCCAGGAGTGCGCGATGGCCGCGTACGGCAACATGCCCGACGGCATGGAACCGGGCCTGGAGAACAACGCCTACTACGACCCGCCGAACCTCACCTGGCCGTTCGCCTGCTACATCGCGACGGTCGAGGTGGACCCGGAGACCGGCGTGTGGGACGTGCTGCGGTTCGTGGCGGTGGACGACTGCGGCGTGCGCATCAACCCCATGATCGTCGAAGGCCAGATCATGGGCGGGCTCACCGAGGCGTACGCCATGTCCAACATGCAGTTCATCACGTTCGACGAGGAAGGCAACTGCGTCGGCTCGAACTACATGGACTACCTGCTGCCGACCGCTTGGGAGACACCGGGTTTCGAGCTGCACGAGGTCGTGACCCCCTGCCCGCACCACCCGATCGGCGCGAAGGGCGTCGGCGAGTGCGCGGCGGTCGGCGGGCCGGCCGCGTTCGTGAACGCGGTGCTTGACGCCTTGTCGGACACCGGGGTGCGCAACATCGACATGCCGCTGCTGCCCGACCGGGTGTGGGAGGCCATCAACACGCGCGCCGACATCTCCGGGGCTCCTCCCGTTAGGACGGACTGACCCATGCTCATCAACGCGGATTTCGAGGTGCCCGCGCCGGTCGAGAAGGTGTGGGACTACCTGCTCGACGTGCCGCGGATGGCACCGAACCTGCCCGGCACCGAGCTGACCGAGGTCATCGACGAGGACAACTACAAGGGCCGCGTGACGATCAAGATGGGCCCGGTGTCGATGCGCTTCGCCGGTGACGTGGAGATCGTCGAGCGCGACGAGGCCGCGCGGCGGGCGGTCATCAACGCGGCGGGTGCGGACGAGCGCGGCCGGGGCCAGGCGGCGATGAAGCTCACCGCGACGCTCGCGAAGGCGGGCAGCGCGACGTTGGTGTCGATCGTCCAGGACCTGCAGGTCTCGGGCGCCGCGGCGCAGTACGGCCGCGGCATGATCACCGACGTCACAGGCGTCCTGGTACAGCAGTTCGCCCGCAACGCGGCCGACGACATCCCGCGGTGGCTGCGCGGCGAGGACCGCGCGAGCGGCCAGGCGCAGTCGGCGAGCGGCCTCGCGATCGGCCTCACCGCGGCGATGACCGCGCTGAAACGGGTGTTCTGGCGGTTCTTCGGTTCCAACGCGCGGCGCCGTGCCGCGCTGGGGAGGTGACCCCGTGGCTCTGTGGTGGATCGGGGCGATCGCGCTGATCGTTGTGGTGCTGCCGGTGGTGATCTTCCTGCTGAACCGGATCCTCGCCGCGGTCGAGCGGATCCGCGACGCCGCCGACGACATCCTCACCGACGGCGTCGCGCTCAACGACGGGCTGGCGCCGGTGCCGGGCCTGCTGGCCACGACCGACGAGACGATCAAGGAAGTCCAGGTCGGCGCGGTGCGCTACGCCGGCAGCGTCGAGAAACTGCTGGAGGCCTGATGCCTGCCGTCGCCTGGGTCACGCTCGCCGGCGCGACCCTCATCATCGGACTCACCGCGGTGGCCCTGCTCCGCGTGATCGTCCATCTGACACACGTGAAGCACACGCTGGACTCGACCATCGGCGGCGTCGAGTCGATCGCCGACCGCACCGGCACCGTGCCGGCGCGGCTCACGTCGGTGAACGCCACGCTGAAGCCGGTGCGCGACTGGGCCGAGGGGGTCTGACGTGGACACGGATCTCACCGGCTGGACGGTCGGACTGATCATCGGACTCGTGGTCGTGGTGGCCGTGGTGGCACTGGTGACCCCGATCATCGTGCTGGCACAACGGATCGGCAAGCAGGCCCCGAAGATCGACGCGGCACTGCGGCAGGCGGAGACCAACACCGCGCCGCTCGGTGCGCTGACCACGACCATCGAGCACGCGGAGACCATCGTGGCCGGTCTCGAGCGCGGCCGGCACCGGCTGGGAGGTTAGTGATGGCCGACAACGAACTCACCTACTGGTCGGTGATCCTGCTGCTGGGCCTGATCGTGATCCTCGCGGTCGTCGCGCTGCTCAGCCTGCTCGTGTACTACGTGAAGCTGATCGACAAGCGGGTGGCCGCGGTGCGCGACACGCTCGAGCGCGTCACGGAGAACACCGAGCACGCGGCGCTGATCCCGCAGACCGCGGACCGGGTGGACGCGGTGCTCGCGGAAGGGTTGCAGCACCACCTGTTCCTCGGTCGCGCCGCGCTGGCCACGGCACCGTCCACTTCGTCGGGAGAGCCGTCATGAGTGAGTCGACGCTGGTGGTGCTGACGGTCGTGGAGATCGTGGTGCTGATCGCCGGGCTGGCGTTCTTCCTGTTCTGGATCGGCTCGCTGCTGACCCGGATCGCGACGAACCTGGAGAAGTGCTCGGAGCACGTGCGGACGATCAACAAGCACGCGGCCGACATCGTGCCGGGCGTGGAGCACATCAACCGCACGGGCAAGGTGGTCGCCTCCGCGCTGCCGCTGCTGTACGGCTTCGCCGAGCAGATCGTGGCGAACGTGTCCCCCACGCCGTCGCGGGACCCGGTGGCCCGGCCGGCATCGGGCAGGCGGCGCTCGCGGCTGCACGAGACGGTCGGCTTCAAGTCCGGATGATCCGGCTGGGTTCCCTGGCGGGCTACCTGTTCGAGGGCCCGCGGCTACTCGGCGGCTGGACCCCGCCGCCGGTGGCCGCGGTGTGGGTGATCCTGTACCGCCCGTCCCCGGAAGACCGCCCCGACCGCTACGCGGTGACCTACGTCGACCACAGCGACGACCTGTCGGCCGCGCGCCTCCCGTTCCGCCACCCGCGGTCGGCGTGCTGGATCAAACGCGCGGGCTCGAAGTGGCAACTGCACATCGCCACGTTCGAGGTGCCCGGGGGAACGCGGGCGCACCGTGAGCAGATCGCGCAGGAACTGACGGCGATCTACAAGCCGAGCTGCAACACCCAGCAGTACGACAAGTCCTGGGAAGACCACTGGATAGGCGAGTACGAAGCCCGCACGACGAAACCCCTGACCACCCCGAAAGAGCCGACCTAGCCTCGCGAGATTGGATGTCGATGGCCCGCTGGAGTGTCGGTCTGGAAGCCGAGGGAGACCGCGTCCTGACCCACGACGAGATTCTCGCCCTGGCTGACGCGGTCGCGGCGGACGGCGGCATCGCGACCGGCATCGGCACGACGCGCTACGGCGCACAGCTGGTGGTGGTCGCGGAGTCCCGGGAGGAGGCGGTCTCGAAGGCCCGCACCTCGTTCACGGCCGCCGCTCGCGAAGCGCGTCTGCCGCAGTGGCCGGTGATCCGTGTGGCGGCGACGTCCGAAGAGGACGAACTACTCGGGGAGTGACCCGCCTTTCAGGACAGAGTCGGCAGCAGAGCGGCGAACGACTCCAGGCTGGCCAGGTCGTGGCCGGACAGCTCGTGGTCCACGTACGGCGAAGCCACCATCATCCCCACCGAACGGCCGCCCGACGACGCGTGCGGGTCCAGCCACACCACCGTGTGGCACAACCGGGACAGGCGCGCCATGGACGTCTCCAACAGAGCGGGCTCGCCGCGGTCCAGGCCGTCCGAGCAGATCACCACTATCCCCCCTCGGCACACCCCGCGCCGAGCATACCGCCGCCCGAACGAGTCCAGTGACGCGCCGATCCGCGTGCCGCCATCCCAGTCGACCACCGCGAGGGAAGCCTGGCGCAGCGCCTCGTCCGGCGAACGGGTCCGCAGGGCGCGCGTGATACAGGACAGCCTGGTGCCGAAGCAGAACACCTCCACCCGCTGGGCCGCCCGCCGTGTCGTGTGGGCGAACTGCAGCAGCGCCCGCGAGTAGTCCGCCATCGACCCCGACACGTCCAGGATCAGCACCAGCGGTCGTGGCCGGGTCCGGCGGCGCCGCCAGTGCAGCGACACCAGCTCGCCCTCCGTGCGCAGCGAGCGGCGCACCGTCCGGCGCAGGTCCAGGCGGCGTCCGGAGGAGGCCGGGCGGGTGCGGCGGGTCCGGCGGCGCGGCGGGGTCAGCCGGATGCGGGCCATGATCCGCCGCAGCACAGCCAGTTCCTCGTCCGTGCAGCCGGCGAACGACCGGTGCCGCATCACGTCCACTGTGGACGCCATCAGGCCGAGCGACGCCTCCTCCGTCTCCGTCGTGCCCGGCTCGGTCGCCGGCACCACGAACACCGTCTCGGCCACCTGGCCAACGGGTGTGGCCTTCAACGCCGCCAGACCCGACGGAGCTGTGGCCGCGCCGAGGAAGAACCGGCGGAACACCTCGTCGTACACCCCGATGTCGTCGCGCCGCGTGACCAGCGTCGTGCGGCCCGCCCAGTACAGGTCGACCAGGTCCGTCGGGTCCAGGACCGCGAGCGAGCCGCAGAACGCCTGCACGTCGCCGGTTCCCACGGCCAGCCCCGCCGCCCGCAGGGAACGGGAGAACTCGACCAGCAACCGGACGAAGTCAGGCATCCGGGACGATCTCCCCGAGCGACTCGCGGACCAGCTCGAGGTCGTCCCGCTCCTTGACGACCGCGCCGAGCGTGTCCGCGGCGACCGCAGGCGTCAGCATCGTCTCGCCGAGGAAGTCCAGCGTGCGCGCCCAGTCGATGGTCTCCGCCACCCCCGGCGGCTTGGCGAGGTCCAGCTCGCGCAGCCGCGTCACGGCCGCGACCACCTTGCGCGCCAGCGCCGCCGACACCGACGGCTCGCGCATCAGCACGATCTCGACCTCGCGGTCCGGCGGCGGGTAGTCGATCCAGTGGTACATGCACCGCCGCTTCAACGCGTCGTGCAGCTCGCGGGTCCGGTTCGACGTGAGGACCACCAACGGCGGCGACGGGGCCGCGACCGTGCCGATCTCCGGGATGCTGATCTGGAAGTCCGACAGCACCTCCAGCAGGAAGGCCTCGAACTCGTCGTCGGCCCGGTCGATCTCGTCGATCAGCAGGACGCACGAGTCACCCGCGCGCACCGCCGCCAGCAGCGGCCGCTCCAGCAGGAACTCCGGGCCGAACAGCTCAGCAACGTCCGCGCGCCCCGGCTCGGCCAGGGCCCGGATGTGCAGCAGCTGGCGCGCGTAGTCCCACTCGTAGAGCGCCTGGCCGGTGTCGATGCCCTCGTAGCACTGCAGCCGGATCAGCGAGCGGCCCAGCACCGACGCGAGCACCTTCGCGATCTCGGTCTTCCCGACCCCGACCTCGCCCTCCAGCAGCAGCGGCCTGCGCAGGGACAACGCCACGTACGCGGCGGTGGCGAGCCCCCGGTCGGCCAGGTACGAGCCCCGGCGCAGCGTCTCGGTCAGCTCGCCGACGGACTTCACGAGCGCGAAGCGTCACGCTCGGACATCAGCTCGGCCAGACTCTGCCCGTCCGGCGCCAGCTTGCCCTCCCGCTCGAGCTTGGCCCGCCACGCGGTCCGCATGTCCTCGTCGACCGGCTCGGCGTCCCCCCCGAACCCGATGTGCTTCATGTTCTTGCACGCCTTGCCCCGGCCGTGCCCGAGGGTTGCGTCGAGGTCGGCGGCGGACTGCTCGCGCGCGTGCCAGATGTCGCGCAGCACCGACAGGGCCTCATCGCTCACCGCGAACCACCTCCTGCGACCAGGCTACGCGGGAGGAGACCGAGGCGGATCCGACCGTTAAGCGATCACTTAAATCCAACTTCCGGAACCGGGACCGGAACCGGTTTCGAAAATCAGCGCCGAACTCTTGTCGCACTGGTTTAGACCATGGCATTCTTTGTTGCTAGGGACAACAAACCTACTCGTCGGTGGTGACAAAGATGTCCTCACACCCCTGCTCACGACGATTCAGATACCTATCCCTGCTGACCGTGCTGGCCTCGGCTCTGCTCGGCGCCGCTGTGGCGACGAGTGCCCCGGCGGCCGGCGCGACCCATGAGGCGGCTCCCGATGTCGGGGTCGCCGCCACGTCGTTCGCGGACGAGTTCAACTCGCCCGCGGGCACCCCGGTCAACGGCTCGAAATGGAACATGGAGACCGGCGACAACGTCAACAACCACGAACGGCAGTGGTACACGAACTCCACAAGCAACGCCGTGCACGACGGCCAGGGCAACCTGGTGATCACCGCCCGCCGGGAGAATCCCGGCAACTACCAGTGCTGGTACGGCCGGTGCGAGTACACCTCGGCCCGGCTCAACACGTCCGGCAAGTTCACCCAGGCCTACGGCCACTTCGAGACCCGGCTGAAGATGTCCCGCGGCCAGGGCATGTGGCCGGCGTTCTGGCTGCTGGGCGACAACATCGGCAGCGTCGGCTGGCCGCAGAGCGGCGAGATCGACATCATGGAGAACGTCGGCTTCGAACCGTCCACAGTGCACGGAACGATCCATGGTCCGGGTTACTCCGGCGCCGGTGGCATCGGGGCGGGCTACGGCGGTCCCGTGTTCGCCGACGGGTTCCACACGTTCGCGCTCGACTGGTCGCCGAACCGGCTCGTCTGGTCGGTGGACGGAAACGTCTACCAGACAAGGACTCCCGCCGACCTCGGTGGCCGGCAGTGGGTGTTCGACCACGGGTTCTTCATCATCCTGAACCTCGCGGTCGGCGGGTACTGGCCGGGTGACCCGAACGGCAGCACACCGTTCCCGAACACGCTGACCGTCGACTACGTCCACGTCACCACCGACGGTGGTGGCGGGGGCGGCGGTGGCCGGATCACCGGCCTCGGCGGCAAGTGCGTCGACGTCGCGGGCGCGAACAGCGCCAACGGCACGCCCGTCCAGCTCTACGACTGCAACGGCACGGCCGCCCAGCAGTGGTCGGTCAACGCCGACGGCTCGATCCGCGCGCTGGGCAAGTGCCTCGACGTCACGTCGGCGTCGACCGCGAACGGCGCGAAGATCCAGCTGTGGGACTGCAACGGCACCGGCGCCCAGCGCTGGACCGTGACCGGTGCCAGGGACATCGTGAACATCGCGGCCAACAAGTGCCTCGACGCGACCGACAACAGCTCCGCCAACGGCACGCGGCTGCAGATCTGGGAATGCGGCGGCGGCGCCAACCAGAAGTGGACCGTCGGCTGAGCTGACGACCCCGCACGACACGGTGCCGCCCCCTGCGCCGGGGCGGCACCGCACCCACCCCTGCGTTCAATCCCTGTCAAGGAGCACACCGATGCCTGTTTCGGCGCGCCCGCGAACACTGCGGAAGACAACGACACTTCTCGGCACGGCCCTGCTGACCGCGGCCACGTTGGCCTTCCCGGCCACCCCCGCCCAGGCGGCAGGCGAGCAGGTCAACATCTGGCTGACCACCACGTCGGACGGCGGTGGCCGGGTCGTCAGCCGCGGCCTGCAGCAGCAGACCCCGATCAACTTCACGGCCGGCACCGGATCCGGCCAGGCCACCATCAACGTCAACGAGAACACCACCTACCAGCAGTTCGAGGGCGCAGGCGCGTCGTTCACCGACACCGCCGCGTGGCTCATGAACTCCTCCGGCGCGCTGTCGTCCGCGACGCGCGAGGACGCCATGCGCAAGCTGTTCGACCCGAACACCGGGATCGGGCTGTCGTTCCTGCGCAACCCGATGGGCTCGTCGGACCTCGCCCGGTTCGACTACTCCTTCGACGACACCTGCTGCGACGTCAACGACTTCTCCATCGCCCACGACATGGCCGACGTGCTGCCGCTGACCAAGCGCGCGAAGCAGCTCAACCCCGCGCTGAAGGTCATGGCGTCGCCGTGGAGCGCGCCGGCGTGGATGAAGGACAACAACAACATGGACCAGGGCTGGCTGCAGTCGCAGTACTACGGCGCCTACGGCCAGTACTTCGCCAAGTACGTCCAGGCCTACCAGGCCCAGGGCGTGCCGATCGACTACGTGTCGGTGCAGAACGAGCCCGGCTGCTGCCCCGGCTACCCGTCGATGCAGTGGAACACCGACGGGCTCGTCTACTTCACGCAGAACGCGTTGTGGCCGGCGTTCCGCGCCGCGGGCATCACCAACACGAAGACGCTGGTGATGGACTGGAACTGGGACGGCTACGGCACGTGGGCCCGCCCGCAGGTGCAGGCGTTGCGCAACGACCCGCTGTTCGGCGGGATCGCGTGGCACGGCTACGGCGGCAACGTGTCGGCGCAGACGACCGCGCACAACGAGTTCCCCGACGTGAAGTCCTACGACACCGAGCACTCCGGCGGCACCTGGATCGGCAACCAGCAGACCGAGGACATGCTCAACATCATCGACTACACCCGCAACTGGGGCCGCAGCGTGGTGAAGTGGAGCCTCGCGGTTGACCAGAACAAGGGCCCGCACAACGGCGGCTGCGGCACCTGCACCGGGCTGATCACCGTCCACAACGGAGACTCCCAGCACGGCCAGGTCACCTACGAGATCGAGTACTACTCGACGGGTCACCTGACCAAGTTCGTCAAGCCCGGCGCGGTGCGCATCGACACCAACGACAACGCGTCCGTGCGCAATGTGGCGTGGCGCAACCCGGACGGCTCCAAGGCGCTGATCGCGTACAACACCACCGGGTCGACCCAGCAGACGCGGGTGAACTGGGGCAACCAGTCGTTCACCTACAACCTGCCGGCGAAGACCGCGGCAACGTTCACGTGGAGCGGCACGACGGGCAGCGACCCCGGCGGCACCGGCCAGATCACCGGCCTCGCCGGCAAGTGCGTGGACGTCGCGGGCGCGTCGAGTGCCAACGGCACGGCCGTGCAGCTCTACGGCTGCAACGGGTCGGGCGCGCAGCAGTGGACGGTCGGCGGCGGCACGATCCGCGCGCTGGGCAAGTGCCTCGACGTGACGTCGGGGTCCACCGCGAACGGCGCGAAGGTCCAGCTGTGGGACTGCAACTCCTCCGGCGCGCAGGCCTGGCAGGTGACCGCGGGCCACGACATCGTCAACACCGCCGCGAACAAGTGCCTCGACGTCACCGACAACAGCTCCGCCGACGGCGCCCGCCTGCAGATCTGGTCCTGCACGGGCGCCGCGAACCAGAAGTGGACCACCCCCTCCGCGTGATGAGGAGACAGTGATGCGAAAGAGAACCGCCGGCCTGGTGGCCGGTGCCCTGTTGGCTCTCTCGTTCGTGGTGACGCCCAGCGCGGCCGCGGACACCGGTCAGATCACCGGCCTGGCCGGCAAGTGCGTGGACGTCGCGGCGGCGTCGAGCGCCAACGGCACGGCCGTGCAGCTGTACTCGTGCAACGGCACGGGCGCCCAGCAGTGGTCGGCGAACTCCGACGGCACGATCCGCGCGCTCGGCAAGTGCCTCGACGTCACGTCGGCGTCGACGGCGAACGGCGCGAAGATCCAGCTGTGGGACTGCAACGGCACGGGCGCGCAGAACTGGCGGATCACCGCCGCGCACGACATCGTGAACGTGGCCGCCGACAAGTGCCTCGACGTCACCGGGAACACCTCCGCCGATGGCACGCGCCTGCAGATCTGGTCATGCACGGGCGCGGCGAACCAGAAGTGGACCGCCCCGGCGGTCGGCGGCGGCGACCCACAGCCCGGCCCGGGCGTGATGGCGGTGGCGCCCTACCTCTACAACGGCTGGGGCAGCCCGCCGAACCCGGTGACCGTGATGCAGCAGACCGGCGTCAAGTGGTTCACGCTGGCGTTCGTGCTGTCCAACGGCTACTGCAACCCGCAGTGGGACGGCGGCCGGCCGCTGACCGGCGGCGTGGACCAGAACACGATCAACGCGGTGCGCGGCGCGGGCGGCAACGTCATCCCGTCGTTCGGTGGGTGGAGCGGCAACAAGCTCGAGGAGTCGTGCTCGTCGGCCGGTGAGCTCGCGAACGCCTACCAGCGGGTGATCAACGCCTACGGCCTGCCCGCGATCGACATCGACATCGAGTCGACGGCCTACAGCAGCCCGACCGTGCAGCAGCGCACGATCGACGCGCTGAAGACCGTGCGCGCCAACAACTCCGGCATCAAGATCTACGTGACGATCGGCACCGGGCAGAGCGGGCCGGACACCGGGATGATCAACCGGGCGGCGGCGTCCGGGTTCACCCCCGACGCGTGGACGATCATGCCGTTCGACTTCGGTGGTGCCGGCCAGAACATGGGCACGCTGACGACCCGGGCGGCGGACGGTGCGAAGAACGCGGTGCGGAACGCGTACGGGTTCTCCGACGACCAGGCATACCGGCACATCGGCATCTCGTCGATGAACGGCAACACCGACAACAGTGAGGTCGTGACCCAGGACAACTTCCGCACGATCCTGTCCTACGCGCAGTCGCATCACCTGGCGCGGCTGACGTTCTGGTCGCTGAACCGCGACCGGCCGTGCAACGGCGGCGGGGCGGACTCGTGCAGCGGTGTCTCGCAGTCGAACTGGGAGTTCACCCGAATCTTCAGCGCCTACGCGGGTTGATCGGTCGGTAGCCTGGGTCTCGTGCTTCCCGAGACCCAGGCTCCCTGGCCATCACGTGACTCGCTGACGATCACCGGCGTGCGGGCGATCGTGACCGCGCCGGACGGGATCCCGCTCGTCGTGGTCCGCGTCGACACGTCGTCGCCGGGCCTCTACGGTCTCGGTTGTGCGACGTTCACGCAGCGGTTCCACGCGGTGGTGGCGGCGATCTCGTCGCACGTGGCGCCGCTGGTGGTCGGTCGGCATCCGGCGGACATCACCGACATCGGCCGGATGCTGCACCTGTCGTCGTACTGGCGAAGCGGACCGGTGCTGAACAACGCCCTGTCCGGTGTGGACATGGCGCTGTGGGACATCGCGGGCAAGCGCGCCGGGATGCCGGTGTACGAGCTGCTGGGTGGCCGCGTCCGCGCGGCGGCCGCCGCGTACGTGCACGCCTCCGGTGAGTCCATTCCGGACACCGTGGCTGCCGCTTCGGCGCATGTCGAGTCCGGCTACCGGTACGTGCGGTTGCAGACGGGCGGCCCGGGCGTCGGGACGTACGGCGCGCCGGGCATTCCCGGCTCGTACCCGCGCGACCCGTACCCGGACGGGTGGGACGTGAACCGCTACCTGGCGGTGACGCCGGCCCTGTTCGAGGCGGCCCGCGCGGCGCTGGGCGACGGGGTGGAGCTGATCCACGACGTCCACTCGCGACTGACGCCGAAGCAGGCGGTGGTGCTGGCCCGCTCGCTGGAGCCGTACCGGTTGTTCTTCCTGGAGGACCCGATCCCGCCGGAACACTACGACCGGCTGGCATCGGTCACGTCGTCGTCGCCGGTGCCGATCGCGGTGGGCGAGCAGCTGGTGTCGGTGACCGACGCGGCCCGCCTGGTGTCTTCCGGCGGTGTGGACCTGCTGCGCGTGCACGTCTCGGCGGTGGGCGGCCTGTCGGCGGCCCGGCAGCTGGTGGCGCTGTGCGAGCTGACCGGTGTCCGCACGGCGTGGCACGGCCCGGGCGACGTGTCCCCCATCGGCGTGGCGGCGAACATCGCGCTGGACGTGACGACGCCGGCCTTCGGCGTGCAGGAGGCGAACCTGTTCGGCGAGGCGGCGCGGGAGGTGTTCCCGGGGTGCCCGGTGCCGCGCGGCGGGTATTTGTATCCGTCACCGGCGCCGGGGTGGGGCGTGGACCTGGATGAGCGGGAGGCGGCGAAGTACCCGCCGGAGACGGGGCTCTTCGAGCAGTGGGCAACCCGGGTCCGCCGCCCGGACGGCGGACTCGAAGCCCCCTGAGAGAGCCACCAGAAGCCCGAGACTGCGAAGGCTCTTCGGCGCCCTGCTCATCGACATCAACGACATCGTGCCCATTCGGCGCATCGTCGCGACGACGTGGCCCAACGGTGGACCGGACGAGTCGCGCATCATCGCGTCAATCCCACACGATCGTCCGCGTATGCCCGTGGGTACCGGCGTCACCACGGCAAAGATCGACGATCGGCTGGTCGTGCATCAGCTCACCGCGGCTCAGCAGCTGCGGCTCGATCACGAGCCGCAGCTCGCCATGTCGCCGCGCGAGGTGCTCGCCGCGCTGGGGATCAGGCGCGCTTGAGCGGAGGACCGGCGTGGTCCTCCGCTCCGCGAGCCGGGTCAGCCCTGCTGCTGGCCCGCGATGTTCACCATCCACGGGACGCCGAACTGGTCGACGACCATGCCGAACTCGTCGCCCCACATCTGCTTTTCCAGGGGCATCGTGACCTTGCCGCCGGCAGCCAGCTTCTCCCAGTAGCCGCGCAGGTCGTCGGTGTCGTCGCCGCTCAGGCTCACCGTGATCGTGTCGCCCGGGTTGTGCGTCATGCCCTCCGGGGTGTCCGAGGCCATCAGCGCGAAGCCGTTCGGTGCCTCGAGCTGTGCGTGCATGACCTTGTCGGCGTCGGCGCCCTGCTGGCCGAACTCGCCGAAGGTGTTCAGGTTCAGCTCGCCGCCGAACACGTCCTTGTAAAACTCCATCGCCTGCCGGGCGTTGCCGTTGAAGCTGATGTACGGGTTGAGACGAGACGCCATTTCGCAAGCTCCTTGGTCGTTACTGAGAGCAACATCCTTGCAGAGAGCCGGAGCCTCGACAACCGGAGAATCTCAGCCGAGCTTGACCGGTTCGACGACAATCGTGAAAGCCGTCTTGTTCAAAAACAGTTCATAGTGCGGCAAAGTGCCCGGACCGCACGACGCGGTGCCGATGCCGTGGTGGCCGACGTCGAGGGCCAGCTCGAGGTGCTCGCCTGCGACCAGTTGATTACGATGCGTAGCCGCCGAGAGTGACTCGTCGGTCCAGCGGCGGGCGGTCAGGCCGAACGGCTCGGCACCGGTGATCTTGACCCCGTCGCCCGCCGCATCGGTCAGCGTCACCCAGCGGACGTCCGCGCGCCTGCCGTTCTCCTGCGGCCGCACATACGGCGTCTGCAGCTCGTCGAGCGGGGCGTGGAAACGGCTCATCCGTGCCGCGATCCCGGTGTCCGGATAGGACTCTCCCGGCCCGCGGCCGAACCAGCTCACGTGGTCGAGCGTGCCGGGCAGCGTGAACGCCACGGCCAGCGTCGCGATCGGCTCCGGCCACGCGCCCTCCGGGTCGACCTCGACCGTCAGCGCGGCGGCCCGGTCCAGCGGCGTCCACCGGTAGGTGACGCGCACCCCCCGGTCGGTCGCCGCCGCGGCGACGCGGGTGCGCACCACCAGCTCGTCGCCTGCCTCGACCTCGTCGAACCGCTCGGTCAGCCGGTGCAGGCCCATCGCCAGCCACGTCTCGTGCAGCCGCCCGATCCGGTCGTTGTCGGTCGGCGCACGCCACAGCCGAAGCCGCGGACCTGCCGCCCGCTGCCCGGCGAGCGAGAGCAGCCGGCCGGTGTGATCGAACGCCATCGGGCCGAGCGAGTATCCGCCGTCCGTCCGATGTAGACGCGACGACGGCGTGACCGGCGCCGGTGGGGCCGGGGCGTGCAGGCGCCGCTGCGCCCAGGCCACCTCGTGCCCGGCGGGCGCCCACGGGGTGTCCGCGGCGAGCACGGCCCGCACGGTCAGCCACACCTCTCCCTCGGCCCGGAAGGCGGGCAGTGGCACCGTGCCGCCCGCGGCCGGCACATCGAGCGTCCCGGCCTCGCCCGGCTCGACCGTCCACTCGAAACGCAGGCCGGACAGGTCGCCGCGCACCGGGGTGATCGTGACGGACTCGGCGGCGAAGCTGAAGCGGACCGGCTCGTAGGTCTTCTTCACGTCCAGCAGCCCCGGCGACGGCGTGCGGTCCGGGAACAGCAGCCCGTCGATGACGAAGTTGCCGTCGTGCAACGGCTCGTCGAAGTCGCCGCCGTAGGCGAACTCCAGGCCGGGGTGGCGCAGGCCGTGGTCGATCCACTCCCACACGAACCCGCCGGCGCAGCGCGGGTGGGCGTCGAACAGCGCGACGTACTCGGCGAGCCCGCCCGGCCCGTTGCCCATCGCGTGCGCGTACTCGCACTGCAGGAACGGGATCGTCGTCTGCTCGCTGATCTGCTCGGTCTCCCGATGCGTGGCGTACATCCGGCTGTGCACGTCGACGTAGGCGTTGTCGTGGTCGCCTTCGTAGTGCACCGGCCGGGACGGGTCGCGCTCGCGGGTCCAGTCGGCCATCGCGGCGAGGTTCTGGCCGGTGTGGCTCTCGTTGCCGAGCGACCACAGCACGATGCTCGGGTGGTTCTTGTCGCGCTCGACCGTGCGGCGCATGCGGTCCAGATAGGACTCCCGCCACGCGGGCTCGCCGGACGGGTTGTGCCGCCAGCCCGCGAACAGGAACCCGTGGGTCTCCAGGTCGCACTCGTCGACGACCCACAGGCCGAGCTCGTCGCACAGGTCGAGGAACGCGGGGTGGGGCGGGTAGTGGCTGGTGCGCACGGCGTTGACGTTGTGCTGCTTCATCAGCAGGACGTCGTCCAGCATGGTCGCCCCTGACAGCGTCCGGCCGGTCAGCGGGTGCCATTCGTGCCGGTTGACGCCGCGGAAGGTCAGCGGG
>Ga0164241_10002665_pt1 | contig 18927 bp, 22 predicted proteins | sample OricomyardsoilBY_FD_108780 | JGI IMG/M metagenome (GOLD analysis project Ga0164241, IMG submission 108780) | Backyard soil microbial communities from Emeryville, California, USA - Original compost - Back yard soil (BY) | ecosystem: Environmental > Terrestrial > Soil > Unclassified | place: USA...
AGTCGATGTAGCTGTAGCCGGGGGTGCTGATCGCGCCGCCGAAGACGTAGGCGAAGAGCAGCACGAACATGATCGGCTGCACGGTGAAGGAGAGCAGCAGGTCGGGGGCGCGGGGGATGCGCATGATGCTGCGTTTGGCCAGCACCAGCGTGTCGGAGAGGGTGTAGCGCAGCTGGGTCACCGGGCCGCCCCCTCGGTGGGCTCGGCGCCGTCGGCGCTCTCGGCGGCGCGGCCGGTGAGGTTGAGGAAGACGTCGTCGAGGGTCGGGCGGTGCAAGGCGACGTCGTCGACCCCCACCCCAGCCTCGTCGAGCCGGCGCACCGCCTCGGCGATCGCGCCCTTGCGCTGGCGCAGCGGCACGCAGAGGGCGCCGTCGCGCATGCTCGGGCGCTCGGCGGCGATCGAGCTGAGCGCGGCGATCGCGGCGTCGGCGTCGGAGTGCGCCTCGAGAGTGACGTCGAGCCGTTCGCCGCCGACCTGGTCCTTGAGCTCGTCGGAGCTGCCCTCGGCGATCACCTGGCCGCGGTCGAGCACGGCGATGCGGTCGGCGAGCCGGTCGGCCTCGTCGAGGTACTGGGTGGTGAGCAGCACCGTGGTGCCCTGGGCGACCCGGCCTTCGATCGTCTCCCAGAGCTCGATGCGGCTGCGCGGGTCAAGGCCGGTGGTCGGCTCGTCGAGGAAGAGCACCGGCGGGCGGGCGACCAGCGCCGCGGCGAGGTCGAGGCGGCGGCGCATGCCGCCCGAGTAGGTGCGAACGAGGCGGTCGGCAGCCTCGCTGAGCCCGAAGCGCTCAAGCAGCTCGCCGGCGCGGATCTTCGGCTCACCCTTGGGCAGGTGGTAGAGGCGACCGACCATCTCCAGGTTCTCGGCCCCGGTGAGGTTCTCGTCAACCGCGGCGTACTGGCCGGCGAGGCCGATGCGGCTGCGCAGCTTGGTCGCGTCGCGCACGACGTCGAGGCCGGCGACGTGGGCGCTGCCGCTATCGGGGCCCAGCAGCGTGGTGAGGATGCGAACGGCGGTCGTCTTGCCGGCGCCGTTGGGGCCCAGCAGGCCAAAGACGGTGCCGGCCTCGGCGCGCAGGTCGATCCCCTCGAGGGCGCGCACGTCGCCGAAGGACTTGCACAACCCGGATGTCTCTATTGCTGCGTCGGCGGCGATCGACGCAACCTACCGAAAAGCCGGTACGGCTAATCGTCGAAGTCGAAGTCCTTGGGCGGCTTCTGCTCGAACCAGAGCTGGTCGTCCTCGGGGGTCTCCTCGAGGAAGTCCGGCGTCTCCTCCAGCACGTCCTCGTCGGCGGCGCGCGGAGCGGGCGCCTCGGCCTCGGCTTCTTCCGTGCCGGGCTCCTCGACCAGGGCCTCGGGCTCGTCGTCCGGCTCCGGCTCGTCGGCAGGCTCGAGCTCTGGCTCTGGCTCGTCGGCGAGTTCCGACTCAGCAGCAAACTCCGGCTCACCAAGCGGCTCCGGCGCTTGGTCGCGCGGCGCCTCGAGTGCCTGGTCGAGTTCGTCGGAGAGGCGCTGCTCGTTCCAGAAGGCGTCGTCCTCGTCGTCGTACTCGTCGTCATCGTCGGGGGCCGGGCCCTTGATGCTGACCTCGCCTCCTTCGGCCTCGTCGAGGCCGGCGAGTGGATCGGTCGGGCCGAGGCGAGGCTCGGCTATCTCCTCTTCGACCAGATCCTCGTCGCTGGGGCTGGGCGGGCCCTCGGCGGAAAGCTCGGCGTCGAGGTCGTAGAGCTCGGTCGGCTGTTCGGCGATCGCGTGGCGCTCTTCGGTGGAGTGGGCGGCGGGCTCGGGCTCCTCAGCGGGCTCCGGCTCGGGCTCCTCGGCCTCGGGCGCGGGCGCGTCGGCGACGATCTCGTGCTCCATCGCCGGCTGCTCCTCCTCGGCAGGCGCCTCGTCGACCGGCTCCTCGGCGGCGGGAGCCATCGGCGGCGGCTCCTGAAGATCGGCGATCGTCGGCTCACGTCGCGCGGCCGGCTCCTCAGCCGTCTCCGGCTGGGTCATGAATTCGGTCGGTGCCTCGGCAGCCGGATCGTGCTCAGCCTCGTCGCCGGGCCGCTCCGCTTGGCCGAACGCCTGGTCCTCAAGCTTGCTCAGCTCGGAGTCGTCGGCGCCGTGCTGGCGCTTCAGCTCCAAATGCTCGCGGATTGCCTCGTCGAGAATTCCCATCAGCTACGTCCCGGGAACCTAAAGCCTATGCGGTTATCCTTCCCCATGCGAGGGTCCTGGGATGTTCCTCCCACCCCCGCCTGAGGGGCTATAGCTCAGCTGGCAGAGCGCCTGGATCGCACCCAGGAGGTCGGCGGTTCGAATCCGCCTAGCTCCATCCGCAGAACCCCTGCACGTCGGCGGGTTCGCTTTTTCAGGACCGCTCGAACCGCCTCCTGAAAAGCGCTCCATTTCAGCCACGAGTGGCTGAAATCGCGTAGATGCGCGGGGATTAGCGGCGATTACGGGTTATTCCCAGCTTGCAATCGGGCGACAGCAGAGCTAAAGGCGCCTAAGCTTCAGCCCCCATGAGCATCGAGCGCGAGTACGAGGTCGTGCTGCAGCCGGAGCCAGAGGGCGGCTTCAGCGTCTTCGTGCCCGAGTTGCCAAGTGTCGCAACCCAGGGCGAGACGATCGAGGAAGCAACCGGGATGGCCAAAGAGGCCATTGAGGCCTACCTCGAAGTGATGCATGGGGGCGGCCTTCCCATCCCGACCGTCCACCGCGGCAGCTTCGCTGTCCACGCGGCGTGAGCGCCAAGCTCCCGGCGGTCAACGACAGGCAGATCATCGTTGCCTTCGAATAGGTCAGTGAGTCTGTGGCAGCCATCACGTTCGATGACGCCCATCACCGAGGAAGTCCCGGAACCAAATAGGTAACGAGCACGCGACGCTGGCCATCGCGGCACTCCGTGCCTGAGCTAGCTGCACGTAACTTCCAGAACCAGTCAGGTTCCTGATATGAATCGGCTCGTACCTATGGGAGAACAGGAACAAAAGGGCGCAGCGGCAGTGGGGGAGCGTGATGCGAACCGAGTTATCGAGGAGCAACTCGAGGAGAGGGTGCGCACGCTGGAGTCAGCAAGCGGCTCAGATGTTCTCTTCTACAGCGGACTGATCTACCCGATGGCTAGCGAGATGTTCAAGGACGCACTTGAGGCGCTCCCTGACAGAACCAACGGCATCCTCGTCTTGCTCGAGACCACCGGCGGGCTAATACATGTCGCAGAGCGGATCGCAAAGATCCTCCGCCACCACTACAGGCGAGTCGCGTTCCTCGTACCAAGCGAGGCTCTGTCAGCTGGGACGATCCTCGTCATGTCAGGCGACTCCATATACATGGACTACGCGTCGATGCTCGGGCCGATAGATCCTCAGATCCGGACGAGCAGCGGCAAGTGGGTCCCCGCACTCGGCTACCTAGAGCAATATGAACGGATGGTCCAGAAGGCCGACGAAGGACGTTTGAACAGTGCCGAGCTCGCGTACATGATCGAGAACTTTGACCCCGCCGAGCTCTACCAGTACGAGCAGGAGAAGGAGCTCTCGATCGCACTGCTCGAAGAGTGGCTCGCGAAATACAAGTTCAAGAACTGGAAGAGGACGGAGTCGGAAGGTACGAAAGTAACCGCCCAGATGCGGAGGGAACGGGCAGCCGACATTGCGCTCAAGCTCAACGACACCAACCGGTGGCACTCGCACAGCCGGGGCATCCCAATCGAGGTACTGCAGCGCGACCTAAAGCTCTTGATCGACGATTTTGGGACCGATGATGCGCTCGGGTCGGCAGTCCAGAGCTACTACCATCTCCTCAAGGACTACAGCTTCAAGCGAGGAAATCAGATCGTCCTACACACGAGGGAGCGATACGTTGGCTGGTGAAGGCAGATTCAAGACGAACGCAACGGCTATCGCAGCGAAAAATCCCAAGGTCGACCTCAAGGTGGTGAAGGAGGCTCGCGGTTACATCGCCGAGCGCCGTGCCGGCGGCCGGCAAAGACGCGGTTATACCCTCTCCTCGCCACACTCAAAGTCGCTTTAGTCCATAGCGACCGCCAGGGTTCCTCTGGCTGCCAAACTTTGGTTAGGTCTACTGGGTCCGACGGAGCTTACGCACCGACTCAAGTAGTTCGCCGCGCACCTGGCAATAGCAATCGGGCAACGGCTTTCGGCTTTCGCGGGTCGCTGCCCACGGGCCGATGAGTGCGTCGTACTGCACGAAGTTCGCAGCGAGCTGTCCCGGCTCGATCATCCCAGCCACCAACCTACCCACGACCATGCAGGCAGCCTGCTGGGAGACGAACGGAACTGATGGACGGTAGTGACCCGCTGCAAGGTCGGTGAGACCAACCGCCTCGGCCAACCCACAGATCGGTTGGCCCAGCAAAGGTTGTAGGACGTGCCGCTGCTTGGCATCTAGAGATGCGAGGTGGGCCTCGAGCAGCGGCCGGTCGCCACGACTGACGACCTCGACGGGCAGTCCGGTCGCCTCGGCGAGACGCTCGGCAGCGGTAGGCCCTTCGCGGCGCTCGGGAAAGAGGCACATCAGGCAGGCAGTCTCACTGAAGACCACATCATGCAAACCACACATCGTGTCGCCAGTGGCACCGTCGATCAACCTATCCGGCCACAGCCGCTGCGCCTCACGGCGGGCGCCTGGTGAGTCGAGCCCGGTCAGTGCCAAGGCGGGCCATATCCCCTCGCCGCGGTCGACCGCCTCTATAAAGCTCGCCGCCGTCCCGACGTGGGTGGCGACCGACATACCCGGAAGCGCGGCAGCACCGAGATCGACCTTCCAGGGTTCATTCTCGGCGTCCGCCGCCACCCCCAGAGAGTAGGTGCCGAGGTTCTCGGGACCAAAGCGCTCGGGGTCGATGAGTTGAACTCGGCCTTCGGCACCTAGCAGGGAGAGGATCCGCGTGATCGCCGTACCGATCGCGCCCTGTCCGACCAAGGCAAGATCAAGGCAAAGTGGCCCGTCCAGTTCCGGGGAATCCCAGGGCTTTTCATCAAGGCGAACGGGACACCATGCGATCCGGTCGTTGTAGCTAGCCCGCTCGGGTCGAACTGACGCGATGCGCTTGAACACCTCGCCTGCGAGAAGCGCGGCGCAGGTGAATGCCCCAAGTCCGCTTGCGCCCACATCCGGACCCCCTAGGGACCGGCCCGAGACGACGAGGGCGCCGTGGCGGACCGGCATCCCGGCGATCGTCGCATCGCGCCGCTCGCAACCGACGGCGACGAGGACATCCTCGTCGCCGTTGCAACCGATTCGGATACCGCGGCCGGGATCGATCCTCGCGGCGATCTCGCTGATCCTCCCGATCTCGTCGGCCTCAAGAGAATCCGACTCGAGGACGAGCTGAATCGGCAGCCGACGCAGGGTGTCGACCAGCACCTCGGCGGTCAGGACCGAGTCTTCCCCCTTCCCGACAGCGATCGCGACGCGACTGCGTTCGAGCCTCCCGAGGAGCGTCTCCTCGGACTCGGCGCTTATCCCCTCGGCGAGGCGCAGGGCTCTCGAATGCCTAACGTCCATCCCTCCTCCCTCCCGCGAAGTCGATCCGCTCGCAGGCGCCCGGAGTCACCACCGGTGCCGGGCATCCGTTCCACGACCCTCGCTCGAACCTCCACCACGACCAGAGCGCAGGCTCGCGAGGCGGGTCGGCATACCGGGGGACCACGCAAGTGACGAAGCCCTCGACGCTGAAACCGTGTTCGAGATCAGTGCGCGAGAGAAATGCGCTGCGACGGTGCGAGTGGAGTTGGGCGCGGATCATCAGCGCTTCGTCCGCCGCACGTTCGAAGAGTTCCGCCATGGTCTCTCCGGAGATCTCGAAGAGATCCCGGTGGCGGCGCACGCCCTGGGACCCCGGCACTGCGACCAAGGAAAGCTCGTCGGGGGCATCCTCGCGGCTCAGCAGGAAGGCACCGGTCTCCTGCGGCACCGCTCCGTAGGCTTCGACCTCGGCTAGAAGTACTCCCACCACCTCCTCGGCAACCGACAGCTCGCTCACCCCGACCTGCCCTGATAGCGCTCGACCATGTCGCCGACCAGCCGCTCGACAACCCAGAGAAAGGGATTGCCAGAGGCGGGCCAGGCCTCGGGTCCCTCGACCCACTCCGGGTGGACCTTGTATGCCTCGGCCGTGAACGGCTGACAGATGTCGTGCTCGCCGGGCCGGTATCCCGGAATCATTGGCCATGCGGAGCTGACGTCCAGACGCCCTCCCACGCCATCGGCGAATTTCACCGATGGCGCCGCGTGGGGGTATCCACCCTCCCAGGCGATTCGCACGACGTACTCCTCCTCAGGCGCTCGTGGCGGCCGCAGGCTTAGCCAGAAGATCGAGGGGTCCTTGCCGTCCGCGAGCAGGGAGGCGCCGTGTTCCTCCAACAGCTCGCGGACGGCGGGCTCGTCGGCCTTGAGCGCTAGTTTGGTCTCGACGTCGACCATCTCAGCCCTGGATCAGTTCCTTGACGAGGGTCAGCTTGATCTCCTTGACGCCGTTCGCGAGGTCGCCAATCGTCTTGGTGTCGGGGACCTTTGCGCCGGCGTGGCTCAGGTAGTAGGCGTGCTGACCGTCCTCGGCGACCCCGAAGTGGCTCATCGCGCTCTCTTTCACGATCCCGGCGCTCGTCTCGGGTGCGACCTTCTCGTGGAAGGGGCCATTCGGCGAGATCGGGAAATTCACCCTGACGTTGATGCGGTGGTCCTTCTTCGGCTTGGCCTCTGCGGACTGCTCTGCGGTTGACACTGGCGGCTCCTTTCGCCGTCTACTTTAGTGGACGCTGAGCACCATAGCGAACGACTTGCACTCTGTCAACTATGGTGTACGGTGAACACCGTCAGAGACTTCTGGCTTTGGTTCAAGACAAGGAGAAGCGCATGGACACCGAGAAACTTGGAGACCGCCTCAGGCAGGTGAGGAAAATGCGCGGCTGGTCGTTGCGGGAGGCAGCAGAGAAGGCCAATATCTCTCCGGCGTATCTGCAGAAGCTTGAGCAGGATCGGGTGCGAAGTCCGTCACCCAATGTGCTCTACGCATTGGCGGAGCAACTGAAAGTGCCCTACTCCGAGCTGATGAAGCTCGCTGGCTATGTCGTCCCGAGGGACGGCCGCAGTCGGAAACCACTCGGGGACAACATGCTTGCCCACGCACTCTCGAGCGAGGACCTCACCAGAGAAGAGGCCGAGGAGCTTGCGAAGTACCTGGCCTGGTTTCGCAGCGATAAAGGAAGCCGAGCCTAGTCCGGGATATGGGGAGCATCGATGCTCGACGACCTCAATAGCGGCAAGGACATCGCTCGCCTCAGCGAGGAGCTGCTGTCGCGCGCCGACGCCGCTGGCCGCTGGCCGACCCCGGTCGACGATCTCGTCGCCGCCTCGAAGCTCGAGGTCGCCGAGGAAGAGTCTCCGTTCTCTATTTCCGTCCTGAAGCGAGCACCGAAGCACCTGAAGAAAGCTCTTGCCGCGATCGGATCCGGCCGAATCCGCGCGATCCTCGATCGTCGTGAACGAACCGTGCACGTCGACCCGGGCATCGACAATGCGGGACGGAGAGCCTTCCTCCAACTGCATGAGGTCGGCCACGATCTCCTGCCCTGGCAGGCAGAGTTGGCGTACGCCGACAACGACTCCACGCTCAGCCCATCCACGAACAGATTGTTCGAGCGGGAGGCAAATCAAACCGCCGCCGAGCTCCTCTTCCAGGGAGCCAGATTCGCCGCAATGGCATCGGAGTACGAGACGGGCCTCGGCGCGGTGGCCGACCTGAAGAAGCGAACCGGGGCCTCACTGCGGGCAACGCTGCGGCGATACGCCGAGGGCCATGCCGGTGCGGTCTGCGCCATCTACCTCATGCCGTCGCCGTGCCGCGCCGAGCCGACCGCATACAGACGTCGGGAGGTATCTCAGTCGGCAGCATGGTCGAGGCGCTTTGGATCCGCCTGGCCGTATGTGCTCGACGAAGCTGCATTTCCCTTCATCGCGGCGATCGCCGATCCCGCGATCGGCCAGGACGGCGGCTTGACCTGGCCCGACCTCGACTCCGAGCCGATACCGATGAAGGCCGAGGCAATCAAGACCAGCTTCGGAGTGGCGCTTTTGGTCTGGGTCCCTCGGCGAGAGGTCTTCAGACGCAAACGCAGACTGGTTGTCGCGGGAAGTGTATGAGCGACGAGTTTGGAGAAGAGCAGCCGCTTGTTCTCCGCTACGAGGGAGGGGAGGGCCTCCCGCTTCTCTGGGTTCACCTAGACGTAGCGGGGGGAACGCAGATCATCCCGGCGATCCTGCGCGCTGACCTCCCGATCACGGTTATCGCCGCGCAGTGGGCGGACGCGCTGGGCTTGTCGCGGGGTGCCGGTGTTCTCGCGCAGATCGCAACCCAGGGGGATGATGCCGCAGAGCTCTGGGGGCCCTGCGAACGGATCACGCCAGTGGTCAGCGATGCTCTCGACCAAGAGATTGGGGACAACGCTGTAGGGGGTCTCCTTCTCGGCCAAGATTTCCTTCAAGCGATCATTCTCACGTTGCTCGGCCCAGCGCGGCTGATGGTCCTGTTGCGTCCCGCCGATTGACGGACGCCGTCGATGTTGTCGAAATTTCAGCGATTCGACCGAGTGGCTGAAGTTGCCTTGTACCGACAGATGACCCATTGCTGGCGTTTCAGCCACTTCTCGCCAGAAGTGGCTGACTCGCCGCATATCCCCGCTAATCCCCGCGCATCCTGCCAAATCGACCGCTTGGGGACAAGTCACGAATATCCCTGTAAATCGCCATGTTCTAGCGCCTAACACTGCGAATGGTCTTCACGGATCGCACCCAGGAGATCGGCGGTTCGAATCCGCCTAGCTCCATCCGCAGAAACCCTTGCGCGCGGGGGAGGTCTCGCGCATCGGGGACTGACAACGCGATTGCTCCAGGTGGCGATGCGCACCTGTCGCAAGCTATTGGTGCGGCGGGGTCAGGAGACCGACGCCGACGGGGTCGGCTGGACGGGGACGTATTTCTCCCCATCGGTGGTGAACTCGGGGTTGCCGTAGGTCGCCAGGCGGCGCTTTAGGACGCTGATTGTGAAGGTGTCAGTTGCGTCGCGCAGGAGCTCGGGGGCGTGGTTGTCCGCTGTCTGGACCAGCAAGAACCGGCCGATCAGGAAGGGCGCCGTGGCGGCGATGCGCACGACGTCTCCGGGGCTGAGTGAGACGCCCATCGCTGCCGCGGCCTTGCGGTCGCCGTTGACGAAGGCGCGGATGAAGAAAGCCTTGCTGAAGCTCCTCTCGACGGCGTCGGCGGCGCGGTCGAAGGGGGTGTCGTTGGCGGGCAGGTATGCGTCCATCGTCGCGCGAACGAGCTCGCCGCAGGTCGCGTCGTCGAATCCATCGCGGAGCAGTGCCGCGCGGGTGTGCATGACGTGCAGGGTCTCCTCGACGGTGGCCGGCAGGAGCTCCTCGGGCAGCCCGAGCAGGAAGCAGCGGTAGCGTCCGAACTCGACCAGCGCGCGCTCCGAGGCGGTGAACTCGGAGCGGCCCTCGCGGACGGCCTTCGCGGCGAGCAGGTAGATGTTGATCAGGCCGGCGGGCATTTGGTCGACCTGCGGAATCGGGATGCCGTAGACATCGAGGTCCCAGCGGTCGGAGCGCTGGAGCGCGTTGTAGCGGACCATCGAGTGCATGAGGCGGACCATCGCGGCCGCCTCGAAGCCGAGCCCGTAGCGCTCCAGCGCGCCGGGCAGCGTGGTGACGGCGAAGAAGCTCGCGGTCTCGTTGACGCGGCGTGCCGCCTTGCGGCCGCCGAGCGCGCCGGTGAGCGCCATCGGCAGCGCTGCGTAGGTATTCATGAACGTCGCCACGAAGACGCCGCGCGTGAGGAACGGCGCCAGGAACGCCGCCGGGATCCGCGCCTGACGCGCGCCTTCCTCGACCAGGTCCATGTCGCACCAGTCCGGCGTGGCCTCCATCGAGGCGATGAACGCGCCCAGCTCAGGCGGCGCATCCGGCACGGCCTCGATTCCCTCCCTGCAGGCGAGCACGAGCATCTCGATCAGTTCCTTGAGCGGCCGCTCCGCCATCAACGCGGCGTAGGGATCGGCGACGACGTCGCCCAGCATCGTCCCGGTGCTGATCAGCTCGACCGTACGCGCGTCCTCGAGCAGCGGAGCACGGTCGGCGACCCATTCGGGCAACGAGGACTCGTCCTCGGGCGCGGTCGCGAGCCGGTACGGCTGGGCGTCGAAGTCGACCTCGCCGTAGAGCAGCGGCTGCAGGCTCTTCTGGCTGCGGACGCGCTCAGCGAGGGCGGGGTAGTGGAGGGTGCCGGGCATTGGGTATCGGTCAGTCTACGTAACTTGCACGTTGTAAGTTATTAACTTACGGAGTATAAGTTCTGAGCGAGCATGGACGAGCAGAGTCGACGACATCGCATGACGGCCGAGAGCCGACGTGAGCAGATCCTCGACGTGACCCACGCGATCGTCGACACCGAGAGCTTCCACGCCGCGACGCTCGGGCGGATCGCCACGGAGGCCGGCATCACCCGCACGGTCATCTACCAGCAGTTCGGCGATCTACCCGGCCTGTTCGTCGCGCTCGTGGATCGCGAGTCCGAGCGCGCCGCCGCTCAGTTCGCCTCCGCTGTTGCCGCATCTGGCGACCCCGACGAGGACGACGGCACCTTCAGCGACGCCTTCGCCGGCTTCCTGCACGCCGTCGACGCGCACCCGGCGACCTGGCGGCTGTTCCTCTTCCCACCGCAGGGCGCGCCGCCTGAGCTGCACGAACGGCTCGCGCACGCGGAGGCGGTGGTGCGCCAGTACATCGCCGACGTCCTGCTCGAGATCAACCCGCGGATCTCGGACGTCGAATACAGCGCGCGCACCCTCCACGTCGCCGGCCGCGAGCTGCTGCGCCTGCGCCTCACCGAGCCCGAGGCCGCGAGCCACGATCGCCTACTGGCCCACGTTCGGCGACTGACGCCCGCGCTGCTGCGCCAAGCGCCGCGTAGGTAACGCCGCTTGGGTTGCCCCTGACGGATTGCCCGGCCTCCCGTTTTAGGTCCGGAGGCTCAATCCAAGATTTCTGCCGTGTTGGTGGCAACTGATTTGGCGCTCACCAAATGGGTAGGAAGGTCAATCGGGTTGAGAGGTTGACGGTTGCGTCGCACGGCTCTCTGAGCTCAAGGGCTACGCAGGCCGGTTGCAGGTGCCGGGTGTGTCCCAATGAGAGGAGACGTAGGTGTCCACCGTTCTAATCGTTGTCATCGTGGTCGTCGTCCTGGTTCTGGCCGCTGCCGCCGTGGCGATCGCCCGGCGCGCGAAAGAGCGGCGCCGAATCGAACGGGAGCGGCTTGCCGAAGAGGCGGGGTCCCACCGCGACGAGGCGCAGACCAGGGCCGCCAAGGCGACCAGCCTCTCCGAGGAGGAGCAGGCGAAGCGGGCCGAGGCCGCTAAGGCGGCCGAGGTGGCCGAGCAGGTCGCCAAGGAGCACCGCGACCGCGCCGACCAGCTGGCCGAGGCGTCGGAGGGAGCCGGCGCGCGCAGCGAGCGTGAGCGTGAGCGGGCCCGCCGCCACAGCCAGAAAGCCGACGAAATCGAGGAGGATCTATGAGTCACGAGCACCTCAGCCAAGAGGCCGCGCGATGCTGATCGCCGCGGTAGTCGCCATCTGCATCCTGCCCGCGATCCTCGGCTTCCTGCTGCCGCGACTCTCCGACCATGCCCGGCGGGGCGCCGACAAGGGCTTCTCGACCGGAGCTAGAGCGGGCTCAAAGGCCCCAGGACCGATCGGTCGCCTGCTCTCGAAATCTTTCGGAACCTCACAGCGCGCCGCCGACAAGAGTCATTCCGCCGGCAAGAAAGCGCGCTCCAAGTCGCCGCTATAGACCCGGTCCCGCCCATCTTTACCCACCAAGGAACTTAGAACCCAACCAAGGAGCTCGTCTTGTCCATCGTCGGAATTCTCGTCGTCATCATCCTGATCCTGCTCGCCATCTATCTTTTCCGCCGCGTCTTCTAGGGGCGACGAAAGATGACCTTTGCAGGCAGCATCTTCCTGATCGCGGTCGGCGCGATCCTGCGCTTCGCCACCCACTTCCATGTCAAGGGCTTGGATCTGAAGACGATCGGCTTGATCTTGATGATCGCCGGCGTCATCGGCTTGCTAATCGCGATCTGGCAGTGGGCCGTCTGGTCTCGTCGCTCTAGGCAAGCCGAGGTCCTGGTCGATGACCGCAGGGCGGTGGACCCCGAGTATCGCGATCCTCGGGCGCGCTAAGACGACTGCGGCAGCTTGGCCGCGCCGCGCTTCGTGACCGGCGCCGATGGCGGCGGCACGACGGGGCCGATGTCGCCGTCGGGAGCCTCGTCGAGATCGACGATCACCGGCGCGTGGTCGCTTGGTCCTTTGCCCTTCCGCGCCAGCCGGTCGACCCAGGCCGCGCGGACCCGGGCGGCAACCGGGGCGGCGGCGAGGATCAGGTCGATCCGCATCCCCAGGTCGCGGTGGAACATCCCGGCCCGGTAGTCCCAGTAGGTGAAGACGCGCTCGTCCGGCCAGCGGTCGCGGACGACGTCGCGCAGTCCCAGCGCCTGCAGCTCCGCCAGAGCGGCGCGCTCGGGCGACGTCACGTGCGTCTGCCCGGCGTAGGCCTCGGGGTCGAAGACGTCCTCGTCGGCCGGGGCGATGTTGACATCCCCGCAGACGACCGCCGCCTCGGGCCCCGTGGCCACCACGTCGCGCAGCGCGGCCAGCCAGGCGAGCTTGTACTCGTAGTGCTCGGAGTCCGGCTCGCGGCCGTTGGGGACATAGACCGAGTGCACGCGGATGCCGCCGCAGGTGGCCGACAGCGCCCGCGCCTCAGGGTGCGGGAAGCCGGGAGCGCCGGCGAGACCCGCAACGACGTCCTCCAAGCCGACGCGCGAGAAGATCGCGACGCCGTTCCAGCTCGCCTCGCCGTGCACGGCGACCTCGTAGCCACGGTTCGCCAGCTCGTCGCCGAGCAGATCGAGCAGAGCGTCGTCGGCGAGCTTCGTCTCCTGCAGGCAGACCACGTCCGGATTCCGTTCGTCCAGCCAGGGGAGCAATCGCGGCAGCCGCTGCTTCGCCGAGTTCACGTTCCAGGTGGCGATCCGCATCGAGCGGACGGTACCGGGGCCGAGTGCGACTCCGCCTATCCGAGCAGGCGCTGCTTCTCGCGCGCGAACTCGTTGGCGTCGAGGGCGCCGGCGTCGCGGAGGGCGACGAGGCGCTCGAGCTCGTCGACTCGGGCTGACTCTGGGGTCGTGGCGCTGGTGGCCGGTGAGGTCGTGGGCTCGGCGCTTGACGAGTGGCGGCGGGCCAGGCGCTCGGACCAGCGCTCGCGCAGCGTGTCCCAGGTCTCGCCGGGGAACTCGCGCAGGGTCTGGCCGCGCAGGGCCTCGATGCCGGCTACGAAGAGGGCGAGCAGGACCAGCAGCGGTAGCGGCCGGCGGAAGCCTTCGGTCGGTCCCCACCAGAGCAGGAGGAGGACGATGAAGGCGGCGGCCGCGTAGGCGCTGACCCGGTCGCGGAGGAGCGGGGCCAGGGAGCGGCGGGCTCGTTTGGCGAAGCCGAGTGGGCCGGCCAGGACGGCGCCGAGGAAGATGACCAGGCCGTAGGCGAACATCGCGACGCCGCCGTCGCGCAGCAGTGAGGTGGCGATGTCCCAGACGGCGCTGACCGCCGGTTCGACCGACTCCGAGCTGGAGAGGCTGCCGACGAGGGCTTCGCCGGCGACCGAGCGGATGATCAGAACGAGCAGGCCGATCAGCATCCAGCTGATCCCCCAGGCGCGGATCGCCTCGCGGCGCCAGCCGCGGGCCAGGTAGACGGCGAGCGCGTAGAGGGCCAGGGCGATCAGCGGCAGGATCAGCGAGAGGCCCTTCAGCGCGTTGACCGCGTCCTGCGCGGTCGAGAGCTCTTCGGATTCGAGCAGCTGGATCCGCGCCGCGTCGGGCGGCAGCTTGTCGGCGACGTCGACGCCGAGCTGGGCGCCGAGGCGGTCGACGATCGAGCCGAGGTCGAGCGCCACTTCGCCCCCTTCGGTCGAGAGCGTGTCGCCGCCGCCTTCGATCACTTCGAGGAAGAGCCCGTGGGCGTTGCGGTTCGCTTCCGCCCAGAGCGCCTGCACCCGCGGCCGGCTCAGCGCCTCCGAGGCGATCTGGCCGGCGAGCGTGCGCAGGCCGGCGGCCGCCGGCCCCGCCAGCGGCTTCGCCGGAGGCGGCAGGGCGCCCGCCAGTTCCCCCTGCACGTCGACGTTTTCGTAGAGCGCTTCCACCAGGTAGGCGGAGAGCGCCTCGTTGACCTCGTGGTTTTCGAGCAGCTTCGTCGAGGTGTTGGTCCAGGTGTCCGTCTCCAGGGCCTGGCGCTTGACCCAGATCGAGAAGACCGAGACGAGGCCGAGCAGCGTCGCGACGACGAGGATCGCCACGACCAGCTTCCGGTGAGAGCGTTGTTGGGCCACCGCAGCCCGGACGCTCTCAATCCCACCGGACGACTGCCAGCCTGCGCGCATGCCTGTCGCAGGGGAGGCAGACGCCCGGCCCTGCCTGGCTAGGCTTGGCGAATGGTCTTGCGAGTCGCCCTTGCAGACGACAACTACATCGTCCGGGAGGGCCTCGAGCAGCTGCTCGGCGGCGACGCGGAGATCGAGGTGCTGGCCAGCTGCGCCGACATGCCATCGCTGCTGGAGGCGGTCGAGGCGAGGCCGCCCGACGTCGTCCTCACCGACATCCGCATGCCGCCGGACGGCGACGACGCCGGCATCCAGATCGCCGCGCGACTGCGCGAGACGCACCCGCGGATCGGCGTCGTCGTGCTCAGCCAGTACGCCGAGCCCGGCTTCGTCCTGCGCCTGCTCGACTCGGGCTCGGAGGGGCGCGCTTACCTGCTCAAGGAGCGGGTCGCCGAGCGCGCCGAGCTGACCCGGGCGATCCGCGCCGTCGCCGAGGGCGGCTCGGTGATCGACCCGAAGATCGTCGAGGTCCTCGTCCAGGCGCGGGCACGCGCGCAGAGCTCGCCGCTGGCGGAGATGACCCCGCGCGAGCTCGACGTCCTCGCCGCCGTCGCCGAAGGCAAGAGCAACGCCGCGATCGCCGAGGAGCTGGTGTTGACCAAGCGGGCGATCGAGAAGCACATCAACGCGATCTTCCTCAAGCTCGGCCTCACCTACTCACCGGATGCCGAGCAGATCTCCAAGCGGGTCAGCGCGGCGCTGATCTTCCTCGGCGAGTCCGACTACCGCAGTTAGGCCTCCATCCCCCCGGGTAGGGGTGCGTGCAGGATGGAGAACGAGACGGCCAGCTGCCAGCCTCACCCGATGGCGAAGGCGAAGGCGGTAAACGTGCTGGCGGTGGACGACCATCCCCGCTTCCTCGAGGCGGCCAGGGCGGTGGTCGACGCGGCCCCCGGCTTCAACTGGGCGGGTGGCGTCTCCTCTGGCGAGGAGGCGCTCAGCGCGGCCGATCGCGACCGGCCGGACCTGGTCCTGGTCGACGTCAACATGCCGGGCATGGACGGCTTCGAGCTGGCCCGTGAGCTGCGCCTCTCCCACCCCGAGACGCTCGTCGCCCTGATCTCCGCCCAGCACCCCGACGAGCTGCCTCGGGTCGAGGGCGCTCCCGTTGCAGGCAGGGTGCTGGCGAAGGAGAACCTGCGCCCCGCCTGGCTGCGTGAGATCTGGCAGGCGCACGGTGGCGCCTTGCCGTCAGAGAGTTAGTCTGGTCCCTTAGAGGGGACAACTTGAGCAATCGCAAACTCACCGCCTTTGCAGCGCTCAGCCTCGCTCTCTGTGCGATCTCGGCCGCGGTCGCCCTCGCCAACACGGCCGCCCCCCACCGCGACGCCTACGCGACGATCGCCGCGCTCACCGTCGCCGCCCTGCTCGGGGTCGGTCTCTACGCCTGGCGGCGCCGCGGCGAGGGACGCTTCGGCCAGGTCCTCTTCGCGACCGGCATCTGCTGGTTCCTCGCCTCGCTCTCCAACTCCGACGTCGATCTCCTCTACAGCGTCGGGCGCATCGCCGGCTGGGTCTTCGAGGTGATGCTGATCTACGCGCTGCTCTCCTATCCGAGCGGCCGCCTGGAGACCCCCGCCTCGCGGCTCGTCATCGCCGCCGGCGCCCTGCTCCTCGCGACTCTCTACCTGCCGACGATCCCGCTGATCGACCAGTACCCACTGCCGACCCCGTTCACGAGCTGCACGGCCGAATGTCCCGCCAACTCGTTCTTCCTCGGCGGCGAGCCGGGCTTCGTCGACACGGTGGTCAAGCCGCTGCGCGAGGCGCTGACGCTGACGCTCTACGTCTCCGTCGTCGTCCTGCTCTCGGTCCGGCTGCGGGAGGCCAGCCACACCCTGAGGCGGACCCTGGCGCCGGTGCTCGGCGCGGCTCTGCTGCGCTTCGCGGCCGCCGGCGTCTACGTCATCCTGCGCCGCGCCGAGGTCGACGCCGACGTCCTCTACGTCGCCTCGCTGGTGGCGCTGCTGAGCATCCCGGCGACCGCGCTCGGCTTCCTCGTCGGCCTGCTGCAGTGGCGGGTTTACTCCGGCGCCGCGCTCGGCAGCCTGACCACCGGACTGGCCGGCACCGCCGACCCCGCACAGCTGCGCTCCCTGCTCGCCCGCTCGCTGGAGGAACCCGCGGTGCAGCTCTACCACGCGCCCCCGCCAAACGGCAGCGGCCCGCGCTGGGTCGATTCCTCGGGACACGAGTGCCCTCCCCCCGCGGCAGGCCCCGCCGGTTGCCTCACCGAGGCGGAGGCGGAGTCCGGGCTGCGCGTCGGCATCGTCTGCGACCGCGGCTTTCGCGACCATCCCGACTTTCTCGAGGCGGTCTCCTCCTGCGTGATCTCGGGGCTCGAGCGCCAGCGGCTCGACGCCGCCCTGGCGGCCTCGCTGGAGGACGTCGCCGCCTCGCGCAAGCGGCTCGCCGGCACCGCGGACGGCGCTCGCCGCAAGATCGAGCGCGACCTCCACGACGGCGCCCAGCAGCAGCTGGTCGCGCTGCGGGTCAAGCTCGGCCTCGCCCGCGAGGCGCTGGAGCGCGACCCCGGCGACGCGGCCGAGCTGGTCGACGGCCTCGGTCCGGAAGTCGACGAGATCATCGAAGAGGTGCGTTCGCTGGCCCACGGCATCTATCCGCCGCTGCTGGCCTCCGCCGGGCTCGGCGAAGCGCTGCGAGCGGCGGGCCGGCGCTCACCGGTCCCGGTCACGATCAGCGCCGAGGGGATCGGCCGACTCGCCTCCGAGACCGAGAGCGCCGCCTACTTCTGCTGCCTGGAGGCGATGCAGAACGCCAGCAAGCACGCCGCCGGGGCGAGCCGCGTCAGCATCGAGCTGCGACTCGACGGAGACCTCCTCTTCGAGGTCAGCGACGACGGCTGCGGCTTCGCCGCGACGCAGACCAGCGAGGGCGCCGGGATCACGGGGATGCGGGACCGCATGGCGGCAGTCGGCGGCGAGCTGCGGATCGAGTCTCGCCAGGACGCCGGCACCCGAGTCCTCGGCAGGGTGGCGATCCCGTGAGCCGACGGCGCGCGGTCGCGATCGGCGCGCTGCTGCTCGGCTTCGCCGGGCTCGCGGTCGCGGTCCTCGAGGCCGTGCAGGAGTTCCCCCGCGGCCTCTTCGCACTCGCCTGCGTGGTCGTCGGGGCGAGCGCCGCCTGGTACGGCCTGCTGCGCACCGGCGCCTCGCGGGTCGCGGGCCTGCTGGTCGGCCTGCTCGGCTTCGCCGGCGCGCTGGCGCTGCTCGCCTCCGACAGCCTGCTGGAGGAGGCGTTGGTCATCGCGGCGCTCCTGCTCAGCGCCGCCCTGGCGCGCTCGGCATTCAACGTCCACGTGCGGCTGCCGGCGCGACCCGCGCCGCGCCGGCCGGTGCTCTTCTTCAACCCCAAGTCCGGCGGCGGCAAGGCGGAGAAATTCTCGCTGGCGGCCGAGGCGCGAGCGCGCGGGATCGAGCCGGTCGAGCTGAAGCCCGGCGAGGACCTCGAGCGACTCGTCCGCGACGCGGTCGCGGACGGCGCCGACGGGCTGGCGATGGCCGGCGGCGACGGCTCCCAGGCGGTCGTGGCGGCGGTCGCGGCGGAGCTCGACCTCCCCTACGCCTGCGTGCCGGCCGGCACCCGCAACCACTTCGCGCTCGATCTCGGCGTCGACCGCGAAGACGTCGTCGGGGCGCTCGACGCCTTCGTCGACGGCGGCGAGCACCGGGTCGACCTCGCCGAGGTCAACGGCCGCGTCTTCGTCAACAACGTCTCGCTCGGGCTCTACGCCGAGGCGGTCCAGCAGAGCGGCTACCGCGACGCGAAGCTGCGCACCCTGCTCGACACCGTGCCTGAGATGCTCGGTCCCGAGAGCACCGGGCTCGACCTTCGCTGGACGGGACCCGGCGGGCACGAGCACGCCGCGGGAGCGGTGATCCTCGTCTCCAACAACCGCTACCGGCTCGGCACGGCGATCGGCTCCGGCACCCGCCCGCGCATCGACGACGCGCTGCTCGGGATCACGGTCATCGGCGCCCCGCGCGGCGGCGGGCAGCGGGCGCAGCGGCCGTGGCGAGACTGGACGGCGCCGGACTTCGAGGTCGACGCCGACCATCCCGTCGCCGCTGGCATCGACGGCGAGGCCGCGCGGCTGCAGCCACCGCTCAGATTCCACGTCCGCCCCGGCGTCCTGCGCGTGCGCGTCGCCCGCCAGCACCCCGGCGCGTCGCCCTCGGCAACAATGCCCGAAGGACTCGCGCAGAGCGCGCTCGTGCTGGCCCAGATCGCCGCCGGTCGCGATCCGCTGCGGGCCGCGACACAAGCGGCGACACCGAACTCAACGACGACAACCACAACGAAGGAGCCCTGATGGACATCTTTTCCGTAGAGCAGAAGGAGCGCCTCAGTCGCGAGGAGGTCGCCGCGCGGCTTCACAAACTCGCCGACATGC
>Ga0164241_10002666_pt1 | contig 18923 bp, 17 predicted proteins | sample OricomyardsoilBY_FD_108780 | JGI IMG/M metagenome (GOLD analysis project Ga0164241, IMG submission 108780) | Backyard soil microbial communities from Emeryville, California, USA - Original compost - Back yard soil (BY) | ecosystem: Environmental > Terrestrial > Soil > Unclassified | place: USA...
CACCTTCTTGTCTATCTTCATCTTGTCCGCGATGGTTGCGGCCTCGAGGGACTTCACGTCGGTGCGCAGGCCGAAAAGCTGCAGCACGCGCTCGACACGGCTCACATCGGCTGTGTTCAGCCAACCGAGCCGCTGTGAAGTGTCGGCAGCGAGCAGCATGCCTGCGCCCACCGCTTCGCCGTGCAGCCAGACGGAGTAGTTCGTGGCGCTTTCGATGGCGTGTCCGAAGGTGTGCCCCAGGTTCAACAACGCCCGGTCGCCACGTTCGTGTTCGTCACGCGCCACGATTTCGGCCTTGATCTCGCAGGAGCGCTTGATGGCATGTGTCAGTGCGGATGTGTCGCGCGCAAGGAGCTTTGCCGCGTTCACTTCGAGCCAGTCGAAGAAGTCCCGATCGACGATTAGGCCGTACTTGATGACTTCGGCGAGGCCGGCGCGCAACTCGCGATCCGGCAGCGTGACCAGAGAATCCGTATCGGCGAAGACGGCTGCGGGTTGATGGAACGCGCCAATCAAATTCTTGCCGCCAGGATGGTTCACGCCTGTCTTGCCGCCGACCGAGGAGTCCACCTGCGAGAGCAACGTGGTTGGCACCTGGACGAATGGAATGCCTCGTTGATAGCAGGCGGCCGCGAAGCCCGCCATGTCGCCCACCACTCCTCCACCGAGCGCCACGATGCAGGCATCCCGCGCGAATCGGTTTGCAATGAGCACATCGAGCATCCGCGAGACGTTGGCCAAGGTCTTGTGCGACTCGCCATCCGGCAGTGCCACTTCCACGCATCGCCGTGGCGCGAGAGCCGCCGTGAGCCTGGCGGCATACAGGGGCCCGACGGTGGTATTGGTGACCAACAGGATGTCGCGGGCAGGTATGGCCCGATCGAGTTCGGCTTTGAGCTGCATCGCGCCAGACCCGATATGGATCGGATAGCTGCGGCTCCCCAGATTGACTTCGATTCGCTGCACGTTCAGTCCATGTGTCGGCCAGGCACCGCCGGCGCAGGCGAAGTATATGCGGCCTCAGGGGGTTTCTTCGGCACCCTTGAATGCGGCGAGGATCGCATCGGCGACGACATGGACCTTGCGCCCGTCGGTTGCGATCGTGAAATCGGCGAGGGATTCGTACAACGGTGCGCGGGTCATCATGAGCTCGGTGAGCTTGGTCAGTGGATCCACGTCATGGAGCAGCGGGCGGCTGCGTCCTTGGCGGACGCGCTCGGCCTGCTGTTCCAGCGAAGTCTCGAGATAAGCCACGAAGCCGCGTTCGTGCAGGACCTGGCGGTTCTCGGGCAGCAAGATGGCGCCACCGCCCGTGGCCAGCACGATAGGGGACTCACGGGTCACGTCCTCGATGACCTCGCGCTCTCGCTGGCGAAAGCCCTCTTCACCCTCGCGCGAAAAGATGTACGAGATGTCGACGCCCGTGCGGGATTCGATCTCGGCGTCACTGTCGCGAAAGGGCGCTCTCAACAGCCGGGCAAGATGCTTTCCGACCGCCGTTTTGCCCGAGCCCATGGGGCCAATCAAGAAGACGTTCGTATTTCGGGTGGACATTGCGAAACGAGCATAGCGGAAAAGAAGCGGCCGCCCGAAGGCGGCCGTTTCCTGTTCCCTGGAGGAACGAAGTTAGTAGACGCTGACCCCTTCACGAAGGATCTTCGGCGTGACGAAAATCAGCAGTTCGTCCTTGTTGTTGAACTTGCCAGTCGTCTTGAAAAGGTGACCGAACACGGGAATGTCACCGAGCCACGGAACCTTCTTTTCGGTTTCTCGGCGTTCCGTCTCGAGAATGCCGCCGAGCACCACGGTCTGACCGTCGTTCACGATGACCGACGTGGTGATTTCCCGAGTGTCGATCGACGGGATCTGCGCGCCGCCCGCACCGATGAAGATCTGGCCGACGCTGTCCTTCTTGACGTTGAGATCGAGAATGATGCGGTTGTCAGGCGTGACCTGCGGAGTCACCTTCAGTGACAGCACGGCCTTCTTGAACTGGACGGTGGTCGCACCGGATGACGCAGATTCCTCGTAAGGAATTTCCACACCCTGCTCGATGCTGGCCTCACGCTGGTTGGCCGTGATGACGCGCGGCGTCGAGATGATTTCGCCGCGGCCTTCGTTCTGTGCGGCGGAGATTTCCAGGTCGACCAGGTAGTCGGAGCCCAGGATCATGAACGCGAGACTGCCGGCCGGGCTGGCCACGGGCAGGTTCACGTTATAGCGCTGCGGCGCTCCGACGATGCCCGTGGGAATGTCGACCGGGTACGGCGAGCCGCTGCCACTGGCGAGGTTGTCGAGGGCGCTTTCAAGGGTGGTATCGACGGACTCCGCACTGCCCGACGTGGCGAACAGGCCATCGCTGCCATTTTCCTTGTTGCCCGTGAACCCGGCGCGCACACCAAGCTCACGCGAAAAGTCGTCGCTCACGATGACGATGCGCGCTTCGATCTGCACCTGCCGGACGGGGATGTCCAACGTACCGACGAGCCGACGGATGTCGTCGAGGCGGTCCGCGGAGTCCTGCAACAACAGCGTGTTGGTACGCTCGTCGACCGAAACCGTTCCACGCTTGGAGAGCAAGCCACCCGCGCCTTGCGACCTGATAAGGGAAGCGAGATCCGTGGCCTTGGCGTAATTGACCTGGAGGTATTCGGTGCGCAACGGCGCCAGATCCTGGACATCCGCGCGGGCGGCCAGTTCGGCCTTCTCGCGCGAAGCGAGTTCGTCGGTCGGGGCCACGATGATCACGTTGTCGTTGCGACGCTTGTCGAGGCCCTTGGTGCGCAGGACGATGTCGAGCGCCTGATCCCACGGAACGTTCTGCAGGCGCAGCGTGACGCTGCCCTGGACGGAATCGGAGACCACGATGTTCTGGCCGCTGGCATCCGCGAGCAGCTGCAGTACGGCGCGGGTCTCGATGTCCTGGAAATTCAGGGTGAGTCGTTCACCGGTGTAGACACGCTTCTCTTCGGTCTTCTGCGCGGCTTTGCGAGCCGGCTGCACTTCGACGACGTATTGGTCGTCGGTCTGGTAAGCGAGGTGTTCGAAATCACCCGAAGCGCTGATGGCCAGGCGCACGCCGTCACCGACGCGCACGACATCGAAGCCGGTCACCGGCGTAGCGAAATCACCCGCGTCGTAGCGACGCGCGAGGTTGCTGGCCACTTCGGCGCCAGCGAAATCCACGACGATCTGGTTGCCGAGCTGGCGGAGGCTGGCCGGCGTACGCGGGTCGGACAGGCGCACGATCACGCGGCCAGTGCCGCCGGTGCCTCGACGGAAGTCGATACCGCGGATTGCGCGGGGACCGGAGGGCGCGGCCGAAGCGGACGAGGGACCGACTGGCGACCCGGAAACGCCGTTCGAAGCGGCAACAGCGGCGGCAGCCGAGTTGCTGGCGCCACCAATCAACACGATGACGTCGTTGCCGGAGACGCGAGTCTGGTAAGGCAGCATGCGATCGAGGTTGAGGACGAGGCGCGTGCGGCCAGCGGCTTCGGCGGCCAGCACGGAATCGACTCCGCCCGACCGGACGTCGACGCGGCGGGAAGGCAGCGCCAGCGCCGTGTTCGCGAGGTCGAGCGAGATGCGGGCAGGGTTGTCGATGGTGAACGCCACGGGCTCTGAGGGCGGCGAGGAGTGATGCAGCGTGAGCTGCACTTGCTGCCCGGAGACGTTCTGGACGTCGATCGACTCGAGCTTGTTAGGCGTGCCCTGCGCTTGCGCGGCGTTCGTGGCGAACGCAACGATGAGGATTGCAGCCAGCCACAGCAGTGTCGAGGCGGTCAACTGACGGATGGTGATCTTGTTCATTCGCATCTACTCCCTGGCGTGGATCTTCAATTCAAGGCAAGCGAGGCGGGCCGTTCCATGTAGCCGCCAAGCCCGTCAGGAACTATTTCCACGACACTAATCTTCGAAGGCGATATCTCAGTGACCCGACCGTCCGCCTGCCCCAGGTAGTTGCCCGGGAGCACGCGATGGACGAGGCCATCTTTCGTCTTGATCAAGCCGTACGTGCGATCCGACAGCCGGAGCGTTCCGACCATGCGCAACGTATCGAGCGAGAATTGTTCGAGGAACTCGCGATTGCGACGGCTATCGGGCCGAAGCGCGCCGGAACCGCCGCCACCCGAACCGCCGGGCATGAATGGCGAACGCATGTTCGACGATTCGTATGCGTAGCTCTCGTAAGGCTTGAGTTCGGGCAGCGGTTCGACACGGCCGCCCGGCTCTTTCTTGGTGTCCGCGATGAACCGCTCCAGCTCGTCGTCCTTGCTGGAGCAGCCGGACAGCATGCCCGCGAGGACGCACATTGCGCTGATGAGACGCCAACTGTTTTTCTGTTTCGAAAACATATCCGTTACCTGTGTTTTCGCTAATTGCCGGGCTTCTGAGGCGTCTTCGCCTTTTCGGCGGCCGCGACTTCAGCGTCGTCCAGATAACGGAACGTCTTGGCCGTCAGCTCGAACGAAAGGTTGTCGTACATATCCTTGTTTTCCGGCTTGATCGTGATCTCGTGCAACGTGACGATGCGCGGCAGGGCCGCGATACCGCTGACGAATTCACCCATCTTGTGATACGAGCCGGTCAACTTGATCTTGATTGGAAGCTCTGCGTAGAAGTCTTTCTTGACCTCGGCCGAGGGCTGGAAAAGCTTCTCTTCGAGTCCGGCGCCCACGCCCACCTGCGAGATGTCCACGAGCAGGTTAGGCACTTCGGTTTTTCCAGGAAGCTGGCGAAGCAGTGCGCCGAACGAGCGCTCGATGTCCGCCAACTGCTGCTGGTAGACCTCCAGATTCACCGCTTTCGAGTGCTTCGTCTTGAAGGTGGCTCGGAGCGTTTGCTCCTCGGCAACCGCGCGATCGAGAACCGGCTTCTGTTCGGTCCACACGAGGAAGTAAAAGAGGAACGCGGCGATGAGAACGAAGCACAGCGCCACGGAACCCACGCGGACAGGCAGCGGCCAGCGACCCGGGTCGTTGGGATCCAGTGTCTTGAGATCGTCAAGAATGCTCATAGTCCAGCTCCCGTGGTGGGCGCGGGAGTGGTCTGCGTGCGCTTCCTGGGCTTGGCGGGCTCGGCTTCCGCCGCGGCCGCGCCGGCCTGTTCGGCAAACAGGATGAACGTCGCGCCTTGCACGTTGTTCTTCTTCGTCTCGACGATGTCGAGCTCAGGATTCTTGAGGTAGCTGGAACCATCGATGTTCCGCATGAACGCGGACACGCGAGTCGACGACTGCGCAACACCTTCGAACTTCAGTCGAGAGCCTGTCTGCGTGATGGCGGTGAGATAAACGCCGTCGGGCAGCTGCTTGGAAATCTCGTCGAAGACATGGACGATTTCCGGACGTGACCGCTGCAATTTCTCGATGACTTCCATGCGCGCAATGAACCGCGCCTTGTCGGCCTCGAGACTGTTGATCTTCTCGATCTGCTTATCGAGCTCGACGATCTGGTCGTTGAGCCGCTGGTTGCGCGCCTCTTGCGCACTCACCATCGAGTCCATCATCAGGTAACCGACGAATGCCGTGAGGCAAGCGCCGACCGCTGCGCCACCGAGCGCAATGAGGAACTTGAGCTTTCGCTCCTTTCGTTCTTCATCGCGCCAGGGAAGTAGGTTTATGCGAGGCATTAGTTGTCGAAGCTCCGCAGTGCGAGTCCGCAGGCCGTGAGCAGTGCCGTGGCGTCGCGCGCCACCGCCTGCGCCTTGGCGCGGGACGAAAGTTTCATCTGGCCGAGCGGATCACCCTTCTCGGCCGAGATTCCGACGCGGCTCGAGATGACGTCCGAGACGCCGGAGATGTTCGCGCAGCCGCCACAGATCAGGATTTTCTCCGGCTGATCACGACCGGAACCGGAAGCGAGATAGAACTGCAGCGAGCGGCTGACCTGCTGCGTCATGTCATCGATGAACGGATCGAGAACTTCGGCCTGGAAATTACCCGGCAACCCGCCTTCCTTCTTGGCGCGGCCCGCTTCTTCCATCGAGAGTCCGTAGGTGCGCATGATTTCTTCGGTGAGCTGCTGGCCACCGAAGGCGAAGTCACGCGTGTAAACAACCTTGAGATTGCGCAGCACGCTGAACGTGGTGCTGCTCGCGCCGAAATCCACGACGGCGATCGTGCGGTCGATGCCGCCATCGGGCATCTGGTGCGTCATCAGCCTGCAGGCGTTCTCGAGCGCGAACGCCTCGACATCGACGATCTTCGCGGTAAGACCCGCGGCGTTGACCGCGGCCTGGCGCTGCTCGACGTTTTCGGTGCGCGTCGCGACCAACAACACATCGTTGGTCTCGGGATCCTTTTCCGACGGACCTAACACTTCGAAGTCGTAGCTGACTTCATCCATCGGGAAGGGGATGTACTGGTCGGCCTGCATCTCGACCTGCGCTTCGAGATCGCGCTCGCGCAGGCTGCGCGGCATCTGGATGACTTTCGTGATGGCGGCGTCGCCGGAAATTGCGATCGCAACTTCCTTGGCACCGGCGCCGGAACGTTTGACGGCGCGACGAATGGCCTCGCCGACGGCTTCCGCGTCGACGATTGCCTTTTCGTTCATCGCGTTCTGAGGAGTGGGCTCCGCCGCGTACGATTCGACGCGATAGGTACCACCGCTCGTCACGAGCTCGATCAACTTTACAGACGAAGTTGTTATGTCAAGTCCGAGCAACGGACGATACTTGCGCGTGAGGAACAGCACTTTCGCAGTCCTTTCAGTGTGTTAGAGCGAGAACCGTGCGACCAGTCTTAAAGCCGAGACACTATATATCAGCGTGAAGTTAAATTGAACGAGACGCTGCTCACGAAACTGGCGGATTCCTCGGGATATCCCCCCGGACCCCGCGCGAGTGGGGACGGAACTGCCCGGCAGGGGTTTTCATTGGAACCAGAGGGGCGTTATCCGGATCAACCCAGGACTGAACCTGAGCCGGCAACCCCGCTGTCGTAGGCCAATGGACGCCCTTAGACCGGAAGCTTTGCGTCCCCACCTTTCGGTGAGTATGCGTATCGACGGCGGTTACTATGCATTCGGTCATAAGCCTCCGCAACCGACGAGACCTGCATTCTGTGAAGTCAAACTACTTTCGATTGGGCATCAAGGTGGTCATGGGTGTGACGGCGATCACACTCGCAATCGCCTACGCGTTTGTATGCAGCTACATCTACCTGGAACCCACTCTTCCGACCGTCTCGGCGATGAAGAACAACGAGCTTCAGGTGCCGTTGCGCGTCTACACGATCGGTGGCGAGCTCATCGCGCAGATCGGCGAGCAGCGCCGCAACCCCGTCAACTACGACCAGATCCCGCTCGTCGTGCGCCAGGCCTTCATCGCCGCCGAAGACGACCAGTTCTTCGAACACCATGGCTTCGACTGGAAAGGAATTCTGCGTAGTCTGTTCGTGAACGTGACGTCCCGGGAAACGCAGGGCGGCAGCACGATCACGATGCAGGCCGCCCGAAGCGCGTTCTTCACGCAAGAGCAGACCGCGCGGCGCAAATTGCAGGAAGCATTCATCACCTATCGGCTCGAACGCGAGTTCACGAAGCAGGAAATCCTCGCGCTGTACCTCAACGTGATCTTTTTCGGCCAGCGTTCGTATGGCGTTGCCGCGGCGGCGGAAACCTATTTCGGCAAACAGCTGGATCAACTCACGCTCGGCGAAGCCGCGACGCTCGCGCGGGTTCCCCAATGGCCATCGAAGTACAACCCCATCACCAATCCCACGGGAGCAGCGGAGCGGCGCGGATACGTTCTGCGGCGCATGCGCGAGCTCGGCTTCGTCGACGCCGCGGCCGCCGAAGCGGCATCGAAGGAAGTAGTTAGATCCAAGGCGCACGCCGCGCTGGCGGACGTCGAGGCGCCTTACGTAGCGGAGATGGTTCGGCTCGAGATCCTCAGACGTTTCGGTGCCTCGGCGCAGGACGCCGGGTACAAGGTGTACACCACCATCGACGGGCGCCTTCAGAAGGCCGCCAACCGGGCCTTGCGCATCGGGCTCGTCGAATATTCGCGCCGCCAGGGCTGGCACGGTGCGAAGAACCGCGCTGAGCTCACCGGCACCGAGAATCCGGAGGCGCTCGAGACGCTGCTCGATGAATACGGCAGTGTCGGCCTGCTGCAGCCATCCATTGTCATTTCGGTGGCCGAAAAGCAGGCGCGCGTCTATGTGAAAGGCTCGGGGCTCGCGAACATCGAGTGGGCCGGCATGTCGTGGGCGAGGCGGCGCACATCAGAACTCGCGCTGGGACCCGATCCGAAAAGCGCCGGCGAGATTCTCGCCCGTGGCGACGTCGTGTACGTCGTGCCCGGGAAGCCCGACGGCCCGGTGGAACTTGCCGAGGTTCCCGAGGCCGAGAGCGCGCTGGTGGCACTCGACCCTAACAACGGCGCCATCCTTTCGCTCGTCGGTGGTTTCGATTACTTCGAAGGCCAGGGCAAGTACAACCGCGTGATCCAGGCGCGACGTCAGCCGGGCTCGGGCTTCAAACCCTTCATGTACGCCGCCGCGATGGCGGGCGAGTTCACGCCCGCGTCCATGATTCTCGACGCGCCCATCATCATGGACGACCCGAATCTCGAGGAGGTCTGGCGACCGGAAAATTCCGGCGGCGGCTTCCGTGGGCCCATGCGTCTGCGCGAAGCCCTCGTGCTGTCACGCAACCTCGTGTCCATCCGCTTGCTCAAGGAGCTTGGCATCGGGCCGGTCATCGACTACGTCCAGAACTTCGGATTCAAGAAAGAGCAGCTGCCTACCAACCTGACGCTCGCGCTGGGCAGCATGGCCGCGACGCCCATGGAGGTGGCCACGGGCTTCACGGTGTTCGCCAACGGTGGTTTCAAGATCGAGCCGTTTTATATCGACCGCATCGAAGGGCCCGGCGGTCAGATCGTCTACGCAGCCGACCCGCGCACGGTGTGCGCCGAATGCGTGTCGGCGGTGGAAGTGGCTTCGGAAGCGGAGCGCCAGAAGAATGCCGCGGTGAGCGCGACCATCGTCCCGCCGAAGCCGCTCGCACCCGGGGCGCGTCGCACGCAGCCGGCGGAGCGCGTCATCTCCCCGCAGGTGTCGTTCATCATGAACGACATCATGAAGGATGTGATCACACGTGGCACTGGTCGTCGCGCACTGGCGCTGGGCCGCCGCGATTTGCGCGGCAAGACAGGCACCACCAACTCATCTGTCGATACCTGGTTCAATGGTTTCAACGACAGCCTGGTCGCCAGCGTCTGGGTGGGTTACGACGACAATCGACCACTCGGCGAACTCGAGGAGGGCGCGCGCACCGCCGTCCCCATCTGGGTGGACTTCATGCGCGAGGCGCTGCGCGGAGTGCCCGAGAAACCGCGAGCGATTCCCGAAGGCATTGTGGAGTTGAAGATCAATGCGCGCACCGGCGGCACGAGGGATGCTGACATCGATCCCGTGTTCGAATACTTTCGCGCTGACAAACTACCGACGGAAGAAGGTTATGTCCGCCTCCCGGGCATGGGCCCGCAGGACATCGACCCCACTTCGCCGGATTCACCCCAGGGCGGGGCCGAACCTATCTTCTGACGATGAAGAAACTGCCTCAACGTGCGGAAAACCTGCGGCGGGCATTGGCACAGGAAGCCGCGCGCATCATGTCCGAGCACGGCATTCGCGATTTCCTCACGGCCAAGCGCAAGGCCGCGGAACGATTCGGGGTCACCGACGGCTCCGTGCTGCCGAAGAATCGCGAGATCGAGGATGCGTTGGCCGAATATCACCGGCTGTTCGGCGGCACGAAACACGGCGAGACCCTGGCGGGTCAACGCAATGCTGCGCTGTCGGCCATGCAGATGCTCTCCGACTTCGAGCCGCGGCTCGTGGGATCCGTGCTGGCAGGCACGGCCACCGAACACAACGACATCCAGCTGCATCTGTTCGCCGAGCAGGCCGAGTCCATCACGTTCAGGCTCATGGACCTCGGCATCGACCACGAGGTGGTGGAACGGCGGGTGCGATACGGCGCTGACCGCGTGGTCGCCTACCCCGGCGTGCACTTTGAATTCGACGACCACGTGGTGGACGCCACGGTATTCCCCATCGACGGGATCCGTCAGGCGCCGGTCAGCCCCGTGGATGGCAAGCCGATGCGCCGCATCGATGCGGATGAGTTGGAAGTCCTGCTGGACACCGAGAGTTCAGCAGCTGCGCCATAGACGCAACCACGGTTCACTCGCCCCGCAGCGCGTTCAGCGCGAGCCGATGTCCTTGTAGTCGCGCTTCGTCGGCCCGGTGTAGAGCTGACGCGGACGGCCGATGCGCATGGCAGGATCCGAAATCATTTCCTGCCAATGCGCCACCCAACCCACGGTGCGCGCGATGGCGAACATCACCGTGAACATCGAGCGCGGGATTCCCAGCGCGGAATAGATGATGCCCGAATAGAAATCCACGTTCGGATAGAGCTTGCGCGCCACGAAGTATTCGTCCTTGAGCGCCGCCTCTTCCAGGCGCTGGGCCAGTTCCAGCAGAGGATTGTCCTGCTTGCCTAGCTTCTTGAGCACCTTGTGGCACATGTCGCGAATGATCTTCGCGCGCGGATCGAAATTCTTGTAGACGCGATGCCCGAAGCCCATGAGGCGGAAATGGCTGGACTTGTCCTTCGCCATCGCCAGGTATTTCGGGATCTGGTCCGCGGTGCCGATCTCCTCGAGCATCTGGAGCACGGCCTCGTTTGCGCCGCCATGTGCGGGGCCCCAGAGCGCCGAGACGCCGGCGGAAATGGCCGCGTAAGGATTCGCACCGGTGGAGCCGGCCAGGCGCACCGTGGACGTGCTGGCGTTCTGTTCGTGGTCCGCATGCAGAATGAACAGCAGATCGAGGGCCTCGGCAGCGACCGGGTCCACTTCGTACGGCTCGCAGGGAACCGCGAAGAACATGTGCAGCATGTTCGCGCAGTAGTTGAGGTCGTTGCGCGGATAGACGAAAGGCTGCCCGAGAGAATGCTTGTAAGCCGCGGCCGCGATGGTGGGCAGCTTGGCGACGATGCGGTGCGCGAAGATTTCGCGGTGCCGCGGGTTATGGATGTCCATCGAGTCGTGGTAGAAGGCCGACATCGAGGCCACCACCGCCGACACCATGGCCATGGGATGCGCGTTGTGGTGGAAGCCGCCGAAGAATCGCATCAGCGACTCGTTGAGCATCGTGTGGTTCCGGATGCTCTTCTCGAACGACTCGAGCTCCGGCTTCGTCGGCAGGTTGCCGTTCAGCAGTAGATAGCAGACCTCGATGAACGAACTCTTGTCCGCCAACTGCTCGATGGGATAGCCGCGGTGCATGAGCACGCCAGCGTCGCCATCGATATAGGTGATCTTGCTCTCGACGGCGGCGGTTGCACCATAACCGGGATCGAAAGTGAAGGCTCCGAACTCCTTGACCATCGGCGCAATGTCGACGACGGAAGGGCCAATGGTGCCGGAACGAACGGGAAGAACGGCTTTCTTGCCGGTAGCGGTATCTGTGAGTTCGAGGGTTTTATCAGCCATGATTCGCAAGCTCTAACGACGCGATGAACCTTACACGGTCCGCGAATGGAATCAAGGTAACGACCGTGCGCGTTCGCGCATCCTGCGAAGTTACTCGACGATCTTGAAGAGCTGGCCCGCCTTGGGTCGCTTGTTCGGATACATCGCGTTGATGAGCTCGAGAGTTTCTTTCTTGAATTTCTCTTCGGGCATATCCGCCGCGTAGTCGGACAGTTTCGTTGCGCCCGTCGCCTTCACCACTTTGATGCGATACGGCTCGGCAAGCGGAAACTCGGACGGCTTGAGTCCGCGCAATGTGAGCGCCGTCGACTTGATGAGGCCGTCGACCTCGGGAACGCCTTGGAGCGCCGAGCGGCTCGCGCCTGCGAACAGGAATGCGCTGTTGCCGCGATAAATCACCACCCATCGCACCGGACCACTTCCGTTGTCGATGGGCGATCCCGTCCTCGCGACGACCGTATAACCCTCGCCATCCGCAGTAGTCAGCGGCTCTCCCTTGAACGTGGAGGCGCCCTTGAGTTTGGTGAGCAGGAATTCGCGCGGCGCCTGCTTGTCAGGCTTGGCGTCGATCGTGATCTGCATGATCGCGTCTTTCTTCGGAGTGAACGCAATGATGCGATCACGCTGGTTCTCGATGGTCCAGCCGCGCGGAAACGCAACCGTGATGCCCATGTCCGCGTGATAGAAGCGGTTGTCACGCACGACGCCTTGCGCCTTGCTCGATCCGTAGGCGATGCCGTTGAGGACGGTCAGATATTCATCGTGACGCTCGAGCCATCCTTCGGGTGGCTCTTCCTTGATGTTTGCGGCGCCCTTGGCAGCCTGCACCGCGCGTTCATCCGGGCTCGGATGGCTGGAGAACACGCCGTGATAAAGGCGCGGCTCACGTCCTTCTTCCGCGGCGCGCTGGCGTTCGAATTTTTCTCCCGCCTGGAACATCGTGAACACGCCGCCGATCGACTCGGGGTCATATCCCGCCTTCACCATGTACTTCATGCCGAGGCGGTCCGCCTCCATCTCGTTTTCGCGGCCGTAACCCATCATCCAGGCCTGCGCGCCAATGTTGGCGAGCTGACCGACGGCGTTGGAGCCGGTGAGAATGGCTGCCGCCATTGCTCCGAGTGACGCGGCAACGCCGCGCGCCTGGCGGCGGGCCGGGTGGCGCGCCGTGATGTGGCCGATTTCGTGGCCGAGCACGCCGGCCAGCTCCGCTTCGGAATTGAGGTTCACGAGCAGGCCGCGATTCACATAGACGTTGCAGCAGCCGGTAGTGAAGGCGTTGATGGCTTCGTCGTCGATGACGAAGAACTTGAATTCTTCGTTGGGCAGATCGCTGACGAGCGCTACGCGCTGACCCACGATGTTCACGTATTCCTGCGTGGCCTGGTCGTCATAGAGGCCGAGTGCCTTGACGATCTCCTGATGGTGCTTCTGGGTGGTCTTCTTTTCACCCTCCCAGGAACCCATGACGACATTTTTCCCGCCCGTGGCGGGGTTGCTGCTGCATCCGGCGACAAATACGCAGGTGGCGGCGATCAGGAGGGCGGCTAGCTGATTGCGCTTCATTTTAATGAGTCTCTGCGGAAGGGCCGAGCGCGTATTTAACTACGATCCTGCAGCACCAGAACAAGTTCCGGTGCGCACGGGGCAGAAAGCACGAAGGCGCCCGGAGGCGCCTTCATGAGTGGCCCTGGAAGCCTGGAAAGTTCGTTATCGCGTCGAAGCGGCAGCGTACTTCTTGCGGAATTTGTCCACGCGGCCCGCGGTGTCGAGGATCTTCTGCTTGCCCGTGTAGAACGGATGGCAGTTCGCGCAGACTTCGACCTGGAGATCGTGTCCCAAAGTCGACCGCGTCTTGAATGCGTTACCGCACGTGCAGGTGACGCTGATTTCTTTGTATTCCGGATGCGTATCGGCTTTCATGGGTTCTCTCTATCCGGGCGGGTTTTGCCGGCCGGTCACAAGAAAAAGGGCGCGCAGTCTAGCGGGCCAGTTGTGGGTTCTCAAGCGCTAATCCCAAGGCCCTTTTATCCACAGAATTTGTGGATAACTCTGTGGGTAGCAGCCAATCCCGGCCCCGAAATCGCTGCGAACTGCGCAAAACCGTTAGGTTGGTCAAATAATGATCATCGCGATAAATCGATTTAAATCAGATGGTTGCGATGTGTTTATAGTGCAACAGGATTGAAACCTGCCGTAATCCCATTGTTTACGGGGCCGTCACGGGGCATCTGTGAATAAAACTGCCCGTCCGCAGGGCACCAAAGTCAGAGCGGGGTCGAAACGGGGGTGGCCGGGAGCAACTCAACCAGTATGTCGTTGAGAAACCGGAAGCCTTTGGCGGTAGCGCGCCAGGTTTGTTCACCGCGTTCAACGAGCCCCCGGCCCACCAGCGGTGCCAGCGCACGTTCCAGAACGGTGATGGGGAGGCCCGTCCGGCTTTCGAATTTCTCGTCCGCGAAACCGTGAACGAGCCGAAACCCGTTCATCGAAAATTCGAAGGGCAGATCCTGCTTCGCGATCTGTTTCCGAACCAGCGCACCGGGCTCAGCGGCCAGATAACGCCTGGGCTCCCGGGTTTGCTGCGTTCGCACGGCGAAGCCGCTGTCCGCGAACGAAAGCTTCCCGTGCGCGCCGGCGCCGATGCCGATGTAGTCGCCGAAAGTCCAATAGTTGAGATTGTGCGCGCACTTCGCGCCCGGCCGCGCATACCCGGAGACTTCGTACTGCTCGAACCCCGCCGCCTCGAGCGACGCGAGACAACGGTTCAGCATGTCTTCCACCACCTCATCCGCGGGCTGCACGGGCGGAGCGGCGGCAAACACGGTGCCGGGCTCGATCGTGAGGTGGTACTGCGACAAGTGCGCAGGCTTCAACGCCAACGCGGCCTCGAGATCCGCCTGCGCTTCATCGGCAGTCTGTCCTGGCAGTGCGTACATCAGGTCCAGGTTGAAATTCGAGAGCCCGGCCGCGTGCAATTCTTCCGCGGCGCGACGCGTCTCGTCTGCGGAATGAATGCGCCCGAGCAGCTTGAGCTGGCGTTCGTCGAAACTCTGCGCGCCCAGCGAGACGCGCGTGACGCCGGCGCCCCGGTACTCGGCGAAACGGCCCCGTTCGATGGTCCCGGGGTTCGCCTCGAGCGTGACCTCGATATCGCCCGCGAATCCCAGGTTCCTTCGCGCATGCTCGATGACCCGGCCGATGGCGGCAGGAGAGAACAGGCTGGGCGTTCCGCCGCCGAGAAAAATGCTGGTCAGCGGCCTGACCTCGAGCTCGGTGAGCTGGGCATCGAGATCACGGAGCAGAGTGTCAACGTAGCGCTGTTCGGGAAGTTCGTCGCGCAATGTGTACGAATTGAAATCGCAATACGGGCACTTCTGCACGCACCATGGAAAGTGCGCGTACAACGCGAGTGGCGGCGTCTTCATCCACGTACCCGTTCGCCGAGCTGCGCGAGGAAGGAACGCGAAGCCTGGCCGCGATGGCTCTGTTCGTTGCGCTCGTCCACGGGCATCTCGGCTGCAGTGTGAGTGGCACCGCGAGGTATGAATATCGGGTCGTAGCCGAAGCCTCCCGTGCCGCGCGGCGTGGTGGCGATCGCGCCTTCCCACACGCCTTCGCCGATGACGGGCGCGGGATCATCCGCGTTGCGCAGGAACACGATGATGCTGCGATAGCGCGCAGTGCGACTTGCCGCCGGCACGTCTTCCAGTTCGAGCAGCATCTTGCGGAGATTCTGGTCGTCGCTCGCGCCAATGCCTGCGTAGCGCGCGGAGTACAGGCCGGGGCGGCCGCCCAGCGCATCGACCTCGATGCCGGAATCGTCGGCGATGGCCGGCAATCCCGAGAGGCGCGCCGCATAGCGCGCTTTCAGCATGGAGTTTTCGAGAAAGGTACTGCCAGTTTCGGGCGGCGGTTCGATGCCGAAATCGGACTGCTTCACCAGCGCCAGGCCCGATGCGCCTAACAACTCTGAAAACTGGCGCAATTTGCCGGGATTGCCTGTGGCCAGCACCACGCGTTGTCCCCGCATGCACGAGCGTCGGCCGCCCTCAGGAGGCCGTCCGCACCTCGGCCTGCAGCTGGAAAAGCTTCGCGATGCCTTCGGAGGCGAGATCGAGCAACGCGTCGAGTTCGTGTCGCCGGAAGGCGTGGCCCTCGGCCGTGCCCTGCACTTCGATGAAGCCGCCACCATTGTTCATGATGACGTTCATGTCGGTTTCGGCGCAGGAATCTTCGGCGTAGTCGAGGTCGAGCACGGGAACACCCGAACAGATGCCCACGGACACCGCAGCCACCTGGCCGTGCAGCGGCGACGCGGGAATCAGGCGCCTGGCGATCAGGCCATCGCAGGCGTCCGCGAGCGCCACATAACAACCTGTAATGGCCGCGGTGCGTGTGCCGCCGTCGGCCTGGAGCACATCGCAGTCGAGAGTCACGGTGCGTTCGCCCAGCGCGGCCATGTTCGTGACGGCGCGCAGGCTGCGGCCAATCAATCGCTGGATTTCCTGGGTGCGGCCGCTTTGTTTGCCCTTGGCCGCTTCACGCGGCGAGCGCGTGTGCGTGGCGCGCGGCAGCATGCCGTACTCCGCGGTGACCCAGCCCTGGTTCTTGCCGCGCAGGAATCCGGGCACGCCTTCTTCCACGGAGGCCGTGCACAAGACGCGCGTCTTGCCGAACTCGACCAGCACCGAACCCTCGGCGTGCTGGGTGAAGCGGCGCGTAAATTTTACGGGGCGCAGCTCGTCCGGCGCGCGCCCGCTGGGCCGGCCGGCCATCAGGCGTTTCCGATCCAGCGAACTACGGCGGCCGAAGTGTTGTCGCTGCCGGCGCCAACCACGCTGATCGAACGCTCGGCAAGTCGCACCAGCTCATCACGCAGCGGAGCCCGTGCAGGCGGAAACGCGGCGCCGATGTCTCCATCGTCCAGCCCACCCCAGAGGCCATCCGAGCAGACCAGCAGGATGTCGTTCGCCTCGAGCGGCTCGCGCAGACCGATGGTCATCTCGGGCAGGAAAGGCTCGCCACCGAGACAACATTCGACGAAGTTGCGCATGGGGTGGCTGATGGCCTGATCCGCCGTGATGACGCCTTCGCGCAGCAGGAATTCGACGTGACTGTGGTCGCGCGTGCGTTTGAAGACCTTGCCACGACGAAGAAGATAGACGCGGCTGTCGCCGATGTGCGCCCAGAACGCGCTGCCGTTCTGCACGAGGCACACCGCGCAGGTCGCGCGCGGCCGCATTTCCAGCGGCAAATTGGCGCCGAGCTTCGCCACTTCCTCGTGCGCACGGCCCAACGTGAGGTGCAGAAAACCGAGAGGATCGAGGATGGGCTGCGGCGTGTGCCAAAACCCTTCGACGAGCGCCTTGATGGCGGTCTCCGCGGCTTTGGCGCCATCGGAGTGACCTCCCATGCCGTCAATGACGACGAGCAAGGCAGAGTGCTCCGAGACCGCGACCGATACTCGATCCTGATTGTCGGAACGACAACCTAGCAGGCTGACTTCGGCGTATTCGATGCGCAAGGCGTGGTGGGGGGTCTGATAAACTGCCGCGCACTTTACCGCACCCCGCTCCCCTTAAGCCGAGAACTTACACGCATGATTGCCAGCATGACCGGATTCGCTCGACGCGAGCTCGTGGGCAGCTGGGGAACCCTCACCTGCGAGCTGCGCAGCGTGAATCATCGCTACCTGGAGCCCGGATTTCGCCTGCCCGAGGAGCTTCGGCCGCTCGAATCGGACTTAAGGCAGCTGCTGGGCAAGAACCTCAAGCGCGGAAAAATCGACTGCACCGTGCATCTGCGTGGCACGCAAGCCGCCGAGCGCGAGCTGCGCGTGGACGAGGTGGCGCTGTCCCGGGTGTCCGCCGCCGTGAACCAGGTCGCCCGCGCCGTCCCCGGCAGCACTATCGACGCCGTGGAAGTTCTGCGCTGGCCCGGGGTCATCGAGAGCGCCACCCAGGATTCCGAAGCCTTGTTAGGGGCGGGACGCACGCTGTTCCAGCAGACGCTCGACGAACTGGGCGCCATGCGGCTGCGCGAAGGCAAGCGCCTGGGCGAACTCATCGAGCAGCGATGTGCCGGGCTCAGTCAGTTGGTCACGCAGGTGCGCGCGCGCCTGCCGGAAATCCAGAACCGCGTAAGGACGCGGCTCCACGAACGCGTCGCCGAATTGCTCGCCACCATCGATCGCGAACGCGTGGAGCAGGAAGTCGTGCTCCAGCTGCAGCGCCTCGATGTTGCCGAGGAACTGGACCGGCTCACCGGCCATATCGAGGAAACCCGGCGCGTGATGGGCAGCGGTGAAGCCGCCGGGCGGCGTCTCGATTTCCTCATGCAGGAACTCAATCGCGAGGCGAACACACTGGCCTCGAAATCCCAGGATCTGGAGACCACCCGCATCACGGTCGACATGAAAGTGCTCATTGAACAGATGCGAGAGCAGGTTCAGAACGTCGAATAGGCGCTCAAACGCCAGCTGAGAACCCCGGCCAGGCGCCGGGGTTTTTCCTTGGCGGCTACAATCCACCCATGCAGAGAACGGAAAACGTGCGGCGAGGATCCCTGTTCGTCATCGCCGCTCCCTCGGGAGCCGGGAAAACCAGCCTCGTCAAAGCCGTCCTCGACCGGGATCCCGGGCTGCGCGTTTCGGTCTCGCACACCACGCGAAAGCAGCGCGAGAAGGAAGTCCCGGGCCGCGACTATCACTTCATCGATACCGAAGAGTTCAAACGGCTGCGTGACCAGGGCGAATTTCTGGAACATGCGCAGGTGTTCGACAACTTCTATGGCACCGGCCGCGCGCAGGTCGATGCGCTGCGTAACGCCGGCCACGACGTGATCCTCGAGATCGACTGGCAGGGCGCTCAACAAGTGCGCAAGGCGCTGCCCGACTGCCAATCCATCTTCATCCTCCCGCCTTCGCGCGCCGAGCTCGAAGTCCGCCTCCGGAACCGGAAGACCGACAGCGAACAGGTCATCGAACGGCGGCTCAGGGACGCGGTCGCCGACATGTCGCACTACGCGGAATTCGACCGCGTCATCGTCAACGATGATTTCGAGAAGGCTGTCGCCCAGCTGCTCTCGATCCTGCGCGGCGAGGGAACGGAGTACGACGCCCGCAGGCCGCAACTCGCGCCCCTCCTGGCCGACCTGCTGGGCTGAGCCTCCGCCGAGCCGGCGGCTGCGGGGCCCGCTGCTCAAATCTCCGCCAAAAGACCGGCAAATCCCGGCCTGTTTCCAGTAGACTTTCGGCCCCCCGCAGCTTGTTTCCTGGACACCATGGCCCGCATTACCGTCGAAGATTGCCTCCCGAACGTCGAAAACATCTTCCAGCTCGTGTTGCTGGCCGCCACCCGTGCGCGCCGGCTCGCCAATGGCGCCGAGCCCACCGTTCCCTGGGA
>Ga0164241_10002667_pt1 | contig 18922 bp, 19 predicted proteins | sample OricomyardsoilBY_FD_108780 | JGI IMG/M metagenome (GOLD analysis project Ga0164241, IMG submission 108780) | Backyard soil microbial communities from Emeryville, California, USA - Original compost - Back yard soil (BY) | ecosystem: Environmental > Terrestrial > Soil > Unclassified | place: USA...
CGGCATCATCATTACCACCAATGACGCCGTCATCGCCAATCCAGTCATCCTCGCCAAGTTCGCCAAAGGCCGCATCTCCGGGACGCTCGTTTATCCCAATGCACTGGCCGGACTCATCCTACTGCTGCTGCCTTTGGCTTTTGTGCTGGCTTTTGAAACCACCAAGGAATTAAAAGCGCCGATTCGTCTGGCCTTGATTGGCTTGACAATTTTTCTCGGCGGCACCGCTTTCTTTTGGACCGGCTCCAAACTCGGCTGGTTGATCGCCATCGGTTTGGCCGGTCTTTTTTTGCTGCGACTTGACTGGCCCAAGAAACTCAAGCTGTTCGCGGTCGCCGCAATTTTGATTTTTGGCCTGGGCATTTTTGCCGTGCGGTTCCACCATTATTTCGCCAACGGAGCCACCAGCGTCAGTGCGCGGTTGGACTACTGGCGGGCAGCGGTGCAAACCACGATGGCAAATCCTGTCTTGGGCACCGGGCCGGGAACTTTTCAGCGGCCTTACGCGAAAATCAAAGCTCCCGAATCCGAAATGGCACGACTGACGCATAATGATTATCTCGAACAATTTTCCGATTCCGGTTGGCCGGGCGGACTGGCTTACGTCATCTGGATTTTTCTGGCATTGACGGTGGCGGGTAAAAAAATATGGCGAAACAATGATGCTTTCACCTTCGCCATCTTTGCCGGACTGATCGGTTGGTTCTGGCAAGGTTTCGGCGAATTCAGTTTATACATACCGGCGCTGGCTTGGACAGCTTTTACGTTATTGGGCTGTCTAATTGGCCAGAAGCTAAATCAATTCGACAAATAATCGCCATTTGGCTACGCTGTCGGCAATGAAAGTTCTATTCCTCAACGGCCCGAATCTGAATCTGCTCGGCACGCGTGAGCCGGAAGTTTATGGCCGGACGACTTTGGCGGACATTGAGGCGGCGGTTCGTGAACGGGCAAATCAATTAAAAATTGAAGTAACTTTTCGTCAGTCCAATCAAGAGGGCGAATTGGTTGCATGGATTCAAGAAGCCAAAGGAAAGTTCGACGTAATTGTTATCAATGCCGCCGCCTACACTCATACGAGTGTGGCTTTGCGCGATGCCATTTCTGCGGTCGGCCTACCCGCCATTGAAATTCACCTTTCCAACATTCACGCCCGTGAAGAATTTCGGCACAAGTCGCTGATTGCAGCAGTTTGCCAAGGGCAAATTTGTGGATTTGGCGAAAAATCCTATATTTTAGGACTAGAAGCAGCCATTTACGTTAACGCAATAAAAAAAATCTAAAAACGCAATGGTCTTTGAATACTTTGCTTTCCGAATTATTACTTGACGTTTTACGGACAAAAAAATAGACTTCATCCCACGGTTAAGAGTTAACCGATCAATTAACCTATTCAAACCAGATTTTCAAAAGCCATAGGGCTGTTTTTTTGAATTACTAAAACCTTTAACGAAAACGCACCGTGGAACTCAAAGACATCAAAGCCATCGTTGATTTAATGAAGAAAAACTCCATCACGGAGTTTGAATTGGAGGAAAAGGATTCAAAGTTGCGCCTGAAACGCGGTATAAGCGGAGGTTCACCCGTCGCCCAAAGTGATGATTCATTGCCAATGACTCCTGTCTCGCAGGCTGGCCCAACCGTTTCAATGGCAACTCAACCAGCGGTGACTGCGGCGGTCGCAAATACTGGTGAAATTGACATTAAATCGCCAATGATCGGAACTTTTTATCGTTCACCTTCGCCTGAATCAGCTTCTTATGTGGAAGTCGGAACGGAAGTGAATGCTGAAACCGTTGTCTGCATTATTGAGGCGATGAAGGTGATGAACGAAATCAAAGCGGAAGTCAAAGGTGTTGTAACTCAGATTCTCATTGAAAACGGCAAACCGGTTGAGTTCGGGCAGCCGCTTTTCAAGATTCGTCCTGCTTAACGGTTTCAACCGCAACTTATCATGTTTGAAAAAGTCCTGGTCGCTAATCGCGGCGAAATTGCCGTCCGCATCATCCGTGCGTGCAAGGAATTGAACATCCGCACGGTGGCCGTGTATTCTGAAGTGGATGCAAATTCAATGCACGTTCAAATGGCGGACGAAGCAATCTGCATCGGCAAAGCGCCATCTTCGGAAAGTTACCTGCGAATTGACCGGATCATCAGCGCAGCCGAAATCACGGATGTGGACGCCATTCATCCGGGTTATGGATTTTTGTCCGAGAACGCCCATTTTGCGGAAGTTTGCGAAAGCTGCAACATCCGCTTCATTGGACCGAGTCCGCGCGCGATGAACGCCTTGGAAGACAAAGCGGTCAGCCGGGCGCTGGCAAAAAAGGCGGGCGTGGAAATTCCGCCCGGTTCGGAAGGCACGGTTGAGAACGAAAAGGACGCGCTTACGATTGCCAAAAAGATCGGCTATCCGGTGATGATCAAGGCGGTGGCCGGCGGCGGTGGCCGCGGAATGCGCATCGCGCACAATGATATTTCACTGGTCAAAGGGTATTACACCGCCCGCTCCGAAGCCGAAAAATCATTTGGTAATTCCGGCGTTTACATCGAGAAATTCATTGAAAATCCCCACCACATTGAAATTCAAATTCTTGGTGACAACAAAGGCAAGATCATTCATCTCGGTGAACGCGACTGTTCCGTGCAGCGGCGCAACCAGAAGTTGATTGAAGAATCGCCCTCGCCGCTGCTGGAATTGAAGTTCCGAAAAGTGCGCGACAAAATCGGCAAGGCGGCCATCCGCATCGCCGAAGCGGCGCGCTACACCAACGCCGGCACGGTCGAATTCATCGTGGACGACCACGGTAATTTTTACTTTCTTGAAGTCAACAAGCGCATCCAAGTGGAACATCCGGTCACGGAAGAAGTCACCGGCATTGACTTGGTGCGCGCCCAGATTGAAATCGCGATGGGCGAGCCGCTGCGTTATTCGCAGAGCGACATCGTGATGAAAGGCCACGCCATCGAGTGCCGCATCAATGCGGAGGATCCGTTTGGCGATTTTCGCCCCAGCCCCGGCCGCATCGAGATGTATTACCAGCCCGGCGGACGCGAAGTGCGCGTGGACACCCATGCCTATGCTGGCTATACGATTCCTCCGACCTACGACTCGATGATCGGCAAGCTCATTGTCAAAGGCAAAGATCGCCGTGATGCGATTGACCGCATGAACCGGGCATTGAATGAATTTCTCATCACCGGCGTGAAAACCACGATTTCCTTTCAACAGGCCATCATGCAGGATCCAAACTTCCGGCGCGGTGTGTATTCAACAAATTTCGTCGAACAACTGCTCGGTGGTGCGCGCCGTGAACTGATCGAGGAAAAAGCCTGATCCATTTTCAACAAGACATCCACTCCGGCAGCAGCAGCCTGGCAACCCGCATTTTCTTTTAGAATTAAATTTGACAGCCCTTTTGTCCGGCCTATCTTGAGCGGCAAACATTATGGCTGAAATCCCTTCCTCCAATCCAGTTCCGCCGACCCCGAGCGGCGTGGTGCAACCGCCCAAAAAAGAAACCGGCAAGGTGCAGCCTAAAAAGGAGACCGTCCGGATCAATTTGCCGCCCAAGCCGACGGCGGCCCCGACCATCAAGCTGCCCACCCTTCCGCCCGGCGGACCCACCGGCGTGCCAAGTCCCGTGGGCGCGCCATCGGCGGCGGCCGCACCCGCGCCCGCCCTGCGCACAGCGGTGGCGGCTCCGGCAGCGGCGGCTCCGGCCAAAGCCGGTGCGGCTCCCGCCGCCGCCCAACGCCCCGTCCCGCGCGCAATGGTTCCAGTTGTCCCCGCTCTCCAGCCGCTCGACAAAGGTTTGATTTATGGCGCGGCCGTTTGCAGTCTGCTGGCGGTCGGCGGCACGGTCTGGGTTTTCCTCACTTTGAAAGGTCTCGTTGAAAATTTCTCAAGTTAAATTATGGCCTCACCTTTGATTGTCACTCTCACGCAGGATAATTTTGAAACCGAAGCATTGAAATCCAGCACGCCGGTGCTCGTGGATTTCTGGGCCGAATGGTGCGGCCCGTGCAAAATGATCGCCCCCGTCTTGGACGAACTCGCCACAGAATTTGAAGGCAAGGTCAAGATCGGCAAGGTCAATGTTGATGAGCAGCAGGGGCTGGCCGGCCAGTTTCGGATCACCTCGATCCCCACCCTGCTTGTCATCAAAAACGGCCAGGTCGCCGAGCAAATGATCGGGGCCAAGAGCAAGCGCGATTTGAAAGCCAGCCTCGACCGCGCTCTTTCCTGAAAAACTTCCCGGCGTCATGTCGCTGATCGTTACGCCCGGCCAGTTGTCGCGCCGGGCGGAACTGTATTATCAGATCGCCCAACTGACTGCCGCCGGCATCGGCCTCGTCCAGGCGCTGGAACGATTGGAACGCAATCCGCCCAGCCGCGCCTTTCGCAAACCGCTCCAGCAACTGCTGGCCCGCATCCACGATGGCAGCACGTTCACCGATGCCCTGCGCTCCGTCAGCGGCTGGATGCCGCAATTTGACATCGCGCTGATCGAGGCGGGCGAACGCAGCGGGCGCCTTGACATCTGCCTGCGCCAGCTTGCGGATTATTACCGTGACCGCGCCCGCCTCACCAAGCAGATGCTTTCCCAACTGGTTTATCCCGTCGGGCTGATCCATTTCGCCGTGCTGATTTTCCTGATCGTCCTGCCGTTCGCCGCCTCACAATTCCACGCCAGCCTCATCGGGCTGCTGTTTCGCGCCGTCCTCGTGCTGGCCCCGCTTTATCTCGGCACGGCGTTTTTAATTTATGCGATGCAGGGCCGGCGCGGCGAACGCTGGCGCGCGTTGATCGAATCGCTGTTGCGCTGCGTGCCCGTGCTGGGCACGGCGCGACGCGATCTGACGTTGGCCCGACTCACGCTCGCGCTCGAAGCCCTGCTCAATGCCGGCGTTAACATCATCGAAGCATGGCCGCTGGCCGCCGACGCCACGGCCTCACCGGCTTTGCGCCGGGCCATTGCCGCTTGGAAACCGGCGCTGGAGGAAGGCCGGACGCCGGCCGCGCTCGTCAACGACTGCCGGCGGTTTCCCGAACTCTTCGCCAATTTTTACGGCAGCGGCGAAGTCAGCGGCAAGCTCGATGAATCGCTCCGCCGGCTCCACGATTATTACCGGGACGAAGGCACGCGCAAACTCGAAGCCATCGCCCAATGGACGCCGCGCCTTATCTACGGCATCGTCGCCGGCGTCATCGCCTATAAAATCCTCACCTTTTACATCGGTTACTTCCACCAGATCTCCGCGCTCACCAATTGATTTTAATTCGCTTTGCGGGCGCGGCTTTGAAATGATTTTCAGCCCATGACCTTGAACGACATTTTGACGGACGAAAAATTACGCCAGCGCGAATTTCCCGTGACGAAGGATAAAATTTTCCTCGGCCACGCCGGCGTCTGTCCCCTGCCCCGCCGCGTCGCGCAGGCGATGAACGATTGCGCCAATGAAGCCACGCTTGGCGACCAGGAAGAATTCGTCATGCACCGCATCGAGGAGACGCGCCGGGCCGGCGCGCGATTGCTCAACTGCCAGCCGGACGAAGTCGCCATCGTCGGGCCGACTTCGCTCGCGTTGAGCCTCGTCGCCGCCGGGCTGAAATTTCGCAAGGGCGACAACATCCTCATCTATCACGACGATTATCCGTCCAACGTCTATCCGTGGATGGCGCTCGCCGAGCAAGGCGTAAAAGTCCGCCTGCTCAACACGCGCGGCCTTGGCATCCTCCGCACGATTGACGTGATGGGCCAGGTGGATGAAGACACCAAACTCGTCGCGCTCGCCTCGAATCATTTCATCAGCGGCTACCGGCTGGAGCACGATGCCATTGGAAAATATCTGCGCGAACGCGGAATCCTGTTTTGCCTCGACGCCATCCAGACGCTCGGCGCGTTTCCGACAACGGTGGAGAACGTGGATTTTCTCGCCGCCGACGCGCACAAATGGCTGCTCGGCCCGTGCGGCGCGGGCCTGCTCTACGTCAAAAAAGATTTGCAGGCGAGTTTGAATCCGCCCATTTACGGCTGGCATAACGTCCGCAATCCGAACTTTGTCGCGCAGGAAAAGATTGAATTCCGCAGCGGTGCGGCCAAGTTCGAGGCTGGCACGCACAATCTCATCGGCCTCGTCGGCCTGCTGGCGGCGCTGGAACTGACGCAAGAAATCGGCGTGGACAACATCGCCCGCGAACTGCTCCGCAAACGCGCCTGGCTTGTGCCGGCGTTGCAGGCCAAAGGCTACACCGTGTTGAACGCGGAGCCGAAAACGGAAAACGCCGGCGGCATCACGTCCTTCTTTTTGCCTGGCCAGGATTTGACCGCGCGGCATCAGAAGCTGGCCGACGCCGGGGTGAACACCTCGCTCCGCACCGACCGCAAAGGCCAGAAATACATCCGCCTCTCGCCGCATTATTACAATACGGACGCGGAACTTCAGCGAGTGGTGGCATTGCTGTAAGAAAAAATCAGAGGTCAAAAGAGTTGCAGCCTATTATGTGGTATTAGGATGCAGTTCGTTTCTTTTCACGATAATGACTAAGAACAGAAATTGAGATAAAAAATAATCCCATGCCAACAACTGTATAACCAAGAGATGGTTCTGGTTGTCTTATCCGAGAATTGGCCGGGGATTTTTTGTCATAAAATACGGTCAATGGCTCTAATGTGTCATCGGCTGCCCCCTCATACGACTCGTAGTGCTGTCCATCAACGGTATATGTGTAATGAAAACGGTATCTCGGATAAGCAGATCGCCTTGAAGAATGAATATACATCTCGGGTTTAGAAGAAATTTTGCCGCTCGTAGTTGCAGACGACCATAGAAAAACCTGCTCACTCAAACCGAACCACAATCCAAAACAGATAAAAATCAATCCGCCAACAAGTAATAATGTAGTTTTTATCATGGCATTAACCGACGACGATTAGATTTTACGGCCTATCATTAAACCACGTTGCTACTCTGTGCTTGGCGCAACAATTTTTCCAGCACAAAGTCCAATTCAAGGCTCAGTTCTCCCGGTGGCTGAATTCACGGATCATGGCCTTCCACCACGGGGCGAGCTTTTCTTCGGCGCGCACCCACACCTGCTGGTGCAGCCACACCATCACGCCTTGATCGGCCATCACGGCCATGCGTTCAGCGGGAGTTAATTTTTCCGGGCCGGCGGCCAGCAGTTTTTCACCCAGTTCGCGCACGGCTTCGCCGCCCGCGCCGAGGCGGGTCAAATGCTCGGCATAGACGGGATTCAATTTTTTCTCGCGCAGCAGCGTCACATGGATGGCGTTGACGTAGGGATCAAGCACGGCTTTTGTCAGCCCGTGGTGCATTCGGCCGGAAGGGCCGCCTTCGGTCAATTCATGGATCTTCATTCGCGAACGGAGCGAGACAAGTTCCACCGGCGGGCAGGTTTCCTCCGGTGTCAGAAAAAGGCCGAGGCTTTTCGCCCGCGCGCCGAGACTGCGACGGCTGGTGAGCACGCTCAAGGGAACGGAAAAAACCATGCCGGCCAGCACCGGGGTGAACCACCAGAACAGGCTCGGATCAAGCTGCCAGGTGAACCAGCCCCCGCCGACGCCGATGAGCGTATGGCCCCAATGACGTTGGATGGCGTAGAGCCAGGCCGTGCTGTCGGCGGCGCGTTTTTGCGTGGTCCAGCCGACGCTGATGCCCGCCAGATTTGTCAGCACGAAGCGCGTGTGCCAGAGCATGAGCAAGGGCGCGTGCAGCGTGGAGAAAATAGTTTCGCCCACGACGCCGCAGGCGGCCTTGAACAAGCCGCCGAACTGGGCACGCCGCGCCCGGTCGCGGGCCAGGTCAATGAGCGAGAAAATTTTCGGCAGCATGATGACAACCATGCAAATGACGAAGATCAAAAGCGCGTGCTGCCGCCCGCTCAAGTCTTTGAGGTAAGGATTGAAAGATTCCACGGTGATGTTGGAAAGCCCGGTGAATTTGTGCATGCAATAAATCCACTCGAACGTGATGAGAAAAGCGAGCCAGAGCGGACTGGCAATGTAGCCGAAAATGCCGAGGATGAGGTGCATCCGGCTCACGCCGCGCAGGCCCTTGGCGAATAAAACGAGACCATGCTGCAAGTTTCCCTGGCACCAGCGGCGTTCGCGCTGGGCGTTTTCGATGAGCGCCTGCGGGGCTTCTTCGTAGCTGCCTTCGAGATCGTAGGCCATCCAGACTTCCCAGTTTTCGCGCAGCATCAAGGCGGCTTCGACAAAATCGTGCGAAAGAATCTGCCCGCCGAACGGCTTGCGGCCGGGCAGTTTGGGCAGGTCGCAGAACTGCATGAACGGCTCGGTGCGGATGATGGCGTTGTGGCCCCAGTAATTGCCAAAATCAAGCGCCCAATAGTTCAGCCCGGCGATGAACACCGGCGCATAGAGGCGGTTGGCAAACTGCTGGATGCGGCCGAACAGCGACTCGGCGTTCACGAGCGACGGCACGGTTTGAATCAAACCGGCGGCCGGATGCGCTTCCATCAATTTCACCAGATCCACCAGCGTTTCACCGTGCATCACGCTGTCGGCGTCGCAGCAGATGAAGTAACGGTAGCGTTTGCCCCAGGTGTTGAGAAAATCGCGGACGTTGCCGCTCTTGCGCTCCTCGTTGAACAGGCGGCGGCGGTAGTAAATTTTCCCCAGCGCGTCGAGATCGCGCACGAGTTCGCACCAATGAGTTTCTTCCTCCACCCAGTTGTCAGGCCTGGTCGAGTCGCTCAGGATGAAAAAATCGAAGTGTCCAATCTGGCCGGTGCGGACGAGGGATTCATAGGTGGCGCGCAGCCCGGCGAGCACGCGAACGGAATCTTCGTTGTAAATCGGGAAGATGATGGCGGTGCTGGTGCCGTCAATTTTTTGATCCTTGAACGGCCGGAGCGCGGTGATCCGCCGGCGCGTGCCGAAGATGCGGATGAACAGACCATAGACGCCGTGCATGCAGCCGATCGCGGTGAGCAGGAATAAAATGACGAACAGCACCAGCAGCACCGTGCGCGACGTGCTCCAGCCGGTGCGCCAGAGCAAATCGGCGAACAACAGCGAGACGATGCCGGTGAGGATGAGCGCCGACGTGAAAAATAAAAACAGCCGCCAGCCGCGCCGGAGACGCGGCGCCGGAAGCGGCGTTATGGTCGGGGCGCCGGGCATTTTATCTGAACCAGTAAACCAGCAAGGACCAGCGGGTGGCGAGCTGCTCGAAGCCGCCGTGGGTCTGCCAGAAAATGGCCACCAGCAGCAGCGCCAAAAGCAGCCACGCCATGATCATGCGAAAATAGGGCAGCTTGCCGAAATTTGTCAGCGTGGTGATCGGGCCGAGATCAAGCGGACGGGGAACCATTTTCGACAATTGAAAATCCGGCCCGGCCCGGAAGAAGCTTTCGCGCATGGCCGTCACGAATTCCCCCGGCCACGGACCGGGGCGCAAAAATTGATCCTGCCATTTGCCGGGCATGTCCGCGAGCAGCAGGGCGAGCCGGCCGCGCGTCGAAAGCGTGTGTTCGCTGCCGATGGGCGAGGTTTGCAGCACTTCCGCGAACCATTCCGTCACGACGCGATCCATCTCCTCGGCGGCGATCTCGGTGGCGTTGCGGAACGGCTCGGCGGGGGCGCGGCGCTGGGCGCGCTCCAAAACGCGCAGGACGATCTCGCCCAGCAGCGGCTTGTTGCGGATGCGGAGCGCGTGGAAATAATTTTCCACCTTCAGGTAGGCCGCGTTCCATTCCTCCAGCGAACGCCCGGCGATCTCGCCGGAAGCATCCGGCGGAATGTTCAGGGCTGGCTCCATTGATAAACCCAGGTTTCGCCGACGACATTCGTGCCCTGTTGCAACGAGCAGCGCAGATCCACCGGATCATGGTTGCCGTCCGCCGGTTTCATTTTCAAAATCGTCCGCCACGTTCCGAGGAACGGATTGCGCACGACCAGGGTGTTCACGATTTTGGCGTTGGCGCTGCAATTGACGACGGCCACCGGCGGCTTGTTCTCGGGAATTTTGTCAAACGCCGGCCCGTCAAAATCCAGCACGAACTGCCGCGCGCCGGCAAATTGCGCGTCCAGGCCGATGCGCGTGGAAACCACGCGGTTTTCCGAACGTTTCAAATCCGCCGCGCCGCTTTCCCAATATAAAGTGTAGCCGAACCGGAACGGTTCGAGCGGCGCCGGTTTATGCTTCGGATCCCAGAAGGCCACAATGTTGTCCAGCCCTTCGTAACCGGTGTTCAATTCCACGAGGTGCAGGCTGCCATCGCCCCAGTTGCCGTCCGGCTCCACCCATACGCTTGGCACCTCGTGATAGAGATTGAACATGTCCTGATAGGCGGAAAAATTTCGTTCGCGCTGGATCAGCCCGTAGCCCTTGATGTTCGATGCCTGGAAAATCTGGTGGCGCAGCGCGGGCGGATTGTCGAGGGGCCGCCAGAAAACTTCGCCGTTGCCCATGTGGACGAGCAGGCCGTCGCTGTCGTGAACCTCCGGGCGGTAGTCGTCAAATTTCCGTTCCGTGTCCTTGCCGAACCAGAACATGCTCGTCAAGGGCGCCAGGCCCATGGTCTTGAGCGGCTTCCGATCCTTGTTCGCGGCGGCGATGTCCTTCGGCTGGCGGAAATAAAGCACCGCCTTGATGCTCACCGTGGTCGTGTCGCCGGGATGGATGAGAAATTCATACGCGCCCGCGCAGCTCACGCTGTCGAGAATCGCATACAATCGCAGCTCCGTGTCCCCCCGGCCAGGTTTGCCGAGCCACCAGTCCGTGAAAAGCGGGAATTCTTCCGGCTGGCCGCTCTCGCCGCAATCCAGCGCCAGGCCGCGCGCGGATTCGCCGTAACGCTGGCCCTTGCCCAGCAGCCGAAAATAACTCGCGCCCAGAAACGCGCCGAGTTCGTCCATCTGATCGGGTTTGTTCAAGGGATACAGCACCCGGAAGCCAGCGTAACCGGTTTTCGCGGGAATCTTGTCGGCGATGTCCAGCTTGCCGTAGTCAAAAAAATCCTGCACGAAGCGGATGGGCTGCGTGTGCATGAGCGTGAACTCGTTCATCTGCACCGGCTCCTGATACAGGTAGCCCGGATGAAAGAACTCGATGCGGAACGGCAGGTTGTCCGCCGTCCACAGCGCCTTGTCGCGGCGGAAACGGATTTCGCGGTATTTGTCGTAGTCGAGATTGTCCTGCCGCAAGACTTTGGGCAGGTCGGCGCGCGGTGAATGGAACGGCGACTTGGCCCGTTCCAAGGCGCGTTGGGATACATAGCCGAGGTTGACCTCGACGGATTCCGCGCCAAAGCCGGCCGGCCCGGCCAGCAGGCTCCCGATCAAAAATAACGGGCAAAAAAAACGCCACATATTGAATCCATGGAAAACCAAACCCATGCGTTTGGCAAGCCCCGCCCATGTCACGGCGCAATGAGAGGGCAATTTTTGTCAACCCAAAGTTTGCCGGCGGCGTTTGCCGCCAAGGGCTGAAACACGGTGATGAATTAAACTCCTTTGACCACGTCCGGCATTGAGGCCGGAAATCTATTCAAAACTCGCCGGCGCGGGCTTGGCGGACTTGGATTTCAGCCACGCGGCGTAATCTTCCTTGCTCTGCACGACCACGAAGCCGCCGGCCATCGCGGCGTGGCCGTTGCCGCAAAGCTGGGCGCATTCGATCTGGAAGCGGCCGATTTTATTCGGCGTGAAGGTCAGCGGAATCCGCAGGCCGGGAATGGCGTCCTGCGTCACGCGCATGGCAATGAGCTTGAGCGAATGAATCACGTCCTTGGAACTCAAATAAATGAGGACCGGCCGGTCCACGGGCACGTGCATTTCGTTCAGGATCTGGATGTCATCCTTGCCTTTCGGATCGGCCGGGTCCACGCCAAAAACATTGTCATTGCTGATGAGCTTCATGTCCTGCTGGCCAAAGGTGCCGTCCGGGCCGGGATAGCGGATGTTCCAGGCGAACTGCTGCGCCATGACCTGAATGACGGTGGCGTCCTTGGCATCGGGAAACTTGACGACGCTTTTCGCCCAGAGCGGCACCGCGATGCCGAGCAGCAGCACGGCCTCGGCGAGCACCACGGCGACCTCGGTGTATTTGGGAATCTTGCTCTTGGAACCTTCATGGTCGGCGACCGGATTGCGCCGGGCGTTGAAGCGCCAGAGGGTGTAGATAAAGTAGGCGGTCCAGCCGACGAAGAGCAGCAGCATCAGGTAATGGACATAAACCATGAGGTCGTCCACGGCCTGGCCGTTGGTGGAGGCGAGTTCGGGCAGGCCGAGAATGTTTTTGGCAAACCAGTCGGTCATATTTTTAAGGCTTCCGGCGGATGGGCTTTGGCTTCGGCGGCGGCGTTGAGCGCCTCGCTCTTGCGGATGATGTGGATCAAAAAGGTGAGGAAGACCGCCAGCACCGTGCCGATGACGGCCATCAGGGTGAAGATGCCCCAGTTCATGCCGTTGGTGATCGGCGCGTCAATGTTGCCGCCATAGCACGCGGCGCAGGCGAACAGTTTCGCCGGCGCGAACCCGGCCAAGACGAGAGCGGACATGATTTTTTTCAACGATTTCACAGGTAGCTGACGTTTTTCAGTTTCTTCAAAAAATAAATGCCATAGACGATCACAAAAATGCCGGCGGCGATTCCCGTCACGCCCCAGAACACGCTGCCCGCCTGAAACGCCCACGCGGCGCAGCCGAATGACAGCGAGGTCAGCAGCGTGACAAAAATAAGATGGAAGGCTTTTAACGACATTTCAATGTGCGACCGTGCCCACCGGAAAATCACCCATCGCCCACATGGTCAGCCCCATCAGGCCGGCGAAAAAGAACACGGTGAAGACGAGCACGGTGTAAATGAGTTTCTTCTCGGACAGCAAGTGCATGAGGTAGCCGGCGACGAGAAAGGCGTTCACGATGGCGATGGACAGAATGAGCGTGACCTTCAAAGTCCAGCCGTTGCCGATGTGCGAATATGACGTGGCGATCATGGCCGCCGTCGTGCAGATGAGCACGAGGAAAATCACCGCGCAGAGGCGGATGTAACTGTTCAAATCAACGGAATGTTCTTTGGAATCGCTCATAAAAATCTCAAGTCAAATAAAGCACAGGGAACAGGAAAATCCAGACCAGATCCACGAAATGCCAGAACAGCCCGGAAACCTCGATGCGGTTGGTGTAGCGTTCGGGATCGGTTTTATACATCCGCCTGCCCGGCCCCCAGAGATAAAAAATCACCAGGGTGCCGCCCAAAACATGCAGGCCATGCAGGCCCGTGATCGTGAAATAAATCGCGGTGAAGGTGTTGTGGCGCGGACTGTAGTTCTCCATGCTTTTGATGTCCGCCGCCTGAAGCGTGATGTCCTCGTGCTTGGCCGCCCGCGCCTCCGGGGTGCGCAAATCCGCCAGTTCCTTGGAATCATCCACCACCCGCCCTTCTTCCAATTTTACGAAGCCGGTTTTTTTTGCGAGGTCAAAATCTTTCGAGGTTTCAGCGAGATGACCGTCGGCGATTTTGCCGTTGGCCAGTTGAATTTCGTAGTGCGTCCATTCGTCGTGGTATTCATACATGTGAAGGCACAGGAACGAGATTCCCAGCAGAATGGTGCAGCCGTGGAAGAATTTGAACTTGCCGAACTGGCGCACCTTGCACGCCGCCCAGGCCAGCAATGTGGTGATGGCTGAAAGAGCCAGGATGAGCGTGTTGATGGTGCCGAGCTTGACATCCAGCCAGCCATGCGGCCAGGTGCCCGGTTCCGCGCCGACGCGCAAAAGAACGTAGGCGGAAAACAATCCGCCGAACAGCATCACTTCGGACGCGAGAAACAGCCAGATGCCGAGCTTGGCGTTGTAAATGCCGGTGTCCGGCCGGTTCTCAATTGTATAGGGGATTTCCATGAAAAATATCAGTGATGCACGGGTGAAGGAACCTTGGGCGCGGCCGGGCTTTCCGGTTCGTCCTGCGGCGTGAAATCGGTCGCGTGGCCGGGCTGGCTGTATTCGTAGGGGCCGCGGATGACACGCAATTCATGCTCAAAATTGCCATGCGGCGGCGGCGTGGGCGTCTGCCAGTCCAGCGTGGTGGCCGACCACGGATTATCGCTCTTCACTTTTTCGCCGTGGCTGATGCTACAGAACAAGTTCACGATGAACGGAATTTGCGCGATGCCCAGGCCGATGGCCGCCCAGAAAATCCAGTCGTTCAACTGCATCACGGTGCCCGGCAGCGCATCAATGGCGTTCGGCACGCGCGCGGCGGAATAGTTCACCGCGCCGTCGCTCATGCGGCGCAACATGCCCTTGATGCCTTGCGCGAACATCGGCATGAACACCAAGTTCATGAACACGAATGAACACCAGAAATGCACGCGGCCCCAGAATTCACTCATGCGCCGCCCGGTCATCTTCGGAAACCAGAAATAAACGCCGGCAAACAGCGCGAAGATCGAACCCGGCGCAACGACGTAATGAAAATGCGCGATGATGTAATAGGTGTCGTGCAGATACAAATCCACCGCCGCCAGGCCGAGCGGCAGACCGGTCAGTCCGCCAATGCCGAACATCGGCAGGAAGCCCAGCGCAAACATCATCGGCGTGTTGATGCGGATGGAGCCGCCCCAGAGCGACAGGAACATGCACGTCAAAATGATCACGGACGGAATCGAAATGATCATCGTCGTCGCCTGAAAGAACGTGGCGATTTTCTGCCCCATGCCCGTCATATACATGTGGTGCGCCCACACGATGAATGACAGGAAACCGACGAACAGGACGGAATAGACAAGCGATTTATAGCCCCAGATCGGCTTGCGCGTGTTGTTGGCGATGACTTCGGCCACGATGCCCATCGCCGGCAAAATCAAAACATAAACCTCCGGATGGCCGAGGAACCAGAACAAATGCTGCCACAACAGCGGACTGCCGCCGCCGCTGACATGGGCGAGCTGTCCGCCCACGGCCAGGCCCGTCGGCAGGAAAAAACTCGTGTGCGCCACGTTGTCCATCAACTGCAAAACGCTGGCGGCTTCCAGCGGCGGAAAGGCGAGCAGCAAAATGAACGCGGTCACAAACTGCGCCCACACGAAAAACGGCAGCCGCATCCACGTCATGCCGGGCGCGCGCAACTGGATGATCGTGGCGATGAAATTCACCGCGCCCAGCAGCGAGGACGTGATGAGCAGCACCATGCCGACGAGCCAGAACGCCTGGCCGTCCGTCGGAATGGTCGTCGCCAGCGGCGAATAGGAAGTCCAGCCCGCCTGCGCCGCGCCGCCGGGAATGAAAAAGCTGACGAGCATCACGATGCCCCCAAGGAAAAAGGCGTGAAAACTGGCCATATTGACGCGGGGAAACGTCATGTCCGGCGCGCCGATCATCAGCGGAACCACATAGTTGCCGAACGCCGCGAACGACAGCGGGACGACGCCGAGAAAAATCATGATGGTTCCGTGCATCGCCCCGAAGGAATTGTAGAGGTCGGGCGAAATCGCGCCGCCGGCCGCCGGCGCGCCCAGAATTTTTTCCAGCAGCGGCCCGATCAAGGGCACCGGCATGCCCGGATGCGCGATCTGCCAGCGCATGAGCAGCATCAGGAAAAAACCAAACAGCATGAAACTCAGCGACATCAGGCCATACTGGATGCCGATGATCTTGTGATCGGTGGAGAAAATGTATTTCTGCCAGAAATTCGGCTCGTGATGTTCATGGTGGCCGTGGCCGTGCGCCGGCGTTCCGCGAAACGGTGGAAATTGTTGGACGTTTGCCTGCATAGATTTTATTTCAATTTGTTGCCGACCAGCGCCGCGATGAGCAATGGCAGATAGATGATGGAGGCCAAAAACAACTGCCGCGCGCGGCGCATGGTCAGTTGCCGCGAGAACCGCACCGCGCACCAGAAATAGCCCGCGCCCAAAATGAGCGCGGCGGCGAGGTAGATTTTCCCGTTCAAGCCGAACGCAAACGGGCACAAGCTGGCCAGCAGCAGCGCGAGCGTGTTGCTCACGGATTGCTGCGCCGTGCGGCTGCCGTCGGCGTCCACGCTGGGCAGCATCACGAAACCGGCCTTGGCGTAATCCTCGCGGTAAAGCCACGCGATGGCCATGAAATGCGGGATCTGCCAGAACGCCAGAATTGCAAACAAGGCCCAGCCACCGCCGCCCAATTCGTTGCGCGCCGCCGTCCAGCCCATCAAGGGCGGCAGCGCCCCGGGAATCGCGCCGACCAAAGTATTAAGCCACGTCACGCGCTTGAGCGGCGTGTAAATGAAGAGGTAGCTGATGCTTGTCACCGCGCCGAGCACGCTCGTCAGCAGGTTGACCGCCACGGCGAGATAAATTAAACCGGCCACGGAACAGGCCCCGCCGAACAGCGCGACCGTCGCAGGCTGCAAGCGCCCTGAAGGCAGCGGCCGGCTGGCGGTGCGGCGCATCTTGGCGTCGTGTTCGCGTTCGAGCAGTTCGTTCAACGCCGCCGCGCCGCCGGCAACCAGCGCCGTGCCGAACAAAACGTGAAACATCAGCAGATAATTGACCGGGCCGGTTTCCCCGAGATAAAAGCCGACGAAGGTGGTCAGCAGCACGAGCGCGGTCAGCCGCGCCTTGACGAGATCGGCGAAGACCGCCGCCCAGCTTTTTTCCAGGCCGGCCGTTGAATTGAATGCTTCCGCCGATGATTTCATGCTTTGGTAAATTGCGGGTGAAGACCGCGCCTTAATCCTGTCATTTTGTCATGTGATGGCAAAATCTGTCAATGTCGTTTGCCATGAAATAAGGTTGGGGCATCGGTTGAATTAAAATTTTATTTAAGTTTTTCAGCCTGCCGCATCCGCCGCGCGGCCATCAGCCACCACAATGCGCCGGCCAGCAGCGCCGACGCGCCGACCATGACGTGCAGGGTCGTGACATCCGCCGCCTTGTTCGACAAGACCGTCGCCGCGCCCAAAACGATTTGCAGCGCGAGCAATCCGAACCAGAACCAGGCGAACTTGGTCAGCCCGTCCGCGCCGCCCAGTTTTTTTCGCGCCAGAAACGCGGCGGCCGCGACGCTGAGGAAAATCAGCAGGGCGACGAGGCGATGAACCATCTGCAAATTCACTTCAAACGCCGTGACCGGATGGCCCACCGTGCCGGGCGGACGATGCGCGTTGTAGTCCGCGATGGCGGCGGGCGTTGTCGAAGGCCAGAGCTGGCCGTGCGCCAGCGGAAAATCCCAGATGGACAAGCCCGCGTGCTGGTGCCGCATGGTCGCGCCGATGATGAGCTGGAGGAAAATTAAAATCGCGACGTAAAGCACGTGACGGCGCAGCCCGCGCGGAACGGCCTTGGGTTTTTCCGTTTCCGTTTTTTGCCACCAGCGGCTGGTGAACAGCGCGATGGCGGCGGTCAGCACCAGAAAAGTCTGGGCGATGATGCCATGCGGAATGCCGAGGTAATCCATGTTCAAACGCACGCGCAGGCCGCCGATCACCCCCTGCACGATCACCAATAAAAACGCGGCGATGCCAAGCCAATGCAGCCACGGGCGGGCATCTTTGAACCACAGCCAGAGGGCGAGAATCGTCGTCAATAACCCGACGACCGTGGCGAGCAGGCGGTGCGTGTGTTCATAAAAAATACCGCCCACCCAGTCTTTGATCGGAAACAAAAACATGTTGTAACCGTAGCTGTTCGGCCAGTCGGGCACGGACATGCCGGCTTCGTGGCTGGTGACGAGCCCGCCAAGTCCGATGAGCAGGAACGTGGCAATGACGTTCAATACGGCAAACCAGAACAGCGCGGGATTGTATTTGTGCTTCATCATGGAACGAAACGACCGCTGCGGAGAATGTCGCGCAGCGGTCGCGGACGGAATCAGATTTATTTCACGTCAAACGTGAAGTTTTGCACCGCGCCGCCGGCTTTCACTTCGATCTTGGCGGTCTGCGTGCCGAGCTTGCGGTGCGCGGCCACGAGCGTGTATTCGCCGGGCGGAACATTCTTGATCGTGAATTTGCCGTCCTTGCCGCTGACGGCGAAATACGGGCTGTCAAAGACGGAAACCCACGCGAACATCCACGGATGCACGTCACACTTGAATTTCAAAAACGGCTCCGGCTTGGCAAAAGTGAAGGTCAGATCCGCCCCGCCGGGCATCTGCACCTGGTTGGATTCCGGATTGTCCACCGGCGAGGTGTGGACGTTGTGAACGCAGGGATCGGAATTTTTCACGATGATTTTCTGGCCGGTCTGCACGGCGAGAATTTCCGGCGTATAGACGCAGCCTTTCTGGTCCAGTTCCACGGCCGGCGCGCTGGAGCCGGTGGATTTGCCGGTGATTGCATTGCCGGCGGCGTCCTTGAGCGAAACCACGACATCCGCCAGTTCGCCGGCCTTGCCAACGACATAAAAATGCGTCGTGGGCAGTTTGCGCCCGGCATACAGCGCGGCGCAATCCGGGCTGGACTCGGTCATGGTGGGGCCGATGTCAATTTCCGCCGGAGCCGCGCCTTTGAGGCTGATCGTGCCGGTGACGTCGGCGGCGTTGGTGATTTGAGCGACGGCTAACAGCCCGAGCGAGAGGAGCACAAGAGATTTTTTCATAACTTTGAAACGATTTAACGAACTTTCTGACACTAGCATCCGCGTCGCCGGCTCGCAAGCAGATTGTGAAAAATTTCACAAGCCCCCAATCGAATGGCGGTCTGGCCTTTGCCTCGAATTGGTGGACAAGTGTTGGGTGATTGTGTGAGCTAACGCACGCCACGCCATGAACACTGAAAACCAAACGCAACGCAAATACCAACGATACGACGAGTCTTTCAAGCGGAATGCCGTGGAGCTGTGGCTCCCAGGCGGCAAATCCGTCGAGCAGATCGCCCGCGACCTGGGCGTCAGCACGCAAAGCCTCAAGCAGTGGAAGAAGCGCCTGGCGGCCTTGCCCGCCAC
>Ga0164241_10002668_pt1 | contig 18910 bp, 10 predicted proteins | sample OricomyardsoilBY_FD_108780 | JGI IMG/M metagenome (GOLD analysis project Ga0164241, IMG submission 108780) | Backyard soil microbial communities from Emeryville, California, USA - Original compost - Back yard soil (BY) | ecosystem: Environmental > Terrestrial > Soil > Unclassified | place: USA...
GAGGGGAATCATGGCTTTGCAGCTTGAACTTGTTCTGGCGTGCGGTGTTCTCGCATTGCTTTATGGCGGACTGACCGTTCGGTCGGTGCTGGCACAAAGCGCGGGAAATCCGCGTATGCAGGAAATCGCTGCCGCGATTCAGGAAGGCGCAGCCGCCTATCTGAACCGGCAGTACACCACCATCGCGATTGCGGGCGTGGTGATTTTTGTTCTCGCCTACGCTGTTTTCGGATGGCAGGTCGCAGTCGGTTATCTCATCGGTTCAACCTTTTCCGGTCTTGCCGGTTATATCGGCATGAATGTTTCGGTACGCGCGAATGTGCGCACCACCGAAGCGTCGCGGCAGGGATTGGCGCAAGGTCTTTCCATCGCGTTCCGTTCGGGCGCCGTCACCGGCATGTTGGTGGCGGGTCTCGGACTGCTTGCGGTGGCTGGCTATTATGCGTTTCTCACTCTGGGCCTTGGGCTCGATCTGGGTGATGAAACGCAAGGACGCATCGTCACCAACGCGCTTGTGGCGCTTGGCTTTGGCGCATCGCTGATTTCGATCTTTGCCCGTCTTGGCGGCGGTATCTTCACCAAGGGTGCGGATGTCGGCGGCGATATGGTGGGCAAGGTGGAAGCCGGTATTCCCGAAGATGACCCACGCAACCCTGCAACCATCGCCGACAATGTGGGTGACAATGTGGGCGACTGTGCAGGCATGGCCGCCGACCTGTTTGAAACCTATGCGGTGACGACGGTTGCCACCATGGTTCTCGCCTCGATCTATTTCACGGGCGCGGACAAGTTGGCGCTGATGCTGTTTCCGCTCGCCATTGCGGGCGCGTGCATCATCACCTCGATCATCGGCACGTTCTTTGTGCGGTTGGGTGCGTCCAAGAACATCATGGGTGCGCTCTATAAAGGCATCATCGCGACGGGCGTTCTTTCGCTCATCGTTTTGTGGCCGTTGACCGACTGGATTGTGGGGCTGGACCGCACGCTGACGACGAGCACGGGGCTTTCCTATACGGGCCGTGATCTCTTCTTCTGTGGTGTCGTCGGTCTTGTGGTGACAGGGCTCATCATCTGGATCACCGAATATTACACGGGCACAAATTTCCGCCCGGTGAAGGTGATCGCCAAATCCTCGGTGACGGGGCATGGCACCAATGTCATTCAGGGCCTTGCGGTGTCGATGGAATCGACAGCGCTTCCGGCGCTGGTGATCTGCGCCGGGATCATCGTCACCTACATGCTGGCTGGTTTGTTCGGCATCGCCATTGCGGTGTCTACCATGCTGGCGCTTGCAGGCATGATTGTGGCGCTCGATGCGTTCGGTCCGGTGACCGATAATGCGGGCGGCATTGCCGAAATGGCGGGGCTCGAAGGCGACGTGCGCAAGACGACAGATGCGCTCGACGCAGTCGGCAACACCACCAAAGCGGTGACCAAGGGCTATGCAATTGGTTCAGCGGGCCTTGGCGCGCTGGTGTTGTTCGCGGCTTATACCGAAGACCTGAAGTACTTCGTCGCACATGCCGACATCTATCCCTATTTCAAGGATATGGATCTGCCGACATTTGGCCTCGCTAATCCGTGGGTGGTTGTCGGGCTCTTTATCGGCGGTCTTCTGCCTTACCTGTTTGGCGGTATGGCGATGACAGCGGTGGGGCGCGCGGCTGGCGCCGTGGTGGAAGAAGTGCGCAGGCAGTTCCGCGAAATGCCGGGCATCATGGAAGGCACGCAAAAGCCGAATTACGGACGGGCGGTGGATTTGCTCACCAAGGCCGCGATCCGTGAAATGGTGATTCCGTCGCTTCTGCCGGTGCTTTCGCCCATCGTGTTGTTCATGCTGGTCAACTGGATTGCGGGCAAGACGGAGGCGTTCAACGCTTTGGGCGCAATGCTGCTTGGCGTGATTGTGACCGGCCTGTTCGTTGCCATCTCGATGACATCGGGCGGCGGCGCATGGGACAATGCGAAGAAGTTCATCGAAGACGGCAATTACGGCGGCAAAGGCTCCGACGCGCATAAGGCAGCGGTGACCGGCGATACGGTTGGCGATCCCTACAAGGACACCGCAGGCCCTGCCGTGAACCCGATGATCAAGATCACCAACATTGTGGCGCTGCTGTTGCTCGCCACGCTGGCGCGCGGGATCTGATTACTTCGATCTGAAAAGAAAAAGGGCGCGGGTGTAAGCCGCGCCCTTTTTTCGTATGTGGCTACCTCAGCCGTTGGACTTCAGCCGCCGGGGCCACCGCCGCCCGGATTTTGTTGCTGGTTGCCGCCAATGGGCACGCCCGGCGTTGCATTGAACAATTGCTGGAGGAAGGTCATCTCACGGCCACGGGTGGGTGTTTCGCGGGTTGCGAAATCGACCACATGCCCGTCTTTCAGGGTGTAGCGTTTTACATCGGTCAACTTGCTGTTCTTGTCGAAATAGACGGCAAGGATGAGCCGGTTGATGACGCGGGGATCGAAAAAGGCGACACGCTTTTCGTTGCTGGAAATATAATACCAGGTATCCCCGCCAAAGGTGGCTTGGGTGGAGGGGTAGCCCAGCCGTGACTGGACCGTGGTTTTGGTGTCAGTGCCCGGTTTGAGCGATTTTTCAAGCACCGGGTCCGCCAGATAGCCACGCTGGGTAATCACCGGCGTGCAGCTTGCGGTAAAAATGGCGACCAGAAGGAGGGCACGAATGCGCATACGGTATGATCCTTTGCCTCACGGCGTCTTCCCTGGACAATGTGCTAACCTTGGGACAGTTGGCTTGCAAGCGGAACCGGGAACCAGTCGCAGATGCTAGTGGCGTTGAAAAAGAACAATAAGGAACGGGATCAGGCAAATCGCCTGCATACGGCGATCATTGGCCGCGCCCGCGCACCTGAATTTTTCGCAAGATTCGGGGTGGCAGACACGCTGGACGGCAGATTCGATCTGGTCGCCCTGCATGGCTGGCTGGCTTTGGGTCGGCTGCGCCAGATGGGGGCACATGCGCTTGCGCAGCGCCTCACCAACACGCTGTTCTCCGCCTTTGACGAGGGCCTGCGCGAGCTGGGCATCAGCGATATGGGCATGGGCCGCCGGATGCGGAAAATTGCCGATGCCTTTTATGGCCGCTGCAAAGCCTATGACGCGGCGGACGATGAGGCGGCGATGACCGAGGCGCTGGTGCGCAATCTCTATCGCGGGGAAGACGGGCATGAGGCGGAGGCGGCCTCTATGGCGCGCTATGTCTTCTCGGCGAAAGCGGCGATGGCGACGGCGGATGCCGCTGCCGGGGTGCTGGATTTTGGGCCGCTGCCAGAATGAAGGAAGCTATGAAGATGGATGACCGGGCAGGCGAGGTGCCGTTCCAGAGCTTTGTCGATCTGAGTTATCTCACCGAGGCGGGGACTGACGTGACGTTGGCCCCCGGTGAGGCGGAGCGGGCGCAGATTGCCGCCTGGGCCGATGTCAGCGCCGTGCCGGTCTTTTCCGCTGTGGTGACTGTGAAGCGGCTCTCTGCCTCGCGCTTTGCCTATGAGGCGCGGGTGACGGCGGAGGTGGTGCAGCCATGCAGCGTGACGCTGGAGCCGGTGCGGCAGACGATTGGCTTGCGATTCGCCCGTGAGCTGCATTTGACCCATGCCAGACGCCGGGCGGAGCCGGTGGATATTGCCCCCGGACAGGGGGAGGACGATCTGCCCGAGGAGGTGGAAAGTTCCCGCTATGACGTCGCCGGGCCGGTTCTGGAGGAGTTTTCCCTCGCAATTGACCCATATCCACGGGCCGAAGGGGCAACTTTTGAGGCTCCGGACGCGGAAAAGCCCCCCAGTCCCTTTGCCGTGCTGGCCCGGCTGAAACAGTCCGAATGACGCCAAAGGGATATGGCCTTGAAACCGGGGCGGGTTTCAGGCTACGTCCCGCCTTCGTTTTGCCCGCCGGAACAGCCGTGGCAGGCGCGTCCCATCGGGGGCGGCCCGCAACGCTGGATTCGGCTTTTAGGAGTTAGTCCGCAATGGCGGTCCCCAAGCGAAAGACCTCGCCCTCGAAGCGCAATATGCGCCGTTCGCATCATGCCCTGAAACCGGTGGGCTATGCCGAATGCTCGAACTGTGGCGAGCCCAAGCGCCCGCACCATGTTTGCGCATCTTGCGGCAAATATGACGATCGTGACGTGGCGAAAGCCAAAGCCTGATACGCTTGTGTTGGAGCGCATGTTCGCTCCATCAACGCATTAGGGCGCGACGTTGAACCAGAGTCTGACCGTCTCGATCGATGCCATGGGGGGCGATGCTGGCCCCGCTATTGTCGTGGATGCGCTGCTGCGCGTGGTGCAGCGCCATCCTGGCGTGCGCTATCTGCTGCATGGCGACGAGGCGCAGTTAAAGCCACTGCTCGAAAAACGGGCCGCGCTCTCCTCCCTAGTCGAAATTCGCCACAGCCCTGAGCGGGTGAAGATGGAGGAGAAGCCCTCCATCGCGCTGCGCCGTGGGCGTAACACCAGTATGTGGCACGCCATCGAATGTGTGGCGAAGAAGGAGGCCGAGGTTGTGGTCTCCGCCGGGAATACCGGTGCGCTGATGGCGATGGCGATGTATCAGCTTGGGCTGATCGAGGGCATTGAGCGCCCGGCGATTGCCGCGCTGTGGCCGACCAAGGCCTCGCAAAGCGTGGTGCTGGATGTGGGCGCCAATATTGTTGCGAGCGCCGACCAGCTTGTCGATTTCGCGATCATGGGCGCGGCCTTTGCTCGCGCGATTTTTCATAGCGAGACGCCCAGCGTCGGGCTTTTGAATGTCGGCTCGGAAGATGTGAAGGGCAATGATGCAGTGCGTGCCGCGGCGCAGGTTTTGCGCAACGCGACGACGCTGAACTATGTCGGCTTTGTGGAAGGCAGCGATATTCCCGAAGGCAAGGTCGAGGTGATTGTCACCGATGGTTTTACGGGCAACATCGCGCTCAAGACCGCCGAAGGCACCGCGAAACTGATTATCGAATATCTGCGCGCGGCGCTGACGAGTTCCTTCTTTGGCAAGCTTGGCGCGTTTATCGCCAGCGGCGCCTTAAATAGCCTGAAGCGCAAGCTCGATCCGCGCGCTTCAAATGGTGGTATCTTTTTGGGATTGAATGGTGTGGTGGTCAAAAGCCATGGCGGGACAGATGCGCTGGGATTTTCCAGCGCCCTCGACATGGCTATCGGCATGGCGAATTCGGGTGTAATCCCGCGTATCGCCGCCGACCGGGCGGGGATCACGCCGCAGCCGGCTGCAACCGCGGTATCGTAAGTGAGTGAACGTGATCAGATCCAGAGTGCTCGGCTGCGGGGCCAGTTTGCCCCGCACCGTGGTGACGAATGACGAACTATCCAAACGGGTAGACACATCCGACGAATGGATTGTGGGGCGCACGGGGATTCGTCAGCGCTACATCGCCGCCGATGATGAAAAAACCTCCGACCTTGCCCTGAAAGCTGCTGAAGCGGCGCTGACCGATGCGGGCATTGGCGCGGACGAGGTGGACATGGTGATTGTTGCCACCACCACGCCGGACGAAACTTTTCCCGCTGTCGCGACCATGGTGCAGGCGCGCATTGGCATGACGCGGGGGGCGGCGTTTGATGTGCAGGCGGTGTGTTCGGGTTTCATCTATGCGCTCTCCGTCGGCGATAATTTCATCAAATGCGGGCAGGCCAAAACCGTTCTGGTGATCGGGGCGGAGACCATGTCCCGCCTGATGGACTGGACCGACCGTGGCACCTGCGTCCTGTTTGGCGATGGTGCGGGCGCGGTTGTGCTTCAGGCAGGCGAGGGCATGGGCGACAATACCGATCAGGGCATTCTCAATACTGTGCTGTTCTCGGACGGGCGGCTGCACGACCTGCTCTATGTCGATGGCGGGCCTTCGACCACCGGCACGACCGGCTACCTGCGGATGCAGGGCAAGGAAGTCTTCAAACACGCGGTGACGAATATTTCCGCAGCGGTGCAGGCTTCCGCCGATGCGGCGGGGATTGCCGTTTCGGAGGTGGACTGGTTCGTGCCCCATCAGGCCAACCAGCGCATTCTGGATGGCACGGGCCGCAAGCTGGGCATCCCCGCCGAGAAGGTGGTTTCCACCGTGGCGCTGCATGGCAACACCTCTGCCGCCTCGGTGCCGCTGGCGCTGGCGACGGCGGTAGCGGACGGACGGATCCAGCGGGGCCAGCTTGTACTGCTGGAGGCAATGGGCGGCGGTCTCACCTGGGGATCGGCATTGCTGCGCTGGTAACCACATTACAAGCGAAGCGCCGTCTCAACTGAGTCGGCTATCCCTTTGTCATTGACGGAAAAAACGGCACCGCTTAGGCTCCGACTCATGGGGTAGGGAGTCGGTTGAGATGACGACGAACACATTAACGAGAGCCGATCTGACCGAGGCTGTGTTTCAGGCCGTGGGCCTTTCGCGCAATGACTCGGCCCAAATGGTCGAGGACATGCTGGAAGAGGTGTGCGCCGCGCTGACACGCGGGGAGACTGTGAAGCTCTCCTCTTTCGGCACCTTTGCGGTGCGCCAGAAATCGCAACGCATGGGCCGCAACCCGAAGACGGGCGATGAGGTGCCGATTGCGCCGCGCCGCGTTCTGGTGTTCCGGCCCAGCCACGTTCTGAAAGCCGTCATCAACGGGCAGACGCCCGGCCATGAAGACGAGGACTGATTAAATGCTGCATGCCGCGATCGAGACGCGGGGGAAATCTGCCGAGGCCTTTCGCACGATCAGCGAAGTCGCGGATGGTCTCGACGTGCCGCAGCATGTTTTACGATTCTGGGAAGGACGGTTCAGCCAGATCCGCCCGGTGAAGCGGGCCGGAGGGCGGCGATACTATCGCCCTGAAGATGTGGATCTGCTGCGCGGCATTCGCGCGCTTCTTTATGACGACGGATTGACCATCAAGGGCGTGCAGAAAATTCTGCGCGATCAGGGCGTGCGCTATGTCGCCGATATCGGGCGCGGCAAGGCTTCGCTGATGGGGCGGCGGGATAATAAGCCCGTGACGGTTGTGGCGCCGGAGCCCGCGCCCACGGCTGTTGTTGCCAAGGCGACGAAACCGGCCAAGCCAAAGACAGCCAAAAGGGCGACGCAGGACGCGCTTCAGGCGATGTTGTTTGACGACCTTCCACATGTGGCGGCGGAGGTGTTAGACGCGACGCCCGTGAAGATTGAGGACATTGGGCTTGATCCGGCGCAGTTCGCGCCGATTGTGGATTGTGTGCCTCCACCGGTGATCGCCGTGCCGCTGCCGGATGGCATTGTGCGACTTGGCCCTGAAAGCCGGGCGCGGCTTGAGATCAGGCTCGTGGAATTGCTGGAATTGAAAAAGCAGCTTGCGGAAGCGTGCCCAAAGGCGTGAGACACGCTGTTTGTGGCGAGCTGAGCGGCAAACGTGCGCCAGTGTCGCGGGCCGGAAACAAGGTTGCGAGTGCAAGGGTGGCCGCCTATAGTCCGCGACCCTCGGCGATTTTATCGCCTTATTTGGTATCGGAGCGTGGCGCAGCCTGGTTAGCGCACCAGTCTGGGGGACTGGGGGTCGTGGGTTCAAATCCCGCCGCTCCGACCAAGGTAAGCCATTGAAAGTAAATAGTTTTTCAAATATCTGTGATGAGAACAAAAGGTTAAAAAAGGGAACGGATTGACGCCAAAATGCGACTTTCGGAACACTAAGTCCCGAAAAAATCCCGAACTCTGTTCTTAAGGTGTTCTAGCTTTTACAGAAGCGCCTTCACGGCGTGGAAATGAGGCGTCTCTGGCGCCTGATCCGTCGTTAGATCACCAGCCGCCCGCAAAGGCGCGCAGGGAACCCTTGTGACAGTGCCTGCTTTCGCGGTGGCGACAGTGTGTTCCCGCTACAGATCCTATTTTCGAGTCGAGGATATCGGGGGCAAAACGAACTCGATGTTCCAATGGTCTAAGAACGTCAGGACTTCCGACGCGCGCCTGCTTATGCGGGCAAGATTCACCATGCCAAACGACCTCGGAGATTGGTGGCGCAACCGTCACAGGAGCGCACCACGTCTACAGCACAGTGGTCAATCCACCGGTCACTTCCACCCGCTCGCGCACCGTCGCCGTCCCAAATCCCGGCGGCTTCGCAGGCCTCTCCTACCGCTTTACCAACGCCAAACTCAGCGCAGGCTACCGCGCCGATTTCTTCTTCGGTGCCATGGATTGCGGCCTCGATATACGCCAGTCCACAACAACGGGCTTCCACGGCCCCTTTGCGACGACCGGCATTGGTTTGGGCGGTTAGTCTCGCGAGAGCAGGCGAATATGAAGGCGGCGGAGCGATCTGCCGCCTTTTTAATTAGGGGAAACCTTCAGAGCAGATGTTCTTAGGGGGGTAATTGATGGAATGCATTCTTCAGAGTTTTCTGGATGATCTCGAACTCGCGGGCAATATTCATCAGCTTCAAGATGTCTTGGGTGCGGTTGCCATCGGCCTTGGACTCGGTGCCTATGCTTATCTCGCGCTGGCCAATTCTCCATCGCAGCAGCCGAGGTCGATTTCCAACTACGATAGCAGCGGATCGCGCGTATGCCTTGCCCCACTCTATGACATTGCAAGTACCCTACGAGCTGTTCGACCTTCACAGGTAAGGCTCGCTATGAATATCCGCGACAGGTCTTAGGTGCCCAACCTGATGGCCAATCTATGAGTCGGCGGGATAGCCTGCAGGGAGTTATTCTTCCTTGTCCCAACGAGCCCATTTGATTTGGTCGCGGTGTTTGGGATCGGCGCGGCCCCCGTCCGATTCCGCTAACTTTGACGAAGTATCGCCTTCGTATCTGGCATGGGGGGCATCGAAGCCGGAGTGGGTGAGCTGCTGGCAGATACTCAGGACTGGAAACAGAACAGGCCACCGCCCACTTTCAACCCTTGGCCAACGAGTCGGGTGGGTTGGAACGCGCTTTTGGAGCCCGCTAAGGGCTGCGGCTTGTACCGGATGCTCCCCATTTTGTCCGTCTGGAAGAAATATCTTCTCTGAGAGTGCAATTTAGGGTGTTCTCTACTGGGGAGAAAAATCCCCTAGTTATATCAATACGTTGCGTGGCTAGAATGGCGGTGGAGGCAGTCAGCCGCGAACCGCTCTGTCATCTATTCGCTGCTATCAGGGTAATTCGCGCGAAATCCAGCGAAAAAGCAAATGCGGGCGGTAGGTTTCAAGAATTATCTTGATATATCAATTAGTTATTGGGATAACCCAGCTAATGGATGCAAAAGCTAGCAAGGAATATTTGCGAGAGGTGCAGGGAAAGGGTTGGCCCTACAGCGAATCCTTACGGCAATCCTCCTTATTTGCTTTGCCGAATTTGAGCACCGCCGCTCTAATGAATTCAGCGCGCAACTATGCGGATGGCGCGCCAAGTGCCTGCAGTTTTCTAAGCCTTCCCCAAAAAATCTCCGCCTCTTTCGAAGAAATCGCTAAACGAATTACGGAATTTGCCGACTAGGGAATTAAGGCCGGGCATCTGCTTGTGGGGATGTCGGGGCCGGTTTCTCCAGAGGGGCAGGTCGTCATGGTAGGTATAGTGACGGGAACGGGACTTGGGCTGGAACGCAGTTCGGGCTGGGTCCTGGGGTCACGAGGTCATCTGGGTGACGCGACGTTCGGCCGGTATGGTGAGAACGTCTACGTCAACGCCGCGACCGGCAACCTGATGATCGACCGTACGGACGAGATCCTGATCGGGACCGGTCCGGATGACGCGATCGGGCGCAATTACAATAGCCTCGGCGGCTCGACCGACGACAACGGAGACAACTGGCGTCTGAGCGCCCAGCGCCAGGTGGCGGGACTTACCGGCACGGTGAACACGGCCGGCAGCACGGTGATCCGGACGGATTGGGACGGATCGGATGTACTTTATACATGGGACGCGACGAAGAGCGCCTACGTCAGCAAGCAGGGAAGCGGCGCCTACGACACGCTAACCTTTGCCTCGAATGTGTGGACGTGGACCGACGGCAGCAGTCGGGTGATCGAGACCTATGACAGCCTGAACGGCGGTCGGATCACCTCGAGCAAGGACACCGACAACAACAGCCTGACCTACACCTATACCGGCAGCCTGCTGACGCGGGTGACGACGGCGGATGGTGAGCACACCGATCTGACCTGGACGGGCAACAACCTCACCCAGATCGTCACGACCAAGTCGGATACGACGACACTCACCCGGGTGCGCTACACCTACGACGGAAACAACCGCCTCTCCACGGTGACGACCGACCTGTCGCCGGACGACAACGTCATTGCGGACGGCAAGACGGTCGTCACGACCTACACCTATGACGACGCGTCAGGCATAACAGATCGCGTTGCCTCGATCAGCCAGACGGGCGGGGCCAAGCTCGAGTTCACCTATACGCTGGTGGGCACGGCGTATCGTGTCACAACGATGAAGCAAACGGTGGCAAGCGGCGTCACCCAATCCACCACCTTCAGCTACGACACCACCAACCGCGTCACCACGATCACTGATCCGCAAGGCCAGGTCTCGAAGATGACCTACGATGCGAGCGGGCAACTGACCAAGATCGAGTTGCCGCCGGCGCAATCGGGTGCCACCGCGCAGGTGATCAATTACACCTACGATGCCAATGGCAATGTGCTAACCGCGCAAGACGCCAGCAGCAACACGACCACTTATACCTATGACGGAAACGGCAATGTGCTGACGCAACGTGATCAGATCGGAAACACCGTCACCTATATATATGACAGCTTAAACCATCTGCTGACAGAGATGCACTATATGGTCCCTGATCCCGATGGTGCGGGATCTGGCCAACCAAGTCAGCCGGTCACTACCCGTTATGTATATGATGCGGAAGGCCATGTGCGATTTGCGGTGAGCGCTGAGGGCGAAGTTACGGAGTATGTGTACAATGCTGCTGGCCAGCAGACGGCGTCGATCGTCTATCGGGACAATATCTATGACGTAAGCGCACTTGCGCCGAACGCGCCATTGTCGGAATCGACGCTATCGGCCTGGGTCGGGACGATCATCGATAAGAGCACAGTCGAACGTACGGATACGACTTACGACATACGCGGTAACGTCGCGACGGTGACGACGTTTAGCGCCGCCTCGACCGCAGGCGCGGGGCTGACGGCCTCGACCTACACCACGGTCACCTACACTTATGATCAGTTCGGCAATCTGCAGGCACGGCAGACGAGCGGGGTAACCACCGATACCAATGTCCAGAACGGACTTTCCACCAACAACGCACCGACTGCAGGTAACGATACCCTTGTCGTGACTGCTGTTGGAGATTCCGCGACCTTCGATCCGCGCATCAACGATGCCGATCTCGACAGGGACACGCTGACAATCATCGCAGTGTCGACGCCGTCGCACGGCACGGCGTCGATCGTCAACGGGACGGTAATCGACTATACGCGCACCGGTTCGGGCTCGGACAGCTTCACTTACACGATCACAGACGGCCACGGGTACACCGCCACAGCGACAGTCGCAGTGGTCGAAACGGCAAATCAGACCAACCATGCCCCCGTGGCGTCAGGCGACAGCATAACGGTCCAAGGTATCGGAGACGCGCTGACCTTCGATCCACGAGCCACTGACAGCGATTCGGATGGCGACCGGTTGAAGATCACGGCTGTCACGCAGCCCGCCAATGGCACCGTTGCCATCCTGAACGGTGGCGCGGCGCTCCTGTACACTTGCACTGGTTCCAGTAATGGCAGCTTTACCTACACAATTACCGATCCATCGGGCCTGACTTCAACAGCCACCGTTACCGTCACCAATTTGAACAATCAGGCTCCGGTTTCAAGCAATGTCACCGTTTATACGCCCGTCAACACTCCGATAACCTTCGATCCACGCTTCTCTGTTACGGACGCTGACAACGACATCTTGCAAATCGTGGGGATCGGAACGCCGGCCGGTATATCACCACACGGCACGGCGTCGCTTGCTCCAGACGGCAAGTCAATCACGTATACGCCGGCTGCTTCGACGTCGGGCACCGATAGTTTTACCTATACGGTCTCGGACGGTCATGGCCATACGACGATGGCCACGGTTTCCGTCGGTGTGGGCTCAGGCAGCTGGACCGGCGCCGTAGTGGCGATACATAACGATACAGTCGATGTCCACGGCATCGGCAGTACGCTGATCTTTGATCCGCGCCTAAATGATTACTCGATAAAAGCTACTCCTCTGACGATAATGGCGGTTGGTACGCCGACACACGGTACGGCCGTGCTTACCCCAGATGGCCAGATTCAATACACCCGTACGAGCGCTGGAACCGACACTTTCTCTATCGCGGTTCGCGATAACACTGGCATAATAGATTTGATACACGGCGGAATTGCGACCATCACCGTGACGGATACGGGCGTGGTTGCGGCTGCTACGACCAATCAGCCTCCTGTTGCGGTGAGTGACAAAATCGTCGTCAACGCAATTGGCGATAGCCTTGTTTTTGATCCGCGCGTCAACGACTTCGACTTCGATGCCGACACAATAACGGTCACGACTATCTCTGCTCCGATGTATGGAACGGCGACTGTCAATGGTAACGGCACAATCACCTACAAACGCACCAGCGCTGGCGCCGACAGCTTTACCTACACGATCTCGGACGGTCAGGCGACCGCCACTGCGACAGTCACTGTAACTGGTACAGGGACCGTCGGAGACAAAACCCCAGGCTCTTCCATCCACTATGCCTACGACAGTGGTGGCCGTTTACACTATGCGGTGAATGGATCTGGCGAGGTGACGGAGTACCAGTGCAACGCGAGCGGTAAGGTAACCTCCGCCATCGTCTATCATGGCAACACATACGATTTGAGCGGCTTTGGGCCGACGGATCCGATTTCCGAAACCGCTCTGACGAATTGGATTGCCGCGATCGCGGACAAGAGCACGGTCGAGCGGACGGATACGACCTACGACTTCCGTGGCAATGTGGCGACGGTTACGACATATAGCGCGGCGTCTAGCTTAGGGGTGGGGCTGACAACCCGGCCGTATAACGTCGTCACCTATATCTACGATCAATCCGGCAATCTGCTCAGCCGCCAAACCTCGGATGCTGCGAACTCGGAAATCTTCACTTATGACGGATTGGGTCGGCTAAAAAGCTCGGTCGATCTGAGCGGGGGCGCCACGGCGGTCGCGTTCAACGACGGCACCAACACCCAGACAGTGACTTTGGCCAACGGCCTGGTGCAGACCTCAATCTACAATTATGCCGGCGAGTTGATCAGCTCAGCCCAATCCGGTACGGGGCTCACAACCGCGACTACCACTTATAAATATGACAGTCGTGGCCAGCTGATCATAGCCACAAGTCCCAACGGGGTGGCGCATTACTATTTGTACGATGCGGTAGGCCGTAAAATCGCCGATATCGCCGATGATGGCTCGATCACCGAGTATGGCTACGACCAGAGTAACCGGCTGGTCAAAACCGTATCTTACGCAACCAAAGTCACTCCCACGAATCTGGCGTTATTGGCAGCAGGACCGGATGCGGCGGGCAATTCGACAAATCCGCTACTGGCCACAATCAGGCCCGCGGCCACTGGAAGCGATCAGTGGAGCTGGAACATCTATGACCAGGCCAACCGACTGATCGAGACCATCGATGGAGCAGGCGATGCCACTGTCTTTGCCTATGACGGCAACTCCAATCTTGTGTCAACTACCTCTTATGCCAATGCAATCTCATCGGCCACGGTCGGTACCTTCAAGACGACGACACCGGTTGCCATCTATCTTCCTGCTGCAAATGCAAGCAAAGATATCGTCACGCGTAGTTTTTACGACGATGACGGCCGCCTGATCGGCACACTCGATGGCGACGGCTATCTGAGTCAGATCGTCTACAATGGCGCTGGTGAGAAGACGGAGAGCATCCGGTTTGTCACCGTGACGACGGCAGGATTGCACGCTGCGGGTACCTTCGCACAATTGCTAACAAGCGTCGGCACGAATACTCAGGATGAACACACGCGGTACTTCTACGATGACCGCGGCGCCGTGCGTTATTCGGTAGATGCCAAGCTTCATCCCGTCGAGTACGTCGCCGACGCGGCTGGCAATGTCATCGAGACCATAGACTATGCCGGCTCGATCACCGCGCCGTCTACATGGACACTCGCCAACGTCACAGCCCAAATCACCTCGCAACTCGCTTCCAACACGGACAATCGCAAGAGTTGGGGTGTCTATGATACGTCCGGCAAACTTGCCTATGGCATCGACGCCAATGGCGATGTGACGGGATACGCCTACGACGCGCTCGGCGAAGTCATCAAACAAGTGCGCTACGCGACGCAGCGTGCCACGACCGCCAGTCCGACGCTGGCGGATATGATCAGTTGGGCCACGACCCATGCTGCAGACGCAGACAATCGGGTCAGCCGGACGTTTTATGACCTGGCGGGCAGGGCCGTTTATGGCGTGGATCCGGCAGGGTACATCACCGAATACCGGTACAACACCGACGATCAGGTCACACTCCAGATCTGTTATGCGGATGTGTACACGGTCACCGATGCCAACACGACGGCAACGGTCAAAAGCTCGGTTCTTCCGACAACGATCCCAGCCACTGCCGTTCAGACCAGCTTCAGTCACGATGCCAATGGCCGTACGCAAGATAGCTACGATGGTGAAGGTGTAAGGACAACTGTTGCTTATAACAACCTTGGCCAGGTGACTGACAAGACGGTCGCTTATGGAACGTCGGACGCAACGACCACGCATTACACCTATGACGCAGTTGGCCGGGTGGCGAGCCAGACAGCTGCTTATGGGACAACTGAGGCCTCGACCACGAGCTTTACCTATGACGGGTTGGGCAATGTGCTCACCAAGGTGGATGGCGATGGCTTCACTACCAGCTACACTTATGACTCTCTGGGACAAGTGCTTTCTGTCTCAGTACCGATTGATGCCACCATCGGTAACAATGCAGTCACGAGCTATCAGTACGATGCTTTCGGCAACGTCATCAAAACCACCGATCCGCGTAGCAACGCCTCCTACGCCTTTTACGATGCGCTCGATCGCCTGAGCCTGCAGATCGATCAGGAAGGTTATGCCACCGCCACGACCTACGACGTCGATGGCGAGCTCCTCACCACCACACGTTACGTCACGAAAGTGACCGGCACGATCACGCCGGGCGTGGTACCCACCGTCACGACCAATGCCGATGACGCCACCACGACCTTCACCCGCGACAAGCTGGGCCAGGTGACCAAGGTCACTGACGCGATCGGCAATTACGAGCAATATACGCTGAACGCCTTCGACAATCGCACAGCCGTGCGCAACAAGCTGGGCGGCACAACCACGAATGTGTTCGACAAGCGGGGACTGCTGACTTCCGAAACTCTGCCGATGACGTCAATCAAGGCTGACGGCACGACCGAGGCCAGCGCCGTCACCAATACCTTCACATACGATGCGCGCGGTAACCGCACGAAGATGGTCGAGGCGTCCGGCCTGACCGAACAGCGCACCACCAACTACACCTATGACAAGAACGACCGTCTGATCACCACGACCCATGACGCGGTCCAGGTTGTCGCGACGGATCTCCAGACAGTCACCACGGTGACGCCGTCCGAGACGGCGGTTTACGACAAGCGCGGCAACGTCATCCAGACCATCGATGCTGCCGGTGCCAAGACGTTCTTCTATTACGACGATCTCAATCGCAAGGTCGCCTCGATCAATGCGCTGGGCACCTACTCGACCTTTACCTATGACGACAATGGCAATGTGCTGACGCAGAAGGTCTTCGGTGTTGCCATTGCGCTGCCGGCGGCGCCAGGAGGGACACAGCCAGCGGACACTTCGACCGACTTCCGCCTGACCACCTATATCTACGACCGCAGCAACCGCTTGTTGACGACCGTAGTCGAAAGCCTTCTGACGGGTGCCTATAGCGGCACTGCCTATGCGACGACCACCGGCAACGTCACGATTGGCAACACTTACGACAAGGCCGGCAACGTTATTTTGCAGACCGATGGTAATGGCAATAATGTCTGGTTCTATTACGACAAGCTGGGTCGCAAGGTGGCCCAGGTCGATCAGGAACTCTATCTGACGACTTACGCGCTCGATGCCGATGGCAACGTCACCACCGAGAAGCGTTACGCCACCAAGCTCGCTGCTACTCCGGCCGTGCCGCCCACCACGACGGTGCCCACCGCCACTGCCGATGCCACCAACGATCGCGTCACCAACTTCACCTATGACAAGAACGGCCAACGCCTCACCGAAACCCGCACCGGTGTGGTCGCGTGGACGGTAGCTGCCACAAACGGCGCGCTCACGGCCGCTTCCACCAGTTCGACCGTTACTTATACTTATAACGGTCTTGGCGAAGTCACGAAAAAGACTGAAGCCACCGGTGATGCGATGACGTATGCCTATGACACAATGGGCCGCCAGACGAGCGTCACAAGCCCCGGCTACACCGACTACAACGGCACAACCGTCACCCCCATCCTCAACGAATACTATGATGGGCTGAACAATCTCAGCCGTTCCATCCAGAAAGGTGATGGCACGGCAGGCAATCCCGACCGCGTCACGAAATACACCTACAGCGCCGGTGGCAGGCTCGCCACCATGACCGATGCGTCAGGCTTCGTGCACACCTATGGCTACGACATCGCCGGTCACACTGTGAAGGATAGCTATAGCCGCCTGAAGTCTGATGGCACCAGTGTCACCGAAGCCAATGCCTGGCGCTACGATCTGCTCGGCCAGGTGATGTTCCAGTCGGTCGCTTCCCTCAGCGGCACAACCTGGACCTTCGGAGACCAGAGCCAAGTCCTATACAATGCTTACGGCGAGGTCATCGCCAAAGGCGTCAACGGCATGTGGCAGGAGACCTTCTCCTACGACAATGGTGGACGCATGTGGCGCTCCACCGGCAGCGACGGCGTCGTCAAGCTCTACATCTACGATAAAGATGGCAAACAGACGCTTGAGATTTCCCCGGATGGGAATTCTACGGATGCTCAACCAGCTCCTACAGATTACAATTCACTTCCGATTGCGCAGGCCGATCAAATCGTCCTCAGCAAATTGCCGCCGGGTTCGAATTTGGGTGCACTCACGCTCGGCCAATTTTATCAACTTATGACAGGTAATGACCTGCCCTCCAATTATAGTTGGTCCTCCACGCTCACAGTTGCTCAGGCCAATCAACTTGTTGCCCAAGCCTTAGGCGGCACTATCCCATCTACGCTCACGGTTCGCCAATTCGTCCAGCTTGCCACTGGCGATGAGCTGCCACCAAGTTATGAATTGGATCCAAACTACGAACCGCCATCCCCAGGTTACAGCTGGTTTACGCTTTCGATCGGCGACGCGATCGACCTTCTCACCAATAGCGGCGCCAACACCATCGGCGCCGCGGCGGTGGGCGGAATGGTTGTCACCATCTCGGCCTATGGCGCGCGCGGCCAGCAGACCGAGACCATCGAGCCCTTGCGCCAGATCTCGCGGACCTACGATCCTACAACAAATACGTTCGGTTCCTACACGACCGCTACGATCACGACCAGCCAGACCTATAACGCATTTGGCGAAGTCACGTCGCAAACCGATGCGCTCGGAAATGTCACGAGCTTCACCTACAACACCGAAGGCAAGATTATCCGCACCACGCATCCGGCCGTGAGCTATACGGATGAGAGCGGTACTGCGCACAGTTCTGTCGCGCCGATCGAGAATGCCTATTACGATCTCTCCGGCCGCCTCGTCGGCACGCGCGATGCCGAGCGGTATTCCGGCTCGGATAACGCCTCGGGTCTCATCAATACACGGGTTCTCCTGGCAGGCACGGGTTATGGCGGGACCGATGCGCTCACGCTGACGGAATTCCATGCCGACACCGGCAAGATCACGAATGCCTATGATGTATTCGGCGAATTGAGCAAAACCACCAATGCGCTGGGCGGCATTGAAACGATGACCTATGACGGCGTGGGTCGTCTGGCGACCGACACCCATCAAAGCGGACTTGTCGATACCTACGTTTATGACGGGCTCGGCCATCGCATCCGGCATTGGAACAGCGAGTTCGGCACCTCGGTTGTTGAAAAGACCGATTACGATACCCAAGGCCGCGTCACGCAGACGACCGACTATCAGGGCTATCAGACGACCTATACCTATGCCTGGTCGCCGACCCTTGCGACCAGCGGGCTCGGCACTTTCGGCGGCTGGACGAAGACGACCTACAACCCCGCCATGCTAAACGCCACGACGCATCGCAGCGAAACGGAATCGGTCGATTATTTCGGGCGTACCGTCGCCAAGACCGATTACGGCTCGCACAGTTACAGCTTCACCTTCGATCTGGCGGCACGACTCAAAACCCAGACGGTCGGCAGCACAACCGATACCTATACCTATTACAATACCGGCCTTCTTGCGTCGGACGTGCGCGGCAACAAGACCGGCGCCTACCAATACGACAAGAACGGTAACCGCACGGTGGAAGCCTATGCCATAGGCGGTGTGACGTATGAGAACGAGACCGTCACCTGGGACGCGATGAACCGGATGGTCACGCTGAGCGATCCAGGGGCAAGCGGCGCGACCGGCTATTCGCCGGTCTCGATGAGCTGGGCCTATGACCGGGACGGCAATATCCGGCACATGACGTCGAGCTACCAATTGCTGGACGTGCAGGGCAACGTCACCGGCTCGTCGAGCGAGAACTATTGGTACAAATACGACGCCATGAACCGTTTCGTGGTGACGATGGGCACGCTGTCGGGCGGGGTGATCGTTGCGGGCACGACGGGTCAGGCGATCGCCTACGATATGGATGGCAACCGGGCGACGACGACGGATTCGTCGTCGGGGGTGACGAGCTAC
>Ga0164241_10002669_pt1 | contig 18901 bp, 16 predicted proteins | sample OricomyardsoilBY_FD_108780 | JGI IMG/M metagenome (GOLD analysis project Ga0164241, IMG submission 108780) | Backyard soil microbial communities from Emeryville, California, USA - Original compost - Back yard soil (BY) | ecosystem: Environmental > Terrestrial > Soil > Unclassified | place: USA...
ACTATGTGCCGATGGAGCGTCGCTTGCCGCTCGTCACGTTGTGGCCCGCGGGGGATCCAGAGTACTTCCCGGTTGGCGTGAAACACCGGTACGCGCGAAAATAGCCGCGTTTGCGCGCGGCCGAATTGCCACGCGCCCGAGCCCGCGCTAGCTCTCGGCCGCGCGCGATGAAACGCCTCTCACCCCTCCAGCCGTCACTGCGGGCCGTTCTCGGCCTGGCGGTGATCGTGTTGCAGGTGATCGGCGCACTCCATTTCACCCTCGTGCGTCACGGCTATTCGTCAGCACTGGGTGGCGTGGTGCACGTGCATGCATCCGCCCGGGCTGAGCAGAAGCCCCGCGTGAAATTGCCAGCGCCCACGACAACGGCGTTGGTTCCTGACGCCCCTGGCTGTGCCGGCGAGTTGTGCCCCGATGGCAACGCGCCTCACGCTTTTGCACCGCCCATCGAACAGCTGGCCACGGGCTGGGTCGCATTCGGTGAAGCGCGCTTGCTGAGCGAGCGCGAGGCGAGCACGAGTGCTTCGCGTCGTGTGTTTCTGAGCGCGCCGAAAACCTCGCCGCCCGTCTGAATCGCAACTCTTCGAAGTTGGCGTTTCGGTGAGTTCGCGCGCGCGCGAACGCGGCAGTTTTCCAAGTTGTATCGGTGACTCATGCTTCAGCGACAGTTGCTGAGGCGCCCTTTGGGCGCCTTGGTTTGCTCAGTTTCGTGTTCGATTTCTCTGTTCTTCGCCAGCTCTAGCGCGAACGCGGCTGACGCGATCGTTCCGCCGCACGTTCGCGCTCAGACGGCCCCAGAATGGCCGACCAACGCGGAGGCTGACCACGACGTGGATGTCATCGTGGTAGTCACGGTCGCCGCCGACGGCAGCGTGCTCGACGCACACGTCGATGACAGCGCCGGCGTGGACTACGACCACGCCGCCATCGACGCAGTGAAGCACTGGGAGTTCGAGCCCGCGACTCGCAATGGTCAGCCGATCCCCGCGCGTGTCCGCGCATTGGTCCATTTTGCTCCGAAAAGCACAGCACCAGAGCCGCAGCCTCCCGCCGAGCCCCCCGCGCCGGCTGCGGCGAATGCTCCTGCAGCCGAGCCCACCGTCAAGCCCGACCCAGTAGTGCCCGATAGCGCCTCCAAAGAGGCCGCGGAGGATCCACACGGACCCACTGAGATCACGGTTGCCGGTCGTGCGCGGCCGCCATCGCGCGGCGCGTCGGACTATTCGATCAATGTCGGCGACCTTGCCATCGTACCCCGCAAAAACGCCGCCGATCTGCTGAAGCTCGCCCCTGGCATCATGCTCACCAACGAAGGTGGCGAGGGACACGCCGAGCAAGTGTTCATGCGTGGCTTCGACGCGAAAGACGGGCAAGACATCGAGTTTTCATTGGGCGGCATGCCGATCAACGAGAGCGGCAACTTGCACGGTAATGGCTACTCCGACACGCACTTCATCATCCCGGAGCTCGTATCGTCGCTGCGCGTCGTCGAAGGGCCGTTCGATCCGCGGCAAGGGAACTACGCCGTCGCCGGCAGTGCCACGTATGAATTGGGGCTCGCGCAGCGCGGTTTCACTGCGAAGTTTGCGGGCGGCAGCTTTGGCACGCAGCGACTACTATTGCTCTGGGGACCGAAGGGCGAGAGCAAAGGAACCCTCGCAGGTGCCGAGATCTTCAAGACAGATGGCTTTGGTCAGAACCGCGACTCCCAACGCGCTACGGCCATGGGTCAGTACGAGGGACGACTCGGTGCGGAAGGTTCGTACCGCGTGCTGGCCAGCGCCTACAGCACGCACTACCACGCCGCCGGCGTGATTCGCCAAGACGACTACCAGAACGGGCGCATTGGCTTCTACGACAGCTACTCGGCTTCATCCTACGCGCATCAAGCAATCCCGGAAGGCGGTGACTCGTCGCGCTACTCGCTCTCGGCGGATCTCGAGTCGCGTGCCGCCGATACGACGCTCTCGCAGCAGCTGTTCTTGACTTATCGCAGCCTGCGAATCCTCGAGAATTTTACGGGATTTCTGCTGGATGTGCAGGAGCCGCTGCAGAGCGTGCACACCCAGCGCGGCGACATGCTCGATGTCTCGGTCAAGGAAACCACGATCGGCGCGCGCGGCTCCGCACGCTGGCACGGGCGCGCATTGAACGAACCACAGCACTTCGAACTCGGCTACTTCGCGCGGGGCGATTTCACCAGTGGACTGCAGCAACGCCTCGCTGCAGCCACTGGTCACCCGTACCTGACCGAAACCAACCTCGATGCCAACCTCGCCGACATCGGATTGTATGCGGACGCCGATCTGAAACCCGTGCACTGGCTGAGCGTTCGCGGCGGTGTGCGCAGTGATTTATTCAGCTACGACGTGACGGACCATTGCGCCGTGCACGACGTCGATCACCCCTCCGCGTCGAATCCGCCGATCGACCAAAGCTGCCTGAGCCAAGAGGACTACGGCAAGCCGCGCGAACCCAACCAGCATGCGTCGACTTCGAGCATCGCGGTGCTGCCGCGCGCGTCGCTGCTCTTCGGGCCGTTCGCGGGCTTCACGCTGACGGCAAGTTACGGTCAGGGCGTCCGCTCGATCGACCCGAATTACATCACGCAAGACGTCAAAACACCGTTTTCGCGCATCGCGGCCTACGAAGGCGGCGTGATCTACGCCCATCAAACCGATCACCTCGCGCTCTCGGCGCGCTCCATCTTTTTCCTCACCTACGTCGACAAAGATCTGATTTTCAGCGAAACCGAGGGTCGGAACGTGCTCGGAGTCGGCACCACGCGCACTGGTTGGTCCGGCCACGTGCGAGCGACAGGCAGCTTCTTCGACGAGTCGGCGAGTTTGACGATGGTCAAGTCCGAGTTCAACGACACGCATTTGGCAGTCGCGTACGTGCCGAGCGTCGTGTTCCGCTCGGACACGGCACTGTTCCAAGAGTTGCCCTGGGTTCTCCTCGGTCATCGCGCTCGCGGCGCGCTGGGCTTGGGCGCCAACTACGTCGGCCCGCGCGCACTGCCGTACGGCGAAAGCAGCAATCCGGTGTTCACGCTCGATGCCTCTGCAACCTTGAACTTCTCGCACTTCGAGTTCGGGCTCACCGTGAGCAATCTGCTCGACACGCAATATCGCTTGGGTGAATACAACTTCGCCTCGGACTTTCGCAGCGCTCGTTCACAGCCCGGCGGAGCTAGCGCGCAACCCACGCTGGTGCCCGAACGCACGTTTACGGCTGGCGCGCCACGCACGATTTATGGCTCTTTTGCGATCAACTTTGGAGGCGTGTGATGCGCGCACGATTCGTCTCGCTCTGGCTCTCGATGCTCGCGTGCTCGCTCGCGACCGCCGGCTGCGTTGGCACTACCGGCGATCAAGTAGTGGACTTCGACGCCGTTGCCTCGGGCCCGGCGGACGCCAGCGCGGGGCAACCGCTGTCATTCGAGGGCTCGCGAGGCTGGCAAGTCAAGCTGACGCGCGCGAGCCTGCATATCGGGGCGTTGTATTTGGCTGACGCCATGCCGGTCTCGGGCGCGCAAGCCACGAGCTGCATCCTACCGGGCAGCTACGTCGCACAGGTCGTCCAGGGGCGCGACATCGATCTGCTGTCGAGCGAACCGCAAGCGTTCCCGACTCCCGGTCGCGGAACGACGCTCGAAGCGCGCGCGGGCCAAGTTTGGCTCACTAGCAGCGATGTGAACTTGGCGAACGTGCCCACACCGCCGACCGTGATCCTGGACTTGCTCGGCAGCGCTGAACGTGACGGCGAGATGCGCCCGTTTCAAGCCAAGTTGACCATTGCCAGCAATCGCGTGAATTCGAACGGCGTGGCGGGAGGCTCACCGATCTGTAAAGAGCGCATCGTCTCGCCCATCCCGACTTCGATCCGCGTCGCCAACGGTGGCGCGCTCTGGTTGCGCGTCGATCCGCGGCTGTTGTTCACGAACGTGGACTTCGGCGCGCTCGAGGCCCAAGGTGATGTTTACGTCTTCAAGGACGATTCGAGCGATCAGCCGAGCGCAAACCTGTACAACAACCTAAAGCAGGCAGGCCCGCTGTACGATTTTTCGTGGGTCGAGCAGCTCCCGTGACTGAACTGTGATTCCCCGCTCGAGTGCGCTCACGGAGCGAGCACGGGAATGGCTTGCGAGCCGGGACGAGGCGTCGAATCTTTCTTGTTCTTGGCGGCCTGGCACAGATCCTCACAACGTTCGATGAACGAGCGCGCGCTCTTCGGCATCGGAACGCGAGCGCGCGCCATCGACGAAACCAGCACTGAGCCTGCGCGCAGCAGCTCGCTGAACTGAGCGCAGAGTTGTTGCTCGCCCGGCGCACACGGTGGGGACGGCTGAAAGCTGCACAGCGACTCACTCGCCACCACGAACGACGACCAAACCTCGAACACGTCGACGTCGGTGCGTAAGGTCTCCGTCTTGAGCTTGGCGGCGCTCACGAACGCGTCAACCATCGGTGTTATCGACGCAAACGGCGCTAGCGCGGCAATCGTGCTCCTTAGCGCATCGCCGATGGCGTCGATCGTGTGCATCGTGAGCGCAATCTTCACGTACCGGCTCTTGTAGAACTCCTCGATCGGATAGGCGAAGGCCTTGAACGGCTCGCCCCACAGCTCGTCGATGCCCTCTTCACCACTCCGATGCAGCACCATTTTGCCGAGCGCGAGCGACTCTTGCAGATGTTCACCGCACTGGCGCATCAGCGCGTTGTCGGACTGAATTTCCACGCCGCACGCTTGCAGCTCGACCAGCTTGGTGAAAATGTCCGTCGCGCGGTTGAACAATGCACCGGCGAGCATACCGCCCTTGACGCGTTTTTTCGCCTGATCTGTCTCGTCGAGGAACGCGCGACGCGCTTCATTCAGGCGCGTTCCGGGCACGTTGAGGCCGTACTCGACGTGGTTGAACAGACGGTGCGTGAGCGCTTCGATCAAGCGCTTCTTCGCCACCAACGTGTCGGCGGGCACGTCATACTTTTTGATCCAGTAGCCGTCGTAAAAGACACGAAGCTGACCGTCGATCACGCGCTGCTCGCCTTGCGGTATCTCGATGTCCGTCATGTGGTCGTCACCTACGGCAGTGATGTCCTCGAGGCCAGCCAATGATCACAAATGTTCGATCGCGTTGGAACACCGGATCTACGCTCGAGGTGCGCGATCGTGTCGCACAGGCTTGGTACGAATGGGCGCGAAACCCAATCGCGCCCGCGCTTGAAACGTTCGCGACGCAGTCCTTGGTTCACGCACGGCCCGCGCCCGCATCGCGGGGGGCCACGCAAGCTTGACGAGTCAGCGTCGAGCGGACCTTCGTCTTTGCGCCATCCGTTTGCGGCGAGCGACGAAATCCGTGGCAACGGAATACTACCGTCCCAATATCGAAGATTGTGGCGAGCCTGTCGCTTGCCCCAACAAAAGACGCTTTTTCACGCAAATTCCGACAAGCGTTGGTTTGCGTCGCGCAACCGATGAGCATATGCAAAACGAGCATGACTGCGAATCGGAATTCGGGTCCACCACTGAAAACGGACGCCAGCGCTGGGTCAGCGCGTGGCCTGCCATCCGGACCACCACCTCCCCCAGTGCGTCGTCCTCAGTCGGCGGGCCCCCCGCCGCCGCCGCACCGCCCAGTGCCGAGCCAAGCCCCTGTCGCGGCACAGCCTTCCGTCGCACAGGCGCGCCCAGCGGTCAGTCAGCCACCGCCTCCGCCCAAGCGTAGCCGCACTCCAGAGCCGACTTTCAGCGCCTCGCCCGCGGTGCGCAGCGTCGCGCCGGCTTCAGCAGCTCCACCGGCGCCGCGCCGCCCCGCGTCGCAATTGCCCTCGCAACCACCGCCCAATCCGATCCGTCGGCCGACGTCGAGCATGCCGCCGCCGTTGCCTCCTTCCGCAACGCCGCTCGCACCATGGAGTCCCCCCGCTCAAGGACGGCCCGTCACTTTGCCGGCGTTCGAGACATCGGTGGCGCCACCAGCAGCGCAGGAGAAGTCCGCCGCGCCGTCGATCACGACGACCACCGCTTCCGCAAACCCCTTCATGCAATCTGGGGCGGTCACTCCGGCACAGCGCCCTGAGCGTCTGAATCCGTTCGTGCAGGCTGGAAATTCCGCTGAACGCAACGTCGAGCCGAACGAGCCGAACGCTTTCGTGCAGGTCGCGAGCCCCGCTGCGCATGCCGAGCCTTCGGTCGAGGTGAGTCCAGTTCCACCGCCGGTGCAGGAGAGCCCTGCGTACGTCAGCCCGGTGCCGCCGTCGGTCCGCTCCTCCGGATTTGTCGCGCCCGCCGCGCCACCGGAAGACGTGAACCCGATCGTGCGACCTGCAGCGGGATACGTCAGTCCGGTTCCGCCGCGCGTTGAGGCAGTGCGCAGCGAGCAACCAATGCAGCCAAGCGCAGCCGCCTCGCTAGCGTCGGAACCCGTGCCGCCCACACCGGTCTCCCCGTTCGTCGAGCCTGTGCTGAAAGGTGCACTCGAATCAGCCACTCACTCAGCCGCAGCAGTGGAGTTGCAGACGATCATCGTATCGCCCGCAATCGCAGCGCCGCCGGCGGTACATGAAACGCCGATCGCCGAGGCTCAGGCGCAAGAGGCGCACGCGCTCGATCTCCCTGTCGTCGCTGAGCCGATCGTCGAACAGCACGCGGTCGCCGCACCCGTCAGCGACGCATCGGTGCCGGCCACCGCTTTCGAAACCGCACCGACCGAATTCGCCGCCAGCGAGACACCGATTGCACCGCCGCACGCCGATGACGCGCATGCCGCAAGCGCCTCTTCAGGCGAGGCAGCGCACTCGGCCGAAGCACCGTTCAGCAGCGTCGCCACGGTGCCAACTGCGGACGCGGCGTCCGCGCCCTCGAACCCCGAATCCGTCGTGGTGGAATCGGAGATCCAAGAGCAAAGGGCGGCCGCAGCGCCGTTCCCGGCACCACGTCCGTTCACGTCATCCGGCTCCGAGATGCCCGTGGTGATCACGACACCTCCGCCGTATCAACGGGATAGTGGCGCCTCCACCGGCAAGCTGTTTGGGCTCGGTCGCGAACTCTTGCCCAAGGCCGAGGCGTGGTCACGCAAGACTCTGCGCGCGACGCCACGCGCACTGGTGATCACAGCACCGTTCATTGCGCTATTCGGGATCTGGGCGGTACGCAGCCTCGTGTCTCATTCCAAACCGGCGCCGGTTGCGGAAGCGAACACGAACGTCGTGGCCGAAGTCGCCGCTGCCACACCCGCTCCGCAAGCAACGGAGAACGCCAACCCCGCGCCGGCTACTTCCGCGATCTTGGTTTCGACCAGCACGCCCCCCGCGGCGGCACCGCCGGTCGCGGATGCTGCAGAGCTGGCGACTGCGGTGAGCCATGGTTTGCCCTCGCTCGAAGCGCTGGCCCACAAATTCCCGAGCGATCCGCAAGTCGCGATCGCGCTCGCGGGCCAACAGGCGCAAGCGCAGCGCTTCGAGGCAGCGGTCGAAAGCGTCGAGCACGCGATCGCCGCCGACCCGAAGAGCGCTCAGAGCGGCAAGGTCATGGGCATTCTGTGGCGCGCCGCGCAGTCCGGCGCGACCGACCCGACCTTTTCCGCCCTGCGCAAGCTGGGTGCCAAGGGTTCGGATGTCGCGTTCGACTTGGCGACCACCGCCGGTGTCCGCGACTCGGTGCGCGATCGCGCAAAGACAGAGCTCAAGTCGCTGCCTACGGATGCGAGCGCAGACACCAGCGTCGCGACCGCGCTACTTCTCGCCTCGGATTGCGGAGCACGGAAAGCATTGCTCCCGCGCGCCGAAAAAGAAGGCGGCAAGCGCACGCAGAAGATGCTCGAGCAATACTCGCGCGGGGCCGCCTGCACGTCGAACACCGACAAAGACTGCAACTCTTGCTTGACGGGCAGCCCGGAGCTCGCCCACGCGCTCGCACAGTTGAGCGCAGGAGACGGAAAGTGAACGGGATACGAGGACTCGCTGCCGCGCTCATGCTCGGCGCGCTGAGTGGATGTAATTTGGTGACCGGCGGCGTCAACGTCGAGCCGGTCGCGGTGAGCACGCAAAAGCCTGGGAACGTGGCGTTGTACGTCTCGGTGAGCAAGCACGGCAATGGCGTCCTCGGGTTGCAAAAGGACGACTTCAAGGTTTACGAAAACGGAAACGCACTCGACAACGAGCAAATCAAGCTGACTCTGCTCTCGACGAACGCTTCGACGTCGCGTCACGCGACGCTGCTGGTCGACATGAGCAAGTCGCTCAAGCGCGAAGAGCGCAAGTCTCTCGCGGATGCTCTGCGGCCGTTCATCGCACGGCTGCGCCAGCGCGAGCCGGTGAGCCTGTATGCCTTCGATGGAGCCGAGAAGGCGCACTTGGTGCAGGAATACTCGCAGCAAGAAACGCGCGCCGAACCGGACGAAAAAGACACCAGCATGGAGCGCCTGCTCGGCTTCAGCCGTAAGGACGCTTCGACCAGCCTGTACAGCGCGGTGATGGACGGCGCAGAGCAGCTGAGCACTTCGCTTGCCGCCGAAGGTCGGCCAGTCGAGAGCGGCACGTTGATCGTGGTTGCACTGAATCCGGACTCGGCCGGCCGAGTCGAGGAAAGCAAACTGCGCGACTTCGTCGACGAATCACCGCATCACATCTTCTTGATGACGGTCGGCACCGCTGCCAGCTCGGCGGACATCACTTTCATCGGCAAGACCGGCGGCACTCGCGCCGGCTCGGCGATGACCATGAGCGCGCCGCTGAATGACGTCGCAAACGCCGTCGACGATGAGCTGTTCCGCAACTATTTGGTCTCGTACTGCTCGCCGAGCCGAGCCGGTAAGCGCGACCTAAAACTAGAAGTGACGACGCGCGACTCGAAGGGCAACGCCAGCGTGGGCTCGTATTCCACGACCTTCGACGCGGAAGGTTTCGGCCCCGGATGTGATCCGGGTGCGTCGCCGCAATTCGTCGTCGCGAAGCGCCAAGCGCCGCCCGCGAGCACCACCAAAGCCGTGGCTTCGAACGGCAAGCCTGTGACTTCCAAGGCAAAACCCGCCCGGGCGGCCCGAGAGCCGCACGACAAGGCGTCCGCAGCCACCGCCCAGGCCAACAGCAACGCCAATGCCAGCCCGGCGGCACCGATCGCGGAGCCCCCGAGCGGGCTCGGCTACGAGTAGAGTCCGCCATCGTCATGGACCCACGCGTCGTCGACCTCGAGATCCGCTACGCCCATTTGGAACGCCAATTGAGCGAGCTCAATCAGGTCGTGTTCGAGCAGCAACAGGCGATCACGCTGCTCGAGCAACAGGTGGTTGCGCTGCGCAACCGGATGAGCAGCCTCGGCGAGCCGATGGAGAACGAGAAACCTCCGCACTACTGAGCCGTGACGGCCTTCTCGATCACGCGTGCGCTTTCTGGGGCGCAAGGCACGCTCCTCCCGGTGCTGGATATCGTCGCGCAGCGTGTCAACGACGCGACTGTTCCGGATTGGTGCGAGCGTCGCGGTTGGACCGATTTCTTGCTCGGATTGAGCGAGGTCGAGCTCCAGCGCTGCGAGGCGGAAGGCTTGGCCGTCGCACTACCGGCATTTCGCACAGCGCCGCAGTCACTGATCGAACTTGCCTCGCACGTCCTCGAAGTAGGCACGTTGCCCGCGCTGATAGCGGCGCCCGCGCAACCCACTCGGAACGAGCTGCGCGGCGTTGGGGTTCGCAAGCAACGACAGCTCGCAACCTTACTTGGCGCGCTCGCACCGCTGGCCACGCCCGCGCGACGAATCGTCGACGTCGGCGCTGGCAGCGGGCATTTCGCTCGCCTATCGGCCGCACACTTCGGCCGCACGACGCTCGGGCTCGAACGAAATCCGGAGCGCGTCGCGAGCGCCAAGAGCCGTGCTCAGGAGCGCTCGAACGACCCACAGAGAGTGAGCGCAGATTTCGCGGTGGTCGACGCAAGCCACGAGTCGCTGCGATTCTCCGCAGGAGATCTGGCGATCGGCCTGCACGCCTGCGGCGAACTCGGCGATACGCTGGTGCGAGCCGTCGCCGACAGCGGCGTCGATCTAGCGTTGGTGTCTTGTTGCTTACAGAAGATTACCAGCGCGGAACGAGCACCACTGTCGCGTGCAGCAAACGGCTTCTCACTGCGCAAGGATACGCTGGGACTCAGCAACCTCACCTCCCAAGCGATCGGCGTCGAAACGAGCGTCGAACACAATATCCGCGGACGACAGGCGCGCTATGCGCTGCGGCTCTTGTTGCTCGCGCGCGGGCTCGAGTTCGAACCAGGCGCGGAGATGCAAGGCGTCAATCGCCGCCAAGCACAATCCGGTCTGGCTGCGATCGCTCAGCGCTCACTCGAGCTGCATCGACTCGCTCCAGCAACCGACGTGGAGATTGCGCACTTCGAAAGCGAGGCCAAACGGCAGTTCGAGCTCATCCGTAGGCTTTCACTGCCGCGCGACATGCTCGCGCGAGCGATCGAGCTCAGTGTGATTCTGGACCGTGCCGCGCGGCTCGAAGAGAGCGGACATTCCGTGCGCGTGGCCACGATTTTCGAGCGCGCGGTGACCCCGCGCAATGTCTCACTATTCGCGAGCCGCGACGGCGCACGGCTGCCGCGTGTGCAGGGCGACGCAACTTGAGCTAGGCTCGCGCCGCCTTGGCCGCCGCGCTTCCCGTTCTCACCGTTTCATCGACGTCTCGACGCGCCGCGTTCCAGGCTCCGCCATCAGCTTATGCGCTGCTCCCTGCTGACCTGGACGCCCTTGGGTTTCAGAATCCACAGCACGCCTTCGGGCAGCTGCAGCGCCCCTGGCTCTGGCAAGCCGGCGCCCCTGCGCTCGGTCGCAGCGATCGCGCGCAAAGCCAGCAACTCTCTTTGACTCCACCGCGGCTGGTCGCGAAAAATAGCGGGGCCGACGGCTCGACCAAACTGCTCTTCGAACTCGCATCGGGCGATCGCGTCGAGGCCGTGCACATGCCGCGCGCCGGTCGCGTCACGCTGTGTATCTCGAGCCAAGTGGGCTGTGCCATGGGTTGCACCTTTTGTGCGACCGCGAGCATGGGCTTCGGCCGCCACTTGCTCGCTCAAGAAATCGTCGGGCAGGTGCTGGTCGCGATGCACGAGCTCGGACCGCGCCATCCGGGCGATCTGACCTTGGTGTTCATGGGCATGGGCGAGCCGCTGCACAACCTCGAGCATGTCGCGCGCGCGATCCAAGTGTTGTGTCACCCTGCCGGACTCGGCCTTTCCGCCCGACGGATCACCGTCTCCACCTCAGGGCTCGTGCCAGAAATCGCCGAACTTGGCCGGCTCGAACCGCGCCCACTATTGGCGATCAGCGTGAATGGCACCACGGACGAGCAACGCGCAGCTCTGATGCCCGTGAATCGGCGCTATCCCCTTTCGGAATTGCGCACCGCACTAGAGCGCTTCCCTGTTCGCCCGCGGGAACGCATCACGGTTGAATACGTCCTGCTCGCTGGAATCAACGACAGCCCGGAAGACGCGCGCCGCCTCGCCAACTATTGCGCGTCGTTTCCGCATCAGATCAACCTGATCCCGTTCAACGAACACCGCGTGGCGGAGTTTCGCGCGCCGAGCGAAGCGGTGGTGGACGAATTCGCACGCGCAGTGCTCGCCGAACGACGCACCGTTTTGACCGTGCGTCGTTCGCGCGGCCGAGACGTGGGCGCCGCGTGCGGTCAATTGGTGCTCGGCTAGCCGCACAGCGCGAGCAAACAAATTCGCCGAGTGGATGCGAATAGCGGTTCCCGGCCGACACGTTTACGCGGCCCCCCCCACTTGACACGCAACGCACTCAGCCCCCTGCTCTGGCTCGGAGGCATTCCATGAAATTGTATTTCAACCCGCTCTCGCCAAACGTTCGCCGCGTCCGACTCACCGCCGCCGTGCTCGGCATGGAGCTTGAGGAAAGGTTGCTCGATTTCTCCAAAGGCGAGCACAAAAACCCCGAATACCTGGCGCTCAACCCGAACGGTGCCGTACCCACGCTGGTGGATGGCGACTTCGTCCTCACCGAATCGCGATCCATCATGCAATACCTCGCCTCCAAGAAGCCGGAATCTGGCCTCTTGCCGCGCGATGAAGCGGCGCGCGCCGACGTGACGCGCTGGCAATTCTGGGACTCATCGCACTTCTCTCCGCAGCTCGGCACGTTCGCGTTCGAAAAGCTGATCAAAGGCATGGTCGGCCTGGGCGAGCCCGACGTCGCAAAAATCAATGACGCGCTCGTCAACTTCCGGCGCTTCGGAGCCGTGCTGAATCAGCGCCTCCAAGGCAGGGATTACGTCGTCGGCAATAGCCTCACGCTCGCCGATCTGACTCTGGCCTCGTCATTGATGTACGCCAAGCAGACTGAAGTTCCGGTCGCCGAGTTCCCCAATGTCGAGCGCTGGTTCGCTCGCATCACGGCTCTCGACGGTTGGAAGAAGACGAGCTGAGCCAATCGAAACGCCACGCGAGCGATGCGCTCACGCCGCTCGCGTGGCAACTCGATGACGATCGTCGATCGTTCGAGCACGACGTCTCACTCGCTGATGATTTTTCGCATGGGCTAGGGAACCTTTTCGCCGCTCCGCCGTTGTGCGCACGTGTTGGCGACGGGTTCCACTAGTTCGCCCATCAGGAGTCAGATGAAACCAAGCATCGTTTTGCAATGTCTGGCACTCGGTCTACTCGGCGTGAGCACGGCCCACGCGGCCACGGTCTGGAACGAAGACCTGAACGGCGACTTGTCTGGCAACGGGCTCTCACCCACCGCAATCGGCGTCGCTTCCGGCTCGAACGTGATCCTGGGCCTCACGGGCGACTTCGGACAGGGCGTCGATCGCGATTACTTCAAAATCACCGTGCCAAACAACCTCGAATTGACCGCGATCAATTTGCTGCCGAGCACCTCCGTGTCCGGCGGCGTCTCGTTCATCGGCATGCAGCGGGGACCGCAACTCACCGTCACGCCTTCGGGAGGCGGAGCGAACGTTTTGATCGCGTCCGGTCACTATGGTAACGATCTGATCGGCACCGATATCCTGCCTCAAATCAAACTGCAGAACGCTGGTAAGCTCTCGGGCGATACCTTTTCGGTTTGGGTCCAGGACACGGGAGGACCAGCAAATTACGGCTTCGACTTCGTGCTCACCCCGGTCGCCACGCCAGCCGCGGCTCCCAGCGTGTCTGGCTGGGGATTGCTCCTGCTGGGCGCGGCGCTGGGTTCGATGCTCTTCGTCGAGGCGGCGCGTTCTGCGCAATCTCAGGGTCGCGCAGTGACGTAAAAGAAATCGCGCGTGGAGGCGTGACCCAAGTACTCGTCCGCTTGATACAACAAACCGGATACCGCACCCACTGCGTTCAGCGCGCCCGCTTTGCCATCGCGGTACATCAAAAACCGCGGGAACGAGAAATTCACGTCGAGCTGTGCCACGTCGCGCGCGCCGACATGCTGCATGCCGAGCGCCAATGCGCGCGCGGTCGTCGAATTGCTGATGCCGACGAACAGCGTACGACCATCAGCAGACAAGCCCACCGCCGAACGTCGAATCACGGTCTTGCCCTCGAGAGTCGCGCCCCAATTGCGCGAGTCCGCCGTGCGCAGGCCGGGGTGCAGCACGCCATCTTGCACCATGCAACCCGGAGTCTGGCGCCACCAGCTGAACTCGGTGCCACTCAAAGCCGTCCACGTTGCGATGCGCAGTCCGCCGTCATTGGTCGCCGCAAACGTGCACGACTGCGGCTTCGGCGCGAGCAACTCGGTGCCATCTACCATCATGCCGAATTGGCCGTGCTCGGCCTTGAACCCACCGTTGAACGCCGCGATCAGCTCGCCGCGCTCCGCCTCCGGAACGACGCCCGGCCGCGCCGCGCCAGGCTCCGCGCTCTTCGGCTCGACGCTGCCGGCCGCTGCATGCACGCTTACCTTGGAGAGGTCGAGCGCGAACACGAACAGCTCGGCGTACACTCGTTCGCTGTCCGGGTGGACAATTGTCCGGTAGATGGCGCCGCTCTTGCCAACGCGCGCGTTCACGGCTTGCCAGTTGCCGTCTTCGGCGCTCGCCGTCGCCGGATACAACACGCCGACCGGTCGTGGCAGAGCGTCTTCGACCATCGCAGGCGGAGCCACATTGACCAGGAGCTCGCTCGGCGTCGTTTCACTCAAGCTGCGCGCCTTGCCGTCACTCGTGGCTTGTTGCACGCGGTCTTCGACTCCTGCAACCGCCTCCTCCAGCTGCGTCACGTGCTCGCTCCCGACCATCGAGCGCAGGCCGTCAGCCACCATCGGCCCAAACCAGGGCACGTGTCGCACCGCCAGCCAAGCCGCGCATAGCGCCACGCCGCCGAGCAGGGTCAGCGACGCCAACCAGCGTGAAGCCGGCCGAGTCGGCACAATCGGCGCTGCCCAGCCGCCAATGGCATTCAGTGCATCGTGAGCAGGTGGGACGAGGGACGACAGGGAAAACGAAATCGCGCGCATGGTGACAGGTCAAGCTCCTGCCCCGAGCTACTGCAGCCAGCGTGCCACGCACTTACTGCAGCTGAGCTGAAAAGCGACCTCATCTCCACCCGCGGTTTTGCGCCGATTTCCTCGAATTCCCACCACGGCAAACGGCCGTGTACTCCCATTCGCTGTGTTCCGCCGGACACGTGGTGTGCGTAACAGGCGCTAGCCCACGGAAGCGCGTACGCGCCGTTGCGCGGCAGTTGGATAACATCCAACTGAGTTACTTGTTCGCGCCAACCGGCGTGAACGAAAGTTTCTGCCCACCAACCGCAGCAGACGCCATCAATCCTTGCTTCGGAATCACGAACGTCGCCACGCCGTCCTTGAATTTGGCATTCTTCGCTACGCCCTGATCCACACCAATCGCGGACACTTCAGCTGCAAACTGGAACTGATTGTCCTTCAGCTTCAGCAGCGCCTCCGGTGTCTCGAAGAACACGACTTGGCTATAAGATTGCCCGCCGACTTGAGCACCGAGCGACACCTCGCTCACGCTCACTTGCCCGATGTAAGCGCCGCGCTCGAACGCTTCACCATCACCGTGCGCGCCACCGACAATCAGCGCGCCCTTGCCCACGGACGGGATCACGACGTACCCAGTCGATGAAGCAAAGAGGTCCGCGATCGTCGAATCCTTCTTTTTGAACAGCGCGATGGTGTCGTCGATGCCCGCGACGCGTTCCGCTGCGCCCGCGCTCTTTGCGTCCTTCTGACTGCCGCCACACGCTGGCGCCGCGACGCACACGAACAAAGCCGCACACACCAAGTACGCCAACGAAGCTTTCTTCATTGTGCTTCGTTCGCAGATCTTTCCATCGAGGTCAAACAGGCCGACGCCGCGAACAGCGGAGTGGTTTTGGAGAGTGGGCGATCTCGATCCAGCATCGCAACCCACAGAGCACTGAGTTGTCGCCTCGGCGCCGCTCGCGCGCGGCACACCGAGTTCCACACCGCGCCGACAACAACACGCCCTCTCGAGATGCGCTGCTGGATCGCGATCGCCCACCCCTCCCAACACCAAGGGTGGGTCACTTGTGACCTCACCCGGGGTGAGGTCACAAGTGACCTCACCCCGGGTCCGGTCGCGTAGCTTGAGGAGGAGCGTTCGCTTGTTCCGCTCACATTGCAATCGATGAGGCCTTTAAATTACTGAATTTCAAAAGGAATCGATTGCGGTCCGCGGCCGCGGACCCCAGTGCGCTGAAAAGCTGCTACGAGGGGCCCCCGCTATGCCCTCGATTAATGTCAACGACGTCAGCAAAGCCTACGGCAAAAAGCGCCTCTTCCAAGAGGTGTCGGTCGAGTTTAGCGAAGGAAAGCGCTACGGCCTGACCGGGCCGAACGGCGCCGGCAAGTCGACATTCCTCAAGATCGTCGCGGGCGAGCTCGATCCCGACTCAGGCCACGTGGTGCGCCCCGAGCGAACCGGCGTGTTGAAGCAGGACCAGTTCGGCTACGAAAAAATGATCGTGCTCTCGGTCGTGCTGATGGGCAACCAGAAGCTCTGGGCCGCGATGCAGGAAAAAGAGGAGCTGCTCGCCAAAGAGACGCTCACCGACAAGCAGGGCGAGTTGCTCGGCGAGCTCGAAGGCGTGATCGCCGAAGAAGACGGCTACTCCGCCGAGTCCGACGCGGCCGAGCTGCTGTCCGGCCTCGGCATCCCCGAGAGCGAACACGAAAAGCAAATGCGCGAGCTGCCCGGCGGCTTGAAGCTGCGCGTCTTGCTCGCGCAAGCCTTGTTCGGTAACCCCGACGCGCTGTTGCTCGACGAACCAACGAACAACCTCGATATCGACAGCATCCGCTGGCTCGAGAAGTTCTTGTGCAACTACCGAGGCGTGCTCGTCACCATTTCGCACGATAGACATTTCTTGAACGAGATCTGCACGCACATCGCAGACATCGACTACGAGACGATCATCACCTACCCCGGTGGCTACGACGACATGGTGATCGCCAAGGGCCAAGTGCGTGGCAAGGTCGAGCAAGAGAACGCGGAGCGACAGAAGCGGATCGCGCAACTGCAAGACTTCGTGGCTCGCTTTGCCGCGGGTACGCGCGCCACTCAGGTGCAGAGCCGCAAGAAGCAAATCGAGCGCCTGCAGCTCACGGATTTGAAGCGCTCCAACATCGAGCGCCCGTTCATTCAATTCTTGGTCAAGAAGCCGTCCGGCAAGCAAACCGTGACGATCGAGAAGCTGACCAAGCGCTGGCCCGACGTCACCGTGTGCGAGAACTTCTCGACCATCGTCACCAAGGGCGAAAAAGTCGCCATCATCGGCAAGAGCGGTATGGGCAAGACCACGCTGTGCAAGATGCTGGCTGACGGCCTGAAGCCCGACGAAGGCACCATCACTTGGGGCCACCAAGTGAGCGTCGGTTATCTCGCTCAAGATCACCGCGAAGGGATTCCGAACGGTACGACCGTCAGCCAATGGCTGCACTCCTTCGACACGCTCGCCACTCAGCAAGACATCCGCGGCCTACTCGGCAAGATGTTGTTCAAGGGTGAAGAAGGGATGAAGCCGACCGACGCACTGTCCGGTGGTGAGGCCGTGCGCCTGATCTTCTCCAAGCTGATGCTGACCAAAGACAACGTGCTCGTGCTCGATGAGCCGACCAATCACTTGGATCTCGAGTCGATCATCGCGCTCGGCGATGCGCTGACCAAATACGAGGGCACCGCCTTCGTCGTCACCCACGACCGCGATCTCGTCGCGAGCTTCGCCAACCGCATCTTCGCCTTCACCGACAAGGGCCTGCTCGATTGGCGCGGCACCTACGACGACTTCCTCGAGAAATACGGCGAAGACGGTCCAAGCGCGAACCAGAAGAAGTGAACCGCTAGTCCGGCTGCACTTCAGGGGTGGCCGGTGTGGGGGGCGCCGCGGGGCGAGGAGTGACGATGTAAACGCGCTGGCGTGCGCGCTGACTCGCGCTTTGCTGCGCGCGAAATCGCACGCGAAGTTGCGGACAAACGCGCTGCCGCTTGTCGCGCGTTCGAGCGCCGGATACGTTCGCCGATTGGGCGTGGTTCGAACGAATGTAAGTGGAGGTGATCCTGATGCAACAGGCGGCGATCGTGCATACGAACTGTCAAAAATGCGGTGAGCTTCGACCGGTGAAGCACGTGCAATTCCAGCAGAACATTGGCTTGCTCGTCGTGCGTTTTCCAAAAACGCTGAGCGGCGTGTTGTGCAAGCCCTGCATCAGCAGCGTGTTCTGGCAGTACACGTTGATCACGCTCTTTCTCGGTTGGTGGGGTGTGATTTCGTTCTTTCATACGCTGATCGCCATTCCGACCAACATCGTGCAATTCATTCAGAGCCGTAGTCTGCCGACTTGAAGGGAACCGTGGGGCGTGATTCGCAATTCAGGTTGGGGTGAAGCACGATGAACGCGGTTGAAAGAGATCCGGCGGGGCTGCTCGAACGAGTGCCAGAGCTCGCGCGCCTCGGCTCATTGCACGCGAGCCTGCGCCAAGCGATCGAGCGAGGTCGGCCGCACGCGGTGTACCGCGCACTGTTTTGGCTGCGAGTGCTCGGTAAGGCTGGCCCCGACGCTCAGTTGATTCGAGATCTCCTCGGCCATCGCCGGCTGTTCATCCAGCCCCTGAAAGGCGCGCCGACGATGATCACCTACAACGGCTTCGGCTCGAGCGCGTACGGCGGAGCCGAACCCGACGCTGCTGACGGCACCTACATCCTAACGGTGTATTTCGTGGGCCTATTCGTGCCGCTGTACCCGTTTTCGTCGTACTTGGTTCGCCGTGCCGAAAAGGGTTGGTCGTTCTTCGGCAAAGTTCCGCTGTCGACGGCGTGCTACTTCTGGCAGCGAACAATCGCGCTCGCGGGCGTAGTCGCGGTGCTCTTCGGTGCGGTCAACGCGCTGGGAGCCATGCGTTACAACACGGTGCAACTAGCGAATGGGCTCTCCAAGCCGGTCGAGGTGAAAGTAGGCCTCGAAGCCCCGGTCCTGGTCGCAGCCAATGACGTCAAGTCGATGCGCACGCAGGTCGGCGTACAGGACGTGCGAGTCACGCTCAACGGTCGCGAGATCGAACGCGGAAAGCTCGAGGTCAAACGCGGCTACGACGTCAACGCTTGGAACGTCCTCGGCGCTGGTGCGCTGTTCCAATCAGACGTCGTGTACACCGCGAAGGACACGACCGCGTCGCCGTCGGATGTCAAAGAAACGCAATTTTTGTGCGGCGAACAGGCAGTCCTGAAAGACGACATCGATTTTGCGTTCACGGAACCATCCGCGAACATGAGCATGGGCGAGCACGAGAAGATCGCTCATCGGTCCCACTTCGGTTTGGCGCCGGTCAAGCCTGGCTCGTGCGTCTTTCAGCTCGTGAGCGCGGGCAAGATGAGTGAAGCCAAATCGCTCGCATTGCGCGTCG
>Ga0164241_10002670_pt1 | contig 18897 bp, 8 predicted proteins | sample OricomyardsoilBY_FD_108780 | JGI IMG/M metagenome (GOLD analysis project Ga0164241, IMG submission 108780) | Backyard soil microbial communities from Emeryville, California, USA - Original compost - Back yard soil (BY) | ecosystem: Environmental > Terrestrial > Soil > Unclassified | place: USA...
CGACACCTTCGAGTACAGCGCCTGCGACTCGTTCGAGACCTGCGACCAGGCGACGGTGGTCGTGACGGTTGGCCAGGATGTGACCAAGCACCTCGTTGCGACCGGCGGACTGGGTAACTGCGCGGCTGGCGGAACTGAGACCATGGGTTACCTCTTCGCTAGCCTGATGGTATTGTTCGCGCTCGCCCGTCGTCGCCGCATGGTGTGATACCGCGTGGGGTCTTCGGGCTGGAAACCACGCCCCGAGGATCCCATGTTCTTTCGTAAGTATGCCATCCCCCCTGGTGGCAGCTCCGGGACGAGAATGGAGACCGCAAGCCTTCTCGTCCCCCTTTTCGTGATGACCCAGCTCAGCTGCGCTTCTCAGCGCAGCCTGGGCTGGGTAAGCGATGGCAACGGTCAGTCTTCCGACGGCAAGTCATCCCAATCCGACGGCTCAGGCAACTCGGACTCGGGCAACTCATCGGACGACCAGTCATCGCAGTCGGACACGTCGAAGAGCGACCAGTCCAACTCGAACTCGGACAACTCGTCCGACTCTCGCTCCGAGACGTCGGGCACCGTGACGACCGAAGGCAACGATCCGCAGCCGGCCGAGACCAGCAACGGCGTGCTCTTCATCATCACGGGCGCGACGTTGCTCGGGCTCGCGGTGGTCGGCGCCATCACCCTGCTCGACGACGACGGCCCGCAGGCCTACCTCGACAAGCACGGTCGTGAGGTCCGCCTGGCGCTCGCCAAAGGTCAAGGACCTTTCGTAGAAGACGTGGGCCACAACCTCGGCATCGCCCCGAGCCTCGTGCCGCACCTCGGCCAGGTCCTGCAGCGCTCGCGCGACCGGCTCGAGCCGCTCATGGCCAACGGCAAGGGCTTCGCCGCCGAGCTCACGCGTGTGCTGCTGGCCGACCGCACGCTGAAGCCACCGACGCTCGAGCTGATGCGCATGATCCAGTCGCGGAGCTGACGTGCTCGCGCTGGTCGCGCTGCTGCTCTTCGGCGCCCCGCCGGAGACCGGCAGCGCACGTCTCGAGGCGGCTCTGACACCGGCGCTGCGCGACGTGCTGCGTCCCTTACCCGAGCTCGTCGACGGCTCGCGTGAGGCGCGCCTCGCGTGGGTCGCGGAGCTGGGCCGGCGCGTCGACAGGCTCGACGGCCACAGCCAGAGCAGCGCCTGGCGCGCCATCATGGGCTGGCCCGAGGGCGACCCGGCCGGGCTCGGGAGCGGCAGCGTCGAGGCGCTCGACAAGAGCGTCGACCGCTACCCCGTGCCGCTCGGCAAGCGCGACCCCGCGACCGACTTCGCCGCCAGCGTGGCCCTCGCGTGGCTCGACCCGAAGTGGTTCCCGTGCGCGTTCCCCCTGCGCGCGCGCTACCTGCGGGACCATGGCCTGGCGCCGCCGTCGGCGCTCGACGCGGGTCAGTGCCACGCGCTCGAGGCGTGGGCCGACTTCGCGAGCGTCGAGGCCATCGAGATCATCTACATCGCGCAGCGCTGGACCGACGCGGCGGCGACGATGGGACACGTCATCTTCCGCGTGCGCAGGAAGGCCGACGCGGTGGTCGACGGGCCGAGCTTCGCGACGGTCTTCTCGTATGTGGCGAAGGACCCGAAGTCGACGCCGATGTACATGTTCAAGGGCATGACCGGCGGGCTCACGGCCGGCGTCAAGCTCGAGCGCTTCGGGGACATCTACGCGCGCTACGGGCTCGTCGAGGGCCGCGACATGCACGTCTACGAGCTCGTGCTGAGCCCCGACGAGCGCCGCTATCTCTTGGCCGAGGTGTTCGCGCAGGAGCAGCGCCACATGCAGATCCCCTACGCGTTCTTCACGAGCAACTGCGCGACGATGGCGTTCGACACGCTGCGCGCGGCGCTGCCCGAGCTGCCCGCGCGACCGACCACGCTGGTCCATCCGCACGAGGTCGTCAGCATGCTCATCGCCAGCCACCGCGCCGTCGCACGCGGCATCATCCCAGCACGCAAGACGCGCGCGCTGGACGGCGAGGTCGCGCGCGAGGACGACACGACCGACGCGCGCCCCGAGCTGGCGCTGGTGCACACGCAGCGCTGGTCTTCCGAAGCCAGCCGCGCGGCCGCGCTACACGCGCTCGAGACGTCGCTGGCGCTGGCGCCGCCGAGCGAGCCCGACGCGTCGAGTATGGCCGACTACCTCGACCACGTGCTCGACATCGAGTCGTTCGCGGTCGACCAGGCGCTGCCCGCACCCGACACCCGCGCGACCAGCGACGCGCTCGAGGCCGCCCTGGCCGCGCGCGCGCTGCTGCCGCCGTCGCCCGCGAGCCCGCAGCTCGACGCGAGCAGCGAGGTGCACGCGCCCATCCAGCGCTCGGGCTCGCGGCGCATGGCCATCGGCTCGGGGTGGACCGGCTCGCGCGCGCTGCTCTCGTGGAGCACCGCGGTGCTCGCGGAGGAGGCCGGCGAGCCCCGCGTCGTCGGGCTCCGCAAGGAGTCGCGGATGCAGCTCCTCGACAACACCATCGTGCTGTCGAGTGGCGGCGCCGACGTGGACATCGAGGAGGAGCGGCTGGTCGTCATCGCGTCGACCACCTGGGGCGCGGGCGTGCGCACCGACGTCGGCTGGCTCGAGTCGCGGATGGGCTTCGGCTTCACCGTCGACACCTGGTCGCGCCCGCACGAGGGCATGCCGTTCGCCGTGCGCGTCGCCGGCGGCCCGGGGCTGACGCTGTTCGCCGCCGACGACTTCGCTGCGCATCTCGTATTGCGATGGGACACCTCGATCGCGTCGTGGTCGGGCCGCGGCGACGGTCCGCTGCTGCGCGCGACGACCGGCCTCGGCCTGGAGGGCGCGCTGCCGCTGGGCTCGCCGCTCGTGCGGCTGCTCGGCCGGGGTCGCGTGGCCCCAGCCATCGACCTGGCCGACATTGGGTTGGAGGCGGAGGCGAGCCTCGCCTTGGACCTCTGCATCGTGCCTGAGTCCTCGATCTTCTTGAGGTTCTTCGGAACCTACGCGTCCGGGCTGCCGGCCGGCGACGGCTGGACCGGCGGCGCTGCCGTCTCATTCTGAGCGACGCGCTGGGGACGATCGTCCCCGCCTGGACGACCCCCATCCGCGCACATTTTCACCTGCTTCTTCGGCAACTTGCGTGGATGCCCGCCGAGCCTGCAGCGCGCTGGCAAAGAACTTGCTCACGGCCCCGCCCGTGTGAGTCGCCGGAGGGCACCGTCATGATCCGCTGCCAGATTGAAGTCATCGATAGTGAGCTGGACAAGAAGACCGTCGAGAGCCGCAACGTGGGCATCGCGACGCGCCGACTCGACTTCGACACGCTGCTCCGCCGCGACAGCAGCCGCTGGATGGCCGTCGGCAGCGCCGCCGAGCTGAGCTGCTGCGCCGAGCGCGCGCAGCGCGAGCTGGTCGCCGGCGACTTCCAGCGCTTCGTGGGCTGGATGGCCGTGACCCACGGGCACGCCATGGTGCGCGCCGCCGGCCTGCCGCTGACCCGCCCGCACCTCGCCCTGGCCAGCGCCTGATCCGGCCCCGCGGGCCGTCGCTCCGACCCGCCTGACAAGCCGCTGAGCTCACGCTGGTGGTGAAAAACACCACACGCGCACGATCCCAGTGACGTCGCTGCCGCGCCCGCGCGCTGAAAGGACCTTTCGAGACGGCGTGATTGCTGGCTTGACGGCGTGGCATGGAGCTTGCCCAATCAGCGCACCATGCGCACCACCCTCACGCTCACGCTCGCCTTGTTCATCGCCGCCTGCGGCGACGACCCGAGCGTCACCCACGACGTCGACGCGACGACCACGACGGCGACCGACACGACCGCGGCCGACAGCGACGACGGCGACACCACGACGACCGACGCCACGACGACCGACGCCACGACGGTCGCCGACACGACGGACGCCACCACCACGCCCGACACGACGGTCACCGACACGACGGTCACCGACACGACGACGGACACGACGACCACGACGAGCGGCGACGTGTGTGTGCCCGAGGACGGCGCCGACGACGTCGCGCCCGACGTCATCGACCCGGGCTGCGACTTCGCGCGCGACCCCGCGGACGGCACGTTCGACGACCACACCATCCTCGGCTTCGAGAGCGCCGAGTGCTTGCTCGCGTACGCCGGCCCGTCGCTGCACGACCCGGTCGGCGTGAAGTTCGTGCTGCTCGACTTCAGCTCCAGCAGCTCGCAGGTGCGCTACTTCGACAACGGCTTCTACCAGCTCCACGACGAGTGGTACTGGTTCCGCCTGCTCAACAACCACGCCATCCCGGGCCTGGTCGACGCGCTCGCCACGCCGGTCGCGAGCACGTTCGAGAGCATCGCCGCGGTCTACGACGCGGTCTCGCAAATGGACACGCTGCCGCTCGACCTGCGCTTCCTGGCCGGCGGCAGCAACCGCCTCTACTCGCCGCACTTCTACTCGCTCGGCGGCTTCGACTCCTCGGGGATCACGCGCTTCTTCGGCATGGGCACGGTGGTGCACTACGAGCCCAACAGCCAGCGCCGCTCGCCCGGCGAGATCTGGGGCTTCGAGCTCGAGTACGTCGAGCCGGCCTCGGTCGCGAGCATCACGCACTACTTCGAGCGCCTCACAGCGACGCTGCCCGCCGAGGTCGCCGATCACCTCGTGTGGGTGTCGCGCTCGCCGCAGCAGGACGGGGTCGCGAACGCCATCAAGAACGGCAGCGGCCCCTACAAGGACCGCGTGCTGACCTACAACGACCTGGTCGTCGACGGCGAGGTCGTGACGTACAACGCGGGCATCACCGCGGGCGTCATCAACGTGCTCGGCGACACCTGGAGCGAGGCCGACATCAAGCCGAACCAGATCGCCATCATCCCGCGGGTGCCCGACGACATCCCGCCGACCCGCGCCATCGTGTCGGCCATCCCCCAGACGCCGTTCGCGCACGTGAACCTGCTCGCCAAGTCGCGCGGCACGCCCAACGTGTACATCGGCGGCATCCTCCAGTGGGGCCAGCTCGGCATCTGGGCCTTCCAGAGCACCCCGGTGGTGCTCGAGGTCAACGGCGACGAGGCAAGCGGCTCGGTGCGCTGGCAGGAGATCAGCTCCGCGCAGTACAACGTATACCAAAGCCGCTTGACCATCCCGCAGCGCCACATCAACCAGGTCGCCGACGTCCCGAGCGCGCCCTACACCGTCAGCCTCACCGAAGGGCACACCGCCGACATGGCCGACCTGGTGCCGCTCATCGGTGGTAAGTGCGCGGGGTTCTTCTCGTTCCTCGACGTGCCGGGGATGGAGACGCCGCCCATGCCGATGTGCATCACGGTGCGCGCCTACATCGAGCACGTCGCCGAGTTCATCCCGGTGTGGCGGCAGATGGTCGTGCACCCCGACTTCACCTCGAACGCGAACGCGCGCTTCCTGTTGCTCGAGGGCGAGGAGAACTTCGACGAAGCGAACGCCGGCAACGCCGCCATCATGGCCTGGAAGAACGACTTCATCGCGACCCACCAGAGCGGGCCGCTCGGCCAGGTGCTCGCCGCTGGCGGCGTGCACGCGATGATCCGCGACAAGGCGATGAACCCGACGACGCTCGCGCTGCTGCGCCAGGTACTGACGGAGCGCTACGGCTTCCTCGCCGCGACCCAGGGCCTGCGCTTCCGCAGCTCGTCCACCGCCGAGGACGTCATCGGCTTCAACGGCGCGGGCCTGCACGACTCGAACACCGGCTTCCTCGTCCCCTCGGTCGCGCGTGACCCCGACGACCGCAAGAAGTCGATCGAGTGGGCCATCAAGAAGACCTGGGCCTCGTACTGGAACTACAACGCGTTCGAGGAGCGCAAGAACGGCAACATCGATCACTTCGAGGGCACCATGGCGGTCGTCGTGCACCCGCGCTTCGACGACCCGTACGAGCTCGCCAACGCCGTCGCCACCCACTACTACACGGCCTACGGCGAGGTGCCGAAGCAGCGCTTCATCGTCAACATCCAGGCGGGTCCGACGGCCATCACCAACCCGGGCGGCTCGACCGCCAGGGTGGAGATCGACGAGGTCGATCAGGTCGGCGACGAGGCGCCCGTCATCCGCCGCCTGCAGCGCTCGGGGCTCGTCGACTCGTGCACGCTCTTGCTCTCCGACGAGCAGATCCTGCGGATGTACACGCTCTCGAAGACGCACACGCAGATCTGGCTCGACGCCGAGAACGCGCGCCGCCCGGTCGCCGAGCGCAACAAGACCATCGTGCTCGACATGGAGATCAAGCACATGGCTGCGGGCTGGCCCGAGCTCGCCAACGGCGACCAAGAGCCCGATCGGATCCTCTGGCGCCAGTCGCGTGTGCTCGACTCCGCGCCCGTCGTGAAGGCCGACCCGGATCCGTGGCTCGGTCAGAGCTTCCCCCTCACCAACTTCATGCCGCAGGACCTGCGCACGGTCGCCGAACGTGTCGTCGCCGACGTGTGCTCGAGCGAGTACTTCGATGTGCGCGTCTACAAGATCTTCGTCGGCCAGGGTGTCGCCGACAGCTTCCCGTTCACGAGCACGCCGTACATTTACAAGGTGTTCCTCGGCTTCAAGAAGGACGCCCCCGGCTTCGACTGGCCGAGCGTCGGCTACTGGCTCTCGCGCGGCAGCCTCACGACCGCGACCGCGGTGCCCGGCCAGGGCACGCACCTGGCGCTGACGGCGACCTCGGCGAACACGCTCGGCGCCGACGCGCTCGACATCGACGCCGCCGGCCAGTGGACCGTGCGCCGCGGGAGCGCCTCGATCTCGGGGGCTTGCACCGAATCGCAGCAGGTCCCGTACAGCAGCCCGGCGGAGTACCTGCGGAGCCTCTTGCCGCCGGAGTGACGCGCGGACTAGGCTCTCGGCCGATGTCGCACAGGCTCATGTGGTGTTCGTTCGGGCTCGTCGCCGTGATGGCCTGCGGTGACGACGCGTCGAATTCGCGGCCGCGTACCGACACGGCCGTGGCCAGCGACGCCGTCGACACGCGCGACGACACGACCGTCGCGAGCGAGGTCGAGGACGACGCCGACACGACCAGCACGCCCGACAGCGACGGCGTCGAGCTGGACACACTCGACGTCGCGCTCGAGGTCGACGTCGAGGTCGAGGTCAGCGCGCGCTGCGGCGACGGCCACCCCGACCCCGGCGAGGCCTGCGACGACGGCAACGACAACGACCTCGACGGCTGCACGCGCGCGTGCACGAGCGGCCCGGTCATCCGCCACCCGAGCGCGGGCGAGGTCGTCTTCAGCGAGCTGATGATCGATCCGAGCAAGGTCGCCGACCCGCTCGGCGAGTGGCTCGAGCTCACCAACACGGCGAGCGACGAGCTGAACCTCGGCGGCTGCGTCTTACGCGACGACGGCACCGACCTGGTCGCGCTCGACCCCGACGGCCTCGACCTGCGCGTCGCGCCCGGTGGCCTCGTGGTCTTCGGGCTGGCGGGCGACACGACCGTCAACGGCGGGGTCGTCGAGGGCTTCGTCTACACGACCATGCTGCTCGACAACGTGGCCGACGAGGTCGAGCTGGTGTGCGACGGCGTGGTGATCGATCGCGTGCAGTGGACCCCCTTTGCGTGGCCCGTCGTCGCTGGTCGCGCGCTGGCGCTCGACCCCACCCGCGCCAACGCCAGCGACAACGATCTGGTCGGCTCGTGGTGTCTCGCGGAGCGGCTCTATGGCGCCGGCGATCGGGGCACGCCGGGCGCCACCAACCCGAGCTGCCCGCAGCTCGACACCGCCATCGACGGCTGCGCGCTGCTCGCTACCGGGCCGCTCGCGGGCTTCGCCGGGGCTCCTGTGCAGGTCGGCGTGGAGGTGCACGAAGCGGGCGTGACCGACGCGACCGACGGCGTCGACGTGCTGCCGACGCTCGTCGTCGAGGTCGGCTGGGGCCCGACCGGCGCCTCTCCCGAGGGGCTCGCGTGGACCTGGACACGCGCACAGCCGGCCCCCGATCTGACGGTCGCGGTGGGCGCCGACGGCTACCGCGGGCCGATCACCGTGGGCAGCATGGGCGCGGTCGACGTGCTCGCGCGCGCCAGCCGCGACGGCGGCGCGTCGTGGCGGCTGTGCGATCGGCTCGGCACCCTACCCGCTCAGCCGACGACGCTGAACGTCGCGACCTCACCGTGCACCGCGACGAGCTGCCGCACGCCACCGAGCGCGACGTGCGCCGCCGACGGCGTGACGCTCGACGGCTTCGAGCCGAGCGGCATGTGCACCCCGACGTCGGCGAGCGCGTTCACCTGCGCCTACGACGAGGCGCGCACGGACTGCGGCGCGAGCGGGCTCACCTGCGGCGGCGGCGCGTGTGCAGGTGCCGCGGCGGTGCCGGTGACGGGCGACATCGTCTTCACCGAGGTCATGCTGGCGCCGACCGGCGGGCCGTCGCACCAGTGGCTCGAGCTCGAGAGCGCGGCCGACGTGCCGCTCGCGCTGACCGACTGCGTGCTCGAGGCCACCGACCCCGACGGCTTCGCGCCGTTCACCATCACACAGCCGACGGTCATCGGCCGCCACGGTCACCTCGTCGTCGGCGCCAGCACCGACCTCGTCGACAACGGCGGCGCGCCGGTCCAGCGCGCCTGGGGCGAGGCGGTGGTGCTCGGCATGTCGGAGGGCTCGCTCGAGCTGCGCTGCGGCGGCGAGACCATCGACTACTTCGCGTGGGACGCGCCGCTGTGGCCGGTCCAGAGCGGCGCCGCGCTGGCGCTCTCGCCGTACCACGACAGCGTCGCGGGCAACGACGCGTCGACCTCGTGGTGCGCCGCGCAGGCGAGCTTCGGGGCCGGCGATCGCGGCACGCCCGGGGTCGCCAACCCGCCGTGCCCAGGCGACGTCGCGCCCGTCACGAGCTGCGGCTTCGTGGGCGCCATACCCGCCGCGTCGCCCGCCGGCACGACCGCGACGCAGGCGCTGCGCATCGTCGCCAGCGGCATCACCAACAAGACGAACAAGACCGACGCGAACCCGAAGCTCGTCATGCAGACCGGCGTCGTCGCGCGTGGCGCGGGCGCCGCGGCGGTCTCGAGCTGGACGAGCGCGGCCGTCGATCTGGCCTGGCAGGTCCCGGCCGGTCAGGGCATCGACGCCGCCGAGGACCGCTACCTGGCGCGCGTGCGTGTGCCCGCGCCCGGGAGCTGGGACGTCTTCGCGCGCGCGACGGCCGACGGCGGCAACACCTGGGTCGTCTGTGACCCCACGCACCCCGTCGCGCTCGACCCGGTCGCGAGCGCGTGCGACCCCGATCCATGCGGCGCGCCGCCGCCGCGCGGCTGCTCCGCGGCGCGTGATCATGTGGTCGTCTACGCGGCGCCGTCCGAGTGCACGCTCGACGACGACGGCGCGGATGATGGGGTCACCTGCCACTTCACCGAGACGAGCGGCGACGACTGTGGGGTAGCCGGCGCCGTGTGTGCCGCGGGTGTGTGTACGCGCTTCCCGCGCCCGCCGGAGAGCGGCGAGGTGGTGCTGAGCGAGCTGATGATCGCGCCCGCGCCGTCGACCAACGAGCTCGGCGAGTGGATCGAGCTGCAGAACATCACCATCGATCCGATGGCGCTCGACGGCTGCCTGTTGCGCTCGGGTGGGGTCGACGCGGACGAGGTGTGGGCGCTGCCGCCTGCGCCCGCCGGCCAGCCGCTGGCGCACGTCATCATGCCCGGCGCGGCGGCCGTGGTGGCGCGCAGCGGCGTCGCGGGCATCAACGGCAACTCGCAGCCCATGGCGGTGTGGACGAACCTCGGGCTCGCGAACCAGGCCGACTGGGTCGCGCTGGAGTGTGACGGCGAGGTGATCGATCTGGTCGCCTGGGATGTCTCCGACGGCTGGGTGGTGCCGACGCAGCAGACGCTGCAGCTCTCGGGCGCGCACCTCGACCAGCACGACGACGACTTCGCGACGAGCTTCTGCGTGCCCGCCGCGCCCACGCCGCGCGTGCCGAACCTGGTGTGCCCGGCCGCCGACAGCGTGCTCGAGGGCTGCAAGCTGGAGCTCGACCAGCAGGCGAGCGTGTCCGCCGACGCCGCCGTGCCGCTGTCGGTGATCGTGCGCGACGTGGGCGTGACCGATCTGCGGCCCGGACCCGATCCGGCCTACGGCACCATCGTGGAGCTCGGCATCGGCCCGCTCGCCGACGCCGCTCAGCCGCTGTCGTCGCCCGCGTGGACGTGGCTCGAGGCCGCGCCGGCCGCCACCCCGACGCCGCTCGGCTGGGACCGCTGGGCGACCACGTGGGTGCCCGACATGGTGACGACCGTCGGCGTCGTCGCGCGCGTCTCGCTCGACAGCGGCGTGACGTGGACGCTGTGTGATCGCAGCGGGCTCGGCGACGGCTACATGCTCGACGCGACCATCACCACGAGCGCGACGGCCTGTGTGCCGAACCCGTGCCACTCGAGCGCGCCGTCGACGTGCAGCGCGAGCACGCTCATCGCCGACGCGGATCCGGGCACCTGCGTCGAGGTCGACGGGGTCGCGCGCTGCAGCTACGCGCCGGTGTCGTTCTCGTGCACGCCGTTTGGTGGCTGCAGCATCAGCGGCCGCTGCACGAGCCCGCCGGGCGCGCCATCGCACCTCGGCGACCTGGTCATCACGGAGGTCATGCGCGACTCGACCTTGCCCGCGCCCGATCGTGGCGAGTGGCTCGAGCTCACCAACCCGACCAGCACGCCGTTCGATCTTCGCGGGTGCGAGCTGAGCGACGGCTTCGGCGAGCTGGTGGTGGTGCAGAAGCCGGTGCCCGACGTCATCAACGCGGGCGGCTGGGCGGTCTTCGCCGCGAGCACCGACAAGACCCTGAACGGCGGCGTGCAGCCGACCTCGGGCGCCTTGCGCACCTTGCTCCCGATGACGCTCGCGAACGTCGCCGACACGATCATCGTGACCTGCGGCGGCGTCGAGATCGATCGCCTGACCTGGAGCGCGGACTGGCCCGGCGCGGTCGGCCAAGCGATGCAGCTCGACCGCACCAAGGTCACCGCCCAACAGAACGACCAGAAGAGCGCCTGGTGCGCCGCCACCGCGACCTACGGCACGCTCGGCAACAAGGGCTCTCCGGGGCTCGACAACACGCTCTGCCCGTAGCCTTGTCGGCTGCTTGACCTGCTGTCCGCTGACCCGCTCAGGCGAGATGGTCGCGCGCTTCGCCGACCAGTACGGCGACGAGCTGATGGGGCGCGAGCGGGCTCTCAACCCACAGCCGGATGCGGCGCGTCGGGTTGCCGGCCCCACTGGCCTCAGGCGCGCGGCCGACCCTGCCCTGAGCAGCGCTGAGGCGCTTCCTCAAGAGCTGCACGTCACCCGTGAGCGCGACCGGATACGGCTGCTCTTCGAGCACCAACCGGCGCTCGACCAAGGGCAGTTCTTGCGTCGTGCGCGAGTCCACCGCGGCATCGGTCAAGACGGCGCCCGCTCGGCCCAACCGCTCCAGCACGAGCGTGAGCCCTTCGGCATAGTCGGTGTTCTGAGCACCCGGCGCGCCCTTGGTCCCACCCATCGACTCGAAGACCAGCGTCAGGGCACCAGCCAATAGCTCGGCCTTGAACGTGGCGTCGACGACGCTGCCGTCGCCGCGTCTGGGATGCTGCGGCTGGTCCATGACGAGGGCCAACTGCGCCGCGTCGGTCATCCACGCAGCGATGGCCCAGCCCGTGTCGATCCAGCGCGTCGAGCCCTTGGGTGTGCCATCGATGTACCGCGCCTTGTTGACCCGTGCTTCGTCGAGAATGCCGCCGTCGGCGCGCACCGACTGCGCCGCGACCGCAACCCATGCGAGGTCCGTGAGCGTCACGCTGCGCTCGTTGAAGCCACCGTCCAGGCCGGCGATGCGCAGGCCGCCCTTGGACGCGGTGCCTACGACACGCGCGACCTGCGCGCCACGGCGCAAGAGGCGTTCGCTGGGCGGCACACGCATCACCGCGTCGACGATCCGTTGAGCGGTGCTCAGGGCGCCGTCTGGCAGGGTACGCGACGCTTCGCGCGGTGGCCCCCAACGTTTGACCGTGTCGTAATCCGCCTCGGGAATGACCCACAACGTTTCATCCTGCGAGCGACGCCCCACCCCGAGATAACGCCAGCCCGACGCGCTCTGGGCGAGCACGTAGGCGGTCTCGCCGGGCCTCGGCGCGAGCCCATCCCAACGCAGGCGCGTGGCGCTCATGAGGCGGTTCTCGGCGACGAAGACGAACAGATGTCCACCGTAACGACCAGAGGTGGCGACCAGGTCATCGAGGCCAAAGGTCGGCGCGAGCGCGGCGTCTTCGAGGACCGTGCCCTCGGCTGGGGCGAGGTCTTCGGGTCTCACGACCCGCTCCAGCCGAGCGACGGCGAGCATGCTCTCGTCGGCCTCAAAGCTCGGGCCGGAGGCGTTGTCCGACGCCAGCAGCCAGCCGTCGCCGTGTCGCACGACCCGTTTGATCTGGTAGCGATTGCCGCCGACGCCGGGCAACTCCAAGAGCGCCACTTGTCCCGTCAACGATTCGGCCGACGCGCCGCGCGCGAGCTGCATGAGCGCCCAGTCGCCATCGCGCAGCGGGCGTGCACCTCCGTCCATCGAGGTGCCCGCGACACGCACCGCAAAGACCGAGCGGTCGACGGGCGCGACGGGAAGAACGACAAGCTCCGCCTCCGGCGGGTCGATGTCAGCCTGCGCGTGGCCCGCCGCCGCTTGCAAATCAGGGTAGCTCACGACCGCGGAGCGTTCGGAGGGGGCCTCGATGCGGGGCGTGATGGGCTCGATCCAAAGGCCGTCGGGGCTGGCCACGAAGCGCACGGAAAACGTTGTGCCTGGCTGACCTGCGGCCGGACCGAACCATTTCAGCAAGAGCTCCGAGAGCTGGTTGTCAGCCGTGCCAGCCGGCCGGGCCGCGGTGCATTGCTCGCGCGCGAAACGAAAGATCCAGACGGCCCCGTCGGGCAGGCGAACATCGGTATCGCCCTCGCGCCGCGCGGCGTTGGCCGGCAGCTTCAGAAGAAGCGCGCCACGCGCGCGGCCGACGATGCCTTCGAAGCTCGCGTGCTGCGGCGTCGAGGAGCGCCGCCGGAATTGTGCGAGGCGGTAGTCGACGAGCTCGCGTACCAGCGCCGCGAAGGCGGTGGCGCCATGGGGCGGCAAGGCCAGCCCGAACACGCAGCGCTCGCGCCGGAACCAGGCCCGTTTGCCGGCCTTCGTGGTGGTCCACGGCTCGATGCCGTTGGCGATCCAATAGCGCGTCCAGCGGTCGCTCAGCGCATCGCCTGGACGCTCCGATTCCGGCACGTCGCGCAGCAGCTCAGGCGAGCGACGCAACATCGTCCAGGCTCCCGCGGCCAGGTCGGCGTCGTCGAGCCCGCTCGTCAACGCGTCGCCTTCGAGCAGCGCTTCGAGCGTGACCCACTTGAAGCAGCTCGTGAGCTCGGCGCTTTCGAGCTCGTCCAAAAAGGCGCGCGTCGCTGTCAGCACCGCGACGTCAACGGCGCTCAAGTCGCCCTCCGAACGCACGAAATCGAACCAGGTGCCGTGGCGCGCACGGAGCGACCGGACGAGATAGCCCATACGGCTGAGCTCGCCAGCGGTCGGGCGTTGGTCGCGCGTGAGCTTCAGCTCGCGATAGACCCGCTCGACGGTGGCGGCGCCGCCGACTTTGAAGAGCGCCTGCAGAGCAGGCTTGGCTTCGAGCTGCAGCTCGACCGAGCAGCCATCGCCCAGCTCGGCGCTGCCCTCGGCGATGAGCCCCGCGAGCGTCGACGCGCGCAGGCCCAGCGACAACACCGTGCGCAGGCGTTCGAGGAACATGCGGTGATTGCCGACGAAGTCGATCACCGTCAGCTCGACCTTGCCGACGGCCGCACGCAGGCCGCGTCCGAGTTGTTGCAGAAACAACCCGCTCGATTCGGTGGGCCGCAGCATCACGACCCGATCCAGCATCGGCAGATCGATGCCCTCGTTGAACACGTCGACCGCGCAGATGGCATCGAGCTCGCCACCGCTGAGCGACGCCAGTGCGGCCTCACGATCGTCCGAGCCCGGGCCTGCGAACACGGCGGCGACGCGCACGCCACGTTGGCGCAGCCAGGCGCGCGCGAACAACGCGTGAGCGACGCTGCAGCAAAAGACCAAGGTCTTCGTGCCGGGGTGCTGGCGCCAAGCCTCCCAGAGCGTCGCCATACGCGCTTCGGTCTGAGCCGCTAGCGCCAAGTGCTCGGGATCGAAACGACGATTCCGCCACGGGATGTGGTCGTAGTCGATGTCGTCTTTCACGCCGAAGTAGCGAAACGGCACCAATCGGCCGACCGCGATGCCTTCGCTGACGCTGGCCCGGAACGCGACGAAGTCATCGAAGAGCGCGAGCACATCGCCACCGTCGGCGCGATCGGGCGTGGCCGTCAGGCCCAGCAGGAACGTGGGATCGAGGCGGTCGAGCACGCGATACGAGCCAGCTGTGGCGTGGTGCACTTCGTCGATGACGACGTAGTCGAAACGCGCGTTCGCCAGTCGATCCTTGAGCCGCGTGAGCTTCGCGATCGACGCGAACACGAGATCGCCGCTGAGGTCGCCGAGGTCGCCCACGCAGAAGCTGACGCGCAGCGTCGCGCCACCATCGCGCTGGCTGACCAGGCGGCGCCAGGTGAGCGCGGCTTGGCGCAGGATCTCGATGCGGTGGGCCACGAACAGCAGGCGCGGTGGATGGCCCAGCTCGTCCCACAGTTGGGCGTAGTCAAAGGCCGCGAGCCACGTCTTGCCGAGCCCGGTCGCCATCACCACGAGCGCGCGGCGACGACCGGCCAAACGCGCTGCACACAACGCTGCCAGGGCGTCGCGCTGCACCCCGTGGGGCGGACCGGGCGGCTCCAGCGACTCTTGCTCTTGTTCACCGGCCGGCAGCGGCTGCGAGCTGATGCGGGCACGGCGCGCATACGCGTCGACGAAGTCGCGATCGAGCGGGCGGGCGATGCGCCAGAGCTCTTCGAAGGCGTGGTCGATGCGGCGCCAGGCGGCCGTGTGGTTGTCACGCTCGACGCGCAGGTTCCACTCGATGCCCGTATCGAGCGCGGAGCGCGACAGGTTGCTGCTGCCGACATACGCGACGGCGAAGCCTGGGCCTTCGAAGATCCACGACTTGGGGTGGAAGACGCGCGTCGCGGCGGGCAGCCGCTCGACCTCGATGACGCGCGTTTCCAGCCTGCCTTGCAGGGCGGTGGCGGCGTCCGCGTCACCGACAGCTTGCCAGCCGAGCAACAGCTCGAGCGCGCTGGCTTGGGTGATGTTCAGATAGTCGCCGGTGATGAGCCGCAGGCGCGCGCCACTATCGAGGGCCATTTGCAGGGCGTCGCGGATACGCATGACGCCGGCCTCCTGCACGAAGGCGGCGACGATGCGGATGTCGTTGGCGCGGGCAAAGAGCGGGATGATGTGCGCAGCCAGTGGGTCGATCGTGCCGCCGCTGGTGAACGAGCCCCCGCTTCGTAGCGTGTTCCCGCGGCCAGGGATGACGTGGCGCACGCCGCCGCGTGGGTCGTCCATGTCGCCCGCGAAACGCGGGATGACATGAACGTGCAGGTGCATGACGGTCTGGCCGGCCGCGGCGCCGGCGTTGAAGCCGACGTTGTAGCCGTCGGGCGCGTGCTCGTCGTCGAGCTGGCCCTTCAGTGTTTCGATGGCAGCGAGGATCGCGTGCTGTTCACTGGTCGACGCTTCGAACCAGCTCGGCACATGACGACGCGTCACGATGAGCGTGTGCCCGGGCGAGACCGGATTGAGGTCACGCACCGCAAACACGAGCGGCGCCGAAAGGACCTCGACTCGTACGTCGAGCGCGCAGAAGGGACACAGCATGAGGTCTGCCTACCGCACGAAGGCGATTCCGCAAGGGCAGCTCACCGAGGCTTCTGGGCTACCAGGTCTCGGTCGGGTGGCTGAGCGTTGCGGATGGGGTGATGCGGGCGTTGGCGATGCCGCTGGCGTCGGTGGTGGGGACGGCCCAGTAGAGCAGGTAGTCGGCGCCGAAGACGATGCTGGTCGGGGACAGTGACGAGGTCGACTGCTTGATGACGGGGTTGAAGGCGTAGCGCGTCCAGCCGGTGATGCCGTCGCTCGAGGCGGCGAAGCCGAGGTCGGTGTGGACGGAGGTGCGGCCGGTGAACCACATGCGCCAGATGGTGCGGCCGGTGGGGGTGGTGGCGACACGCACGTCGGGGCCGGCCAGCGCGGTGCCGTCCCAGCATGGCACGGGCTCGCCGAACGCGTTGGTGCACTCGGCGATGGGCGCTAGCACGACCGTCGGCGCGCTGAACGTGTGGTCGCTGCCGGCCTCGCTGCGCACGATGCTGCCCTCGGCGCTGACCGCGAAGACGATCAGGCGGTCGCCGTCGACCACCAGCGACGGGTCGCTCAGACCCTCGAGGCCGCTCGACGCGACCCGCGTGAACGACAGGCCGTCGTCGCTCTCGGCCAGCGCGATCCCGGCGCCGTCCTCGAAGGCCAGCCAGAAGCCGCTCGCGCGCGCGGCCACGCTGGGTGCGGCGGCGTCCGCCAACAGCAGCGTCGGCGCGCCGAACGTCGTGCCGTCGCGTGAGGTCGTGCGCACGATCGCGTCGCCATCGGGGCTCGTCTTGGTGAGGTAGAGGACGACCTCGTCGCCGACCACCAGCGCGCTCGGATCGGTGAGCGTCGCGTCGGCGGGCGATGCGATCGCCAGCGCGTCGCCGACCACCCAGCCAGCGATGCCGCGGCTCGGCAAGTGCGCGCCACCACCGTCCACGCCGCCCTCGGTGCCGCACGCCGCCAACCCCGACGCCACTACGATGATGAGCGCGCGCATCAAAACGCGAACCTCAGGCCGGTCGTGAAGCCGATGAGCGTGCCGGCCGAGCGATAGTCGCCGACCGGATCGGCCGGGTTCGACTTGTTGTGGGTGCGCTCGGGCATCCACTCGAGCAGCGCGCCGAAGTCGAGGCTGAGCGGCTTCGGGAAGATGTCGCTGCAGTAGACGACGTCGAGCGTGAAGCCGAGACCGAAGCCGAGCTTGACACCGGGTGTGTAGTTGGTGTTGCCCGTCTGCGTGGGCGCGGGCGAGCGCTCGAACCACGAGCCGAGCCGCACGGTGAGATCCACGTTGGCGCCGTCGATGGCCTTCACCTCGGCACCCAGCCGCGGCACCAGCGTGTCGTGGAAGCGCGGGTCGGTCGGCGCCGGGTTCGGTGGGATACGCAGCGGCAGCGGGTCGGCGGTCAGGCTCGTGCCGAGCAGCGCGGTCGGGCTGATGAAGCGGCTCCACTGGCTCCAGGTGAGCTCGCCCGCGAACGCCCAGCCGAGCCCGCACAGCTCCGGCGTCCAGGCGATCGAGAGCGCGAGCTGGCGCGGCGAGAACAGGTTCGAGTTCTTGCTGGTGACCTCGAGCGAGGCGCCCTCGACGATCGGCGTGCGCTCGGGCGTGCCGCCGTTGATGACGATGTCGCCGTTCACCACCACGCCGATGTCCAGCGAGAGATCGAACTCGTCGCGGTAGGTGAGCCCGATGCGCAGGTCGTCGCGCGGCGTCAGCAGGATGCCGGCCGAGGGGTATCGGACCGCCTTGAAGTCCACGTCCACCGCGGACAACAGCGTCGTGCCGTTCTCGTCCTGCAGGTCCACGTCGCCCGTCACGCGCAGCCGCCCCTGGGTGTCGCTGAGGTACGTCAGGCCGACGCCGACGTAGACAAGATCCTTGACCACCTCGAAGCCGACCGAGGTCGTCAGCACGATGCGCTGCGGGTGGTTGTCGTACAGCACGAAGCGCGGCTGGCTCTCGGGCAAGGCGCGCAGCCGCGTCACGCGCTCGTCCGGCAGGTGCAGCGCGACCGACAGCGCGAGGCGGTGGCCCCACACCTTGCCGGGCATCACCAGGCCGCCCTGGAAGCCGCGGATGGCGTCGACGTCGAGGTCCTCGTCGTTCAGCGTCAGGGTCGGCTGCACGAGCGTGTAGCCGATCGACAGCTGCAGATCGTCCCGCGTGGCGAGGCCCGCCGGGTTGTAGAAGTTCGCGCTGTAGTCGCTGGCGAGCGCGCCGTAGGCGCCTCCCATGCCCATCGCGCGCGCGCCGAAGGGGATGTAGTCGAACGGGTTGGCGCGCGCCGCGGTGGCACTGAGCACGAGCACGGCGACGACGAGCGCGACCCTCACAGCGTGATCCCGACTTCGACGGCGAAGAAGAAGATGTCGCCCGACGACGTGATCGATGGGAAGCCGGGGTTCGTCGGCGCGGTGTCGTCCTTCTTCGTCGAGGTGCGCTCCGCGAGCGCGTGCCACTGGCCGGCGAGGTCGACGCGGAACGAGCCGATGGTCGCGCCGAAGCCGAGCGCGACGATGGTGCGGTCGCCGTCGAGGTGATTGTGAAAGCCCGTTTGGTTTGGGGTCGGCGTGGGCTCGTAAGCGAAGCCGGCGCGCCCGGTGAGCGTGACCAGCTCGGACAGCTTCAGCGGCGCCTCGACGCCGATCTTGAAGGACACGGTGTCGTGGAAGTCGGGCAGCGGCTCGGGCGGCGTGCCGTCCGGGACCGCGCTGTAGGCGATCGGCTGCGGGAACGTCGACCACCACTCGTAGGTCACACCACCCGCCACCATGAGCCACGGCAGCGGGCGACCGGAGACCTCGAAGGTCGCCTCGGCCGGGTCGTACTGCGCCGTGCCGCGCACGTTCAGCTTCGGGATGGGGATGCCGAAGCTGTCACCCAGATCGGCGGTGATGGGCAGCGAGAAGTCGGCGCGCGACTCGCCACGGTACGTCAACGCGAGGGCCAGGCGCTCGTCGTTGTCGGGGCAGTCGTCGAACGCCAGCGGCTTCAGCGTCACGCCCGTGACCAGCGCGAAGTCGGCGCGCAGCTCGTCTTTGACGCGGCTGCCCAAGCGCCCGGCGGCGTTCGGTGCGACGGCGATCTCACCGTCGAGCTCGGC
>Ga0164241_10002671_pt1 | contig 18894 bp, 10 predicted proteins | sample OricomyardsoilBY_FD_108780 | JGI IMG/M metagenome (GOLD analysis project Ga0164241, IMG submission 108780) | Backyard soil microbial communities from Emeryville, California, USA - Original compost - Back yard soil (BY) | ecosystem: Environmental > Terrestrial > Soil > Unclassified | place: USA...
AAAATCCACTTCAATATAGGCTGAGCGGGTCATCGCCGGGTTGTCGCGCAGCAATCGCAAATAAACACCGTTGGATACTATCGCCCACAGGCATTTAGATTCTGCGTTTAAATATTCCTGTGCCAAGCCCATGGGTGAGCGTTTACGTCCCTCTTGTCCGAATTGCACAGCGCCTTTATCCAGGTCTTTGTCCGCACCACAAAGCACTAAAGGCATGTCACCTTTATGAGCAAAATGCGTAATAGGAAATTCCCGCTCGCCAATGATTTGTGTTGGCGCAGTATCGATGTGATAGCCCAATACTTTTTCCAGCAAAGGCAGCAGCCAATCCTGAATTGCGAATTGTTGCTGGGATACATCCGTGCGTTCACGTTGTTGCTGATATTCTTGCCAGCGAGTTTGTGCAATACGCCAATAGCGACTTAACTCGTCACTTAATTTGAGCCCCCTCTCAACGCCATAATCTGCCGGATTTTGACCATCCAATTTATAAAAGCGCAAATCCTCCAGCACTTTGGTGCCAAGCAAGCTTCCCAGAATGCGGATAGATTCAAATTGTTGAATATTATTTTTTGCCACGACAATAATCCTTAAAACAATCCAGCATCGGGAACCAGCACGTACACACCCATCACATCCACCGGTAATTGCGGCGAGACGGAATAGGAACCGTGTGCTTTTGAGGCATCACGCGTACGACGATGATCTTCCAGCACTTCATCAGCGCGTTGTTTCGCCAAACGTGCAAATTCTTGTTGTTTTTTGGGTAAGTCCTGAATGACTGCGGTGAGCTCACGCTGACGCGCCTCCAGAGTTAATTCAGAACTCACCGGTGCCGCCATTAATTCAGACACTTGTGCTTTGGTAAGCACCATTAATTCATTCGCTGTATTGAAGGCCACAGCAAGCGCTTCTTCTGCGAGAAGATCATGCCCTTCATTGATACCTGTTCGCTTAATGGTTAACCGCGAGCGCATACGCAGTAAGTAGATAACGGTTTTTACACTCACAGCTTTGGTTCTAATAGCACCAGCCCTGGAAACCCAACGAGTTTCTTCACCCGTCATTGCTTTCTCTGCTAAAAAATCTGCAATGTGACTTACCAATGGGTGGGTTCGGTAAATGAACTCAGCATCTTTAATGGAGGAATTACTGAAAACAATTTTTTTAATAGGTAATAAGCCAGAAGCCTCAAGCCTCTCACGCAATTGAATAGGTAAATACTCCAAAGGCGCTTTGTAACCACCTTTAGGAAGCTTGACTAAAGGTGTGCCAAGACGCTCGCATGCTGTGACAACAAAACGCTCAACATCGTCATTTGCGCCTAATACTGCAAATGCTTTTTGCCACTCGGGCATAATTTCTTCTGGCTTTAAACGATTTTGGGCAAACTTGGTCCTGCTTTTGGCCACCTTTTCACGGGCGGACTCCCAATGGGCATCCAGTGCTTTGACATCTTCGTTATTCGCAAATAAATCGAAAATCCCTTTACTGCCCAATTGATTGGTATCTTTATGCAATAACACAGTATTCAAAATCGCCTGAGTTACGCGGTTGTCATCTTCTGGCATAGGTACCGTGACGCCCAGCGCTTTACGAATGTTCTCGGCTTTTTTCAAGATCACATTAAGTACAGTTCCATCTACCGGGTTATCCTCACCGTAAATCATCAAGGCTTTCACTTGAGGTGCTTTTTGTCCGAAACGGTCTACTCGGCCTTCACGCTGTTCGTGACGGGTGGGGTTCCAGCTCAAATCGTAATGCACAACCGCAGAAAATTGATCTTGTAGGTTTATACCCTCTGACAAGCAATCTGTTGCTATAAGTAGCGGATTTTTATCGCTATCTCTTAGCTTGCTAATTTTTTCTTCACGCTCTGAAGATGTAAGATCGCCCGTTACATAAATGACATTGCGATCCTTGAATTGCTTTGCGAGCTCTTCTGCAAGATATTCAGCGGTTGCGATGTAACGGCAAAATACAACAGGGTTGTAGCCCTCTTCTAACAGGGATTTTAATGCGATCACTAAGGATTTTAATTTTGGATCTGCACTGCTTTTAAGGGCCTGTGCCCGCGCCACCAATGAACGTAAACGCTCTACATCTTCCTCCAGCGCTGCGCTAGGCTCTATATCATCAATACTCAGGTTGTCGTCAACACCATCAAATACACTCGACATCCCTTGGGCTTCCAGTACACCGACCAATTCGTCTTCTTGGTTAGCCTCACCTTCGTTAATACCAATAGCTTTATCCAGACGTGTATTTAATGCGCGTATTGCCGCTTGGGGTGAAGAGGATATACAACGCAATAATGCCAGCGCCGCCCACCAATTCATTCGCATCTTAAGTGCCGAACCTTGATTCCTTTCCACCAGTTCTTTTGCGTAATCCATCACCTCGTGGAAAATATTGTTCCAGTCACCTGTTAACTTGTAAGTCGTTTCAGCTGTTAAGCGATCAGGAAATGAATTGCCGTCCTGCCACTCTTTAATGTCTTGTCGGCGGCGCTGCACAAAATGCTCAGCTAGTGTTTCGCGCAAAGGATGGTCAGCTGAATTTATATGGAGGAGATCTGAAAATTCTGGCTTGAGTAATGCCAGCAAATTGTAAAAGGCCTCTTCATCTCCGTTGTGTGGTGTAGCAGTTAGCAAAACCATGTGACGATTAGGTGAGCCAGCAAGCTGCTTGAGCAATTCATATCGTTGCTGGCGACCTTGACCTGTGCGAGAACAGGTATGTGCCTCATCAATTATCACAAAATCGGGGCATTGCTCAGCAAATGCATCGCGACGATTTTTGCTTTTGATGTAATCAAGAGAAACAACAGTGAAAGGGAATTCTTTGAAAACAGATGTATCGGCGGGAAGACCGCGCTCTAATTTAGCCGCTGTACTTGAACGAACCACTTCTGCTTGAATGTGAAATTTATTTTGCAATTCACGCTGCCATTGTTCACAAAGATGCGGCGGACACAACACTGCCAAGCGATTAATTTCGCCTCTATCCAGCATTTCCCGTGCGATTAGTCCGGCTTCAATGGTTTTACCTATACCCACGTCATCTGCAACAAGCAAACGAATAGTAGGCTGTTTTAAGGCCATCATCAGTGGCACTAATTGATACGCACGCGGTTCTATCGCGATATTGCCAAAACTACGGAAGGGACCTGCGCCAGCGCGCAGTTTGAGCATGAGTGCATCGCGCAGCAATAAACCCGATGACTGCAAACCGCAGTGTTCGGGGTTAGGATCTGGAAATGTCGCCGATACCACGGGTGTACGTTCTAACTCTGGCATTAAAATAGTGGGGGTATCTTCACCGGCACCCAGTGGCCGTAAGTACAAAATATCCGTTTCACTGTCGGGTAATACTACCCACTCACGGCCACGCGCAGATACGATGGAGCCGGGAGTAAATTGCAGACTTGTCATTGTGCTGCTCCAAAAATATCGGGGTATTGAGCAAGAATGGCTGGCCAGGTGCTTTGCTCTTTGGGAAATCTAACAACCGTTAAACCAGCGTCTCGCAATGATTTTGTTAGCTGGTCATCAATTTTCTTTTGCGCAGGATTTTCATGATGCGGTCCATCGATATAAATGGCCGCCTGATGTTGGCGATAAATAAAATCAGGGCGAGTTTTAAATTGCTCGATCACGACTTGAGCATCATCGGGCAATCTATGCCCGCCTTGCTTCAAATGGTTTAGAAAAGCTTTTTCAAGTGTGCTATCGGCTAGGTTATGCAAATGCTCTGCTTGCTCCTGATAGGTTTTGCCGCTATTCGCGGAGTTAACCTTCGCAGTAATAAGCTGTTCCAAAATACTGATCAACTCTTTGCTCTTGCGATCAATAATTTTGTGATCCATTTGATTGTAATAACTCAACAAACAACGATAACAACCCGCCTCACAGTTTGCATTTGAATCCTCAAAACCTACGCCATTTTCACTTGGTGTGAAGTGGCAAATTTGTAACGCTTTTTTTGCAACACGAGCCAAGGCACCTGCATCGGTAGTTAAACGCGTTAATACGCCTGCACCACCTTCTGCTGCCTCGTAAAATAGAATGGCATTACGTTCTTTGCGATTTGGCAAAGGTTCAGCCATTAATTCTGATTCTTCAATTTGAAATTCGGTTTCTATGCCGCGCTTAAGCGCATATTGCAAAGACGTGATGACACTCTCATCTAGTAGTTTACTGGGGCGAATAATAAGCACATTGCGGCGATCTTCCACATAAGGCGTAATGCGCTCTATATAGCGATCATCTTTTGCTGCTTGTTCATTTTGTTCAGCGGGCGCTTGTTCATCTTTACTCCATGAACCAGAGACTGCATCGATATTGAAACCATAAATGGACTCTTCTTTGCGGCGACGCCAGCCTAAATTCATTCGCCACACTGTGGCTGCCGGAGCATATTGCAGCGTGAGTAAAACCTCTTCATCTGAGCCAAAAATCTCGCTGGTTACAACGCGAAGCTGCCCGTCTGCCTGTGCAAATTGCAGCGTTGTTTGCATTTCATAACCCAGGCGCATGCGTTCTTCTTCATCGCAGGTGATGCGTGTAACGCGCTGAGTGCTGACGTTATCAATACGGTATAAGTTATCAACCCGAACGCCACCTTCAATGGGCATGCCACACGCATTACACAGCTCATTTTCAAGTTGTTGGTGAAAGTGGCCGTACCCACACGTAGGGCATAGACGAGCTTCTTCTTTGGGCAACCCAGGCTTATCCAACTCTTGGTTATTGCGCACTCCGAACATCACACGTTTTACACGGTACTGACTGCCCTCATGGTAAATCAAACTCAATGGGCCAAATTCAGAAATAGCTAAAAAGCGCGGGCGAGCCAAGAAAGTATCTCGTCCAACGTTGCCTCTGCGCCCTTGTATATAAGCCATTAACGGCAAGCGTGGAAAGTTGTAACCGGGCAAAAAGCCCTGACTGGCCAAATATCGATAAGTAGAAAAATCCGAGCTAGTATCAGAGTCCGCATCGAGGAGCAATTTAATTTGAGTGTTTGCTTCATGGTAACGGCGTTCAGCTGCGCGACGATCCACTTGCGCAGAAGCAGGGTTCGAAATAATTTTATGCGCTAGTTCACGCTGAGCGTGGGTAGAAGCATAAAGATCACGCCAGCGCTGTAAAGCGTCATGAAAATCTTTGAATGCATTCTTAATTTTTCTGCTTAGCCATTCGCTTGCCGCTTGCTGAATATCTACCTCTCCATTCAACCAAACATTTTGAGCTAACTTCAGCTCATCGCTTAGCATATTCAATAAATTCAAACCGCGAATAGATGTAGCTTGGCGAACTGCCTCCGTATCCATTTGCTGAGAATACTCATTCAATAGTGGCATGTTGGCTGGTTGATTCATGTCCAACATATTATTAATAGTTTTAGGCAGTGCTTTGCGAGTTTCATTTAACCAAACAGAATGGAGGTGGCTTGCTACTAATTCTTCGTTGGCTAAATCTAGTGTTGGTGGGCTCACATGACCATGCACCATACGCACAGGGTCAGTGAAGAAGTATTGATCATGTGGGCTACGCGCTGCGCAATATGTAATAACTAATGCTGGCTGACCTGAACGCCCCGCACGACCTGAGCGTTGCGCGTAGTTTGCCGGTGTCGGTGGAACATTACGCATGTACACAGTATTTAGTGATGCGATATCGACACCAAGTTCCATGGTAGGCGAGCAGAAAAGCGTTTTTAGTTCAGCCTTGCGGAAAAGTTTTTCTCGTTCCTCTCGATCTTTAACTTCAACTTGCGCAGTATGTTCACGCGCCTCAAGTTCAAATAAAGTTCGACTGCCTTGTGAAAGTAATTCAGCAATTGTTATGTATAAATTTTTGAAGTAAGCGTTATCTGAACTGTATTGGTTGGTTAGATCGGTCTCATTTTTCTCAATTACAGGCTTCCACAGCAGAAACTCTCCCAATAATTGATAGCCAGTTGTGTTTTGAGTAACGTCCACTTTTTCTACCAGGCCATAAGCAAGAAGTGCGGACATTAAACTTTCAATCAGATCTGAATAATTATCGTCTTTAATTTGCGGCAAATAATTGAAATCGCTACCCCAGATTTTTTGCCTGCGCAGCAATAAGCCTAAATTTGATCGACTGGATGCAGCCACTAATAGCGGGTTAGCATGTTCATTTGAAGGTTTGCTACCCGTAAGAAACGTACAGCTTGATTGTAAATATTCTTCTTCAGAAAATGCCCATGGTTCTTTTAAATATTGAAAGCTCTGATTTTTAAATTGCTCTTGCTGAATTTGATCCAAATAACGGCTTTTGATGCAAAGACCGCGTCGCATGGTGTCAAGAACCGCTTTAAGCACACGACGGCGGGTATCAGGAGATATTTGAGCCAATGCCCTTAAAGGTAGTTTTTGCCAAATCGATTGATCACTACAAAGGTCATCTAAGCCCTCGTATTCGATCTCTAACAATCCTAATTGCTCTAGGTTAGGATTGTTGTAGCGCCAGCCTCTACGCAAATCAAAATACAAACGGTAAGCCAACAGATTGCGTACAGCTTCCTCCGCTTTTTTTCTGCCGGGCCCCTTTACATTGGGGCTCTCTAAATAATCAGAGCCATCTTTATCAAAACCTAAACTTTCAAATACAGCTTGGGAAATTACGCTATCAGTTAAGTAACCGGCTGGCGCTTTACTCACCGCCGCATAAAGTGCTGAACGCAACAAAAGAATTTGTAAGAAGTCGTTATAGTGCCCGGCCTGCAAGGATGCATCTTGACGATTGTCAGTAAAACCTAATAGCTTTTTAGCATCGTCGGCTAACTCGCTGTCACGCTCCAACATGTAGCGCAACGCTGAGATGGCGAGTACCGTGGTGGCGGATGAACGTCCTTCACCACTTAAGGAGGTCAAGCGCGTTGCATCACGCCCCTTGGCTTGGTGTGACACTCCACATGCCAAACATAATTTAAAACTACCTGGCATAAACCAACCGTGAACACCTTCATGTGAGATTTCGCCTGTTGGTTTTACATACACTGAGAAAGGTTTTGATTTTTTATAATGCGCCTTTAGGCGATAGTCACCATTTTTTTCTTCTAGCCAATGATCGGGATAATTATCTGGATTTGAATCATCCCAAATATGCTTGGGGTCAAACATGTAGAAACCCCAGTGAGCGTCCTCATCGTCATCGTCGTCGGATTTATCATCAATCCCTCTTGGATTTAGAACATCTGAGCCATCTTGTTTATCTAGCCAAACTGGATGATATTCCTGCCCACATTGGCGACAAAAATGAATTGAATAAAATTGTTGGGACTTGTCCTGACCAGGTACAAATAGCTGCCCACTAAGATCAAACACGCGCTCATCTTCTGGCTCTAGAGTGCTAAATACATTTCCGGCGCCAGAAATAAACTGGTGCAAGCGAAATGCAAAAAGCGGCTTTCCTTTTTCATCACGACATTGATAAGCATGCAGTAGAAAACTACGGAGATATTCCTTACAAATTTTCACATCACATCCGCTGTCTTCGGCTAGGCGATTTGCAGACCAATCAATGCTTTGTGGTCTTGAGCGAACCCATCTATCACCTTCTTTTACCAGTCCAAGTGTTAGTTCAATCCAAGAAGAAATAGGATGTTCACGCAGTGATTTAAAATCATTTAAATCTGGCAATGGTGAATTAATGGCCGAGGCTAAAATACTACCGTTAGGCTTCTCACTTGAGGGCGTTTGGCGTTGCAGAGTCTCTGCAATAATATTTTCTGGATCCACGCTTACGCCAAAAAGTTTACTCGCTACTGATGCGACTGCGGCGTTCCTTGCAGCAAGGTCACCTTCGCTAGCCATAGTTGCCGATGTGCCTATGCACAAAACATCTGGATTCAATGCTTCTCGAACACGACGCACTAGCATTGCTACATCAGCACCTTGGCGACCACGATAAGTGTGAAGCTCATCCAAAACTAGAAATTGCAAACCTTTTGCTGAAACCATTATTTTTTGATCTAGTGAATCCTGACGAGTCATCAGAAGTTCTAGCATCATAAAGTTGGTGAGTATGATATCGGGTGGGCAAGCTGCCATCGAGTGCCGCTCATCCTGACCCTCCTGGCCGGTGTATCGCCCAAAAGTTACTGGCTTTGCTTCACCATATACGCCCAAAAATTTTTCAAGTTCTTCAAGCTGGGAGTTAACCAATGCGTTCATCGGATAAATGATGATCGCCTTAATTGATGCCTTATTATTGTTTTTCTTTTGTTTCAGAATGGAATCTACCAGAGGCAGAATATAACTTAGAGATTTACCCGAACCGGTTCCTGTAGTGAGCACATAACTTTCTTTTTTTTGTGCGATTTTTATAGCTTCGCGTTGATGCAAGTGTAATTGGGCTGAAATACCCGGATTGCCATTTGAGTCTCGACCAAAACGAAAAATGTTTGCGCACTCTGGATGCAATTCACCTTTAGCAACCAAGGTCTCAACACTTCCGCCGGTGACATAGGAGGGATTCAACTGGATCAGAGGGGCGGGCCAATATCGACCGTCATCGTAATTTGATGAGACAAATGCACGGATATCATGTGCTTTAATTTTCGTAAAACTGGTTGTAAATGATTTGTAATCATCAAGTACTGCATCACGATACTTAAATACGTCCATTTGTTCCTCATCAAAACTGCATACTGGTTATTTTTTTCGAGTAAGACGCGGTTATCGATCCTCGTTGTTGATCGAATCTAGCATTATAGAGATACCCTCATGTGGGTCCGCTTTAAGCACTTCGCAATAGAGTAAGTATTCCAAGAGTTCTATTTTTCTTCTGTCTTGTTCCATTTTTCCGATTATTGAATGGTGTCTTCCAAGCCGTTCGGAAGCTTCCCTAAGCGACAAACCACGTTCCTCCCGCTTTTGCTTAAGCCAAGTCCGGAGTTTGTCATAGTGTATTGAGTAACTTGAAGGTTTCATTGTCTCGATGATAGAGACACGATAGAATGTCGCGAAATTCGAGACGAGAGTCAAGGATTTTGAAATATTTAATGAAACTTAAGGGCTTTTATGAATAACAAGCTGAAGAAGTTAGGTTTATTCGTTGGGTTTAGTATGCTGGCATGCTCAAGCATGACCCAACTAAAGAGGTGATAGAGGGTATTGAAAGCTAATATATTGATGTTCGATTCAAATATTCAATTCCAGTCGTGATATGCCAGAGTTGAATTCAAACATTCAAACTCTGGTGCTTTGTTCAGCTCTAGCACTCAGCCTTTCTGAAAATGGGACGCTTTCATCAGGTCAACTATTTAGTAAAGGATTTGCGCCGCTTGAAGAATACTGCAATGAGCTACTTCACGAACTGGTTAGCAACAACCTAATCTCTATTACCAATACTCAGCTGGCAATAACTCATGTAGAAGTGAATAAAATCAGTCTTACTGAATTCATTCTGCAAACTTCAAGTCAAATAAAAAAATTACTATTGGAGTCAAAAGATTCATTTACCGAATTGAGGTCATTGAGGCGCGAAGTGACAAGATGTGAGTGTATTGAGTATGCATATTTTTATGGTGAAAAGTGTAACTTGGATCTTAAAAATGTTAGACATACCAATCCAAAATTAATACTCCTTGCGATGGAACTCAATGGTGACAAGATAAATGCATTACTTTGGAGGGCGATAAAAAACTCTGCTCGTCGTTACGAAGAAATTGGTTCAACTGTTGAATTTGATGAAATTACTACTGAGGCATTTGAAACTTTTATAAAGTATAAGAGAATTGGAATCAATTTTGACGGCTACCGAAGACCCGCTTCCCTCCATTCTAGTAAGCTTGCTGATATTCTTGATTTATATCTATTGCCGTCCAAGTCAACTAGTCAGTCGAAAACCACGAGGTAATCTCAGAATGGAAACATTAATAGACGAACGATCAATGTTGTTGCTATTAAACTTTGTTAAAACCTGAAAGTTTTAGTGTAACAACGACAATTACATCGGTGCATACTGACTCAAAACTTCGCTACACTCGTCTGAATAAAATGTAGCACACGCATGTTAATGTCCAACAGGAAGCAATGGTTTCGCACTACTCAATATTTCGGTTAGTTTCCTTGCAACCAATTCGATTACGTCAGTGTCTGAGCGGCACGCCAAATCAGAGAGTGACGATTTGAGATCAAGTAAATCGCTAAATAGATGGTCCGCCGCGTGGTAACGCTGAATCGCTGCATCAATCCCTCCCCAAACATTTAACTCCCCCCATGCAAGATCGATATAATGCCATAAGCTATCTTCGCAGCCATGACCAGTCTTGGTTGCCACACGCCTGAGAATTGAACGATAGTCTGAGTCCGTCATTACTTGTCGCGTTTTCCCGCTACCAACCATAAACTCTTTTAGATGTGCGATTACCTCATAAGTAATAAACCGGTGCCTAAACATACTCACACAAATTTGGGTATCACCATAACCACAGAGTTTTACTATTCGAGAGAAGTCTTTTTCGAGAGAACTTTTTTTAAGTGGAGCACCTTTTGCTGTAAGAAATAGCGCATCTGATACCATGGGATATTCTTTTGCATGAAGCGCTTTTAAATATTTCTTTCTAACAATTAAATAACGCTCAATCACTTGAGAATCTTTCAGAGTTATTGGAAATGCCCGTTTGGGAATTTTACTCTTACGTCTTTTTTTTGTGGGTATAACAAGTCTAAGTGTATTGGAAACATCGATATGATCGGAAAGCTCGAGCTCCACCATTTCAGAGGGCCGCATTCCTGTGCGGCAGAATAGCCATATCATGAAGCGCCTACGAGCCCGAATATAATTCAATTGAGAATAATAAAACTCTGGATCGAATTTGTAGCGTCGTGAGGTTGGTTCATTAAGTTTGGATGCGTCGGCCAACTTTTCAATCATATCCTCAACATCCTCAATCACCGATCTCGCAATTGGTCTTTTGAGGAGTTTGCTGACTTCTTCTGGAAAGGAAATATGGGTTACATAATTACTTTTCTTTCTCCGGTAATGATTGGTTTTGAATTTTACTGCGATTTTTGGAGATTTCGGACGTTCATCAATCAAGCGTTGATCCGTGGTTAACAAACAGCTCTCTTGAAACCAAATTAAAAACATGAAGCTACGAACGAGAATGTTTTTGACTGTAGTGCCGTTTCTAATTTGCCTATTCGAGGAAAAAGGCATCTTTTCATTTAATAAATGATGTGACAACTCCAGAAAATGCGAATCGGTGAGATCAAAAAAAGATACCTCGTTTCTTGCACAATAGCGGACAAGATGAGTTAACTGAGATGCATACGTCTTTAACGTGTCACCTGTGATCTGATGAGCAATTGCGAGCAGATACATATTAACCAACTCACAAGGTCGACCGTTGGGCCAGCGAATAAAGGGAAATGAGGGAACTTTCTGACAAAGGACGCGTGAACCGTTAGATGTGTTGAGAATTGAATCAGGCAATTCAATATTGTAGCAAGTAAAAAGTTGAAATCTAGTTTTCATCACGTTTCTTACCAGCGACGATTCGAAGCTTCGAATTTCCAACAATTTCCTGTGGTCCGATCAGACCCAAATACAAATCTCTGTGATCTTCAACTACTGACGTAAGTCTAAATCTTAGGGATTCTGGGAGACTAGGATCATTCCCAATGGACACTGCCCTTTGGAAAAGGTCGAAATAAGCCTTAGAACGCTGAAGATTCAGCAACTCTACCTGGTATAACTGAGTTTTCAATTGGGCTATTGTCTCTTCGGACCTAGCGTGTTTCGCCTCATTAGAGCGCCGTCCACTTGGTGACTGAGTTACGAGAAGCCTCAGTTTGGAGCGTAGACTATCCATATAATCGAAACCCGATGAACCATCCGCTTTTCCATCCAGAATTTCATTTGCAATGCTTTTTAGTGTATTCAGAGAAATGCTCTGAATCACAGATTTCTGAATGGCAAATTTTGCGAACTGCCTTTGACTGGATAACGCTTTCTGTTCAACGATCGTTAGCATCTTTGGGTTGGCGATTCCTGACAAAAGCCAGTCCAATCTCGCTTCAATATTTTTGATGTTAGCTTCCTTTTTCAAGTAAGCACCGCGATACCCAGTCATCACGCCTTCCTCAAGACGAAGCTAACGTTAACTGAAGTTAGTACATCCGAACCCTTTTCATACACGAATTGGTGCTGTAATGTGAACTCTCCACGCGTGTGCATCTCTGCAACATAATCACGCCACTCAGACTCGGGAATGAGGGAAATTGCATCTGCACTGAAGTGCCGAAGAACCCGATTATAAATTTTAATTAATTCGCTATCTTCGGTGTTATTGTGAATTTCAACTTCTAACAATCTATCCATTGCATATTTAGCTTCATGCTCGGTGAGTTCTTCACCGGAAAATTCGTGTTGAATATAATTATAAATATGTTTGGCGTCCGTATGCCCCGCTATCCAACGGCATGCATCTAAAACACCTGTTTTTGAACTCCAGAACAGCAACAACAAAAACCATTTTCGCATTTCATGCACTCGAATGTACCAGCGTATTCCATTTACAGTTGGCAAATTTACGTAGTCACAAAAAGTATCCAAGTACCGACTCAATAAATCTGGGAATATTAATCGCGGACGCCCAACCGTGTAAGATGGTAAATTAAATAGCTTTCCCTTATTCATAACTTTATTTTCGGGAGTGGTTACTTTTTCAACGGCATCACCCAGCCTCTGTAGCAAACGTATTGCCTTTGCAGTTATAACCGGTATAGGCTTCTCAACGCATTGATAATGTTCATTGTAGTTACTTTTTCCAAGGTGGAATCTAAAATAGTAACCGTCATCTTTCAGGACTAAGCAATCACGCCACACGTTGACTAGCTCATCATTTCTCGATGGCTTACATAACGAAATGCATACTACGCACGCCCCTACAAGTATTCTAATTGCCTCTTCCAGCGAAGGCTTCGCTCGCATTTCACTAAATGTGAATGCAACACTTGACCTAGAATAGCTACTTAAATGTATGAAATTTTCAAGGCTATTGATTTTTGCATGTTTAAATTTGTACCTATTCAAATCAAGCGATTCAAAATTAAAATTTCTTATCTCCTTTTTTTTTGACTGTTTCATTTCCACATATTCAGATGCGTCTATCATTCCGATCAGATCAATATAACAATCTATAATTGCGTCGCCATAACATTCGACCCAATTGATTGCGCTATTCAAATAGGATAGCCCCACATCTATTGGCACAAATTTTGTTACTCCAACTCCTTCGCTTAGAGCTGAATACTTTGCATATAAGTCCTTGGGAAGTCTTTCAAGATGCCTCGGTGTTATTTCAGGATTAATCGCAGAAGCCATGTTGAAAATCTTAAAAAATGACTCCGCCGTAATCTCGAGCGCTTTCCTGTTGCCAGTTAATACAGTGTTACTTTTCCGTGAAAGAGCATTTTGATCTGGAAATTCGTGTCGCTGTACAACTGAAACTAAAATGTCGGTAAACCAATAATCAGGCTCAAATTGACGCAAAAACAACTTAAGCTTTCCTCCTGTAATAGTAGTGGGGCTAACGCCAATAAGCTCAGCTATCATTCCACGATGAAGAAATTTTTTCCCGAAGTATGCGCCCGTATACGCCTTTTTATAATATCCGTTAGCGTCAAACCATGTAACTAAATTTAGCACGAAGTCTCTGGGAAGATTCATTACGTTTGTTTCGTCAATTTCCTTTGGAAGTAAATTGCCGGTAGCTTTATAGATGGACTCTAGCAATCTCAATGGATAATTTAAAGCGTGAAACCATCCACCAACTGCCAATGAATGAAGAAGTGACTCCATATCTCTTTTTGTTATTCTGCCAAATAGGTAAATTTCCAGCTTAAGATTCTTTTTATGCAATACCATCCAACAAATTAGATTCCTAAAGTCATCCATCACTCGAGACCAAGAAACAACTCCAAAACTCCTATCGACGCCACCGTTACGAAGATTAAATAGTACTTTCTTTCCTAAAGTGCGTAGGCTACTGAACTTTTCATCTGCGAAATTAGACCCGTCAGGCAAATCAAATTTCCAATTAATAGCTATTGTTGATGACCATTCTCCTTTGACCATAAACTCTCTGCCTCTATTTGTGGTATGCCAGATGTCATCATCGAAATTTGATAGTAACCAATTTGCTTTGTAGGTTTCTTTTTCCGTAATTCCCCGCCGGGCGTTATCAAGAACCACTGAAAGTAACGCTAGTTCACCTTCACTAATATTTGAAAATCTATTGTTTTTCATTTAATGCGCGTTTCTTCGGAAGCAGTGATAAATGAAACATTGCAGAGTGTTTTCTGTATATCCAATGCTTTTATATGAAACTCCTTTAAAATTCTGATATCTAATATATTTTCAATTTCTTTGGAGATTTCATTTGTTTGACAGCTATGCTTTATGAAAATGGCCAATTCAATTAAATCTTTGGATATTTTTTTTTCAGGTAAATCTCTATGCCTTGTTGCCCAATCTGAATATGCGTAGAGGTAAGCTAATGACGTTTCACAAAGTCTAATATTAAGCAAACCCGGACTAAGCGAGGCACTCTTTTTTTTGGAGTCGAGACGTAACTTTATTTCTGTCGATAACAGATTTTTATTATTGCTATTCTCGTATATGACTTGGGAAATAAATTCGGCCAAAATGTCGCCACTAGCAAAGTCAGTTGCTTCGAGCAAATATGGTTCGTTGTGAGCAGCAAGTATTATTAGTGTATTCTGGTGCCTGCGAATTATTCGTGTGTTCCATGCCGTTAAGATTTCAGGAGGAATGTACGAGTCAAGTGCAACTGCTTCAGAATTTCCAAGAGTCTCGCTCATCTTTTTGATAGATCCTGTCTCAAACCATCGAAGCACTCCCATGGTGTTTCTGATTGCACGAAAAGATAGAGTTCCCCTGACAAGCTCATGTACTATTAATTCTGGATATAAATTGCAGAGCCTTAGTCCTTTTTCACCAGTCAAGCTATCAGTTAATTTTGCTGTATTTCTTCCTAGTTTTCCTCCCTTTTTAATTCCCAAGAAAAGATATTCTGCATTTGGGTCTTTGTTTGCTCGCAAAATTCTGCGTATTGGTGCAGTAAATTCGATAATCTTTAATATAATACTGCGCGCCAAGTCGGAGAGAATTGCGCTTTTCCGCGAACGAGCCCTAGGTTTATCTACGCTAAAAATCAATTTTTCATTATCATCCGTGGATAAAATCAGGTTTTTTCCATTTTTTGATGAAATTTTTGCATATGCAAGTGAAGCAGGATTGAAATTTGGGTGCTCGATTATTAGGAGACAACAGACAACCGACACTTCTATTGAAGATAGAACTCCCGCAAATCTATATAGAAGATTTGCTGATGAAAGCTTCAGCAAAGCATGATTTGACATGCATGATTCCTTTCTCAAATTATTCTTATATTTATGGGTTTTAAAAGCATTGGATTCAAAATATGGAAGAGACCGAAGGTATTCAACCGAAATGCATGTTGCTTGTTTGCTGTTCAATAGCTGATGTCGGACCAACGCGAATGTCCAGTTTAGAAAGTCAGTTTTTACAGGACTACATCTAAATCTAAATCCCCGAGGGGATACAATTTTTATAGTTTGGTCATCGTCAATGATTTGGCTAAAGGAATTAACATCTATTTCCCTTGCCATGTCATTGAAACGTAAGTTATCAGAAAGAAACTCGTTCCAGTGCGTAAGTAATATTTCTTTCAAGCCGGCTATCTTGCTTTGGCATTGATACATAATACTATCGAGAAACTCTTCATCCTTTTTCACAAAATTGAAATCTAACACTAGCTTGTTTATCGAATCGTAATATTGATTGTTTTCTTGTCTCATGTTCCGAATGGTTTGTTTTAGGCTTAGATTATAGACCTCCGTCTTAACGCTAATTCTCGGAATAATAGTTTCGTAAGGAATGATTAATTGATTGCGTAATAAATCAAGTATCGAAGCAATTCTTATCTGCCATACCTCTAACTTGACTCTTACCGAGCTTCGAACTTTTTCAGTTGTCAGATAGAAATTCATGAAATCATAAATATAGGCGCTCCAAGTAGTTGGGCCATGCGGGACTGTGTCGCCTCGATCAACTAGAAATAAGCAGAAATTATTTATGAAGAATCGTACGAAGTTATACTTCGTATGGTTTGATTTACCAATGCCATGATTACAAACACAAGAGAACACTTTTTCCAGAAACTCAATATTTTTCTCAAGACCAGCAATTGGGATATACGTCCGCTTTGGACCATCCAGCCCCGAAAATTCAAATTTAATTTGACTTCCATCAATTTCATATTTCATACAATTTCCTTTTTATGTGGTCGCCTTATTCTCGACATATACGGTGTAAGCCTCAGTTCGTGTTCCACTCTGACATCCTTAATATCAAACTATCACTAAGCACTGATAAATCCACACAATGCTATTTCATTATGTGGATTTTGTCCAGTGTACTATCTCACTGACGAATTAGCAAAATGTAGATTTCAATCTATGAAAAGCTGGAATGATGTTTTTGACTCGGTGAAAAAACGCCACTCGTTGATGTCTGAGTTCGAACTGGCGTTTCATTTCGGCATTCCAGCACCCACAATAAGTGCTATTCGTTCAGGAACTAGGCGACCAAGTCCTGCGATGGTAATTAGAATATTGGACAAAGCTGGGTATGCATTAACGCGAGATTTATTTCTTTCTTTGCTCCCTCCACCTGCATCTCAGTCTTATTTAAAGTGGGAGCGAAAGAGAATGCTTGCATCTTTTAAAAGTAGGCAGGATATAGATAGGCTTCAAGCAATTTTAGATATAAACGGAAAGATTGATTGGAACATCGCACTTGATCTATTAAAGGATACCAAAAACTTATCGACTGATAAGCAACTTGTACCATTGATTAAATCAACCACATCTGGAATATCAGCCTTTAGGAAAGGTATCCGACCTATGGCTATGGAGTCAAAAATCAATCTACTTATATGCCTCGGAATTCCTTTAGATGCTAGTACGTTAGAAAAGGTAGCTCCGAAAGAAATCGAGGAAGCGATTTCTCAAGGTATATTATCCCTCGACTTTAGTTTCTGATAATTATGCACACTTGATCGACGACTCCCACTCTTAGCAGAGCCAATGCTCCCTATCACCATATTTTAGACTGAGCACCCAGATTGTTCGTTTCGTTAAAAGGTTCTGTAAAAATTTGGCTACGTTAACTTGAGGAGAATGCAAATATTCCCACCCCTTAAATTGTTAAACGTTATCTCGGATCGGAAAAAAATTGAATTCGATTGGATGGCGTTAACATCTAATTTGACACCGGTTGTTGTTTGTCCGCAAAATTAAGCCAGCGCCATACATTAATTTCGCCATTAACTGGTAAGGCATTTCCATGGCATTTATCACTGACATTGCTTCTTGATGTGTGAATACTACTGGCGTCCGAACGGGTTTTTTCGCGTAACTGAAATCCAAATTCTCAATCGGTTGCTTAAGAAAACGGTTGTACATAAACATCAACGCATTCAACGCCGTTTTCTGAGTGTTAGGGGATGTATTCTGTTTCAAAGCCAGATGGCTTAAGTAGTCCTTTAATTCATTAACACCTAAAGTCGAGGGGTGCTTCTTTTGATGATAGAGAATATATTGCCTAACCCAATAGACATAGGTATTCTCAGTGGCGTAACTTTTGCCATCTAGACGAATAAATGCGCGCAATTGATCAAGAAACTTTTGCGGCTGATCGGGAATAGGGACTTTAACACCTTCCATATGCAACTCCTGTTGTGGTGGATAATCCTTTAAGCGAGCAAACTATAACGCCAATGTTTTCAGAAAGCAAAAACTTTAAACTGTATATTTACAAATTTTTTTACGCTGTATATTTCCGTTTTTATTTAGATGTAATTTGTAACTAGTTGATTTCTATAAAATTTAAAAATCAACTAAACATTTTATTTCCGGAAATATACAGTTTCGTTAAACTGTTGAATAAACTGTTAGGGCGCAGTAGTGCGAGTAATGAAAATATTTATGAATATATCAAATATTTTAAGAATTGTTTTCTGGGGAATATTTCTTGTATGCCTTATTGTTTTTATTGGAATACCTGTAATGAGTTTATACGGTGCGGCAGAATTCACTGCTCGTAATGTGGTTGGTGAGTTTTTAGCAAATATTGTCTTTTCTGGTTTTTTTGTAATTGTTGCCTTTGAATATTTTCATTTACGTTACATAACTGCTCAAATAGAGAATTCGGCGGCAGCCCTTTTGGCCATATCACCCTTAATACCAGTTACATATTATGTTGTTTCGGTTTTTGGGGCGCATGTAAGCATTCTGTTGCAGCTATCGTTCTATATATCTTGGTTTTTCATTATTTACTTAGTAGGTAGGCTTTTTAAAAGCAATCTTAAAGAGCAAGAAATACTAAAGCGAATTACCATTTTTGCTCTTGTGGGTACGGCAATCTTACTGACAATTAATGTTGCTTGGACTTTTATTTACTCAGAATTTCTTCGTCCAAATCGGTTAGAGTTAACCCCTTATTTCATGGTTGGTTCTGGAGTTTTAAGCTGGGTTCTGTTGCTTTTTCTATTGTTATATGCCAAGAGAAATTTCGCGCTAGAAAAGCCCTAACAAATCGCTCAAGCACCAGTCGCTACGCTCCTTGGACAGTTTTTAAGTCGCAGTTTTGTGGTTTTGCTGCGCAAAAGTATTCCACAAAACCGCAACTTAAAAACTGCCGCTTAGCTCGGCGTTGAAGCTGTAGAAAAACTTAAAATAATTCAAATAATTTGTTAATATGGCGAATCACATCAGGAGTGTGCTTATGCCAAAGTTTATTCCTT
>Ga0164241_10002672_pt1 | contig 18892 bp, 19 predicted proteins | sample OricomyardsoilBY_FD_108780 | JGI IMG/M metagenome (GOLD analysis project Ga0164241, IMG submission 108780) | Backyard soil microbial communities from Emeryville, California, USA - Original compost - Back yard soil (BY) | ecosystem: Environmental > Terrestrial > Soil > Unclassified | place: USA...
ATTTCCCGGTTCGTTGTTCCCGGCGCCCTCGGCGCGGGGCAGGAAGGGGTCGAGCATGCTGCGCAGCTCTGCCTTGCGCATCGCTCCGACTTTGCCGCCGACGGGCCTGCCCCCCTGGAACACGACGAAGGTCGGCACCGACTGCACCCCCATCTGGCGCGGAATGGTGGGCGACTTGTCGATGTCGAGCGTCACCACCTTGGCTTTACCCTCGAGCTCGCGCGCGAGCGCTTGCAGATCCGGCGCCATCTGCTTGCAGGGGCCGCACCATTCGGCTGAAAACTCGAGCAAGACCGGAAGCTCGCTCATCAGCACCTCTTGCTCGAAGGTGCGCTCGGTCACGACGGGGAGGGCGGCCATGTTGAGCCGGTAATATTGTCATTTTCGAGCGAGCCGCAAGCCGTAGTGCTGGCCCAGCCGGTGCAGCGCGATAGTGAGCGCCACGACGGCCAAAACTGCGGCGGCGGCGCTCGCCCCGCTGGTCTCCGGCCGCACCACCAGCGCGCCTAAGCCGCGCTCGGAGGTAGCGGCGCCGAGCCCGGCCGCGGTCCCCACGCTATCGAGTAAAAACGTCCACACGGGAGTGAGGGCGAGGTGGGCCAGCGCCGGGCCGGCGGCGGCCGGCAACCGCTGCTGCAGGAAGACCGTGAGCGGCATGTAGCCCAGGCTACGCGCGGCCCAAGTCGTATCCAGATGCGCGGCCCGAAGCAGCGCGCTGCGAACGACCCAGGCGACCTCGAGCGAGCGGAGGGCACCCAGCAGTAGGAGCTCGCCTACCGCCGACACGCCGACCGGGCGTAAGAACGCGAGCAGCAGCACCACCGGCACGGCCGCGATCCAGTCGGTGGTAAACCCGAGGCCCACGTCGATCCAGCGCGGCCCGCTGCCGGCCAGGGCGCCGATTGGCACGCCTATCATCAACGCCAGCGCCAGGACCGCCACGAGCGCGAGTCCGTCTTGCCCGAGCCCTACCAGCAGCGGGGGAGCCTCCCGCCAAGTCAGACCGACGACGCCGAGCGCCAGCCACAGCATCACCAACCCGGTGGCCAGGCGCAGCGAGGCAGCTCGCGATAGAGCCTTCATCCGCCATCACCGTCGAGCGAGTCGGGATCCGAGCCGTGCGCGGTCGCGGCCAGCCGTGACGGCAGCGTGACGAGCAGCTCCGAGAGCAGGGTAAGCCCGAGCAGAGCTCCCATCATCAGGTTCACGTCACCGCGGCGTAGCGCCACGGCGCACAGCTCGAGCACGCCATCGTCACGCGACAAAAGCTCGATCGCCAGCGCCAGGGTGAGCAGCACCGGATAGGACGCAACGAGCGACGCCGAGGTAGCCGCCACCCGCGCGCGGAGCCGCGAGGCGAGGCCTTCCGAACGATCGAGCAGCGCCGAGGCGGCGGCAGCGCCGATCGCGACCAGCAGCAATCCGACGACGTGCAGGGCGCTCTTGGGCAATGCGTCCAGCACGCGTTCGGTTACGGGGCTGCCGTCTTGGGCGTCGCCCAGCCTCCACGCGACGGCTTGCGCCAGCCACTTGCCGAACTGGGTTTCGGTGACGAGCGCCGCCACCCGCCGCGGGCCTTCCAGCACCGAATAGTCGGCGCCTTCTTCGAGCCACAGCCGTTGCCAGCGCCGGACCGCGCGCCGCGCGTCGTCGACGCTCGGCTCTCGCGCCAGAGCCTCGCCGCGCGAAGTGACGTGCACCAGCACCGAGCTCAAGCGCGCGACGCGCGCCACGTCGGCCTGCTCTCGCACCTGGCCGAGCGCCCCGATCAACGCCTCGAGCGCGTAGGTGTCGGCGTGGATCACGTCGTCGCGCCGCAACGTCAGGGCGCGGTCGGCCAGGCGCTCGACGGCGCGGCGCACCGTCGTGGGCCGAAAATCGATCGACCGATCTTGCCAGAAGCGGCTCCAAAATAGCAGGGCGCGCTCGGGCGAAGCCACGTCCTCCGGGCTTGCCACCCGCATGCGCAGCGCCAGGGGTCCGAGCGCCATCGCCACCCGCCCTCGGGCGCTCGGCTCGAGCGTATCGAGCTTGGGCAAGACGTGGGGAAGCGCGGCGCCGCCGAGCCGCAATAGCTCGACGCGACCGCGCGCGGCGTCGACGCCGTCATCCTGTGCGACGGCGCGCATCGCTCGGAGGCAACGATCGCGCACGTCTTGCGGCGTGGGGTTGACGAAGACGGGCAGCTGCTGGAACGACCAGCCCGACCCCGGCCGTTTAGCGGCGTTGGCGGCGCCGTAGAAGCCGACCAACACGACGGCGGCGAGCGTCAACAACAGCCGCAGCAACCGGGGGAAGACCCGGCGGAAGGTCAGCTTGCCCGGGCGGGCTCCGATCATGGCTTGGGGCCGCTCTCAGCGCAGCAGCAAGAAGCCCGCGAGCGCAACGAACAGCATCGCACCCAGGACCAACATTCCAACCAATGACGGCGGGAGGCCGCTGGTCGGGATCGACACCGGGTCGTCTTCGAGGTTGTAGCTCTGGGGAGCACTGGAGATGCGGGCCCCGGTGGGCGAGCCCGAGGTCGGGGTGGCCGCTATCGGGCTCGTCATACCGACCATGGTGTGGCCGACCCGCAGGCGCCGCGATTCGCGCTGGGCCTCGTGGCTCGGGGCTGGCGCGTAGACCTCGGGCGCGTGCACGCTGGGGGAGCGCGCTGTCGCGTCGGCCGGCGCCTCGGGCAGCGCATATTTTTGGTACGCGAGCACGTCGGTCGGAGCCGGGTCGTGGAGCAAGCCTTCGAACACGGCGACGATGACGGTGATGTTGTCGTGGCCGCCGGCGCGGTTGGCGCGATCGACAAGCTCTTTGCAGGCGTCGAACGGCTCACGGTGCGTCAACAGCACCTCGCGCATCTCGTCCGCCCGCACCATGCCGGACAGACCGTCGGAGCAGATGAGCAGGGTGTCGCCGCGACGTAGGTCGACGTAGGTCAGATCGACTTGCACTGTCTCGGCGGTGCCGAGCGCCTGCAAGATGATGTTGTTGTGCTCGAAGGTCTCGGCCTCTTCTTCGGTGAGCTGGCCGGCTTCGATCAATTGATTGACCAGCGACTGATCGCGGCTCACCTGGACGAACTTGTCGCCGCGCAGCACGTAGGCGCGACTGTCACCGACCTGGGCCACGAACAGGCGCGCGTCGAGCAGCGCCGCGATCGTGGCCGTCGTGCCCATGCCGCGTCGGGTGCGGTCGGCGCGCGCTTCACCAAAAATCCGTCCGCCCGCCTCCTCGACGGCGGTGACCAGGCGACGCGCCAAATCGTCATGGTCGCGTGGCGTACCGGCCTGTGACAGCTTTTCGTAGATGATATCGACGGCGAGCTGGCTGGCGACCTCGCCGGCGGCGGCGCCGCCCATCCCGTCGCAAACGCCCATGACCGTGCCGCGCTCGGCGACGGTCTGGAGGCGATCGTTCTCCATCAAGCTGCGACTTTTTCGCGTCAGGTCCGCGACGAGGAAGTTGTCCTCGTTGTGCTCGCGCACCTGACCGACGTCGGTTCGCCCGAACAGGCGTACACGAATGCCCGCGCCGCTGGAGGCTTCGCCGTTCATCGGCTTCTCGACTCCGCGCCGAAATCCAGCCGGAACAGATGCTGGCCGATTCTCAGGTGGTCACCCGAGACGAGCTCTCGTTCGCCGCGGATCGCGAGGTAGGTGCCGTTCGACGAACCCAGGTCCTTGAGGCTGAAGGTGTTCGTTGCGGGATCGCGGGCGATGGCGGCGTGTCTGCGGCTCATGAATGGATCCGTCGTAAACACCACATCCCCCACCTCCCGCCCGATCACGGTTTCTTCGCGGGTCGGATAGTAAACGTCACGGGTGACTCCCTCCACGGTCCTTTGGCAGAGCCGGGCGTAACGCGGCGCTGCGGGAGACCCAAAGACTTGGGTTCCTCGCTCTGCTGCAGGGCCAAGCCCTCGCTCTGCGTCGCTCACGACCTCGAACCTTAACACTTCAAGACCTACCAAGACCAAGTCTGCGTGCTGCAGTCGTTCCGGAGCTCGAAGTCGCACATATACTCCGTTCACCGATTCGAGGTCCCGGATAAAAAAGCGGCCGTCTCGGAACTGCAGGCGCGCGTGGCGCGGAGATACATAAGGGTCGTTGACGAGTAGGATCGAGCCTTCCTCACGGCCGACGTCGGTTTGGTCGCCCTCGATCTCGTACTGTCGCCCCGGCTTGCCGTCCTGCCCAATGACGACGAGCTTGGCGCGGTCTTCCGGCCGCTGGCTGGGTCCGAATTGGAAGCTCGTGCCGGCCGAAAATGGGAAAGGGGCAGGCACGCCGGGAGCCGGCCCCGTAGCCGAGGCAGAAGCGCCAGAAGCGGGGATGACCTGGACCGGAGGCGCCTGCGCCGCGTCAGCGAGCTTGGCGCCGCAGAACTGGCAAAACGCCATCTGCGACGCGTTGGCGCCGCGACAGCGCGGACACGCGACGATCAGCGCAGGTGCGGCCACTGGTTGGGCAGCGGCGTCGCTCGGCAACGGAGAGCCACAGTTGGCGCAAAAGCGCCCCTGTGCCGGATTGCCGTTACCGCAGCGCACGCAGCGCTTCTCGGAGCCGGACGGCGGGGGCGCGAGCGGAGCGGCCGGCGCCGCGAGCGGAACGGCCGGCGCCGCGAGCGGAACGGCCGGCGCCGCGAGCGGAACGGCCGGCGCCGCGGGGCGCGGGGGCGCTTCCGGGCGCACCGCAGCGGAGGCAGCAGCCGCCGCGCCCACGGCGGGAACGGCTGCCGTCGAGGCAGGACGCGGCGGCGCGACAGCGTTCAGCCGGTTCCCGCAATCCTGGCAGAATTTCAGACCGTCCGGGTTTTCCCGGCCGCAGCGGCTGCAGTTCACGACGTCGTGGCCTCTTCTGCCGTTCGCACTTTTTCCTGCCCTACGAACTCGCGACGCTACCCGACCCGGCCCCCTACGGCAACAACGCTACCAGCGCGAGAGAGGATCCCGGACCTCGATCACCACCTGAAGCGCCACCCAATGCGCGATCCCGAAGTCGAGGGGGCCGGCAGCGCGCACCTGGCCGGTCGAATCTTCGAAGCGCCGGAACAAGATGGGCTGATAGGTCGGGAGCAAGGTCACCACCGTCCGTTCGCTGATTTGGTACTCCAGCCCGACGCCGAAGCTGAAGGCCGCACCGGCGGCGCTGGCACCCCACTCATTGCCGTAGATCGCGCCTCCCGCGCCTCCCAAAAGGTAGGGGGTGAGCCGATTGCCCCGGTCGAAGTAGTAGCGGCCTTCGGCGGTCAGCCGCTGCAGGATGGCGAGACGCAGCAGGTTCGACGAGTTGAGGCGCGACAGCTGAAAGGCGGCGCCGAGGTAAAACGGCCCGCGCGAACGGTACCCCATGCGCAGCCCCAGGCCGCCTCCAGAGCCGAGGATGCAGGGGGTGCGGGCGCCGTCGGGACATACAGCGCCGCCATCGAGCAGGGTCAGGGTGTGCAGGGACACCCCGTACTGCACGTACTCGACGCTGGTCGGGGGCGGAGCGGCGGTCTGCGCCGACGCGGGTCGCGCCGCGCCGATTGTCGTGACCACCGAGCAGGCGCAAATGGCCGCGCGAAAACCAAGTTTGCCTGGTTTTCTCTTCGACAACGGCCGCCTCTTCACCATCTCGTTTTGTCATGGGCTTGACGAAAGCCAAACCATTCGTCTAAAGCCGGGGCAAGCCCGACAGGATTGAGCCCGACGATGGAAATCTACCTCGACAAGCGCGCCGTCAAACAGATTCGTTTATCGGCGCAAGAAGCCATCGAAGAGGATGACATGGAGTCCCTCCGTGAAGACATCCTCGAGGCGTTTACGGAAGATCAGGTCGAGGAGATCGAGCGGCGTCTCGACGCCGGCGACTTCTTCGAGTTTTTGACCGATGTCCTCGACGAATGGGGAGGGGACGACGTCGACGAGCTTTTGGAGCTGCTCGAGACGCAGCTGGGCGAGGTCGGCATCGATCTCAAGACCGACCAAAAGGGCGGCGAGTCGGAAGACGAAGACGACGACGATGATGGCGTCGACGACGTCGATGACGACGACGACGAGGATGACGACGACGACGAGGAAGAGGAAGAAGAAGACGAGACGCCCTGAGCAGGGCGCCGTCTCTTTAACCGGCGCGCAGCCGCCGCTCGATCACTCGAGCCCCGCTGCGCGCTTGATGTAGTCGTGGCAGGCGTTCGGCGCCGGCGTCAGCTGCGCGCACAGCAAGTGGGCGCAGCCGGCGTAGCGCGACGTCGGCACCTGCGTCACGATGATGGACAGCGGCGAGCACGTTCCGGCCACGTCGCCGACGCTGCGCGCGAGCAACGCTTCTTCGAACAGGGCATCGTCGACGAGGCTGCTCTTGGGATGCTTCAACCAGACCTTGCGCAGCTCCGCGCGTGCGCGGCTCGGGTCGTGCAGCGCGTCGCGGTAGATCCTCCCGAGCTCGAGCTGAGCCTCGGCGTAGCGCGCCCGCTCGTAGCTACCCATGATGCTGGCATCCTCTTGTTCGGCCAGCATGCGGGACAGGTGTGCGACAGCTCGCTCGGGCGCACCGAGCGCGAGCTCCTTTTCGGCGGCGCGCATCAGCGCGTCGTCCCAGTAAGCGCCCCCCGGATAAGGGAAGCGCGCCGCGCACGCCAGGTAGGCGTCGCGCGCCTCGGCGGTGCGGCCGGCGTCGTCGAGCTCGCGTGCGCGGCGGTAGGTCAAGGCTTCCGCGAGCTCGGTCGCCGAGAGCGCGGCCGTCTCGCCCGCTAGGTACGCCAGCGCCGCCTCGCTGCCGCCCCGCTGGCGCAAGTAACGCAGGTGCCGCTCGAGAGCGTCGCGGGCCAGGCCGGAGCTCGGGTGCTTGCGGATCGCGGCTACGAGCTGCTCCTGTCCGGCGGCTTCGCGTCCGGTTCGCTCGAGCAGCTGGGCGAGCGCGAAGTCGGCGCGCGCCTGGCGCTCCGAGCTCGGCCCCGGCGCAGCCAGCGCGCGGTACATGGCCTCCGCGCGCGCAAAGTCGCCAGCGCGCTCGTAGCTGTCAGCGGCTCGGTATCGCGCTTCCTCGGCGTCGCGCGGCTGCTTGGCCAGCTCCGCGGCGCGTTCGTAGTGTTGCGCGGCCAGCCGATGTCGCCCCTGCTTGCGCGCTGTTTGGGCGGCGTCGGTCTCGCGTGAGTACGCGGCGGGTGGCGGCGAGCCGCATCCGAGCGCGAGCAGCGCCAGGGCCACCCACCACTTCGTCAGCTGCCGCCTCCGGCGCGCTCGCGCGCCTCGAGCGCGGCCACGAAAAGCTCGTACGCCGTCACCTGCACCGCTTGTCCGAGGTTGATCGAGGGCTGATCGGCGGCCATCGGGATACGCATGCGCGCGTGCGCGCCGAGCAGATCGGCTTCAGCCAGCCCCGTCTTCTCGTTGCCGAATACGAACGCGATGCGCGCCCCCCGCTCGGCTCGCTCGATGGCGTCGATGGCGGCCCTGCGTGCCGTCAGCACGCCGGAAACTCCGCGGCGCGCGGTGGTGGCGTAGCTGAAATCGACGTCGGCGAGGGCGGTTTGCACGTCGGGAACGACCGGCGCTGCCTCCAGCACATCGAGCGATTTTACCGCCATTTTTACTGCCATCAGGTGGCCGGGCGCCGCCATCTTTCCGGGCTTCACCAGCACGAGCCGCGTAAACCCCATCGTCTTGATCGCGCGCGCCGCCGCGCCGACGTTCTCCGGGTAGTGCGGCCTCACCAGCACGAAACGCAGCAACGGATGGATCGGCAACTCTAGCATGGGTTCGGGTAGGGACGGTTCTTCACTCACGCAGCGGCCTCACTTGCCAGACGCAGCGGAAGCCTAGCGCGGGCTCGCGAGTTTCGGGGGCTTTGCCGGTGCGGGCCGCGCCCCGGACATGGGCGGCGCCGCTCACGAAGCTACCGCCGCGCACGACGCGCTCGCTCAGCGGCGTCGCGCCGTACGTCGAGGTGAACGCGTCAGCGGTCCATTCGGCGGCGTTGCCCGCGAGATCGAGGATGCCCTCGGGGGTGGCGCCGTCCGGAAATGAGCCGACGGGGGCTAGCTCCGCGAAGCCGTCGCTGTCGTTGCTGGTGTCGACGCCGGCGCGCCCGTGGTTGGACAGCTTGCGGTGGTAGTTGTTGCCCCAAGGGTACGTGCGGCGCGCGGGCCCACGAGCCGCACGCTCGAACTCGGCTTCGGTTGGGAGACGCCCGCCGCGAAAAGCGCAGTAGCGCCGGGCGTCGTCGAAGGTGACGAGCGTCACCGGAAAGCTCGGCTTGGCAAAGCGCGCGGCGCCTCCCTCGAAGGCGGCGGGCCGGCAGCGTCCGACGGCGACGCAGCGCCTGTATTCGGCGACCGTGACCTCGGTGCGCGAGATCCAGAAGCCGGCGACGCGCTCGGGGTGAACCGGCGTCTCGTTGTCGAAGCTGGTCTCGTCGCAGCGTTCGGGCAACGGCTCGCGCTTGCATCGCTCGAACGCGCTCTGGACTTCTTCCTTGGTGGAGCCCATCTCGAACGCCAGCGGTCGCAAGTAGACGGCCCGGCTCGGCGGCGCCCGCAGCTCGAGCAAGCCTGCCGCGCGGTCGGTGGTGGCTTGCACGGCCGCGGAGCTGGCGGGAGCTTGGCTCATCGCGACGGTCGCGAGCGACGCGAGCAGCGCCCGGAGCTTCATGGCACTTCGTCGGAAGCGGCCGCGCTCGCAGAGGCGGCGGTCGCGCTGTCTACGGTCGCGGAGCTCGCCGAAGACGCGCCACTGCCAGCGGGCGCGGTGGTGGTCGGATGGGGCGCTCGGCGCGGCGCGCTGCTGGCGGCCGGCTCGCTCACCCGGCGCGCTAGCGGTTTTTCGGCGAGGTAGGCGACCGCGACGTGCGGGGGGGCGGCGGCTTCCGCCTGGCTCGCGGCGTCGGGCTCGCGGAGCATGTTCGATAGCTGCAGCGCCGCTACCCCCAGTAGCGCGCCGAGCGCAGCCCCGCCGGTGAAGGTGCGGACGCCGCCTCGCTCGGCGGGGGGCTGCCAGGCGGCGCGACGATGATGGGCGTCCGGCAGGGTCGGCTGCATCTTGCGCGTCGAGATGCCAAGCGCCTCCGCCAGTGTGTCGCCGAGCTCACGCGCGCTCGGAAAGCGGTCGCTCGGCGACTTGGCCAAGCCGCGCAGCAAAATCGCGTCGACGTGAGGATCGAGCCCGCGCAGCTGGGCGATACCGGGCGGCACGTCGGTCGTGATCCGGGTTGCGACCGAGACCGCGTCCTCGCCGGGGAAAGCTCGCGTCTGACTCAGCGCTTCGTACAGCGTGGCGGCCAACGAAAATTGGTCGGAAAGCGGAGAAAACGTGCCGTGGGTGATGCACTCCGGCGCGCTGTAGGCGGGGGTGCCGAGCAGGCCGCCATCGCGGGTCAGCGTCGAATCGGGCACGCGCGCGATGCCGAAGTCGGCGATCTTGGCCCCGGTCGGCGTTAAAATGATGTTCTGCGGCTTGATGTCGCGGTGCAAAACGCCGGCCGCGTGCGCGGTCGTCAACGCATCGCCGAGCTCGCGCGCCAGCTCGGCCCCCGCTTCACTGCCGAGCGGACCGCGCGCGATGCGTTGCTCGAGCGTGAGGCCCTCGGCGTATTCGAACACCAAGTAAAGGCCGAGCTCCGGATCTTGCCCCATGTCGTAGAGGGCGACGATGTTGGGATGCGATACGCGCGCCGACGCACGCGCTTCCTGGCGCATGCGATCGATGAGCGCGTCCTTCTGCTCGGGCGGGATCACCAGGTCGTCGCGCAGGAGCTTGATCGCGACGCGCCGCTCCACCACCGGATCGTGCGCCAGCAGGACCCGGCCCATCGCGCCTCGGCCGAGGAGACGAACGGGCTGGTAGCGTCCGATTGGGATGAAATCGACGGCACCGGCATCCATGCAGTGGCAGCACAGGTGTAACACGGCGCCGGTTCTGTTCGGCAGCGTACGGGGCGCGAGCTCCGCCGCGGGCGCTGGGCCCAAAAAATTCCGTTGGCGCGAGGCTTAGCGGCCGGCGTCGGGCTCCGACGGCTTATCCGGAGGGGGGGCCTTGTCGTCGGGCGCAGCCGGAGCCGGGGCCGGCTTTTTGACCACGGGAGGCGGCGCTCCATACTCGTCGCGAAGCTTCCTCATGAGCCCATCGCGGAGCATGCGCTCGTGATACTCGGGCATGCGCGGCAAGCTCACGAACACGCGCACGACGCCCGCCGCCTCGATCACCTCCAGCGATCCGGTGGCGCTACTGTCTTTTGCGCCGCCCGGCGTGCTGTATTTGAAGATCAAGTAGGCGGCGTCGGGGTCTTTTTCGACCACCTCGTAGCCGAGCCCCACACGCAAGTAGCGCAGCGCGCCGCTATAGGTCAGGGCCTTGCTGTACGGCGAGCTGGCGTCGACACGACCTTCGGCCGGGGCGGCCGCGATGGCGATTGCCAACGTCAAAAAGACGGTGACGACGGACTTCGGCCAGCGTTGCGCCATGTCATCGCGCGTACCGCAGCGGCCGCGGAACGGCCAAGTTTCTAGTCTTCGACGGGCATCTGACCGGCGAGCAGCGCTGTCGGACCGACGCGGAACAAGAAGTCGATTTCGGCTTTTCCGTAGCGTTTTTCGAGCAAGATAAGGCTCTTGTGCACGGTCTCGAGGTCGCTCGGGCGATGCAGGTCGGTGCAGGCGGCCTGATACAGATCGCGCTCGAGCAGCTCCTCGGCGGCGCGCTGCGGGCGGCGCCCGTACTTACCGACCAGCGCCATGCAATCGAGCAACGTCGCGACGCCCTGATCGACCAAGCGCTCGAGCGCCTGCGGCTGATCCCAAAATTTTCGGTAGCGCTCGGGGTGCGCGATCACGGGCAAGATGCGACGCCGGCGAAGATCGAACAGTCGTTGCTCGATCAGCGGCGGAAAATCGATCTCGTAAAACTCGAGCAAGGCCGCGCGGCCCCCCGGATAGGGCAGGGCCTCGCCGTTCAATAACCGCGTATACACGCGCTCATCGAAGTAGTGCTCGCTCGACAGCGACAGCTCGGGCACGGCGCGGCCGCCGAGCTGAGGCAAGAAGCGCTCGAACGCTTCCGTGAGCCCCTGCTTCTCGTTGTCGAACATCCCCGGACGCATGTGGGGCGTGGCCACCACGCGCTGGAAGCCGAGCCCACGCAGGCCCTCGAGCATGGCGACGCCATCGGCGACGGACCGCGCGCCGTCGTCGATGCCGGGCAAGAAATGGCAATGCAGGTCGATCAACGGCTCCCTGTTTCGCACACTTCACTCGCGTCAGCACCCCCGGCTGACGGTTCGATGGGGCGGTCGCCGTGACCCGCATGTCATGGCGGCGCCGCTCCGGTGCCTGGCCGCTGACACGAGCGCAAGCGCTCATCAGCCGAGATGCCCAAGAATAGCGCCCGATGACGAGTCCGCGTCAGCGGGCTGACTCAGCCTCGTAGCCCGTGGGCGGGTGCACGCCGCCGGGCATGGCTCCTGCACTGCTGGCGGCAAGCCCGATGGCCAGTAAACAGTACGTGATCGTGGTTGGCACCGATTACTCGTCGCATGGGTACCGAGCCGTGCGCGCGGCGGGGCGTGAGGCGGCCAAGCACCCGCATGGACGACTGCACGTCGTCCACGTGGTGCCAAGTCTCGGCCCGTTGCACGAGCTGCCGCCGCTCGCCTTCTCCAGCTTTGCCGCGCCGAAGCTCACCACCGAGCGAGATGCGGAGCTGACGCGGCTCGACGAGCACGTGGCGGCGGCGCTCGACAACCTCGACCTGCCAGGGCAGCTGCAGATCGAGACTCGCGTCCTCGCGGGTGAGCCGGAGCTGCTGCTGCTCGAGCTGGCGTGGGACCTGCGCGCCAACGTGATGGTGGTGGGCACGCGCGGCCGTCGTCAGACGACACGCTGGGCGCTGGGCTCAGTCGCCGAAACGGTGGTTCGCCAGGCGCCGTGCGCGGTGCTCGTGATTGGTCCGCGCGTGCAGCTCAGCCGGGAGCAGCAGGCAAAGTCCGCGCCGTCGTAGAGTCGCTCGCAACCGACAGCGCTAGACGCCGAACATCTGAGCGTTGGTGCCAGCTTCCGCGGAGTCGACGTCGTCGGAGGTCAGGTCGACCTTCCTGCCGTCTGGCGGATCGAAGCCGGCGCGGCCGACTTGCTTGGTGCCGAGGCTAGGGATGAACGTCGCCAGCACGTACTGGCGGAAGAAGTACGCCCACATGCTGTAGTGAAGCAGCTGGCGATCGATCTTCGGCGCGAGCGCGGCGTGCACCTCGGGCAATTTGCTCCAGTGGGTGCCGGGGTGCTCGTGGTGCGCGGCGTGCAGGCCGTTGTTGAAGAGCATGAAGTTGATGCCCTTGCCGTAGAAGCTGCGCGAATGGTTGTGCTCCGACCACGGATCGGTGTGCACGTGCTGCTCGTAGTTGAACAGCATGATCGTCCACAGCGCGAAGAAGGCGGGCACGAAGCAAACCAGACCCCACACGTAAAGCCCCTGCTTCCAGCCGTGGATCGCGATCGCGGTGCCGAGCAGGGCGACGTGCGCGCCGCCCCAGAACAGGTACTGTCCGATGATGCGGCGGTAGAGCGACGGATTCTTGGCTTTCGCTTTGGCGATGAAGGCCTTGATCGGATCGCTCTGGAAGTAGCTCGAAACGAAGAAATACGTGAAGGCGACCAGCGCGTTGTGGCGATTGGTGTAACGCCAGGTGATGGTCGCGTCTCCGGCACGATTCACCAGCTTGTGGTGATTGAGGTTGTGCGTCGGGATCCAGGCGAACGTCGGGTAGCCGTACCAAACGCTGATCCAGTTGCCGAAAAGGTTGTTGGCGCGCTTGTCCGAGAACGTCGGGCAGTGATTGTGGTTGTGCGCGATCACCCCGCACGACAGCGCGAAGTAGCAGCTGACCCACCAGAGGTAGGGGATCAGATCCGGACGAGCGAACTGCAGGGCAACCAGGCCAGGCGTCAGCACGAGCGTCCACAACAAGGCACGGTAGTCAGCGGCGAACCGGGGCAGCATGCGGGCCGGACCATAGCAGGCCAAGGCGGCGGCTGTCGTCACGCTTCGGTCAGTTACCCGGCATAATCGGGCCAAAAACCAGGCGGACGTGCGGATTTTGCCACGCGAACCGCGATTCGCACGAAAACTGGGCGCGTTTTTGGCGAGAACCGCGCTACGCGGCTCAATTCACGTTGTCGCGCACGTAGGCGATCGTGCGGACCGTGTCGATCAGCCGGGCGCGGGCTTCGAGCGTCAGGTCGACGAAACGGATGCCCATGCCGGGGTTCGGATTGTCCGCCAACATGCGCACCGCGTTGACCCACTGCACTTGGCCGTGCAGCACGAAGGGTTCGTCGGAGCCGGGGGGGGCGAACGTCAACGTCAGGCGGGTCCCGACCTCGAGCGGCTCTTGCGTGCGCACGAAGATGCCGAACTCGGAAATGTTGGCGATGCTGGCGTAGAGGAAGGTTTCGCGCGACTCGCAATCGACCGACCACGTCACCTCGATGCGGTCTGAGCCTCGGCGATTCGACACGGGCGGGCGTTCCGAGGGCTTGGGCGGCTCGTCGCTCACGGTCCCGCTCTACCGCCGCACGCTGTGGGTGTCACGCCGAAAAATCCCACGCCGTCAGCGGACTTGGAGCGTTCCGCCGAACACCCGATCGTCGTTCGCGGGGCCTTCTGTCACCTGCAGCCGCCGATCTCCGGAGAAGAGTCCGAAGTAAAGGCGGTAAGGCCCCGGTGAGAAATTGGGCTCGAGCCGAACTTCGGTAGAATCGACGAGCACGTCGCCGAGGCGCCACAACCGCAGCGGATACTTGCCGTCGAGCGGCTGATGGTCGGCATTGAAGCGCCGCTGCAATCCGTCAATATGGATGAAGGCCTGCCACGAGCCAGATTCGAGCGGCGCAAGGACGCGAAAATAGACGACTAGTTGATAGGGACGGGCGGCGGTCAGACCAGATTGGAGCTCGCCTGACGGTGAGCGCAGGCTGTATCCGAGTACCTCCAGCTGGTCTCCGAGCACGGCGTGCAGCGGGTGCTGGATGGCAGGTGCGGCGTCGAGCACGAGCGGGCGGAGCGGATTTTCATCCACCTCGCCCGGGCGCAGCTGGCTCGAAGCCAACAGGAGCTCGCTCGAGCGCGCGTCGAGGATTGGTAGATTGGCGTGACGAAGCGCGCGGTACTGCGCATTCAACTCGGCCAGCTCCGATTGACGCAGCAGCAGGAACCGACGTTCGGCCGCGGGGGCGGTCAACCACTCGAACGCGACCTCGCGGTCGTCGAAGCTCTCGGCGTCGGGCACGCCCTGGTAGCGCGCAGCGCCGCCATGCGCACCGAGCACGCCGAGCGGCTCCTGCGCATGGCGCAAGCTGCGATAGCGCTCGCACGCTTGGGTTGGCGACACCTGCCGCGCCAGGGCCGGATAGAAACCGAGGCTGGCGGCGCCGCCGAGCGCCGCGAACGCGAGCAGCACGCCTTGGGCGCGCGTGACGAACGGCGCCTCGCCCCGACACAGCCAGCGCGTGATGTCGCGCAGCAGCATCGCGAGCGGCACCACCAACGGCGAGAGCGGCAAGCCGATCGCGGCGAACGCGACGAGCTTGCGAGAGAACGACCCGAAGCTGTCGAGCTGGGGCAGCGTGTTCAGCCGCTCCCCTAGCGCGCACAACAGCAAAAAGCCGACGAGACCCGCTTCGAGCAGCAACAACGCGAACACCAGGTTGCCACCGTAGGCGCGCTGCAGCGCGCCGAGCACGCGCGCATACTCGGCGCGCTCGAGGACCTTGGCTCCGGCCTCGTCGCGCTCGTAGAGGCAGACGACAGCGACCACGCCCAGCAGTAGCCCTCCGGCGAGCCACAGCGTCGCCGCCGTAACCTGCAGGCTCTCCGGCAGGGTCGCGCCGGCCACACCGAAGCCAGTCATGGCTTTGTCGGGGTTTTCCCGCAAATCGAAGCCAATCACGACCGCCAGCGCCGCCGCTGTCAGGCCGAGCAGTGGCGAGCCGAGCGAGCCCGACTCGAGCGAGCGCAGCGCGCCGGCGATCAGCACCGCCAGACAGCTCACGCCGGGCAGCACCAACGCGCCGACGGAAGGCGAAAGCCACGCCGACGCCGCCAGGCTGAGCCCGAGGCCGAGCGCGGCCGCGTCGATGCAAGCGTGAGCGGGACGTGCCTGCTCGCGCGGCTGAAGTAGCAGCGCCAGCCCGAGCGGGGCGGCCGCGCTCCACGGAAACGCAGCGTGGGCGAGGTCGCCGAGCGACGATTCGAAGGTCGGCAGCACCGCCGGCGTGACGAGCTGCGAGCCGACGAGCACCGAGTACTCGCCGGTGCGCGCGGCCACCGCGAGCGCGGCGGCTCCGAGCGCGAGCGCGAGCGTCCCCGTGACGGCGCAGCCGAGCGCGACCCAGCGCGCACCGGGCTCGCGGGGCCGCTGCAAGATGCCGGCGAGCCCCACCGAGAGCGCCGGCACCGCGACGCTCACGATCGGACCTCGACACCAGAAGCCGGCGTACAGCCCGAGCGCCCCGAGAACGCTGAAGCCCACGCGCGCGCGCGCCGACACATCCGGGGCCAGACACGCAACCGACAACCCTGACCAAGCGATGGTGAACGCGGCCAGCGTGACGGCATCGCCGAGCAGCGTGCGCGCTTGCAGGAAATAGAGCGGCGTCGTCGCCAGGACCAGCACCGCGTAGCGCGCCGTGGCTCGATCCCAGAGCCGCCCGAGCGCCGCGTGCAGCGCCCCTAATCCCGCCAGCGCCCAGAGCAGCAGCGGCAAGCGGCCTCCCCACGCGGACAGCCCGAACAGCCGAAAACCTAGCGCGACCGAGGTGAACGGCAGCTCGCCGCGGCCCAGATCGGCGCGGATCGGCAGGCTGTTGTCGGCGCCGGGCAGGGAGAGGTCGCCGCCGCCGAGCAGGTGGACCGCGATGCGACGCGAGAGCTCGGCGACGCCAACTTCGTGTGGCTCCCACAGCCCTCCCGCGGTAATCCCGTAAAAAAGCCCGCCCACGGCCAGCAACGAGGCGAGGCTCACGAGCCAATTCCGGCGCACCGGGCCGCGTTACTCCCGCGGCAGAACGGCGGCAACTTGCGCGAGCCCCGAGATTGAGGGAAATGGGGCGGCCTTGTCCAAGCCGAGTATCCCCTAATGCGCGCCGGAACGATCGCCATCGTCGGCCGTTCGAACGTCGGAAAGTCGACGCTCCTCAACCAGATCCTGGGGGAGCGCTTGGCGATCGTGTCGCCGCTGCCCCAAACCACGCGCGACCCGCTGCTCGGGGTGCTGCGCCGCGCCGACGCCGAGCTGGCGTTCCTCGACACGCCCGGCATCCACAAGCCGAAGACGGAGCTTGGCTCGCGCATGAACAGCTCGGCGATGTCGGCGACCGAGAGCGCGGACGTGGTCGTGTTCGTGACCGACGCCACCGAGGGCACCAAGCTGGTCCCGAAGAAGACGAAGAACAACGACGTGGTGCCGCCGCTGGCGGAGCTCGCGCCCGAAGACTTCGCGCTCTTGCAGAGCATCAAGTCGATCAAGAAGGTGCCCGCGATCTTGGCCCTCAATAAAATCGACGCCGTTCGCGACAAGGGTCGGCTGCTGCCGCTCTTGCAGAGCTACCTCGACGCCGTGCCATTTCGCGAGCTGGTGCCGATCTCGGCCCTCGAAAATGACGGCGTCGATCGCCTGCTCGACGCGATCGCGGGTCTGCTGCCGGAAGGCGAGCCGGCGTATCCGGAAGATACGTTGACGGACAAGCCGTCCAGCTTCTTCGCGCGCGAGTACGTGCGCGAGCAGGTCATGCTGAGCTTGAAGGGCGAAATTCCCCACGCCGTCGCCGTCAGCATCGACAGCTTCGACGAAGGCTCCGACAAGCTGCGCATCGCGGCCACGCTGCACGTCGAGAAGATCAGCCAGCGCAAGATCATCGTCGGCACCGGCGGCGCCGTCATCAAGGCGCTGCGCGTGGGAGCCGAAAATCGCCTGCGGCGGCTGCTCGGCCGCAAGGTCAAGCTCGAGCTCTTCGTGCGCGTCACTCCGCGCTGGAAAGAGACACCGCGCATGCTGGCGGAGCTCGGCTACGAGCGCATGAGCGGAGACAAAAAATGACGCCGATCGTGGCGGTGGTGGGCCGGCCCAACGTCGGCAAGAGCACGCTGTTCAATCGCCTCGCTGGCAAGTCGTTGGCGATCGTCGACGACCAGCCGGGCATCACGCGCGATCGCCACTACGCGCCCGCGCACCTGGCCGGGCGCGAGGTGACCCTGGTCGACACCGGCGGCTTCGATCCGCAAAGCGGTGATCCGATGCAGCAGGGGATCGCGCGTCACGTCGAGGCGGCGATCTCCGAAGCGGACGTGATCGTCTGCGTGCTCGACGGCACGCTACCGCCGACCACGCCCGATCGCGAAGCTGTAGCGCTGCTCCGCCACAGCAACAAGCCCGTGGTCTACGTCGCCAACAAGGTCGACAACCAGGGTCGCGCCGCCCAGGCGAGCGAGCTGTTTTCGCTCGGGGTGCCGGAGCTCGTCAACGTGTCGGCGCTACATGGCCGCGGGACGGCGGAGCTCGCGCTGAAGGTCACGGCGGCGTTGCCGGCTTTCCGGGAGCCGGAGCCAGAGCCGGACGACGCCCCGCGCATCGCGCTCGTCGGTCGCCCCAACGCGGGCAAGTCTTCGCTCTTCAATCGCTTGAACGGCGCCGAGCGCGCGCTCGTCGACGATCGCCCCGGCACCACGCGCGACGCGCTCGACGCCAGGCTCACCTACGACGGCAAGCCGCTGTGGGTGGTCGATACCGCGGGAATCCGCCGCAAATCGCGGGTCGAAGAGAAGGTGGAGCTACTGAGCGTGATGCAGGCGCTCAAGGCGGTAGAACGCGCCAAAATCGCGATCGTGCTGTGCGACGCGACCGAGGGCGTGGCGGAGCAAGACGCGCGCCTGCTCGGGCTGTGTGTCGATCGCAACCGCGGCATCATCGTCGGTCTGAACAAGATGGATCTGCTGTCGCGCGAGGACCAGAAGAAGGCTTACCAGCAAGCCGAAGACTCGCTCGGCTTCGCCAAGTTCGCGCCGATCATGGGGCTGTCGGCCAAGACGGGGCGCGGCGTCTCCGAGCTGGTCAGCAAGGCGACGTTCATTGCTCGCGAATGGGAGCGACGCGTCCCCACCGCCGAGCTGAACCGCTTCTTCCGCGACGTGATCGAACGCCAACCGCCGCCGACCGACGGCGGGCGCGCTCCCCGCATCTTCTACATCACGCAAGCAGAGAGCTCGCCGCCGACCTTCGTCGCGATGTGCAGCGGCGCCGTGAACATCAAGGCCAGCTACCAGCGCTTCATCACGAATCAGATCCGGAAGGTCTTCAACTTCGAAGGCGTGCCGATCCAGGTTCACTACCGCGAAAAGACCAAGAAAGTCCTGCCCCCGAAGCCGGCGCGCCCGCGCAAAGGCGACCGCTAGCCGCTCACGTCGAGAGGAGCCGTGCTCTAGAGGGCTTGTCCTAAATTGGGAGCGCTCGGGCGTGCCCGTAGACGAGCCCGAGCCCGTGCCCGACGGTCCGTGAGGAGTCGTTGGGTCCGCCTGACAACCAAGGTTCACTTCGCACGCTCAAGCTGCATGCTGGCCGACAAGGCCTACGACTCAGACGCATTTCGCGCCGCGTTGCACTGCCAGGGCTGCTTGCCGGTCATCCCCTCCAACGGCAGCCGCGCCGGTAAATTGCCGTACGCCAAGCAGCTGTACAAGTCCCGCTCCGATATCGAATGCACGTTCAACCTACTCGAACAGGCCAGGCGCTTCGCTACTCGTTATGAAAAGACCCTCCGCAACTACGCGGCGGTGGTTGCTCTCGGCTGTGCGCTGCTCTGGCTGCGGGTGTGAGCCCTTACTCTTCGCAGCTCTGCGCCAACTTGCTCCGCATCGATACGATGCGCACAAGCA
>Ga0164241_10002673_pt1 | contig 18888 bp, 16 predicted proteins | sample OricomyardsoilBY_FD_108780 | JGI IMG/M metagenome (GOLD analysis project Ga0164241, IMG submission 108780) | Backyard soil microbial communities from Emeryville, California, USA - Original compost - Back yard soil (BY) | ecosystem: Environmental > Terrestrial > Soil > Unclassified | place: USA...
AGCGAACCGCCTCGCGCTCGTCCTCGACTTTTCTTCCGACCGGCAATCGCAACCTCCGTGGTGCGATCCAGCATGAATCCTGGCAGTCCCAAAATCATCCCGCCTTGGCTGATGGGTCACGTTTGGCCTCGCGTGGGTCGCCCAGTACGATCTTGTCGTACGCTGCGCGGAAGCCTGGCGCGTCGATGGTGTTGGCCCCGCGGCGTGTGGCGCTGAGCGCAGCTTCGTTCACCAGATTGGCCAGATCGGCTAGGCGGGCAACACTTGGTTTGCTGATTCGGCAACGACGACGATCTCGACGTCGGGAGGACTCGCGAGCGTCTTCTTGACCCGGCAGCTGGCTGCGGCGGCGCGCACCGCGTCCAGGTATTTCGTTGGGAAGTCGGCGGGAACGACAACGCTGAGTCGAATTCTTAGCAGTTTCCCGTTTTCGAGAACTTGGTCTTGCACGAGCGAGAGTTGCTCGGTCGGAATATCGCGGGTTTGACAGAAGATCAATAACGTACAACCCAGCGCAGGTCGCAAGCGATGCCAGGAAAAGATCGAATGGCTCAGCCGCTGAACCTTCTCCGCCGTGTGCAACGGACTGGTCGGTCCGGATCGTTTGGCTTCCTATGACAGCGTCCACCCGTTTGCCACCGGGGAAGCTCACATGAAGGCGATTGGACTGGGTGGTCATGTTCGTTCCAGGTTGCAAAGCGTGAGCCAACGCGTTCGCCGGTTCTGGGCGTGAGGGCACGATGCACGGCCTGCGCGGCTGAACACGATGCTGCGCAATTCTTGCGCTGACACTGAACCAGACCTGATGAATGGCGGTACGTTACGGCAGTCATGGCGCTGGCATCGGCTATGCATCGCGTCCGGCCCATGCGAACGGATTCGGAGCTTCAACAAGCCGTCCTACGTGAGTTGAGCTGGGACTCGCGGGTCAGGGAAACCGACGTCGGAGTGCGGGTAACCGGTGGGGTGGTTGCGCTCACCGGGACGCTCGGCAGCTGGGCCGAGCGCGTCGCAGCGCAAGAGGCTGCACACCGGGTTGCTGGCGTGCAAGACGTCGCGAACGACATCGTCGTCAAGCTTCCGAACGACCGTCACAAGACGGACATCGAGCTCGCGCACGCAGTGCGGACCACGCTGCAATGGGACGTGCTGGTGCCGGACGAACGCATTCAGTCTACCGTCACGCAGGGCGTCGTTACTTTGACAGGCGACGTAGACTTTGGCTCTCAGCGTGAAGACGCCGAAAACGCCGTGCGCAACTTGGCTGGGGTGCGCGAGGTTCTGAACGATATCCGCACCAAGCCGGCCCACGAGGTGAAGTCAGTTGACGTGAAAACGGCCATCGCGGAAGCCTTGGCTCGTCGTACCACTCGCGAGGTGAACCACATCAACCTAGAGGTCGAGGAAGGTCGCGTGAGGCTGACCGGCGTCGTGCATTCTTGGGCCGAGCGTCGGGCGGCCTTGGGCGCCGCCAAGGCGACGCGGGGCGTGCTCAGCGTCGTCGATCATCTGCGCATCGAATTGTAGCCAGCGTCGCGCTCTTGACAGGGTCCGAGTCGTGACCAAGTTCTCGTGCGCCGGCGCCTGCTCGACGGCGGAAGGGAATTGTCGTGACCGATCCGCGCGGAGCATCCCTCGCGAGTGCCTTGCTGCTCACGGCCATGAGCGCTGGCTGTGCACATGACGCCGGTGCGTCGAAGTTAGCCGCCGCCGCACCTCGAGCATCGGACGGGAGCAGCGCCTGCGAAGGGCTAATCGGTCGCTTCGTCGGCCTGCCCGCGATCGAAGAAGTCCCGCAGGCTTCATCCGCTCCTGCGCCCCTCGCAGGCCGTTGGTGGGTTCGCAAATGCGCGGCGCCGTCGCACGAAGGTCGCGTGCGACTTCGACTGGAGGGGCCGGGCTGGTACTTCGTCGATGAGGACGGAAGTGACCTGTCGCTGCATCAGCAGGTTCCCTTCGATCTCGCGATCGAGCTCGAAGGTCGCTTGGACGCAGAGCTCGCGAACGGCGTCTTGTCGATTTGGCTCGTGCCCGAAAAGGAGCCGCTCATCGAGCTCGACGCCTCCAGAAACCTCGATGTTCGAGCCAGCTCTGCTTGGGGCGCATTCCTGCGCTGGATGCCGCTGGTGCCAGTGCAAGCCATGGCGGCGGATCGTTTTTCGGACGCTGCCGTGAGCGCGCTTCGCATCAAGTTGCGCAGCGGCGCCACGGCTACCTACGATTTCCGCTCCAATCAGGGGGACGCCACACTAGGCAAGCTCGGGGCGGGACAGACGCCGAGTCACGCGTTTGGCGACCGAACGCCCTGGCTCGTCAACGATCGCCTGCTGCTGCCGCCATCCGCCGTGCACGTCTTGGGTCCCATCGCTCCCGGCCCAACGCGGCTGGATGTGAACGTGGAGCAGGGTGAGGGGATCGCGTACCGAGCCGTGTGTGAACGAGACCTGGATTCCAACTATTCGGCGCTGGCCCACGGGCGCGTCAGTGAGGTCTCTGGTGGCGCCATTATTACAAGGGGTACGGTGACCGGTCTCGGTCTGCACACGACGGACTTTGCCGTCAACGACTGCAAGTTCTACTTGATCATCTCCTCCGTCGCGCGCGCGCGGCGGACATTGGCCTCGCTACGGGTACGAGCCTGAGGACACGCAAAGTTGCGCGACCCCGCGCAGCCCACGCGGTTCTAGCACCCAAGCCGCCAGAGAACCTGTGCCGTGGGCACAGTCCGGCTGGCACCAGTGCGGCTAAGCCGACCGTCGCAATAGAAAGCCAGGCGTCAGGCGCTGACGGATGCAGGCTCCGGTGCGGGTTGCTCGGGCACGGCGGTTTGGGTGCTGCGCCGCAAATGCTCCTTACCGATCGCGACGACGAAGGCCAGCCACGTACAAGCGAGGATCACGTTGATGGCGGCGAACGTGGACGCCGACCAACCGGCTCGCGCCCCCAGCCACACCATGGCGGCCGACATGATGGCGCCAAAGCGCACGGCCACCGTATCGACGACGATCTTACCTACGAACTTTTCGGCGCGTGACGCCGTCAAAAACAGCGCGTGCCGTGTCGTGTCTTGCAGGGAATACTGGAGGCTATTCTCACCGATCTTCACGAGCCGCATGAGTGCTAGCACCGGAACGAAGAACGCCGCTCCGTACGCGAACAGTGCGAACACAGGCAGCGCAAAGAGAGCCTTCTGGACGCCTACCAAGCGCAGGATGCGGGAGACAGCGAACAGCTCGAGCATCACACCGATGAGATTGTACCAGCCGTAGTAATCTGCTTTGAAGGCACCGATGAACTCACGAGGCTGTACGCCGTGTGCGACGGCCGCCTCTTGCGCAGCAACCAGTAGCGTGCGATCGAGTAGGTACTCGCCGGAACTGTTGACCCAGTTGAGAAACACGACCATTCCCGCGATGAGGAGCAAGTACTTGTCATCCAAGATCAGCTGGAACGCACCCTCCTGAGAGAGAGGTTCCTCTTCGACGCTGGCGGGGACTGGCGACCCGGAGGTTAGCGGGCGCCTCCCGGCCCAGGCGATCAGGCCCGCGCAAGTGAGCAGGATCCCGACGGCGGTCGCCATCAACGCATGCGGACCGAGAGGCACCAGAGATTTCGCCAGCGCGGCTCCCGCGACAGCGCCCACCGAGCTACCCCCACCGATGATCGGGAACAGCCTCTTGCCTTGCTCCTCGCTACACAGGTCCGCAGCCAGGCCCCAGAACTGCGCGACGATAGTGTAGCTGAAGACACCCACCCAGAGAAAGAACGCCAAGCCGATCTGTAGCGATGTACGAGCGAGTAGCGCGAACAACGCCAAGTTCGAGATGAAGAACAAGAACACACCGACCAAAAGCTTCAAGCGGGCCACTCGCTTGGCGAGCTCACCGTAAAAGTGCACGAAAACCGCCATGATGGCTGCCTGCGCAGCGCGCGCGTAAATCTTCGTTTCAGCACCGCCCTGGAGCAGGATCAGCGGCTCGCGGACCGTCTTGAGTAGGTAGTAGGCGGTGAGCAGCAAGAAGGCTGCGAGCGTCATGACACCGACCACGACTGCCTCCGCAGGCCTTACCTTGCTGAACGGTCGAAACAAGACCGAAAGCACCCGGCTGGTGCGCGAGCTCTCGGCGTTCAGGGTCATTGCTCGAGGCGGGTGCAGGAAGCGAGCCATTGGGGGTTCTGGCAGAGGTGAAGCGGCGTCGCTGGTGTCGAAAACCTGGCTATCAATCCGACGAGGCGCAGAGCTCGCGCGCGGCTCGCCGGTAGCCGCAGATCTTGCGCACGCGCCCGTGCTTGCCCTTCAGACCGTTGAGCCGCCAGCACGGCACGCCGCATGCTACGGAAGTGTTCGAAGGCAAACCCATGAAGATTCAACACATCTTGGTGCCCACGGACTTCGCGGCAGCTTCGGCCACGGCGCTCGAGCTCGGCGTGCAGATGGCACGCGCTTTCGACGCCAAGCTCACGCTGCTCCACGTCTGGGAGCTTCCAATTTATCCATACATGGATTTCATGCTCAACTCGGCCGTCATCAGTAGAATCGAGGACGCAGCCACTAAAGGACTGGCTCGAGCGCTCGAAGACCTGCAAAAGACGATGCCGAGCGCGCAGAGCAAGCTCAAGACCGGTCTGCCTTGGCAGGGCATATTGGACGCCGGCGACGAGCTTGGCGTCGACTTGGTAATCATGGGAACCCACGGTCGTCACGGAATCAGCCGGCTGACCCTGGGCAGCATCGCCGAGAAGGTCGTGCGACTGTCGAAGGTTCCGGTCTTGACAGCTCACGCGCCAGCCGAAAGTTGATGGCGACGGCTCGCGATATCAGCTAGCGTCCGGCCCGTCCAACGATGGCGGATGAACCCGAAGCGCGACCGCATATTCTCGTTGTCGACGACAACGAACAGAACCGCGCTCTCGCCCGCGCGACACTGGAGCTCGAAGACTATGATGTCGAGCTCGCCAAGAGCGGTGAAGAGGGACTGAGCGCGTTCGGAAAGCGAACACCGGACTGTGTGCTCCTCGACGTGCGCATGCCGGTCATGGACGGTTTCGAGACGTGTCGACGGATGCGCGCGCTCCCGAGCGGCGTCGATGTCCCGATCATATTTCTGACTGCAGCTCGCGATGTAGACACATTCGATCGCGCTCAGGCATGCGGTGCGGACGATTTCGTGACCAAGCCGGTGCAGCCGACTGAAATGGTGCTGCGGGTTCAGGCCGCAATGAAGGTTCGTCGTCTCGACGCGACGAACAAGCAGTACTTCGAGCTAGTCCGGCGCCAGCGCGATGACTTGATGCGGCTGCAACTCCAGAAGGAGCGCCTGTCGTCGTTCGTGGTGCATGATCTCAAAAATCCGGTATCGACAATCGATTTGCTCGCGCAGCTCTTGCAGCGTGACAAGAAGTTGCCGGCCGAAGCGCGGGGCGCTGCGGAGGCGATCCGGGTGGAGGTAGCGTCGCTGCTCCGCTTGATCCTGAACCTGCTCGACATCAACAAGAGCGAGGAGGGGCAGCTGTCCGTCTCGCTCGTCCCGCTCGATCTCCGGGCGCTCGCCGTGAGCCTGATGGGCGCCGCGCAGGTCGGGGCTCGCTCCAAGGAGATCGAGCTGATCCATGACCTCAATGGCGTCGAGACGATCTCCGCCGACCCTGATCTCCTGCGCCGCGTGCTCGAGAACTTGCTGGACAATGCCCTGCGCTATGCGCCGAAGGGCAGCCGTGTTTCGCTCTCGGCCGTGTCACATGCAAACGAGCTCGAGCTGCGCGTCGCCGATCAGGGGAAAGGCGTGCCGAAAGAGCGGCGTGAGGGTATCTTCGAGCGATTCGTGCAGCTCGAGTCCGGCGAGCGAACCGCCCCGCGCACCGGCCGTGGGCTCGGCTTGACGTTTTGCCGATTGGCGATCGAAGCACACGGTGGCCGTATCTGCGTCGAGGACGCGCCGGGCGCCGTCTTCTGCATCAGGTTGCCCCGTCGTGACTGAGCTGGCCGGCGCCTACTCGGACGAGCTCTTTCGACAGTTGGTCGAAGCTGCTCCTGACGCCATGGTCGTCGTCGATGACGCGGGTCACATCGTTCTGGTCAACCGTCAGGCCGAGACCTTGTTCGGGTTCGAGCGTAGCGAGCTGGTGGGGCGACCCATCGAGTCACTCATCCCCGAGCGCTACCGCGAGGCCCACCCCTCGCACCGCATCCGCTTCACCGCTTCACCGAAGCTTCGCCCGATGGGCTCGGGGTTCGAGCTGTTCGGTCGACGCAAAGATAGTAGTGAGTTTCCGATAGAGATCAGCTTGAGCCCGCTTCAGGTGGGCGAAAAAAGGTTGGTTTCGAGCGCGATCCGCGACGTGACCTTGCGACGGCGCGCCGAGCAGAAGTTCCGCGCTCTGCTCGAGGCGGCACCAGACGCGATGATAATCGCGGGGCCTGACGGGCGCATCGTGCTCGTCAACGCCCAGGGCGAAAGACTCTTTGGCTATTCACGCGACGAGCTGCTCGGCGAGCACGTCGAACGCTTGATTCCGGCGCGTTTCCAGCAGGGGCACGTCGGGTACCGGACGGCCTACGCGGAGGATCCGAAGGCCCGCAGCATGGGATCGGATTTGGAACTGTTCGCGTTACGAAAGGACGGCAGCGAAGTACCGGTAGAGATCAGCCTCAGTCCTATCGCCACGGAAGATGGGTTGCTGATCTCGACCGCCATTCGCGACATTACTGAGCGTCGCAAGACCGAAGCCGCGGCCAAGTTGGCGAGCGAGCGCCTGCTCAGCGCGGTGGAGAGCTTTCACGGAGCCATCTCACTGTACGACGCGAACGACCGGCTGATACTTTGTAACAGCACCTCGCGGGCGCTGTTCGCCTCGGCCTTCGGCGGCGCTCTGCTCAATGTCAGCTACGGCGAGCTCATCGATGCCTGCTTGGATACGGGGTTCTTTGGTGCCGTCGAAGATGCTGGCGTCCTCAAAGCCCGATTGCTCGCCTATCACCGGAACCCTCAGGGTACCCTCGATCTACCGTTGAGCGGCGGCCGCACGTTGCGGCTGACGAGCCGCCGGACGCTCGAGGGCGGCGTGATCTCGACTATCGTCGACATCACCGATGACGTCACGCACGAAGCCGAGCTACGCAAAGCTCGCGCGGAGGCGGAGGCGGCGAGCTCGGCCAAAAGTGAGTTTCTGTCGTCCATGAGCCACGAGCTGCGGACGCCCATGAACGCCATCTTGGGCTTTGCCCAGCTACTACAGCGTGACAAGCGCGCGCCGCTGACGCCAGCGCAGCTGGAGAAGCTCGGCTACGTACTGCAGGGAGGCGAGCATTTGCTGCGCTTGATCGACGACGTCCTGGACTTGTCGCGCATCGAAGCCGGGCGGGTCGTGGTATCGACGGAGCCGGTTGGTGTCAACGAGGTGCTGGAAGAGGTTCGGCAAACGCTCGAGCCGATGGCTTTGCGCGCCAGTATCACGCTGTCGGTGCAGCCTTCGGCGAGCCAGCCACCGCCTCAGGTGTTGGCTGATCGCACTCGCTTCACGCAAATCCTGATCAATTTCGGCTCGAACGCCATCAAGTACGGCAGGCTTGGGGGGTGGGCGCAGATATCGGTACAGACCGTCGGCGACAGAGTACGGCTCGTCGCGCGAGACGACGGCATCGGTATCCCCATCGAGAAACACGACAAGATCTTCCAGCCATTCCAACGTGCCGGTCAGGAGGCAGGACCGATCGAAGGCACTGGTATTGGCTTGTCCATCACCAAACGCCTGGCCGAGCTAATGGGCGGCAGCGTCGGGTTCCGCAGCACCCCAGGCAAGGGCTCCGAGTTCTGGGTCGAGTTGAGCATCCATCACAGTGCAAAGACGCGACAAGACAATCCGTTGCCCGTTCTCAGCGATTCCAGCCTCTCGAAAGAGGACGGCGAATCGTTTCTGGCCGTGTACGTCGAGGACAACCCCTCCAATATCGCTTTCATGCAGGGGGTTCTCGACGAGCTGCCGCGAGTCAAGCTCGTGGCGGTGCCGAACGCAGAGCAGGGCATCGAGGTGATCCGCCGGTTGCTACCTCACGTCGTCATCATGGACATCAATCTGCCAGGGATGAGCGGCTACGAGGCTGCGCGGCGCCTGCGCGAGTTGCCCGAGACGCGAGACATTCCGGTGGTGGCGCTGACGGCTGCCGCTATGGTTGGCGATCGCAGGCGCCTCGAGCAAGCGGGCTTCGCTCGCTATTTGACCAAGCCCGCAAAGGTAGACGAGTTGCTCGAAGCGCTAGAAGCGCTGCTCATTCCTCGCAAAGCGTAGCGCGCTTCGCGCTCGACGCGCTCCTTCACGCCGAGGAGCATGCGGCGGTCCATGGCGAAGCCGATGGGCGCCATCAATGCAGGGCCCAGAGCCAGGCGCGTTGCCACGTCGGGGGAGCAAGCCACGCGGTAGCGCGTGAGCAAGCGCGTCCTGCTGCCCGGCATCGCTTCGACCGAGAACAGCCAACTGGCCACGGCCCAGGGCTGACCTTCGGCCCGTGCGGGTTCGTCCAGGGGCGCGTGTGCGACGAAGTAGCGGCCGCGCTCGAGCCGCACGATGCGCAGCGGCGGCATCTTGGGGTGGAGCAGTAGCTCATCGCCTTCCTCGAGCTCCCAAGCCTGATGCACGGCGTCGGCGTTGCGAAGGCCGCAGCCGACCAGGTTTTCGAGCCATTGGTAGGCGTAGAAGCCGCCGCGGTCCGCACCAATCTGCGCGATCCAACGCCAGACTCTTTCCGGGACCGCGTCGATTTCGACACCATGAGTCCACGACCAGACCGGGGCTGGGACGAGCTCATCGCCGGGGAGCGGTTCACGGGCCGTCGCTTCGTCGACTCCCCAATGGCTACGCGTCTTGCGCAGGAACGGCGTCAGAAAGCTGGCCAGAATCAAAGCGGCGCCCCCAACGCCTGCGAGCACACCGCGGCAGTCGTCCCGCGGTAACCGCCCCTCGGCGCGGGCGGCGAGCCCTTTCAGGCAGCGCCGTTGCATGAAGTGATGAACGGGGCGGATCCAGGCCGCTCGCAAGCGACCGCCGGCCGAGAAGGCGGCACGTGCCCGCACGTGAAGGCGAGTTGAAGTAGCGTCCAGCGGCTCCAGCACGAACGCCCAAGTGACCTGCCAGTACTCCGCAGGCCGCGGCGCGGCGAAAGGCAACTGGTGCATCGTAGTTGGATCGTAAAGCCCGCCGAGCACCAGCGCGTGAGTCGGCTCGAGCTGAAGCACTTCGAAGCCCTCGTCCCCTTGCGGCGTAGCCGGGACAACCTGTCCGACCTCGAGGGCCAAAAGCTCCGGTACGAGCTCGCGGCTGCTGTGCTCGCCACCATTATCTAGCCAATCGTAGCTATAGAATCCCGCTCTCCGGCAGCCCAGCTGCATCAGCCACGGCCAGATTCGGTCCGGCGTTGCGGCGATGGTGATGCCGTCAGTGGCGTCTGCAGCGCAATCGGAGATGAGCTCATCGCCGGGCAGCTGGCGCGTTCGCTCAGCAGCGTCCGGCGTGCCAAGGTCTCGCGCCAAACCTGAAAGTAGAGTCCGCCGAATGAAGCGCGAGCCGGGCCCGATCAGCCGAAAGTAGTGCTCGAACTTCTGCCATGCGGCATCATCCGTGGCGTCGACGCGTACCTCCAGCTCGAGGCGAGTGCCTTGCTCGCCTAGGGGCGTCAAGCGAACGGCCCAGGCCACTTTGATGAAGTCCGGCTCGGTAAACGTGGCGTAGGCGGCCGCGTCCGAGACGTGGACGAACGGGATCTCGCCGTGCCACACCTTGCCGATGGCACCGACCGCAAACGCTTGCGGCGGCTGCTCCAACAGCACCTGAAACCCTGGTCGCTCGGGGCTGGAGCGCAATTCATCGACGTGTAGCGTGGTCGGGTGATGCTTGCCGCTGAGCCGCTCCGGCAAGGCTCGTAGCTCGAAGAGCGCATGGATCAGCGGTGAGCGTGCTAGGTCGCCGTGCCGGACGAGCTGCCAGACGCGCTCTGGAGATGCGGCGAGGTCGACGTGGTCGACTTCGAGCAGGCGAGGGGTGGGAATGAGTTGGTCGAGCATCGATCGGTCGGGCTCACTCGGCCGCGCTGGAGTGGGCATTCGGCTCGGAGTCGCTGAGAACCTCACAGACCGCCGACAAGGCATCGCTGGTGACGGAGATGGTGTCGATGTCGATGTCGGCCAGAAACCTGGCAAACGCCGGATGATCGCTGGGCGCCTGACCACAGATACCGACCTTGCGGCCGTGGCGGTGCGCCGCCCGCACCACGTGCTCGATCGAGCGCAGGACCGCGGGATCTTGCTCGTCGAACAGCGGAGCCAAGGTCGCCGAATCGCGATCGATGCCGAGCGTGAGCTGAGTGAGGTCATTCGAACCGATGGAGAAGCCGTCGAAGAGCTCAGCGAAGTCGTCCGCCAACACCACGTTGCTAGGGATCTCGCACATCACGTAGACCTCGAGGTCGTGCTCACCGCGCCTGAGGCCGTTGCGCGCCATCTCGTCAAGGACGTGGTGAGCTTCCTTGATGGTGCGACAGAACGGGACCATCACCTTGACGTTTCGCAGCCCCATCATGTTGCGCACTCGGTCGATGGCGCGGCATTCCAGGGCGAAGCCTGCACGGTACGCCTCGTGGTAATAGCGTGATGCGCCGCGAAAGCCGATCATCGGATTGTCTTCGTGCGGCTCGAAGGTGGACCCACCGAGAAGCCCCGCGTACTCATTTGTCTTGAAGTCCGAGAAGCGGACGATAACATCGCGAGGATAGAAGGCGGCAGCAATCTGCGCGACCCCCAAGGCCATCTTGTCTACGAAGTAGTTGGTCGGGTCGGGCACTTCTCCCACTCGCTTCAGAATCTCGCGCAGCTCGGCGACGTTCTTTACCCGGTCTGGATGCACGAGCGCCATGGGATGGATGCCGATCTGGCTGCCAACGACGAACTCCACCCGAAGCAAGCCGACGCCGGCGCTGGGCAACTGTCCGAGCCGAAAGGCGCTATCGGGATTGGCCACGTTGAGCATCACGGGCACGCGGGGAGTGGGAATTGCCAACGGGTCCACCTCTTGGCGTTCGAACGCCAGTTTGCCGGCGTAGACTCGTCCGTCGTCACCCTCCGCGCAGCTGACCGTGATTTCTTGCCCTTCACGCAACGTGGTCGTTGCATCGTGTGAGCCAACGACGCAAGGAATGCCTAGCTCCCGCGAGATGATGGCGGCGTGGCAGGTTCTGCCGCCTTGGTCGGTGACGACGGCCGCGGCCTTGCGCAACACGGGTTCCCAATCGGGATCCGTCATGGGGGCGACCAGCACCTCACCCGGGATGAAGCTAGCGAGCTCGCTGGCGTCACGGATGACCCTTACCGGTCCGCTGCCGATCCTGCTGCCCACGCTCTTGCCGCGGACCAGAACGGTGCCCTTCTCGCGCAGCTCGAAACGTTCGAGACGTGCTGCGCCCTGCGTATGAACGGTTTCGGGTCGAGCCTGAACGATGAATAGGTCTCCCGTGTGGCCGTCCCTTGCCCATTCGATGTCCATGGGCAATGCGTGCCCCGCCTTGCTGGAGTAGTGGCGTTCAATGCTCAGCGCCCAGCGCGTCAGCGTGAGCACGTCTTCGTCCTTCAAGCTGGCAATGCTCGTGAGCAGCGGACCCGTGACCTGCTCTTCGGTCGTCCCGTCAGGACCATAGATCAGGGTCACGGATTTGTCGCCGACGTCACGGCGAATGATGGAGGCGAAGCCCTGCTCGAAGGTGGGCTTGTGCACCCAAAATTCGTCGGGATTGACCCGGCCTTTCACGACGCTTTCGCCCAAGCCCCAAGAGCTGGTGACTATCACCACGTCGCGCGAGCCGCTCTCGGTATCGAGCGTGAAGATGACGCCGGCGGCGCCGACATCGCTGCGTACCATCTTTTGCACGCCGACCGAGAGGCCCACCTTGCGATGAGCGAAGCCCCGCTCCGCCCTGTAGGCGATAGCTCGGTCCGTGAACAGCGACGCCATGCAGTCGCGAACGGCTTGCACGAGGGCCGCGGCGCCGCACACGTTCAAATACGACTCCTGCTGGCCGGCGAAGGACGCCGTCGGCAAATCTTCTGCGGTCGCGCTCGAGCGAACGGCGACGTCGGTCTCTGGCTCCCCATAGCTGCGCGACAGCTCTTGGTAACTGCGGATCAGCTCCTGTTCTACCTGGGCAGGAAGCGGCGCTTCGCGTATTTGCGAGCGAATCGCCGCACCCAGCTTGGCGAGCTCGGCCACGTCGGCGATGTCGAGCGCCTCCAGCGCAGCGTAGATGGGATCACTGAGCCCTGCCTTGGCCAGGTGCTCCCGGAAAGCGCTCACGCTCAGCGCGAAACCGCGAGGCACGGCGATGCCGTGCGGGGTGAGCTCGGAGATGAGCTCGCCAAGCGACGCATTCTTACCGCCGACCTGAGCGATGTCTTCGAGTCGCAGCGCTTCGAAGGGGATGGTGTAGCTCATTGCGTGAGGTCGCGTTGCACCGGCCGTACCGACCCCGTTCTCAGCGAATTTGAGGTGGTCCTTGGCTGAGAACGCAGTTCTTGCGCCAGCCTCGGCAGAGGATGCGCCGATCGGAGGGCAAATCATGCCGCATCCGGGCCAGCCCGATCTGGCATGCGGGTTGCGCTTCCTAAGCTGATGCGCCTTGCAGCAGTGTTTGCGACTGCTCTCGCGTGCGATCTTCACGGTCGCGGGTCGGCATGACAGCGCCCTGGCCACCTCCCCATTTGCGAGCGGTCCCGAACGTGCAATCGGACTTACGGCTGTTGGCCGCCAGGTAGCGGAGTCGATTCTGCGCGCCGGCGCTCTGGTCGACGTCGCCAACCTGTCTGATCTCGCGCTGCTCGAGGTCGTCCAGCTGCCTCGAGAGTTAGGCGACCCATAATCGCTACGCGCGCCAGCTCGCGAGCCGTAAGAATGAGGCCCGGCAGCTTCAGCGATTGGCAACTTCGCGCGATCGCCGCAACCGGCGGCGTTGTCGGGATGGCGCTGGACAGTGACTTGATCGGGGACGGCAAGCGCGCCGAGCTTGCCGACGTTCTGCGCCAGGTGTCTCACGTCACGCGCGTGGCGGGCCCAGACGCTGTCGCATTTGCGTCGGGTTTCGAGACAGGCATCATCCCACCGCTGGGCTTGAGCAGCGGCGCACGCTTCCCCCGACTCGCCGGGGAGCTCATCGCCAAGTCGATGCCGGACGAGCGCAAGCTGTTCCGCGAAAACGCCTTGCGGGTCTTGTGTGCTTCCACACCGCCTCGCCGTGCCGGGCGCGACCATGGCCGAGCTCGAGAAGCACGCTATCCTCACCACGCTCGACGCGGTTGGCGGCTCCACGGTCTCCGTCTGGTCTCAGTGGGTGAGGCGCGTTCCGAGTAGGTCGGCGAACGCGCTGCAGGCATCGACCGTCGTGAAGATGCCGACTACATGGCCATGATCGGTGACGACGGCGGAGCCGTACTTTTTGGCTGCCATCGTGGACACGACCTCGTCCAGGCTGGCGTCGGGGGTGACGACGTAAGTATCCATCGTCATGGCTTCGCTAACCGCGATCTTCCGCGGATCGACGTCGCTCAGTGTCTCTACCAGACGCAGGTCGCGATCGGTGACGACACCGACCAGCTTGCCCTGATGCAGCACGGGTAAGTGACGAATGTGCCGCTCGCGCATCAACTGGTGAGCGACCGACATGGTTTGCTCGTCGCCGATGGTTTGCACGTCGGTGGTCATGTACTTCTCGATCTTGGGGATGCTCTTGGTCATGTCGTTCTCTCGTAGTGGCGAACGCAAACGGGGCTCAGCGTGCAAATAGCGGGTAATTGGTTTCGGCGGCCGCGCGGTCGAATTGGTGGTAGGTGTTCGACCGTGGTGCTCACGCTGCTGCTCGCACCGCATCTCCGCGCCGGAGGTAACCCGACGAGCCTCGACGCAGCGCGGGCATGGCGCCTCGATTAGGGGTACGGGCAGGGCATCCGGCCGCGGTGGATCACCAGCACGGGACTGTGACCGGCGCACCACGGCCTCCGCGACCGATCCGAGAAGCCATCGCCCGACGCCATGTAGTCCTTGCGAGCCGACGACCAGCAGATCCGCCTCCAGCTGCCTTGCGACACGCTTCAACGCCAAAGAAGGCGTATATGGCGTAGTCGACATCATTGACCTCGTCGAAGCTCAATGCAGCCTGCGTGCCAGGGGGTCACAGCACCGCTGAGGCAGACTTTTTCGAGAGAGCAGCGGTCGTGTGCGCGGCCGACGCGAATGGATTGCGCGCCGGCGCAGGCGCTGCGCTGGCGAGGATGTTCGTTGCCTCTACCGAGTAATGCGCATTTAGAGCATGGTCTTCGCTTCAGTGGAGTCAGCGCCCGTGTCCGGAGCACATCAGCTTGCGTGCCTTGCCCGACGATGCCTTGGGGGGGAGACGCGTGGCTCGGTGAATAGCGGCGGAACCGTCAATTCCGGTTCTGGTCCGCTCGCCAGGGCCGGGCTCGTTGCGTTTCCAGAGGCCATGCCTACGTTCCTCTGACCTACCCACACGCCAGGCTGATCGTCGTGATGACGGCGCCGGCAGTCGCTGGCTCTGGGTCGGTGAACGCTTTGCTCGCGACATCTCCACGCTCAAGTTGCGTCGCCTTTCGGTCTGGCCGTGATCTTGGTCGGCGGCGCACTAGTGCTCTCAGCGGAGCGCGTAGAGCGCGCACGGTCTGCTCTCCCCCACCAGCCGCGCGCAGCTGTTGCGCGCGGCCACCGCTCACTGTGCCATATCGCACTTGGCTCGACGCTTGCACCAGGCATGACTGAGGCGCTCGTCCTACCCACTCAAACGGGCACGAGCTCACCCTTGAGGTTGTCCCATGCCCGTGACCATTCGTGTATTTGATCCCGCCATGTGCTGTTCAAGCGGCGTTTGTGGCCCTAGCGTCGATCCTGAGCTCGCTCGTTTCGCCGCCGATGTGGACTGGCTGCAAAAGCAGGGCATCAAGGTGGAGCGCTTCAACCTGGCGCAGCAACCCGCGGCCTTTGCCGCAGCGGAGGCCGTGAAGGCCGCGCTGCAGCGTGGCATGGAGGTCTTGCCGCTCGTGATGGTCGACGATCGCGTCGCCATCGAGGGCGCTTACCCCTCGCGCGAAACGTTGGCTGCGCTCGCCGGCGTGCTGGTAATGAAGACCGATGGCGCGACCAGCCTTGGCTCGACCTGCTGCCGATCGAGCTCGAACGTCGCTACGAAGGGCCGCTGCTGATGGAGCGGAAAATGCGGCTCATCGAGCGCGCCCCGCGAAACCTATTCTTCACCGGCAAAGGCGGCGTCGGTAAGACCAGCGTGGCCTGCGCCACGGCTCTCGGCCTCGTCGCACGAGGCCGGCGGGTCTTGCTCGTCAGCACGGATCCGGCGTCGAATTTGGATGAGGTCTTGCAGACCAACCTCGGCTCGACCGCCAAGCCCGTCTCTGGCAAGCCCGGGCTCTTTGCGTTGAATATCGACCCGGAGGCGTCCGCGCACGCTTACCGCGAGCGCATGGTGGGACCGTACCGAGGCGTTCTGCCGGACGCGGCCGTGCACAGCATGGAGGAGCAGTTGTCGGGGGCGTGCACGGTCGAGATCGCCGCTTTCGACGAGTTCTCTAAGCTTTTGGGCGACGAGGCCGCCACGCGGGATTTCGATCATGTCGTGTTCGACACGGCGCCGACCGGTCACACTCTACGTTTGCTCGAGCTGCCGGCGGCCTGGGCTGGTTTCTTGGAGTCGAACGTCGGAGGAACCTCGTGTCTCGGCCCGCTTGCCGGGCTCAAGGCCCAGGCGGCCGGCTATGCGGCCTCGCGTGCGGCTCTCGTGGACGGCGAGCGTACTGTGCTCGTCCTCGTCGCAAGGCCGGAGAAGTCGGCGTTGGTCGAAGCCGAGCGGACGCGGCGTGAGCTCGCGGAGCTGGGCGTACGTCGGCAAGAGCTGGTGTTGAACGGCATCTTCCACGCCAGCGATGCGAATGACGTCGTGGCGGCGGCCATGGACCGCCGTTGCCAACATGCTCAGCAGGCGATGCCCGCGGGCCTGCTCGATCTACCACTGACCGAGCTACCTCTCTTGCCCTTCGGGCTCGTGGGCCTGGAGGCTCTCTCGCGCCTGTTTTCGAGCGTGGTGCCGAGCAACCAGCGGCCGAGCGAGCTCGCGCTTACCGCGCCCGTTCTGCCCCCACTCGCATCGTTCCTGCCAGAGCTCGAAGAGGGCGGGCGCGGCGTCATCATGAGCATGGGCAAAGGCGGTGTGGGCAAGACGACCGTTGCTGTCGCGCTCGCGCTCGCGCTCGTGCGCCGCGGCCACCGCGTTCATCTCACGACCACCGATCCCGCAGCCCACGTCGAAGCCGCCGTCGGGTCCGCGTTCGAAGGTCTGCGCGTCAGCCGCATCGATCCCGAGGCAGAAGTCGTCGCCTATACCAACGAAGTGATGCAAACGGCAGGCGCAGGCCTCGACGCCGCAGGTCGCGCGCTGCTCGCGGAAGATTTGCGCAGCCCTTGTACCGCAGAGATTGCCGTATTTCGCGCCTTCGCCCGCGCCGTAGACGAAGGGGACCAGGGCTTCGTGGTGATCGATACCGCCCCTACTGGCCACACGCTGCTGCTGTTGGACGCCGCCGAATCGTACCATCGCGAAGTGCTGCGTACATCCGGCAACGCTCCGGAGGAAGTGCGGCGGCTCTTGCCACGCCTCCGCGATGCCTCGTACACGAAGATCTTGTTGGTCACGTTGCCGGAAGCCACGCCGGTTCACGAGGCAGCGCAGCTGGAGCGAGACCTGGCGCGTGCCGACATACGACCCTTCGGCTGGGTGGTGAATCAATGCCTCACGCCTCTCGTCGTCACTGATCCTCTCCTCGTTCGTCGTCGCGCTGCAGAAGCGCGCTTTCTCGACGAGGTGCGCCGCCTTGCAACCCGTGCGGTGGTCGTGCCTTGGTCAGCCGGGGACGAGGAGCCGAGCGCGTAGGTCAAACCGGCGCAAGGTTTGCGTGCGCGCGTAGGTCTTGCGCGCCAATAGCGGCGTCCATCTCGCACTATTGGGGGCCAACCGCAGCTGCGTCTGGGCTAGAGCGACTGGCACGGTGAATGCAAGCCTGAGTGAATCATGTCAAGTCGGCCTTTCGTCATCGTGGTCGGAATCGACTACTCGACACGGATCGAGCGAGCGCTTCGCGCTGCCTTCACGCACGCGCGCAAGCACGCGCCAGCTGAGGTGCACGTGGCGCACGTGGCGCCGCCCACCGCCGACGGCGAAGAGACGTTTCTCGGAACGTCTCCGCTTAGCTTGAAGGAGCTGAAGGACGAGCTCGCGGTGTACCTCGGCTCGTTCCTGCGCAAGCTCAGTGGCGCGGGCCCTGGTGGCGAAGTGAGAGATCTCGCACGTGGTCGTCGACACCCCGGCACAGGGCCTGACCTTGCTGGCATCTGAGCTCGACGCCGACCTCCTCGTAGTCGGCACACACGGACGCAGCGGGTTGACTCGCTGGGTGCTCGGGTCGGTCGCTGAGGGCGTCGTGAGGCAGGCTCCCTGCGCCGTGCTCGTGATTCCGCCCGAACTCCACGACCCACGGGAGCTGACTATCGCGCCGGCTTGCCCGCGCTGGATCGAGGAAAGGCGAGCGACCGCAGGCTGTGAGCTGTGGTGCGAGCAGCATCGGCCCGGCACGGACGAGCGCACACCTACCACCAGTCCGACCGGGTGGGAGCGGACACGAACATGCCACTCGTCATGCGCTGAACAGTCTTTTGATCGTCGAAGAGAAAGTAGTCCATGAAACATCCCCAATATGTTCGCGACCTGATGACCTCGTCGGTAACCACGGTGGGACGCAATGAGAGCCTCAAATCTGCGGATGAAGTGATGCGCCTCGGCCGCATTCGCCATCTACCAGTGCTGGACGACGATGGCGCCCTCGCCGGCATCGTCAGCCAACGCGACCTATTCCTCAGTGGCCTGCTGCGCGCGCTCGGCTACGGCTCGCACGCACGCGAACGGGCACTCGAGGACACGCTCGTCAAGGAAGCGATGAAGACAGAGGTAGTTACGACCACGCCTGAGACGCTGCTGCGAGACGCCGCAAGCGTCATGCTCGAGCGCAAGATCGGTTGCCTGGTCGTGCTCCTTTCTGGAAAAATCGTAGGCATTCTTACCGAAGCCGACTTCGTGCGGCTGGCGTTAGTCGCCTGATTGCGGAGGCCAAGTGCATGCGAAGTCCTCAGCGAAGTCTGCTCAGCTGAACGTGCCTGCGTGATTCGCTTCTGGGCTCGGGCTCAGTGTGTGGCGTCGGCAGCCTTGCCTGCGGCCGGAGCCTGACCGTGAAGGTCGTGCCTTCCCCGAGCTGCTGCTGCTGCTGATGTCGGGGCGGTGCCTCTCCTTGATGATGTCGACGCCAACGCCCGGGCTTGCCCGGGCTTGCCCAGTACCTTCGCGCCGACGACATCATTTGCGCCATCGTCGAGCTGACGATACCAAGGACGGCGGCCCGACGACGCATGGCGAACAAGACGGCGTCCTCGACAGCGAGGACCAGCCTTCGGCTCGAGGCGGGGGGTCCGGTGAGGCTACCAGTCATCAATTCTAAGCGCGATGTGGCCGAGGCTCATGGCCAGATCCTTTAGGCGTAAACGTAGCGGGATGATGGAAATAAGTCGGGAGTGCTCCGAGTTGTTTTTGTTCCACCAAACACGACCGCAACACCCCGATGACGAAAGGCGTTACACGAGCCGCCACGAAAAATCCACCTTCGCGCGCGGAGGCTGCTGAGTCGATCGAGCTCGCGCTGCGTGCCACGTTCACGCCTGCGGTCGTCGATGAGCTGCGCGAGGAGACGGGCTACAATCCGCGCCAACGTTCGATCACCGCGCAGCGCTTGA
>Ga0164241_10002674_pt1 | contig 18878 bp, 12 predicted proteins | sample OricomyardsoilBY_FD_108780 | JGI IMG/M metagenome (GOLD analysis project Ga0164241, IMG submission 108780) | Backyard soil microbial communities from Emeryville, California, USA - Original compost - Back yard soil (BY) | ecosystem: Environmental > Terrestrial > Soil > Unclassified | place: USA...
AGGTCGACGTCCTCGTGGTAGAGGAAGAACCGCCCGGGAAAGCCGCCGACCTCGCGCCAGGTGGACAGAGGAATCGCCAGGCAGGCTCCCGAGAGGCCGGTGACCGGGCCGGCCGGCGGCGCCTCGGAGATCGGCCGGCCGTGGCCGCCGGCCCAGGACAGGGCGGTGAAGTGGAGTGGGTTGCCGGCGGAGTTGATCCGGGCACCGCCCGAGTCGGCGACCAGCGCCTGCCAGGCCGCCCAGCCGCGACCCTCGACCCAGGGGCGGCGGATCGCCTCGCCCCAGCCCGGCAGCGGCGCCGCGTCCGGGTTGAGGATGACCAGCAGCTCGCCGTCGGCCTCGGTCGCACCGAGGTTGCAACCGGCGGCGAAGCCGAGGTTGGCGCCGGCACGGACGATCCGGGCCCGGGGCGCCAGCTCCCGCACCACCGCGGCGGTGTCGTCGGCGGAGTCGTTGTCGACGACGATCAGCTCGTCGCCGTCGACCAGCTCCGGCAACAGAGCCGGCAGGGTCCTGGTCAGCTCCTCGCGGCTGTTCCAGGCGACGATGAGGACGGAGAGCGACGGGCGCACCGGCGCGGAGGCTATTCGGCCCTCCGCGCCGGTGCGAGCGACGTCGCTACCGGGACTGCGGCGCTACTTCTTCTTGCCCTTGTTCTTGCCGCAGGAGCTGACGTTCAGGCGGTACTTGTTCTTCTTCACCTTCTTGCCGTTCTGACCCTTGATGTTCAGCACGGCCAGCTGCTTGCCCTTGCAGATGTTGGTCGAGTTGACCAACAGGCTCTTGTTGCCGCCCTTCATGTTGAGGATGAACTTCTTTACCGGGACGTCGGGCACTTCCGGGAAGACGGTCTTGAGACCGCCCCGCTTGGAGCTGATGACGCCGCGGAGCTGGATGTTCACCTGACCGCGGAGGTCGGCCACCAGGTTCGGCAACTTGTCGTTGGAGGAGACCAGGTAGACCGGGCCCTTCAACTTCTTGTCGAGCAGTGGCGATTTCGCTTCCGCCTGGCCGTAGACCGCGCCCTTGGGGCAGGCCTTGGCGGCCAGCTGCACCCGCGTGCACACCGTCCTGATGTGACTCTGGTCGAGGAACAGCGAGTGCGGCAGCGTCAGCGCCGTGCGGGCGACGTTGGCGTCGCCGTTGCGGGCTTCCAGGATCGCCCGGATCCGGGGATTCTTGGCCCGGGTGGTCGGTCCGAAGAGCCGCGTGAACAGCTTCGGCTTGAAGGCGAGTTTGTTGCATTCGCTCGCCTGGTATGGAGCGCTGACTCCGTAGGAGCTGAACTCCGCGGCGTCGGTGGGATTGCCACCGCCGCCGTTGATCGTGCCGCTGGTTGCCTGGGCGGCACAGTTCGTCGGGTTGAGCATGAATTTGCTGCGGTCGACGTTGACGTCGATCGAGCGGATGTCCAGCTTCACCCCGCCGAACACGTCGGGGATGACGTCGGACACGGCGTTGACCTGAGCGGTGCTCGGGTTGACGTTGAGCGCCACCCGAACCACGACGTTGCCGAGGTCGAACGGTCCCGCCACAGCCGGCGTGATCGTCGCCATCGACAGCGGCGCGCCTTTGTACGGGCCCGCCAGATATGCCTTGCCACCCAGTTTGAGCGGGTCGGGACCGGTGCCGGACTCGGTCGTCACGGCTCCGATCTGGCTCGCCGCCGAGCAGCTGGAGTTGGCCTGCTCGGCTTTGCCGGTGGCCCCCGCCGCGGCCGTCAGGGCCTCGTCGGAGCAGTAGGGGATGCCGCTGAGATTGCCGGTCAAGCCTTTCGGCAGGGTGACGTCGACGACTTTCAGCTCCTGTTCGCCGTCGACCCGGCCGATGTTGACCCGGAACGGGCTGTAGGCACCGGCTTTGGTGCTGTCCGATTTCGCCGTGTAGCCGGGCGTGAACTTACGCTCGGCCAGCGTCTGCGGGCAGGTGCCGCCGCCAGGCACGCTCGAGAGCGTGAACTCGGCAGAGGGCGACACGAACGTGCCGGGCCTGGCCCACGGTTCCATCTGGCTGGTCGTGGTCTGTTTGGCACAGGTCGGCGGGCTGGTCAGCACCCGCTTCGACTCGTCGAATTTCAGAGTCACCGATTCAAACGGGACCTGCGGGTTTTCCGGCAGGGTCGTCGTCAGCTCGCCGGTCTGGGCATTGGCTTTGACGTTGCCGATCAGGCGCACGTCGACTCCGAACCGCTCCGACTTCGGGTTGATGAAGATGCGGTACATCTCCCCCGATTCGGGATCGGTGCCCTGCTGCTGGGCGAGGTAGACGTCGCCTTTCAGCGAGCCTGCGGGAAGCGGCTGGGTTTCGACCTCCGCCGTCCCGATCTTCGATGCGGCCGGACAGGTGACCGGGTCTTCGGTCCCTTTGCCGAACTGCGCCGGGGTGCATGACTCGAGGCCGTTGGCAGCCGACGGGTTGAGGCCCATCCCGACTGGGAGGGCCACGCTGGCGTCACGGACGTGTGACTGTTCGCGGCCGTTTGGGTCCGGCAGGAAGGGCAGCGAGACCGTCACCACCGGCGCGGCCGGGGAGTCGATGCTGCTGGTTCCCGGCTCAACCGCGAGGGTCGGGTCGAACGGCACCGCGGCACAGCCTTCCTGTTCGATCCCCGGAGGGAGGGTTGCCTCCCAGGGCGTCTGCCCGATCGGGAAATCCGGATCCGGCTGTTCGACCGAGTCGGCCCGGAGGAAGGTCGAGTAGACCCCCGTGGCCGGATCGACGCAGGTCGTCGGGTTGGTGATGTAGGTGCCGTTGCCTTTGCGCCCTTCGTTGACGAGTCGACTCTTCAACGTGTGGGCCGCGGGGTTGGCCGGCGGCAGTTTGATCGTGAAGCCCTGGTGGTAGTCGCTGGCCCAGGCGACGTCACCTTCGAGGAAGACTTCCGATTTGGCAGCGCCGATCTTGAAGCCGAAGCGGGCGGGCTCGCCGAATTCGGGAACGATGTTGTAGAGGTCGACGAGGGTGTTCAGGGCGGGACTGGTGCTCGGCGGCAGCACAGCGTTTTTCGGGAAGAATTCACCGGGGGGGAAGGGCGGCGAGGGTTTCGGGATGACCCCCCCGATCTGTACTGAGACGGTCACTTCCTCGCGACCGACTTTGGAGCCTTCCGGACAGGCGTCGGCTTTGAACTCTTCCATCGTGCACTGCTCGGTCGCCAGCGGATTGACGGTCAGGCCGACCGGCAGGTCGACGCGGATGTCTTTCGGGACGGCTTCCGTTTCTTCAAGCGCGTTTTCAATCAGCACTTTGTGTTTGACGATGTACTGGGTGAAGCCGATCGGCGGATGCCCAGCGGCGTCTTTGTAGAAGAGGGCTTTCCCGGGTTCTTCCGGCGAGCATTTCACCGGCGTGTCCGACGTACACGTCCCCGCCTGGAAACCGTCTTTCGCGGACGGCGGCGTGCTCTGTTTTTCGATGGTGTCTCCGGTGTCCGCCTGAACAGCGGGGACGGCGAAGACAGCACCGAGGGCCATAACCGCGACTGCGATTAAAAAGCGCCTAGCCATTGAATCCCTCCTCTGTAACCGTTGAGCGAAACGCTTCCCTGCGCAGCGCCCTATGACTCCCTGTGAACACAGTAGCGGGCCAAGCCGACGAATCAAGTGCCAATTGCGACGATTGCACCGGAGCGGACACTAAGCGCCTTTTGACTGCCCGGAATGTCCGTGACGTTTCGGCGCCCCAGGCGGCTTTGCTCGGCATGGGGTGCGCAGCTTCGAGCGTTTGTTGGCCTTCTTGCCGTTTTGTCCTTTGAGGCGCACGATCGCCTTCACCTTGCCTTTGCAGAGGTCCCGGGAAGCGACCAGAAGACCGCGTTTGCCGCCGGGCAGGATCATCGTGAACTTCGAGACCGGGACATCGGGAACGCGGTCGAAGGTGGTGCGGATGCCGCCGCGGAAGCTGTCGATGCGCCCGACCAGATCGATGTCGACCTGGCCCTCGAGGTGGGCGACGAGATCCGGCAGCGTGTTGTTCGACGAGCGCAGGTAGACCGGGCCTTCGAGCGGCTGGCCCAGCAACGGGGTGAAGGCGCGGGCGCGTCCGTAGATCGATTTCTTCGGGCAGTTGTCGGCAGCGAACTGGACCCGGGTGCAGATTCTCGCCAGGCTGGACTGGTCGAGAAAGAGCGCGTGCGGCAGGGCAACCGAGGCACGGGCGATGTTGGCGTCGCCGGGGCGCGCCTTGAGGATCGCGCGCAGACGCGGGTTCTTGGCCCGCTTGGTCGCCCCGAAGAGGCGCAGGTTGAGCTTCGGCCGGAAGCGGAGCGCCTCGCAGCCGTCGAGCTGGGTCGGATCGGAGACGGCGAAAGACGAGAACGAAGCCGGATTGGTGGAATCCCCTCCCCCTCCCCTGAGGAAGCCCCCGGTCGCCAGTTTCGAACAGTTGGTCCCGTTCAGCGTGAAGTCGTCTTTGTTGACGTTGACGGCGACCGAGCGGATGTCGAGCTTGGCACCGCCGAAGACGTCCGGGATCGCGTCGGTGGCGGCGCGGATCTGCGCCGTCTCCGGGTCGACGAAGAGCGGCACCCTGACGACGACGGTGCCGAGGTCGAACGGGCCCGCGACCGCGGGGGTGATGACGACGAGCGAGACGGGAGCCCCCTGATAGGGACCGGCGAGGTAGACCCTGCCGCTAAGACCGAGCGGTGCGGCGCCGCTGCCGGCGGCGACGGTGGCGACCCCGATCCGGCTCTTGTCGGGACAGCTCGGGTTGGCGCTCTCGGCGGCGCCCGGGCGCGACGCGGCGGCGGCGATCTCGGCCGGCGGGCAGTAGGGCGTGCCGGCCAGCTTCGCCGTCGCTCCAGGCGCCAGCGTGATGTCCACGCCCTTCAGCTCCTGCTGACCGTCGCTGCGGTCGAAGCGGACCTGGAACGGGGTGAAGGCGGCGGCCTTGGCGCTGTTCGGCTTCGCCAGGAAGCCAGGCCCGAACGGCCGCTCGGCCAGGGTCTTGGCGCAGGCGCCGCCACCCGGTGCCTCGGTCAGGGTGAAGCCGCCTTCCTGGGGTCCCTGGTCGGGGGACCCCGACCAGGCGGTCATCGCGTGCGTGGTCGCGTTCGGACCGCAGGTCGGCGGGCTGGTCAGCACCCCTTTGGCGCCGTCGAGCTGGAGCTTGACCGAGGTGAACGGGACCTGGGGGTTCTCCTTGAAGGTGGTCGTCAGCTGACCCGTTCGCGGGTCGGCCTTGACGTTGCCGACCAGGCGGGCGTCGATGCCGTAGCGAGTCGAGACCGCGTTGACGAAGATCCGGTAGAGGTCGCCGGAGGCGGGGTCGCGGCTCTGCTGGGTGGCGACGTAGACGTCCCCGGTCAGCGAGCCGGGCGGAAGCGGCGGCGTCTCGATCGCGACGGTGCCGATCTTCGAGGCGGCGGGACAGTTGACCGGGTTCCGGGTTCCCTTGCCGAAGCCCTGGTCGCTGCAGGCCTGGAGGCCGTTGGCGGCGGAGGGGTTGAGCCCCAGTCCCGCCGGCAGGGTGAGGTTGGCGTCCTTGACGTTGGAGTTGGCGATCGCGGTACCGGACTCCTCGAAGGGGAGCTTGACCTCGATCGACGGCCCGGCCGGCGAGTCGGTCCGGCTGGTCCCCGGCGCCACCGCGGTCGACGGCGCGAACGGCACTTTGTCGCAGCCGTCCGGCTGGACCCCCGGCGGCAGCGCCGCCTCGAAGGGGCTGGAGCCGTTCGGGAAGGCAGGGTCCTGTACCTGAGTCGAGTCCGCCCGCAGGAAGGTCGAGTAGGCGCTGCCCGACGGCCCCGGCGTGGCTCCCCCGAGGCAGGTGCTGGGGATGGTGAGGAAGGTCCCGTTGCCGGAGCGGCCGTTGAAGCTGAGGCGGTTTTTCAGGACTTCGCCGACGGGCGATTTCGGCACCGCGATCGTGAACCCCTCGTGGTAGTCGCTGTCCCAGGCGATGTCGGCCTTGAGGAAGACGGGGTTGCCGAGCACGCGGAACCCGAAGAGGGCCGGTTCCCCCTGCCCCGGCACGAGGTTGTAGACGACGGCCGAGACCGGCGGCGCGACAACCCCGACCAGCGAGGTGGTGATCGCGCTGGCGCCGACCGCGGCGAGCGGCGAGCAGGTTTCGCTTTCGAAGGCGGCCAACTCGCACTGCTGGGTCGCCTGAGGGTTGACGCTGAGTCCGACTGGCAGGTCGACGCGGATGTCCTTAAGCGTCCCGGTCGGCGTTTCAATCACCCCCGGCACGGTGGTCGAGTGGGTGACGATGAACTGGGTGAAGCCGAACTGCGGATGGCCGGCGGCCTGGGTGAAGAAGAGCGGCGGGGTGTTCGGAGAGCACGGTTCGGCCGAGCAGGTGCCCGCCTGCCAGCCGTCGGCCGCCGAGGCCGGGCTGTTCTGGGGGGCGATGATGTCGGCGGTGTTCGCAGCCGCGTTCGCGGCCGTCGCGGCAAGCGAGGCCAAGACGACCAGAGCCAGGCCGATCGCGCGCTTCAAGACAATCCCTCCGCCATTCGAATCCTCCCCTGGCTTGATGTAAGCCGTCGTTTCCCGATCGTCACCGTGCTGTCGCTACCCGCTATTCCTGAGCGGTAACCCGCTCAGCGCCGATCCGGGGTGGCCCTCTTCGCCTTGCGGCAGGCCGGCACCCGCAGCGGCAGTTTTTTCTTGCGCAGCTTCTTGCCGTTCTGGGCTTTGAAGCTGAGGAACGAGAAGGAGGGCCTGGCGCAGAGGTCGCGCGAGTTGACCAGGAGGCCGCGCTTGCCGCCCTTCATCGTCAGCACGAATTTGCTCACCGGGACGTCGGGCACGGCGTTGAAGACGGTCTTGATCCGCGCCTTGGCGGCGCTGATGACACCGCGCAGGCGCACGTTCACCTGTCCCCTGAGGTCGACCAGCAGGTCGGGCAGTTCGTGGTTGGAGGAGGTCAGGTAAACCGGGCCGGCGAGCTCCTCGTCGAGCAGCGGCGTCTGCGCCCGCGCGTAGCCGTAGATCGCCGCCTTCGGGCAGTTGCCGGCGGCCAGCTGGACCCGGGTGCAGATCGTGCGGATGTGGCCCTGGTCGAGGAACTGGGAGTGCGGCAGGGTCAGCGCCGCCCGGCCGATGTTGGCGTCGCCGGGACGGGCGACGAGGACGGCGCGGAACTTCGGGTGCTGGGCGCGCCTGGTCGTCTTCCTGCCGCCGAGCAGCCGCGTGGAGAGCTTCGGCCTGAAGCCGAGGCGCTCGCAGGCGCTGGTCTGGAAGGGGGTGCTGACCGGGAAGGCGCTGAAAGCCGCCTGGCTGGCCGGGTCGGCGCCGCCGCCGCTGAGAACTCCGGAGCTGGCCAGGGGCTCGCAGCTGGTCGGGTTGAGCGTGAAGTCCTTGCGATCGACGTTGACGTCGACGCTGCGGATGCTGAGCTGGGCACCGCCGAAAACGTGGGGAATCGGGTCCGAGACGGCGCGGACCTGGACCGTCTCGGGATCGACGAACAGCGCCACCCTCACCACGACCGTGCCCAGGTCATAGGGCCCGGCCGTGGCGGGGGTGACTGCTGCCAGGGAGAGAGGAGCCCCACGGTAGGGGCCTGAGAGGAAGACTTTGCCGTCGATGTGGAGGGGCGAGGAACCGGTGCCGGCAGTGACGGCGGCGGAGCCGACCAGACTCTTCGCGGGGCAGCTGGAGCTGGCCTTCTCCGCCGTGCCGGAGTTGGCCGCCGCGGCGGCGATCGCTGGCTCAGGGCAGTACGGGATGCCGGCCAGCTTGCCGCTCATCCCCGGCGCCAGGGTGACGTCGACGCCCTTGACCTCCTGCTGGCCGTCGCCTCTGGCGATCTCGAGCGAGAAGGGGCTGAAGGCGCCGGCCCCGGTTCCCTGCGGCCTCGCCCCGAAGCCGGGGGTGAACGGTCGCTCGGCCAGCGTCTTCGCGCAGGCACCGCCGCCGGGAGCGCTGGTGAGGACGATCGGATCCGTGGGAGTCATGGGCGGGTTGCCCGACCACGGCGTCATCTGAGTGGTGGCGGGGCTGGGACCGCAGGTCGGAGGGCTGCTGAGCACCGCCCGCGAGCCGTCGTCGAAGTCGAGCTCGAAGGAGGTGAACGGCACCTGCGGGTTCTCGGCGAAGGTCGTCGTCAACTGGCCGCTGCGGGGGTCGGCGCTGACGTTGCCGACCAAGCGCACGTCGACGCCATAGCGGGGCGACTGGGCCCGCACGAAGATCCGGTAGAGCCGGCCGGAGAGAGGGTCGCGGCTGAGCTGTGCGCCGGCGTAGACGTCACCGTCGAGCGTGCCTTCGGGCAGCGGCGGCGATTCGATCCTCACCGTCCCGATCTTCGAAGCCGCGGGACAGAAGACCGCGCTCCTCGTGCCCTTGCCGAACTGCTCGTCGCTGCAGGTCTGGAGGCCGTTGGCGGCAGAGGGATTGAGGCCCATCCCAACCGGCAGCGAGACCTGCGCGGTCCTGGTGTTGGCGCTGTCCTGTGCGTCTTTACCGAGGATGTGGGGAACGTCGACGTCGACCGTGGCCCCCGCCGGCGAGTCGGTGGCTGCGGTCCCGGGATCGACGTCGATCGCCGGGTCGTACGGGATCGTCCCGCATTCCTTGGGCGACGTCCCGGGCGGGATCGGCGACTCGAAGGCAGGGCGGGCGTCCTGCGGAAAGTGGAAGGCGGGGTTCGCCTCTTCGGCGTAGGAGGAGGCGAGCAGGAAGGTCGAGTAGGCGCTGCCCGACGGGCCCGGGGTCGCTTCCCCAAGGCAGGTGCTGGGAGTGGTGATGAAGGTGCCGTCGCCGGCGCGGCCGTCGAAGACCAGGCGGTTCTTCAGGATCAGGCCTTTGATCAGCGGTTCGAGGTCGGCGACCTGGGGGACGTCGATCGTGAAGCCCTCGTGGTAGTCGCCGTCCCAGGCGACGTCGGCCTCGAGGAAGACTTCGTTGTCGATCAGTTCGAGCCCGAAGCGGGCCGGTTCCCCGGGCGGCGGGATCACGTTGTAGACGGGGACTTTGGTGAGCGGAGCCGTGGGCGGGGTCGGCAGGCCCAGCAGCGAAGCGGTGACGGCGCTCTCGCCGACTTTCGAGCCGTCCGGGCAGCCGGCGGCGCCGGCTTCGAAGGTCTCGAGCGGGCAGCGCGCGGTCGCCCCGGGGTTGACGCTGAGCCCGACCGGCAGGTCGACGCGGACCGTCTTCAGTTCGGCCAGCGGCGATTCGCCGGGCGACCCGTGCTTGACGATGAACTGGGTGAAGCCCCAGTTCGGGTGCGCCGCGGCTCGTTCGAAGAACTGGCCTTTGGTGGCGACCGAGCAGTCGTCGGCGCTTTCCGGCGGTTCCTCCTTGCAGGTACCCGCCTGCCAACCGTCGTCGGGCGTGTACAGAGGTGGGTGCTGCGGGGCGATGACGTCGCCGGTGCTCGCCTGGGCGGTGGGAACGGAGAGCGCCAACAGGACGGCGCCCACGGCCGCTGCGATTGGCCTCCCTCGAGTCCCCATCGACTTGCCCGTTACCCGATTCATCCCAAAAGCAAGCCTACCCGATTTTGATGACATGAATCAATATTTTTTGGTATCGTCGCCACCATGAAACGGCGCAACGGTCACTCAGCCAACGGCCACGACGGGATCCACGCCAACGGGAACGGGACTACCTCCCTCGCAGTCGACTGGGAGCACCTGGCGCGGTCGACCGCGCACCCGCTGCGGATCTCGATCCTGGAAATCCTCGGAATGGACGGCGGGCGCACGCTCTCCCCCAGCGAACTCTGCCAAGAGCTGCAGATTCCCCTCAGCAACACCAACTACCACGTCACCGAGCTGGCCAAAGCAGGCCTGATCGAGCTCGTCCGCCGGCGCCAGGTGCGCGGCGCCACCGAGCACTTCTATCGGATCGAATCCGGGCAGAGGTCGGCATCGCGGAAGCGCACCAGGAGACCAAGGATCGAGCCCGCGTCAGCCAGCCCGGCTCAGGCCGCCTGACGAGCCAGCGCTAATCCAGCAACCGCCCCGGCGCCATCTCGACGGCGGCGGCCAGCCGGATCAGGGTCGAGACCTTGGGGTCGCGCTTCCCACCCTCGATCCTGCTGACCTCCGTGGCGTGCACGCCGCAGCGCTTGGCGACCTGCTCCTGAGTCAGTTCGAGTCGTTCACGGGCCTCGCGCAAGTTCGTGCCGAGGTCCCCCATCGCCCTACATCGTCCTAGCTGGCGGGACAAATTGCCATAGGGAAGTTCACAAGTTTCTAGGTAATCTCCGGGTCGTCCCCATGCCTGCCACCAACTACCGACAGTCAGAAGGGGCCGACCCCGATCCCCGCTCGAGAGGCCGAGACCGGCCCCACATGGACTTGCTTAAGCGTGCTTGTAAATCATCACGCTCGAATAGACATGCGCCACTTTGGCGATCTTCATTAGCCCTCACCCCCTCCCTTTTCCAGCCCCAGCGCGAGCCGCCAGGAGGAGGAGGGATGCTAAAGAAGTTCCGAGTAACAGCTAAATCCCGAGTAGGAGGATTTTATCGCAATGGAAATCCGTATGCTCATCAACTGCTGAGTAGCAAAGGCGAATAGAGCGGAGGAAACGACCATGAGAAAGCCAGGGGCAGCCACCAAAACCAAGGCGAGGGGCCAGAGGGGCAAGAGCATTGAGGAAGTCGTCTCCTATGCCGTGGGCCACCGCATCAGGATCGAAGTCCTCGCGCTCCTAAATGAGGGGGTTTACACCCCAGACGAAATCTCCGAGATCCTCGGCGAGCCAATTAGCAAGGTCACCCACCACATATCCGAACTCGCAGATGGCGGCGCTATCGAGCTAGCGAAAACCGAACCCGTCAGGAATGCCACGCGACACTTTTACCGCGCCGTTGAGCAGCCATACGTGTCCGAAGAGGAAGCTGCCGCCATGCCTCCCCAGCAGCGACAGATCATCGTCGGACTGATCCTTCAGTCGATAATGGCCGAGTCAATGTCCGCCTTTTGGGCGGGCAACATGATTAATGACCCATCCCACACTTTGCTGGCTTGGCGTTGGTTCAACGTCGATGAGGAGGGCCGTCGCGAAATCACCGCCGAGCTTGCGTCCTCCTGGGGGCGTATCCAGGAAATTGAGGCTCGTTCAACCGCTCGCCGCTCGGAGTCCAATGAGGACGCTGTCTCGGTGATCGTCTCCATACAGGGGTTTCAACGCGGCCGGTCATCACTACAGCCACCTGCTCCTCTGGGGAATCCCGAGTAGCAGGCAACACTGTTTGACCCCCGCGTTTCTGTGTGGAAGCGTGGAGTAGTCAATCGACACCGACCGCCCTCGCCGGACTAGAGGGAAGCCTCCCAAGGCGGACCACACAATCAGGCGACGGGTTCTCCTGAAGTGCCTAAAGCCCGCCGCTCTGGTGGACCGAGGGTCGGAGTCGATTGACAACTAGCCCATGGACCCAACTTCCTCCCACGCCATCTCACAGTGCGGCCCGCTTCCCGGCCGTGCTCGGAGGGCACGATGACGACGAAGGGGGGCGAGCGGTTTGACTGGGGATCGCTCGTCCCCCGCGTCATCCATCCCTTGAAGGTGGCAAGCATCGAGGCACTCGAATGGATCGACCAGCCGTTATCGGCTTCTGAGCTGACCAAGATCATCGACAATGAGCACTACGGCGTCGCCAATATCTCCTATCACCTGAACAAACTCGCGCAGGTTGACGCCCTCGAGATTGTGAGGGAACGACAGGTGCGCGGCGCGGTCGAGAAGTTCTACTTCTTCCCGGCCGCCAAGTAGACGACCCCGATCCGCATGGCCCTGACGATCACCAAGGCGCAGCGCGATGCGCTTTATGACCAGATCCTCGACCGGCTCAGCGGTATCGGCGACGTTTGGCTTGCGGTGGGGGCGAAGAACTACGATGCCGCCCGGCGCCTGGGCCGTGACTACTCCGACGACCTGCGCCTGGTGACTGACGACCTCGGCTGGGGCGAGGGGGTACCCGGAGGTATCGAGCTGACGACGCCCCCTGACGTTCTGCGCCGAGTGTTCGGGCGCCTACATGACTCGGCCGTCAGCCACACAGCCAGCCAAGCGCATGAGTGGGCCGAGGCGAAGGAAATGGAGGAGCGCAATCGCGTGGTGACCGAGGTCTGTCGGAACGTGCTGGCAAACCTCGACGCCGCCGAGGCCGAGGGCCGGTAGGAGAGTCAAGCGCCGTCCTGGCCGCGACTGCGGCAAGGCCGAGCGCCACGACCAACGCGCCAAGAAGGCACCCGGTGCTCCGCGAGCCCAGGATGAGCCGCTGGCGGTCAACCGCCTCTTTCTCAGCGAGATCCTTCCGGGATCGGCGACCGGCGAGACCTAAAGCAGTCCTACGTCAAGCGAGGCCAAGCTCGCGACTCGCCAGTCGTATGCATACGCATAGACGGCGTGAGCAGCAAACCAGAAACGAAAACAGCCAAGCAACTCAAGCCAGTGGCGACGGGATCAAGAGGGGTCGACTGCACCAATACGCCGGCGAGCGCGACAAGGAGGCCGATCACAATCAAACCCCAACGAGCTAAGTTTGACCCCCGAAAAAGCCCAATCAACAGCACAAACTCAAAAATCGCCCCCCGCCAAGTGTAAGTCGTCTCGACCGACGAAGGGATTTGGCTAAGAGCAACGACAAGAGCAGTGCCGCCCAGGTAAGCCCAAAAGCTCCACGGAACGCTGCCCCCAAGTTTCTCAATTCTGCCCATGGCGCTCCTCTGCGCATCCCAGATGTTGACACCCCGTGGGCCCATGCAACTACTCGGCCCTATCAGGGCCGCGACTCGGACTTTGCGAATGGCCCCTCCTTCTTGGTCGAGAGTGAATTGCCGCAAACGCAGTGCCCAAGAATAGAAGGGTGCAGATCACAAATCCGGCTCGACTGATCGCCACAACTACATCGACTGCGCTGACTCCATTGCCATGGTCGCCACTTTGAATATTGAAAGTGACTACGTATATAAAGAACAACGCAGCAGAGCCGTACCCGAGACGCCACAACAAAACGCTAAATGACCTTTTGTGAACGACTCCCACCCCTACCTCTCCAGATTCCCATTGGGCGAGCAGACCGATAGCGCGGTACAGGGCTACACGAGTGGCCACCCAATAGCGACTCACAATCGGAAGATGGGGAAAAGGCGCCCGCCGCGGGCCTCCCCAGACAAAGCGTAAGGAGGCTGGCATCAGAAGCGCTAAGGCGATTCCACCCCACACTGCGGCCCTAAAGCCGCTCTGCGCAGAAAGTACAAATTCAACTAGGACCGTTATCGCGATAAGCAATAGCAGACCCCACCCCATGCGACTGCCGCGTGCTGCCGCAATCGAGATCAACGCCATGATCAAGAGATAGGCACCCGTTATCGCCCTAGGTTCACGAAGAAATACGAGCCCCGCAAATCCAAGACTAAGTAGCCCTGCAACGCTTAGCCACACAGAGGTCGGGACCTGCGGTGCGCGGCGCGATCGTCTCGGGGGAAGCCCGGCAGGGCTAAGAACAGACACTGCCGCTCCGATTAAAGATGGCCTGCACGCCTCATTCCTTACCCCGGATGGTGTGTCTTCTGGAAATACACATTGGCATACACCATCAATGGTAGCGAGATGACAATGAAGCCGATCGCTTCGCGCCCAGGGTACAGCGCCGATTCGCGCAGCGCTGAGTCCAGAATTGCAGTCCCCGCGAGCAAGGCAACTGCACCTAGAAGGAGGAGCGTTGCAGGCGCCGCAGTGGATCCCTGCTTTTCACCGGACACACCGTACGACAGCCGTTCACCCGACCGGACGACTAGGACGTTCCACGCAAGCAGCGTCGCCATTATCACAAACCATTGCCCCCCCTGCCATTCTGCAATGGCCCACACGAGACAGAGAACAACGAAGGTCAGGAGATCCATTGCAATTAATAGAAGCCACGGGAGCGGGCCCCTGGGGGTTTTGATGCTAAAGAATCGACTGGCGCGCACGCTCATGTCAGCAATCCCTACCCGATGCGGTCAGGGCTCCCGCACTATCACGTCAAAACTTGGTTCTCCTCGTTAGTTCGTCTCCCGTGAAAGTGATTTCCCAAGGTCCATATCGGAGAATCTTTTCTGGCATAGAGCTACCTCTAAAGACCTCTTCGTAGCTCGTAGGCGTTCCTAGAGTTGCTTTGACCGTCCCTATGAACATCCCGCGCTTGAGTGAAAGGATCTTGTCGTCAAAAACCGCACCTTCTGGTCTCGTCGAAGACTCGGAACGATATTCCCTTGACCTCTTCTCAAGGAAGCCATCCATAAAGACTAATTGCCAGAGCTGGTAATACAGCACCGTTTCGCCCCCGTTAGCCACTTCAGACCGAGGCACACCCAACATGTCTTTCGCAGTGTCAAGTGACACTCCTTGAGAAAGACTCATAACCTCTCGATCCAAGGATGCCCCGGTAAAACTTAGCTCGGCCTCTCCCTCAAAACAACCAGCAAATCCGACTGCGGCGACCAGCAGGCAAGCAATCAATGCAGCAACAGTATGCAATCTCATTGGAGCGGCATCCCGAAATCGACGCCTTTTAGCTGTCCCCCCTCCATCGTCCGTACTTTAATCAATCGGCCGTCCCGTCCAATCAAATGCAACGACTTCTCAATGGAGAACTTAGAAGTTGCCGCGTTAGGGCGCAAGCCTGAAAGGAGGGTACTCATCAGTGACGAAGGTAAATGCGTATCCAGCTACGCGATTCCACCATCGCAGCACCCCTTCAACGTAAGAGAATAAGAACCGGGGATACCGGCCGCTAACCAAGATAGATACCCAAGCCGCCGAAACCGCAACGGCGAGCCCCAGCAGCAGCAGGACCAACAAGAAGTAGTGAGGAGCGGCCAACAGCCACTTAATCAGTGGAAGACCGCGGCTAAGCGACGCATCGGCCGGATAAGAAATGTCCAGATCGACCGCCTGCTGCTCATCCGTTGCGGGATAGCGATCGGTCATTAGAGCTAGATAAACGATCACGCGATTAATGAAGCGAAAGAGTTCTAGGTTCCACTCAAACCACCAACGCGGATACTTCTGTCGTACCAGCAGCATCAATAGGACGGGCCAGGTCACAGCGCCAAGACCACCAAACGCGCTCACGAAAGAGATAGCAAACGCATCCCATTCTAGGGCGAACTGCTGGCGCTGCAACACTATTAGCAGCAGTACAACCGGAACAGCCCAGAGGGCACGGAATGCAGTAGAAGTTTTGTTTAGCGGATAATCAGGATAGTCGACAGTAAAAGTGATTGGAAAGGGCTTATCCCCTGGCATGTGCCTCCTTTGCTGCGTGAGCCGCAACCCTATCGTTTAGTGGACACCAGGCTCAAACACTACTTATTTTTCCATAAGAATTGCTTGGATGCAGCCCCCAAATATCCACGCAGTTGCCTTCCAAGGGGCTAGTTTGCGCCATGCCTCTGGGATTCTTTCCGTGGCACCTTTAAAACAGGCTGCTCGTTCTTGAAGATTGAAATAAAAGTTCACCGGATCTTGTCTACGTTCCCACCTCTGAATCCATCCCGCAGTATCAGAAAAGAATAAGTCTACTTCTGATATGAGAAAATCGCCTATGCCGTCGCCAAAGTTCTGGGCCTTTTCGAAGGCATTACGGGTAATTTTGGTTACTACCCCTCCTACTCTGTCTCGAATCGCATTAAACGGGTTTGGGAAACCGATGGACGCTTTCGCTACGCTCGTTCCTGGCCTGACAACTCGCGAAGTCCCAAGTGCAGCTTTCTTTTTTTTGGCTTTCATGCCATCTAAATCAAAGCCGTTAATCGGATCTGCATTAGCGTAGTCATAGGCACTTGCGGAACCGCCCAACACTGGGTCGGTCGAGATGAAACGACCCATCGCCGGCACATAACTACGAGCCCCCATCTGTACAACCCCCGACGGCAACTCAGTCCGACGACCTTTGCCGCCAAGCCACCCGTAGGGTGAGGACCCAGCTTGCTGGGGGGTGCCAAACTCATCGAACTCGAAGGTCTCCGTAGGTTCAGTTGCGGACTGGCTGAGACTTGCCGTCGCCACAACATCTCCATGCAGGTTGGTTAACTGAAGGACCGTCCCGGTCGAGCTATCCTCAATCGCAGCTAGTTCGCCGCCGATGCCAACAATGTTTCGGGTCCAGGATGATCCACGATCAGTCCACGCTGGCAAGTCAGATGCGTCAGCATAGTGAAACACTTCGGTACCTTCTAGGCTCCCAGCCTGCAAGCGCTGTCGCTGCCGCAGCGCGCTATCGAGTTGATAGGTATTGGTGATGCCTCCCTGCGACTGGCTGGCCACCATGTCGTTGCGGTAGTAACTGGTTGATAGCGATGCCCCACCCGCATAAGCCCCGGGGAGACTGGTGATTCGCCCGAAGTTGTCATAGGAGATGCCCGTATCTATCAGCCTGTCACCAGTGTCATAGGTGTAACTCTGGGTGGTGCCAGCAGAGGTGGTGTCGCAGGCCCCGCCCAGCCCCGGTGCCCTAGTCACCAGCGACGTGCGGTTCGAGTCCGCGTCATAGCTGTAAGAGCGGGTCGTGCAGGAGCTGCCCTGGGGCGTGTCCTTGACGAGCTTCAGGCGGCCCGCCTTGTCATAGCTATATTGCTGGCCCGAAAGAGAACTCGTCTGTGCTAGCACCTGACCATCAATGGACTCTTCGGCACTGAAATCAAGCCAGGTACAGTTGACGCTGCACATCGTGGTCTTCTCGTAGCTGAGATGGACGGCGCCTCCCGCCTCGTCAATGGTCGTTTTAGCGACGAGCCCATTTGGCAGACCCTGTTCGACCATATGGCCGTCTGCGTCATACTTAGCAGTGAAAGTGCCTGCAGTGGAGTCTTGAAGTTCGATAAGGATCCCCGTAGTCGAGTCATAGGTCTTCGTCTGGGTCCCCTTGCCGTCGAAGACGGTCACCGGTCGGCCGAGAAGGTCATAGGTCACCGTAGAAGTGTTTCCGTCCGCATCCTGGTAGCTAGACGCGCGTCCAAGCGTGTCATAAGTCGCAGTCACGGTCTGGTCATCAAACCCGCCGCAGCTCGTTTCGCAGACAAAACGCCGGGTCGTAGGCGCGCCCGTCGTGGTGCTGTAGAGCATTTCGACCTTGGGAACCGCAGTGCCGCCACCACCTAGTTGTTGCTGAGTTACTGGCCGTCCCGCTGCATCATAGGCCGTAATAGTTTTACGGATGTTTTCAGCGCTGCCCCCAGGGCTTTCGACGATTTCCGTTGGGTCTCCAAGGGGTGAGTAGGATACGAATCTGCGTACTACGAGCTGTGGCTGCCCAGGCGTCCCTGGCTGTGACGCCGGCAGGATCTTGCACGGCAGGTTGGCATAGGCAGGATTGTTCTGACACTGGGCGTCAGGAGCTTGAGTGCCCGCGCTGTAGTAAAGGGTCTTGGTAGTACGTGCGTCGCCACCTTCCGGGCCGGCCGGCTGGCGACGTTCAACTGGAAGACCATTGGAAGAATCGTAGAAAATACGAGTTCGAAGTTTGAGCCCAAGTGGGTCGATAATAGTCTCGGTTGCCTTCCGCAGCGTCCAGTCGTAGTTGATTTCCGTGACGCGCTGATCAGGGTCTACCCCCTGCCCCGGGACACTTGCGCCGGTCGTAACGCGAGTCGGGAGGTGATACTGGGGCGTGCCTGCAGGCGGCGCAGGATTTTCATATTGCACCGTCTTGTGAAAGCGAGCTTTGACCGTGGTCCCCGATTCGAGACGCACATCGTGCATCGGGCCCCATTCCTCAAGCATCTCCGTACCTTCGGCGTTGAAGGTCCGATAGGTATCGAGTTCTTTGGCCTTGGCGGCGGTTTCGATCATGGTCGAGCCGGAAGCCAGAGCGCGCAAGCGGTTCTGGGCCGTCAACTCTCGGACGACGTTCCCGTGCTCGTCCGTTTCGGAGGTTGAGATCGAGGCGGCTGTGGTGCCGGCCCCCGAGGGAGTCGCCGTATTGACGATCTGACCTTCGGCATCCATGTAGTAGAGAGTGGCACGGGTGTAGGCGCTCGGAGGACTCGATGAAGGGACTTCATCGGGAGGGAAGATCGCCGTCGCATCCGTGGGAATGTCCTGCTGAGCCCATTTAGCGACAGTGCTGCCGCTCAGGTCATACGGTGCGCCGCTGCCGCTGACCGGCACGTCGTAGGCGACGGTGGTTACCGCGTAGTCGGAGGGACTTGACAACAGACTACGTCGTTTGACCTGCTCCAGCCGCCACCAGCCCTTACGGGAGACGTAGTCTGGAACACCTGATTTGGGCGGGTCTTCAACCCACTCGCCACGCGCGGTGTATTTCATTTCCCAGGGCTCTTCGCCGGGCGGCTTAACCGTCGCGACGGGTCCCGTGCCTTCGTCTGCGTAGGTGTATTCCGTTTTCAGGGCAGGACTGATCCGTGGGTCCCATACTGACTTCAGGCGACCAAGCGAGTTGTAGTCGTACTCGGCTACCGGCCACGCATCCGCATAGCCTGGCTCAGGACCCCAGTAGATGATCGTCCAAAGTCGTTCGCCAGCATAGCCTGGGCCGCCCCAGTAACTCATTGGTTTGTAGTGGAACGTCAGAACTCGGCATCCAGTTTCGACATGGGCAGCCCCGGGGTTGCAAGTGACACCGGGTGCCGTGGGCCCTACCACCGATGAGAGGCGACGATTCCCTCCAACGAGTTCGTATGCGACCTGGGTTTTGTTCCCTGATCCACCCGGCGAGGAGATGGACACCGGCAGGTACTCAGAGCCCGAGCCTTTGCTGAAGACCGTGCTGCTGCCGCTCGGGTCCCGCAGAGTGATCTGGGATGCGCTCTGGCGCGAGAGCACCCATCCCGGCGCTTCCTCGGGCGTCACATAAGCGCTGCCGTTCCATTCAAAGGGCAGTTCGCCCCCTTCAAGGTGCGTAATGACCGTGTAGCTGCCCACTTCTTCGAGATCGACGTCGCGGGCGCTGCGCCAAGCCGATCCGCC
>Ga0164241_10002675_pt1 | contig 18878 bp, 8 predicted proteins | sample OricomyardsoilBY_FD_108780 | JGI IMG/M metagenome (GOLD analysis project Ga0164241, IMG submission 108780) | Backyard soil microbial communities from Emeryville, California, USA - Original compost - Back yard soil (BY) | ecosystem: Environmental > Terrestrial > Soil > Unclassified | place: USA...
AATGTCGCCGTCTGACCGGCCTGCAAACTCGTGTTGTTGAGTGCGACTTGACAGGCATTCTCACCTGTCCACATGCGGTCGCTGGCGCGGATGTGCAGTGAATGGCTACTGGAGTAACCCGAGTTTTCCAAACTGGAACGGGTCATGTCGCCTTGGAATGTCCAGTTGTTCGAGCCGCTTTCAAAATTCCCGTTGGATACATAATTAACGCTGTTATAGTCCACTTCCACGTTGTCCACCAGACATTCGCCTTCGTCCAGCAGGCCGAGTTGCGCGTGGGCGATGGCGGATTCGCGGTTCGCGCCATTGTCCAGCACGCCGGTGGCTTCAATGTTCGTCCAGGCGGCTTTGGCCGTCTCATCACTGTCCGCCCAGTTTGCCGCCAGCCGGTTGTCGCTGTTCGCGTCCTTCAATTCCAAACTGCTGCCGCCGCCCTTCGACCATTGGCCCCAGCGCCCGCCCGTGCCGTAGGTCAGATCGTTCACCATCACGTTGATGATGTTCGTCACCGTGTTGCCGTCATCGTCCGTCGTCTTATGTTCCACTGGTTTCGTCAATGCCAGATGCTCGCCGTTGTGCGATAATTTTCCGCTGAAATCACCGAGGCAGTTCGCCGGGTTCAAATTCGGATAATGTGAAATCAATCGTGCCGCGTTCTTCGCGATCACCAGATAACCGCCCGCCGCCAGCGTCGTGTTCGCCGGGATCGTATAGCTCACGCCGTCGCTCAACTGCCAGCCGCCCAGATCCATCGCGCCGCCGCTCCGGTTGTAAAGCTCGACATATTGATCGTCATCGTTTCCGCTGATCGGGTCATACATCAGTTCATTGAACACCACCGGGCTGGTCAAAACCGGCGCGTTCGCCGCACCCGGCGTCGGCGCATTCAACCGGTAAAAGTCATTCGCCCCGTCCGGCCAGCGCCCGGTCGCCACGCCGTTTTCCTGCGCGCCAAAAACCACCGCGTCCAGCACGCGCGTCTGGTCGGGGTTCTTGAAATAAATCGCCTCGCCCGCCGCATCCAGGCGGAAATTAAACTGCGTGTCGTCAAAGGAAACAAAACCGCCCGCCGAAATCACCGTGCCATCGGGGATCACAAAGCGGTTCGTCGTTGGATCATCGGTGAGAATGCAGCCGGAAACATCCACGGCCGCCGGGCTGTGATTATATAGCTCGATGTAGTCATGCTCCGGCAGATCCGTGTGCGCGAGAAATTCATTGATCACCACGTTGCGCAGCGGGCTGGGACGGAACGTCTCCGCCTGGCCCGGCGAACCGCCCACCACGTCGCTGATGTCCCACGCGCGTGGATCGCCTTCGCCGTAGGTCGGATTGGCCAGCACCAGCGAATGGCCCGCGCCGCCCGCCGCCACCGGCCACGGCGCCGCGTTGGCGTAAGGCACCGTCAACAGCACCGCGCCCTGTTCGTCCAGCAATTGAAGTTCCTCGGACTTTTTCAAGCTGCCTGTGTATGGCCCCATCACGTTCGTGACGCCATACACGCTTTGAACGTCCGCCGGCACCGCCGCCACGACCAGAAACGCCCCGCCGCCCAGCGTCGTGTGCGCCGGAAACGTGTAGCTGACATCCGCGCAAACCAGCTGGTAACCGCTGATGTCCTGAAACCACGGGTTGGAATTGTAAAGCTCGATGAACTCCAGGTTTTTTCCATCCGTGCGCGCCGCCGGCTTATACATGATTTCCGAGATGACAATCGGCGTCGTCCGCGCTGAAGGGCCAAGCGGTTCATGCGGGTTGGCCACGTTGCCGACGACGGCGTTATTCACATTGGTGAAGTCGCGGAATTGCGCGGTGGTGATTTGGCTGGCGCTATGGCTGCTCACGGACAGGCCGAGATAAATCCGGTTCGGCATCGCAATGGTGGCGCTGCCAAGCAAGGTCCAGACATGCCCGTCATAACTGGCGTAAGCGTTGAACACGTCGCCCGCGCGCTGCATCCGCAGCCAGGTGTTTGGATAATTTGCGGGGAAGCCCCCCGCCGACTGGCTGGAGCTGTTCGCCGGATCGCGCCATTCAAAGAAGGAACCGTTCATGGCCGGCGTCGCCATCGCCGCCGCAAACCGGCTGCCGGCGGCCAGCGTTTCACGCGCCATCAGGCCGGCCTTGGCAAAGGCGTCGGACAAGCCCAAACCCGCCACCCGCACCGCCACATCAAAATTGCCCGTGTAAAGCTGGTAGGAGAAATTGCCCTGATCCAGATTGCCGCCGAAACCGCTGCCCGCCGCCGTGATGTCAATCCCATTGCCCGCCGATGTGATGGTCGAGCTAACCGCCGGATTGCCGATGTCCTGCGGCACGTAGGCCAGCGCCTGAAAATCCACCGTCGTATTGCTCGCGATCTGGTTGGGAACCGCCGCCCGGTCCAGCACGCCGTTGATCACGATGGAATAACTGTCGCCATAAACCATCGGCGCCGTCGTCAAAACCACCGTCATATTATCGGCGTTCAGTGTCGCGCGGATCACCGGCAGGCCGCTGGTGAAGATGTAATTGGCCGTGTTCGTCGCACCGGCCGCCGCCACTGTTTTGGAAAAAACAATCTGCACATTGGTCGCGCCAATGTTGATGGCTTGAACCACGGTCGGCGGATTCGTGTCCTGCACCACCGCCAAGATGGATGGCGCGCTCGTGACGGAACCTGCCGCATTGGAAACGAGGCAACTGAGAATCACGCCGTTCAAATCCAAGGTCAAATCGGTCAACGTCAACACGGAGAAAACAGCGCCGGGCAGGTTGGTTGAATTCAATCGCCATTGGTAGCTGACGTTTGCTTGATTAGTCGCCAGCACGGAAAAAGTGGCGTCACCATTTTCAACGCCGGTGGTGTTCGCGGCCGGTTGCAAATAAATGCCCGGCGTGTTCGTCATGCCGGTGAAGGGAATCAGCCGCGTGCCGGCTCCGCTCAATGTCGTCATCGGTTCCTCGATGGTGGCGTCCGGCAACTGCCAGCGCACCGCCAGGTTGTCGCCGCCGCCGCCTTGCTGCATCCGGGCTTCAACATAATAACGCCGCCCCGCCTGAAGCGGGATCGGCGCGCTCTGCTGGTTCGGTTCCGTGGTCCATACACGGGAGCCGGTCCAGGCATTTACGGAGGCCGCCAGCTTCATGTTCGCCGGGTTTTCATCCGTGCTGACGAAAAGCTGGGAGGAATCGTCGCTCGAAATCCAAAAAACATAATTTCCGGTTTCCGGTGGAACGACGAAGGTTCGCATCCGCTGGCCGTAATTATTTTTGCCCGTGTCAACCTCGGCTTCAAAGCTTGAGAAAGTGGCCGTGAAAGCCGGATTGGGATTATCGGGCCAATTGGGGTTGTTCACGGTGTTCGTCAACATGTCCAAGGTGTTGGCCACACCCGGCAAATCCGTCCACAGTTGCCGGTAGATGCCGAATGTTCCGGGCGGAGCCGATGGCGGCGGCACGACGTAAGAAAGGGCCACGCCGGTAAAAGTGGAAGTGCTGAGGTCATCGTCGTTATGAGCCGTCACGCACAATCCCGCCAATGGCGCGGTGCTCATGGGAACGCTGACCGATGCGCCGATCTGAATCCAAGTGCCGCCGTCCGTGCTGTAATAGCCCGTGAAACTGTCGTTTGAACTGACCAGCTTCACCCAGAGCGGAGCGGTTGCGGAGATGCCCTGGGCATAGGCGCCTTGTCCACCGTAGGTGTCCCGCCATTGAAAGTTCACTCCATTCCCCGGCGTGACCACGAGGTTGACAAACACGGACGAAGGATCAGCGCTGTCGCGGAACATCACGCCCGCCTTGGCCCACGGATCGGTGTTGCCGACCGTCAACACCTGCGCCACGATCACATTATTGGTCGTGCTTTCGTAGGCAAAATTAAACTGGTCGGCGGCATTCCAAATGTCCGCCCCGCCGCCGCTCACCGTCCAATTGCCGCCGCTTTCGGCAGCCGAACCGGCCTGGCCGGGCGATCCGATGTCGGCGTCGCTCCAACCCGCCGGCAGCGCGGCCAAAACAGTCTGGCTTCCCGCATGGAGCAGCAAAATTAAAACGGCAAATGGCAACGACAAACGGAAGTTTTTGAAAAAACGCGCGCAGGAATGATTCATAATAGGTTTTCGCCAATCATGGATAAGCCCATGAACTATGTAATGGGGACGGATTAAGTTAAACCACCGTTGTTTTTTGTCCAGCCGATGTTAAGCCAGACGGCATCCCTTTTTGCGGGGAGGCGGCAGAGGATACGCCATCAGGATTCATCGGCCATTTGCCAGTTTGAGAGCGCGATCCAGCGCGGCTTTCGCGGCGGCATGATCCGGCTGCCGCCGGAGCGTTTCCTGAAATTGCTCCGCCGCCTCCGCGTAACGATGCTGCTTGGCCAGGGCGATTCCATAGTTGAACCGGGCGTTCACAAAATCGGGCTGCAACCGCACCACTTCCGCGAACTGTGGAATGGCTTCCGTGAAATTTCCCGACCGCGCCAGTTCCATCGCGAGATTGAAGCGCGCCTCCGCAAAATCCGGTTTGGCCCGGACGGCGGCCTGATAATAAGGCATCGTCTCGGCATGTCGCCCTTGCGCTGCCAGCGCATTGGCCAGATCGAAATTCGCCACCGGTTCGTCCGGCTGCAAACGCAACGCTTCCTTGAGCAACGCCATCGCCTGGCCGGTTTCATTTTCGCCGATGAACAATTTTGCCAGATTGATGCGGGCCGCGACGTTGTTGGTGTCGAGTTGCAGCACGGTGCGATATTCATTCATTGCGGATGGAATTTTACCTTGAGTCGCCAGCGCGACCGCGAGGTTCACCCGGGCCGCGCTGTCAGCCGGATTGATTTGCAGCGCCATTTTGAATTCCCGCATCGCTTCCTCAACTTCGCCTTGGGCGGCCAGCGAAAGGCCCAGCCCGTTTAGCGCCTCCAATGAATCGGGTTTGCGTTCGAGAGCTTCGTGGAAAAAGTTCCGGGCCTGGGCGAAAGAGCCTGAATTGTAAGCCAGATTTCCGAGATGAAACCACGCGTCTGGTTCATCGGGCAGCAGGCGCGCGACCTCCTGCCATTGTTGGGCGGCGGCCGGGTCGTCATCCGCCGCTTCGAGCAGCCGGCCATAATTGGCGTGCAGCGTCCAATCGTTCGGGGCCAGCTTCAAAGCGGCTTGATATTCTCCGTCAAACTGCGCCGGCGCTGCTTTCCATCCGGCGAGCGTTTTCTGCCATTGTTCGTCGCGCTTTCGTGAATTGGGTTGGGAAACAAAAGGCGGCTGCTGGAGGCGCAACCGCATTTCTTCACCGATGCGTTGCCGGTCAAAATCGGTGAACGCCAGCCGGCGGGCGACTTCCGCTTCCGTGAGCCATGAGGTGTTGGACAAGTTTGTTGAACCGGCCAACTTTTTTTCGATCTCGTCGGCGAATTTCACGGCGACCAGATAATTTCCTGAAAAATTCAAATGCACATGGTCATAAAAAAGCGCGTCCCCGGGAATTTCATCCGCCGAATGCCGGGCGCATTCCTGTTCGGCGTCAATCAGCATGATGCCCTTGCTGGCGGCAATTTGACGGATCGTTTGATTGATGTTTGAATCAGCACGAAACCGGAGCGTGTCCTGGTCGCGGGCCTGGCTGAAATCGGCGGCGGCATTTGTTTGATTGAGGGCCAGTTCGCAAATGGCCCGCCGGAAAAGCAGTTCGGCGAACTGCGCGTCAAGCTGGCCGGCCTCATGGTAGGCCGTCAGGGCGTCGGTCAACCGGCCCGCCGCCTGGGCTTGCCGTCCGCGTTCAAAACATTTTTCCCACGCGTCCAGTTGTCCGGCGTCCAAGCCCGGACGATGCTGCGAAGCAAACGGCGGACAGTCTTTTAGATTCACCGGCACCGTCGTCATCAGAACCGCAGCCCCGGAATGCCGGCCTTGCGTGATGATGTCCGCCAGATTGCGGGCGAAATTCTCATGCACCATCCGCAAGCCGGGCGAGCCGTTGCGAACTTGGTTTTGCAAAAACATTTCCATGCCCCGCCATTCAGACTGGCCGGACGAATGCGGCCGCAACGTGTCAAGCCATTGATCCAGGCGCGTTTTCTTCAGCCACAAACTGGCCTGCACAAATGCCGGGCCGGGCGTCTGACGGCCAAAAACCGTGCCTGCGCCGAACGGTCCCACCACCTCGTTGTTGCCGAGATAAATCACCCAGAAATCGCCCTGGCGCGGCGCGCAGTCGCGGGCGATTTCCCGAACCACAAAAGAATTGATCGCCGTCATCGCGGTGTTGATCACCTCGAAATTATGATTGGGATCGTGCGCCTGCAAAATCCGCTCAAGCTGGCGCGCAAAACCATACGCCGGCTCCGGATCTCCCATCGCCGCCGAGCCGCCGAAAACAAAAATGCGGATAGTGCCTGGCGGTTTCACCGCAGCCAAGGAGAAGGGCAGGGGCGTGCGCGCCAGCGTCGGCGGAAAAAAGCGCCAGCCGAATTTGGGATTTTCGGCTAGTAACGCGCGGCCATCGTGCCGTTTTTCCAAAAAAAACGAGGTCGGATAGCCGTAACCGGCCAGGCGCAAACCGGCTTCGGCCATCAGCAGCAGGAGAAGGGGCGAGAACAAAGCCAGAATGCGAAACCACCAGCGTTGCCTCCCGCCTGCAGACATGGAATCAGTGGAGCAGGACAGGCCGTTGGGGGAAATCGCTTCGCCTGCGCCGGGAAAGCGCTGTGGACGAGTTCGCCCAGGCTTCATTTGTGGTCAAGCTAACAACGAATGGAATCGGCCGGCAATCTTAAATGATCGAACGGAGATTGTTTGTCATGGGGCGCCGGCGGTTGCCTTGAAACCGCGAAATTCAAGCCGGCAAAAATCTGCGTCAAACATAAAAAAGAGAGCCGCAGCAACGGCTGCGGCTCTCGTTGAATAGGGCTGGTTAAAACTTACGGGGTAACGACCCGGAAGAACATGCCGCTGCCAGTGGCCGGAACGGTGGCCGTGCCACCGGTGCCGCCAGCAACGGGCTGCCAGTTCATGCCCGGGCCGGAAAGCGCCGGACTTGATTCCAGATGGCCCGTATTTGGCGTCCACGTCACATTGATGTTGCCGTCCGTGATGGAGGCGTTGAGCAGGGGAGCGGACGGAGCCGCGACATAGCTTGAATTGTAATTGTCATAATCCACCGTGTTCAAATACAACAACGGGTCGGTGCCATAGTAGGCATCATTGTTATGAGCGGTCGTGCAAATGCCGACGTAAACGATGGCCGGCAAGGCCGTCATATCGCCAACTGCCGCCGGCGTATTGGTCGCCTGAAGCGTCCAGCTCGTGCCGTTGGTGGAGTAGTAGGCCGACAGGAGGCCGCCGACACGTTTAAGGCGCACCCAGGCATTCGGATAAGCGGGCACCGGGTTGGGATTGAAAGCCCAGTTGCCACTGCTCATACCCGTGCTGTTACGCGTGTTGCATTCAACCGCATTGGCTCCGAGGCCGGTGCCGTCAGGAGCAGCAATGCCGTCTGAAGACCGCGGGTCGTTGACGATGTTCCAGTTCCGGCTGGCGGAATCCAAGGTTTCGCGCACCATGAGGCCGCCTTTGGCCCAGTTGGACGTGTGTGTGATGTTTTTCTGACGAACCACGACATCAAAGTCGTTGGTCTTCATTTCGTAGGCGAAGTTGAACCCGTCTGCATTGTTGTAAATGTCGCTGCCTTCAGCAGCAATGGTGTAGGCTTGCGGCCCGGTGACATACATCATGCCGGGAATGATCGGATCAGCGCCCGGCGGGAAGCCGATGTCAACATCGGTCAGCGGCGTCATATTGACGGCCACCGAGGTGTTGCTCACCGGCAATCCGCCGCCCGCACCGGTCAGCGCAGAACTGACGGTGACACTTAGCGGGAAGGTCGGCACGCCTGAGAGCATTAAAGCGGCGCTGCGACCATCCTTGCTTACCACCACGCCGACAATGCTTACGCCGCCACCAACGGTATAGGTGCTGATCTGGCTCAACATGTTTGTGTCCATGGGCGCGCTGAAACCGATGGTGACGTAATTATTCTCGACGCCGGTAAAGGGCACCGTGTTGCTGTTGACATAGAAAGCCGCGTAAGTCATCTCCGGGGCGGCAACATTTACCGTGAGGCTGACGATTGAGCTGGTGACCCACAGGGCATTGCCTGAGCCGTCGGCATAGCCCAAGGCCCGGGCCGTGCAGTAGATTTGCGCGTCGGCATCGCTGGGCAAAACGGATGGTATGTTATATGTGGCCAAGTTGGCTCCGTCCACGGGCACGCCGTTTTTATACCATTGGTAAGTTGTGAAATTGTTGAATGAATTTCTCCAGTCGCCTTCGGGGCCGACAGGCAACGTCGAATCAGTTTCGGCACCCACGGTGAACGAGGTGCTGGCATAGTTGTTCACCGTAACGGACTGCGGCTGGTTGGTGATGCCCACATAAGTGCAGCGTGGCGCATAGGTTCCCACCATGCCGCCCCGGATGGTGCCCGGCGATTTGTCCACCGGATCGGGATCAGTGTTCAGCTTGGCTGTCACACAACTGTAGGTGCCACCGGTGCCCTGATGATGGACGATTTGCATGGCGTATTTATGCCCGGCGACCAGCGAAATGCCGGCAGCGTAGGGCGTTCCGCCGGTTGTCGGATCCACAAATGTGTCGGATCGAACCTGGGTGAACGTGCCGCCTCCCGAACTCCATACCAGCGCCCCGCTGGCGTTGGACGTTTGCTGGGCGATCATCCGGGAATTGCTGAAGGAATCGTCCGTGCTCAAGAACAGATCGGCGTCATCATCCGAATTGCAGAAGAACACATAATCACCCGAAACTGATGGGATGAAATATCCCAGCAAATCATCGGAGAAATTGTCGGCCACTTCCGTGCCGGTAATGTCTGCTTCAAAAGCCGGCGTGGACATGCTCCAATCTGGTGCGCCGGCGGTAAGATTTTCAATGCCAGCCCGTCCGGGATTGCTGCCCCAATATTGATGCAGGGCAAATCCGGTCTCGAACACCGGGTTGTCTGACAATGTGATTGTCGCAGGCGTGCTGTTGCTCCAAATGTCAATCTGGCTGTCATTCACATAGCCCAGTGAACGAATCTGGCACGCGAATTGTGCGCCTTCATCCATCGGTGACACCGGACCAAAAGAATAACTGCTGTTGATGGCGCCGGGAATCGGCACGCCATTTCTGGTCCATTGATAGGCGATGGTATTGTTCCACAACGGAGCCGGATCACCCGTGGTGCCAGTGGCAATTTGGGAGTCGGTGGTTCCGGCGACGGTAAAGGTGGCGCGGCCGAAAGTGGTCGTGGATGCATTGGTGGGCTGCTGCGAGATGGCCAAGGCGTAGGAACGCGGCACATTGATGCCAATCAAGTTGCCCGTCAGTGCGCTGTGAGACCCGTTTGCCGGATCCGGATCGTTCAGCAGCTTAAACGTCGCCTCGGCATTGTTGCCGCCGCCAGTGTCCTGATGATCCATCTCAATATAGTAAGGCTGGCCGGCGATCATGTGAATGCCGCTGGCATAGGGGTAAGTCACGCCGTTGTCCGGCGTATATGAATCCGACCGTTTTTGAGCAACTGGCGTCGCATTGCCCTGATCGCCCAACCATTGCCACGGATTGCTCCAGGCAGTTTCTTGCGCCACCTTGCGTTTATTGCCCGGCGTGGCGTCCGTGCTGACAAACAGGTCGCTCGCGTCATCGCTGTTGATGAAGAAGACATAGTCGCCAGTCGTCGGCGGATAGAACAATGTGCTAATCCGGTTGACGTAATTCCCAATACTGCTGCCGCTGGAAGTCGCCTCGAAACTTGGCGAAGTGATGACATGGTCTGGCGCCGGGGCGGTGCCGTTTTCGACGCTGGTCATGCTATTGATGCTCAGCCAATACTCCACCTTGGCCCAACCTCTTTCCAAGACGGCCGGGGCGACATGCAGCGTAACCACCGAACTGGTGCTTGAAAGCCCGCTCATCACAGCGGTGGCCACGGCAAAATATTGCGCGCCATCGGCCGATTGCGGCACGTTTGGATAATACAAGGAACTGGAGGTCGCGCCGACGACTGGAACGCTGTTGCTATACCATTGAAAATTCGGCGAAAATTCGCCGCCATCCGTGGCACTCACCGCAAATCCTCCGGCATTGCCCAAGGTTATGTTGATGTTGGTGGGTTGCAATGTCCAAGTCGGCGTCGAGTCCGGATAACTCATGAAAGCCATGTTATGACTGGCCGTCGTTATCAGGCTTGGCTGGCCGTTGGTGAGGGTGCCCGCGTTCACCTGATCAACGGTCTGGTAGGTGACGCCAAAATTATCACCGCCGCCGCCCTGAGAATGCACCAATTCCATGTAGTAAAGCTGGCCGGCGTTCAAAAGATAGCCACCGGTGCCTGGACTCACGCCATTGGTGGTCAAAAATGTGTCGGATCGGTTCTGGTTCCAGTCGGGAGGATTGCCTCCGCCAACAACGCCGTTTATGTCCGAGGCGAGCCAGCTATCCAAGCCGGCCCAGAAGGTTTGCTGGGCGATGACCACTTTGCCGGCGGGGTCGGTGCCGTTGGCGGTATTGTTGTTCAAGAGCAGATCGGCATTGTCGTCCACGTCCACGAAGAACACATAGTGGTCGGTGGTCGGCGGGATGAAGTAACCGCTCGTGCGCGAAACATAATTGTTGCCGTAACCGCCGGGATTGTCGCCGTTCGTTTGCACAAGCACGGTTCTCGCGGGTGCGGTATTGCCGGCTTCCACTGCTTGGATGTAACTGAAGTTGTTGCCGCCGCTGGCATTAAAAATTTCCGTCTTCCAGCCGTTCGTGACGATGACGCTCGACACGACAGCCAGCGTGCCGGTCGCGCTGTTGATGGAGGTGACAGCCGTGTTGTAAGGCGGAGGCACGATGGCCTTGCAATAAACTTGGGCGCCATTGTCCGCCGGAGTTGCCAGCCAGGTCAGAGAAGTGCCGGTCGCACCCGGAAGCGCGACGCCGTTCTTATACCATTGATAGTTCGGCAGAACGATGTTTGGAACGGAGTTATTGGTCGTGGCGAAAGAGAAGGAGGCTTCGCTGCCGGCGTGGGCCGTGGTGTTTGTGACTTGAACGGTCGCATTGACAACCGTGGGCGCGGTGATGGCCGGGAAAGTGGCGCTCAAGTGGGCAATGGTGGCGGTGGCGACATTTGGGGCGGTGTTGTTATGTGCCGTAACGGCTATGCCCACCGCCACGACATCGGGCCAGGCGCCATCGAATTTGGTGGTGCTGCCACCGCCCAAGCTGCCGGTGTTGGCCGTATCAAGGTCTATGTAATGCGTCCAAGTGACGCCATCAGTGCTGTAATAAAGTTGGAAAACGCTGCCGTTGCGGTGGACTTTCATCCACGCATTTGGATACTGCGGAGTCGGCGTGGTGCCCTGTTGAACCCAGTCGGCGGTGCCGCCTGCCACCGTTCGCATCTGGTCAACGCCAAATTGGTTGACCCCGCTGACGCCGCCCGGAGGGGCCGTGCTGGACTGGGTTCCCATGACTGAGATGAAGGCGTCATTGCCTTGTGGTCCAATTTTGGGATCGGCCTTATCAACCATCAATTCAACTTTTGACCAAGTATCCGGCCCGGCAAAACTCTGCACTTGGCAAATCACGTCCCAAGTCGTCCCGGAGGCCCAAGAATAATAGTAATTGCATCTGGAGGTGCCGTTCCAGATGTCGTCCCCGCCGCCGGTGATGGTTAGTGAATTGTCCCCATTGGTGATGACCGATCCCGCCTGGGCGGGGCCACCCAAGTCAGCGTCAATCCAGTTCTGTTGGGCGTTGGCGCTGATGGCCAGCATGGCCAGCGAAAACAAGGCGCAGGCGCTTCGCCACCAGCGGGCATGGGGTTTAAGATTTCCAAGGCCGGCGGCGTTCTCCGGACACCGGGCGAGTGTTGGGCGGGAGGATGGTTTCATAATGATCTGAACTTAGGTTGGGCGTGCAGTTATTGCTGTTTTTTGTCCCGAAACTTCTGTTTCATGGCCAATTTCTGCCGGCTTTGTCCTGTCTTTCTTTGACCAGACGCAACCGGCAAATGACTGAAACAGGCTCCAAGATTCATCTTTTTCAGGGGCTTCCGCACACTATAAAAGCAGGATTTGAGCAGATGCGTCCGACTTTTACCCGACAATGCGGGAGACGATTAAAAAGGTGATTTCCGATTTATACATATCCATAAAGGATTAACAAGAAAAATATTATGGTTAGGGAACATTACAGTAAAAAGCATTACAGAAGCCCCGGTGTCAGACTTGCTGATCTTGTTTTTACCGCACGTTTTTATTGATGCCGTTCTTTTTTGCCAGCCAGCGCGACTGAACGCCTTTGAATGCAATGATTTTATGGTTTTGGCTGAAACCAATCAGGCCTTTCATTCGTCTCGTAAATCGTATGCTTAAGCCGCTTGCACCGGATGATTGGAACTACACCAAGGCCGCGCATCTTTTGAACCGCGCCGGGTTCGGTGGCCCGCCTTCGGACATCCAAAAGCTGGCCGATCTGGGGCTGGAACAGGCGGTTTCGCGGCTGCTGGATTACGAAAAAATCTCCGATCCGGCGAAAAATCCTGATTGGGCGAAACCGAACCCTGACGAGGTTCGTAAATATCGCGAGACTGTCCGCACGGGGACGCCGGTGGAAAAGAAACAGGCCCAGCGTGAGCAGCGGCAGTTGTATCAGCGCCGCATGACGGAACTGCGCGGCTGGTGGCTGCAGCGCATGGCCGCCGGCCCCCGGCCATTTCAGGAAAAGATGGTTTTATTCTGGCACGGACATTTTGCCACCAGCGTGGACAAGGTGAAAAACCCTTATTACATGTGGCGGCAAAATGAACTGTTCCGCCGGCTGGCCACCGGCAACTGGCGGCAGTTGCTGCTCGACGCGGGCAAAGACCCGGCCATGCTCGTCTGGCTGGATCAGGCGCAGAGCCGCCGGCAGCATGCCAATGAAAATTTCGCGCGCGAGGTCATGGAATTGTTCACCTTGGGCCAGGGAAATTACACCGAGAAAGACGTCACCGAGGCGGCCCGCGCCCTGACCGGCTGGTCGCTTGATCCTAAAACCGAGCAATACATTTACCGCCCGCGTTTTCACGACGACACCGATAAGACCATTTTTGGCCAGACCGGCAATTTCGACGGCGACGACTTCATCGGCATGATCATGGCGCGGCCGCAATCCGCGCGCTTCATCACGGCGAAAATCTGGAATTATTTCGCCGGCCAGATGCCGTCCGAAGAATTGAACACGCAGCTTGCCGCCGCGTTCCGGGCGAACGGAAATAATTTCAAGCCGTTTCTCCGCGTCCTGTTCCGCAGCCAGGAATTTTACGGCGACGACATCATCCGCAACCAGGTGAAAAGCCCGGTGCAATGGCTGGTCAGCAGCGTGCGGATGCTGGAAAACCAGTTGCCGCCGCCGCTCGTGAGCTGGGGCATGTTGCGTCAGTTGGGGCAGGATTTGTTTGCGCCGCCGAACGTCAAAGGCTGGGACGGCGGCATCACTTGGATTTCCACCAACACCCTGCTTACGCGTTACAACGACGCCCAATCACTGGTCGAAGGCACCCTGCCGCCGCTGACCGCCGGCGATTACGCCAAGCAGCCGGGCAACGCCGGCGGCAAACGACAGATGCGGGCGATGAAGGCGCTCAAGCGCGTGCGCCTGGGCGGCATGAACGTGGAAAAAGTTTTGACGCCCGGCGAGCGTGACGACAAGGGCACGATTGTCGCCGCCTTGGAAATGCGCCTGTTCCAAACCTCGCTCAACGCGGATCAGGAACAGACCCTGCGCGAATTTCTCGAGGCCAAGACCAAGCTGACCGACGCCGACATCATTACCGCCACCCGGCTGATGATGTCCACGCCGGAATTTCAAGTCACTTGAAATAAAACGCATCAACCGCGATTTTCAACGCATCAAAACATCATGAAAAACGAAATCACTCTCCAGACGCGCCGCGAATTTCTCCGGCGCACCGTCCTGGGCAGCGCCCTCTCCTGGACCGTGCCGGCTTTTCTCGCCGACACTTTTTCGGCCTTGCAGGCGCAGGCGGCGGATTCCGCCATCCAGACCACCACCGGCAAGGATGCGACCATTCTCGTCGTGCTGCAAATGGCCGGCGGCAATGACGGCATCAACACCGTCGTGCCTTATGCCAATGATTTCTACCACAAGGCCCGTCCGAAAATCGGCCTGAAGCCGGATGAAGTTTTGAAGCTCAACGGCGAAATCGGTTTGCACGGCGCGATGAAAGGTTTCAAGGAGCTTTACGATGCCGGCCAGCTTTCCGTGATCCAAGGCGTCGGTTATCCGAACCCGAACCGTTCGCATTTCCGCTCGACCGAAATCTGGCAGACGGCCAGTGACTCGAACAAGGTCGAGAAAAACGGCTGGATTGGCCGCTACTTTGACAACGCCTGCGCCGGGGCGGATACGACCGTGGGCGTGACCATCGGCAACCAGTTGCCGGAAGCGTTTTTCGCCGCCAAGCCCAAGGGAATTGTTTTCAATAATCCGCAGAATTACCGCTTCATGGCGAATGGCAACGCGACGGAGGAATCTTACAAAAAGTTGAATGAGCTGGAGATGTCCAGTCCGCTGCCGGACGACAATTCCGGCGGCAGCATCGCCATGTTGCCGGCGGGCATGCCGATGACCGGCGGGCGCGCGGTGGATTTCATCACCCGCACCGCGCTCGACGCGCAGCATAGTTCCGAGGAAGTCCGTGCCATCGCCGCCAAGGTGCGGAACATCGCTGTTTATCCGCCGTCGCAGCTTGGCAACAGTTTGAAGATGGTCGCCAAGCTCATCGGCGGCGGATTGGCCACGCGGGTTTATTACGTCTCCCAAGGCGGCTACGACACGCATACGAATCAGGTGGCTTCGCAGCAGCGTTTGCTCGGCGATCTGGCGGAATCCGTCAAGTCCTTCACCGACGACCTCAAGGCGCAGGGCAACATGGGCCGCGTGCTCGTGATGACGTTCAGCGAATTTGGCCGGCGGGTCACGGAAAATGCCAACGGAGGAACCGATCACGGCGCCGCCGCGCCAATGTTTATTGTCGGCGACAAGATGAAGTCCGGCCTGCTCGGCAAATATCCGAGTCTCGCGCCGCAGGATCTCTATCAAGGCGACATAAAATACAACGTGGATTTTCGCAGCGTCTATGCCAGCGTGCTGGAAAACTGGCTCAAGACCAAGAGCGCGCCAATCTTGGGAAAACAATTCACGCCGCTGCCGGTGGTGTGAATGGAAAGACCGTCAGCCGGCCACCCTTGCCTTGATTGAATGGAGAATGAGTTGTGCAAATCTATGAGCGACCTGCGGCCGGCGCCAGCAACCAAGGCGGCGACTCAAGCCAGGCTGCGTTTCCTCAGTTGCGTCAGCGTCCATTCGTATTCTGCCGCCAGTTGATCCGCGACGCTTTGTGATTTCAGTTCCGGCGGCAGCACTTCCCATGTGTAAGTTTCCATTTCGAGATGCGAACACAGCCTGGGATTTTCGGCGAGCAAACCGAGGACGCCGAGCAAATGGTCGTTCGTGTTTTCAAACGGCGGCGCGGCGGGCGCGTGCAGCGGGACATGGAAATGAACCCGCCATTCTTTTGATTTCCAATTTTCAACTTTCAATTTCCGATTGGCAAACTCCAGGGCCTCGGGCAGGTCACGGTAAATTTTCCGGCTTCCCAAATCATCCCGCTCGACGACTTGATGGAGATAGACGTCGTCGGAAAATTTTTTCAATTCTTTGCATGCCGCCGGCGTGGGGCGGACCTTGAGGGCGGAACTCAAATGCAATTTGCTGATTTTAATGCCGGCGTTTTGAAACGCGGCGAGGGCGGTCCTTGGTTCTTCAAATTCGACCGCGAAATGGCAGGTGTCATAATTGACGCCGAGAAATTCATCCAGGCGCGGATCGTTTTTATATTCCGCGCGCAGCTTTTCAAAAAATAAAATCGTCTCGGCGGAATTTTCAAACAAGCCGAGCGGTTCCGGTTCGAGGCCGAGATGCAGTTTGCGTTTGGATTTTCCGCCGGCCCGCGCGATGTGTTCGACGCAACGGAAAAGATTTTTGCGGATTTCAGTTTCCTGCGCGGTGCTGGTGATGAATTCCTTGAACGAGCCGGGCAGGGTGCTGACGCTGCCTTCGATGCCGGCGGGCAAAAGTTCGGCGAGCAGGTCAAATAGCAGATTGGTGTAGGCCGCGCGTTCCGGCGAAGTCCAGTCGGGCCGATAGACCTGTTCCTTCACGCGCGTGCCGTGAAATTGTCCGAACGGAAAGCCGTTCATCGTGAAAATGTAGCTGGAATTTTTTTCAAGCCAGCGTTGGAATTCCACCAGCGTTTTGCGGCCGGCCAGTTCGACGGCGGCCCGCCGGCCCAGGCGCAGGCCGATGGCGAATGGTTTTTGCGGGCAAACCTTCTCGCGCACGGCGGGCGTGTGTATCTGGAGCGCGTGAAAAATTTCCGCCCATGATTCGCCGCGATGGATGTTCGTGGAGTAGGCCAGGTGAAGGCCGTGGTTCAGTTGCATGACGGGCAGGTTTGTTCAGGGTTTCAGAAAATCCACTTTAATGGCGGCCGGCGCGCATGAGTTGAGGATGCGTGGAACCCTGTTTTTTGCAAGGTGCAAACGGCGTTGACACCCGTGGCGGCTCGGTTTAGTCTTCGGAAAAGTCATCACCATGTTACTCCGCATCAGCTTAATTGTCGCCATTCTCGCCGGGCTTGGGGCCGGCGTGGTTTCCTATCTGGAAATCTCGGACAAGATTCCCGCGCTCACCCAGCAGCGTGACAGTGAAAAGACCGCCAAGAATGACGCGTTGACCAAACTTGCCACCACGGAGAAGAACCTGAAAAAGACGCAGGGCGAACTGGCCAGCACGCAGCAGGAACTGGCTGACACCAAGGGCGAACGCGACAAGGCCGTGGCCCGCGCCGAGGCGCAGACCAAACGCGGCGATGAACTGACCGACAAACTGACCAAAACCAAGGCTGATTTGAGCACCGCGCAAAGCTCCCTGGCCGCCTATACTTTAAGCGGGCTGACGGCGGAACAGGTTTTGAACCTGAACAAAACCCTCAAGGACGCCCAGACTGAAGTCGCCGTTGTCAACGACGAGAAGGCGGTTTTGCTTCGCAATGTGACCAAGCTGCAAACAAAGTTGAACACGCTCATCGGCACCAATTCTTTTGTGACGCTGCGGGCCGACCTGCATGGTAAAATCATCGTGGTGGATCCGAAATGGAATTTCGTGGTGCTGAACATCGGCGAAGACCAGGGTGTCCTGGCCAATGGCGAACTGCTCGTCAGCCGTGATGGCAAGCTGGTGGCCAAGGTCATTGTCCGCACCGTTGAAAAGGACCGCAGCATTGCCAACCTCGTGCCCGGCTGGAAACTTGGTGAAATGTTTGAAGGCGATGAAGTCTCGCCCGCGCATCCGGCCTCTTGAAATGAAAATTCGTGGCGCGAACTTGATCCTCCTGCTCGCCCTTCTGGGCATGGTCGCCGCCTTTTGCGGCTGTTCCTCGGTGGAATCGGACAATGCTTCCGTCCGCCCGTGGAACGCCCCGCAGAGTTGGGAAAACAGCCTGGGCGGAATGGATCTGCAGCATCAATGACGCGGGCGGCGCACGCTGCGCGACGGCGTAAAAATAAAATCCACCTTCGCGTCATGCGGTTCCGTCGGCACTTCCTCCCGCAATTGAAAATCATAACCTACGCCGCATTTTATGCCGCTGACCCGGTCCAATAAACGGTCGTAAAACCCCCGCCCGCGCCCCAGCCGGTTGCCTTGCAAATCGAAAGCCAGGCCCGGCACCAGCACCAGATCAAAAGTGTTCAATGGAATTTCAGCGCAATGCGGAGCCGGTTCGCGCACGCCGAATTTGCCGGTGACAAGATCCGTCGCCAGCTTGCGGACCGCCCGCGCGCCGTAAATGTTTTTTTCCCTTTCAAAAAAGGGCAGGGCGCAGTCATTGCCCAGCGCCATTGAAAGTTCCAGCACCGGCCAGATGTCCAGCTCATCCGGCAGCGGCGCAAAAAACAGGATGGCATGCGCGCTCTGCATCTGCGCCTTCAGCCGCTCGCACAGGTCAATGGACTCCACCGCCCGCACTGCGGGGGAAATATTTCTCAGCGCGGCGCGGATGGTCAGGCGCAGCGCTTGTTTCAATTCATGTTTATTTGCATTCAAATTGTCAAAACGGTGAAATTCTCAGCCCGCAGGAATTGCCCCATTTTTGCGTGGCCGAGTCAATTCTGCAATTTGTTTTCGCGAAAACGGCTTGCCACTTCGCAAAGGCGGGAGTATTTCCAGACAAACTCCGTCCAATGGACGATGATTTGAAATGACCATGAAAAAGACAACCTCCCTTCTGCTGCTGGCCGCCGTGCTTTCTGCCCCGGCTGAACCGGCGCTCACCATCTACAACCAGAACTTCGCCGTCGTCCGCGACACCGTGCCGCTCGACTTGAAAGCGGGCGCGAACGCCGTGGTTTATTCCGGCGCCACCGCGCAGGTCGAGCCGGATTCCGTGATTCTGCGCGATCCGGCGGGAAAACATTCGCTGCAAATTTTGGAGCAGAATTATCGCAATGATCCGGTGAGCGAATCACTGTTGCTCTCGCTGTTTGAAGGCAAGACGATTGATTTTCAGGACACGCGTTTGAAGGACAACACCCAGGTGCGCGAACTGATTCCCGGCAAGATCATCCGCAGCGGTTTCGTTCCCGGCGGGCAACCGCAGTCGCCCATCATCGAGGTGAATGGAAAATTGCAATTTACTTTGCCCGGCACGCCGCTGTTTCCCGATCTTGGCAATGACACCATTCTCAAGCCCGCCTTCAACTGGCTGCTGCAATCGGACAAGCC
>Ga0164241_10002676_pt1 | contig 18868 bp, 19 predicted proteins | sample OricomyardsoilBY_FD_108780 | JGI IMG/M metagenome (GOLD analysis project Ga0164241, IMG submission 108780) | Backyard soil microbial communities from Emeryville, California, USA - Original compost - Back yard soil (BY) | ecosystem: Environmental > Terrestrial > Soil > Unclassified | place: USA...
CCGGCCGCAGCCGGGCGGCCGTAATGCTGGCAGTCACGGTGCTCGCCGGGCTCGCCACGGCGCTCGCGGGCCCCATCGCCTTTGTTGGCCTCGCGGTGCCGCACCTCGTTCGCGCCGTCACGGGTGCCAAGCTCAGCTGGCTCTTCGCCTTGAGCCTCCCGGTGGGTGCGGCCGTGGTCCTGATGTGCGACGTCTTTGGACGCCTTGTGGCGCGCCCGGGCGAGGTTCCCGTTGGCGTTACCACCGCGCTGTTTGGCGGTGCGCTACTCGCGCTCATGGCGCGTCGTCTCACGGTGGTGACCCTGTGACAACACTTGTGCCCCAGGCTCCTCTTGCACCGCACGCGCCCCAACCCCACCCCAAGCGGCACGGGCTCAGCAGGCTCGCGCGCGTGACCATCGTGATCGGCGTTGTCGCATTGCTGCTGGTGGTCGTGTCGCTGTGGATGGGCACAGTGCCCGTTTCGCTGTGGGACACGGTGCGCGCCGCCGTAGGCATCGACACTGGCACGGGGGCGGACTTCATCGTTGGTCAGCTGCGTGCTCCCCGCGTCTACACGGCGGCGCTCGTTGGGGCGCTGCTCGCCGCTTCCGGCGCGCTCATGCAATCCATTGCCCGCAATGCCCTTGCGTCCCCGGACCTCCTGGGCATCAGCGCGGGTGCTGCCGCGGGCGCAGTGCTCTGCATCTATCTCACCCGCAACACGTCGTCGCTCGCGCTTGCGCCCTGGGCGGTAGGCGGCGCGCTCATCACGTCCGCGCTCGTCATAGTGCTGGGATCCCGCGGACGCCTTGAGCCGTTCCGCATGATCATTGCGGGCATCGGAATCAACTTTGTAGCCACCGCCATCACCACGCTGCTGCTCACCAAAGTCCCCCAGGAGCTCGTGCCCCAGGCTTACGCGTGGATCGTGGGCTCCACTAACGCGCGCACATGGCAGCACGTGGCGATGGGAGCGGCATCGTGCCTGGTGATCATCCCCATTGCCTTGTTCATGGTGCGCAAGCTGCGAGTGCTCGAGATGGGAGACGAGCTCGCTGCTGGGCTGGGGCTCAAGCCTGGACGGCTGCGCTTTGTTGCCCTCGCCACCGCCGCCATCGCCGCAGGCCTCGCGGCGGCGCTCGTTGGCCCCATCGCGTTTGTGGCCCTCGTGGCGCCGGCCATCGCACGGCGTATCACTCGCAGCCCCGGAATCACCGTTGCGGCCTCGGCCATCATGGGCGTCATTCTGGTGGTGGGCGCAGATCTCGCGGCCCGCGAACTGCTGGGCTCGCTTCAGCTCCCCGTTGGCCTCTACACGTCGCTCATAGGCGGCCCGTACCTCATCTACCTCATCGTCCGTTCCAAGGGGTCCTTCCAGTGACAGACACTCCCAGACTCGCTGCCGCAGAGGTGACCCTCGCGTACGGTGACGCGCGCGTAGTCCACTCCGTGAGCCTCGACATCCCCCCGTCCGCGATCACCGCCATCGTGGGGCCCAACGGCTGCGGGAAGTCCACCCTGCTAAGGGGACTTGCGCGCTTGCATGCCCCAGCGTCGGGCACCGTTTTGCTTGACGGGCACAATATCCACGAACGTTCCACGCGAGATGTTGCCCGCGAACTCGGGATCCTGCCCCAGTCTCCAGTGGCGCCCGGCGGCATCACCGTGCGAGACCTCGTTGGGCGCGGGCGCACCCCTCACCTCAAGGCGCTGCGGCCGTGGTCGGCGGCCGATGCCGCAGCGGTGACGGAGGCGCTGAGCGTCACGAACCTCACGGGGCTTGCGGACCGCCCCGTGGATTCGCTCTCTGGTGGTCAGCGGCAACGCGCCTGGATTGCGCTGGCGCTCGCGCAGCAGACGGAATTGCTGTTGCTCGACGAGCCCACCACCTTCCTGGACATCGCCCACCAGTACGACGTCCTTGACTTGCTGCACGGACTCGCGGCGAGCGGGCGCACCATTGTGGTTGTTCTCCATGACCTAGCGCAGGCCGCGCGCTACGCGGACCACCTGATCCTCATGAGCGCCGGATTGATCCTGGCGCGCGGCGAGCCCAGCGAGGTACTCACCGCTGACCGAGTGGCGGCCGCCTTTGGCCTGCCCGTAACAGTTGTCCCCGATCCGGTGACCGGCACGCCGCTCATCGTCCCAACCGGAGCGCCAGCTGGCCGTTCCGCAACCCCAGCTCGCGAGCAAGCGGGCATAAAGGAGATCGCACCATGAACACCACGAGGACAAAGCGCGGCATCGTCGCAGCCCTCGCCGTCGTCACCGCGCTGGCACTCGCCGCGTGCTCGTCGTCTTCCCCAACCACCACCACGCCCGGGCCAACGGGTGAGCCATCGGCAACGTCGGACGCGCAGTTCCCCGTCTCGATAGCCAACAAGTTTGGCACCACCGACATCCCAGCAAAGCCCGAGCGCATCGTGACCGTTGGCTTCCACGAGCAGGATTGGCTCTACGCGATGGGCATCGCTCCCATCGCCGTGCGTGAGTGGTACGCCGGATACGACTTCGCCACCTGGCCGTGGGCAGACGACGCACGCAAGGCGGCCAACGCCGAACCAACCGTGTTGGGCTCCGGGGACCTCAACATGGAGGCCATCGCCTTGCTCAACCCTGACCTCATCATCGCCACGTGGTCCGGCATCACCAAGGAGCAGTACGGCCTGCTGAGCCAGATTGCGCCAACGCTCGCGCAGAGCGGCGACTACGCGGACTACGGCATGCCGTTTGACGAGGAGACTCGCATGATCGCCAAGGCCGTGGGGCAGGTCTCCGCCGGCGAAAAGATCATCTCCACGATCAACGACAAGATCACGGCGATTGCCGCCGCCCACCCGGAGTGGCCAAACTCCACGGCCGCGGTGACATTCTTCTACGAGGGCCAGCCGGGCGCGTACTTCTCCTACGATCCTCGTGCCGCACTCGTTGGCCGCCTGGGAGTCAACGTCACAGACATCGACAAGCTGGGCGATCCAAGCACGGACTTCTATGTCACCGTGAGCCCGGAAAACCTCGACAAGATCGATTCCGACGCACTCATCTGGCTTGGCGCCACCGCGCCCGACACCGAGGCGACCGTCAAGGCGCTGCCGCTCTACCCGCAGATGAACGCCACGGTCAAGGGTGGCCAGATCTGGTCAACAGACGGGGTCTTTGAAGGCGCCTTCTCCTTCGCGAGCCCCCTCTCCATTCCCTTCGCGCTCGACGTCATGGTGCCGCAACTGGAGCTCGCTCTTGACGGCGACCCGGCAACGGTGCCCACCGGCATCGTCCCCGCTGCATAGGTCACCATGGAAACCATTCATCGCGCCACCGTCACGGGCCGCCAGCAAGTAACGCCGCTGATGGTTCGCCTCTCGCTCACCTTTGATACGCCCGACGCTTGGGTTACCACCGGCGTTGGCGACGAGTTTGTGCACATCGACGTTGGCGCGGAAACGCTTGACCTCGACGGCCACTCCGAGCGCCACTACACCGTGAGCGGCGTGTTCCCCGGCGGCTGTGAGGTAGAGGTGTTTCTCCACGGCGACGGCCCCGGCTCCACGTGGGGGCGCGAGGCGGCGATCGGCGACTCCGTGATGGTGTCAGATCCGTTTGAGTACTACGGCGTGCCGGAAGGCTCGGGCACTCGCGTGCTGCTGGGCGACCTCACCGCACTGCCGGCGATTGTGCGCATCCTTGCTGACGCGAGCGAGGATGAGCACTTTCGCATCGTGATCGAGGTGCCGGCCCTCGATGAGGCGCGCGACCTCGTCTCCCAAGCCAACGTCAATGTCCAGTGGCGCGTTGCGGGGAACGGGATTGGGCCGTCGGCAATCTGTGATGTGGTGCGCGGGCTCGCAGACGAGGGCGTGATTGCCCCGGATGCCAGGCCGTATGTGTGGATCGCGTGCGAGTCCAAGATCTCGCGCGCGGCCCGCACGCTGTTGCGCAAGGAGATAGGGCTGCCTATCGCCCAGCAGCGCATCGTTGGCTATTGGCACGCGAACCAGGAGCAGGTCATGGCGGACTGGGAGGCGCTCAGCGACGAAACCAAGGCCGAGTACCTGGCCATTTGGCGCGAAGACCGCACGGACGAGGAGAACTGGCTCGAGCTGGAGCCGTTCTTGCAGTCGGTGGGAGCTTAGGCCGCGGCGGCGAACCGAGCACATCAGGCGAGGTTCTTGTCTCCCAGCGCATGAGCCTGGAGGGCGAGCGCGGCCGCGCCCCTGCACCATTCGGCGTCGTCTCCCGAGGTGGTGAGCAGATCGAGGTCAGTGGCGCGCGGGTCGCGCCGGTCGGCGATTCCAGCAGTCACCGCTTCCGCGGCAACTGAGACTAGCCGCACCCCCTCGCCGCCGAGGATGACGAGTTGTGGCATCGTGACGTTCGCGATGTCGCCAATGAGATGCCCCAGTCCGCGACCAGCGGCGTCCACCACCGCTCGAGCTGCGGGATCACCGTCGCTCGCAAGGTCCAGCGCCGCCTCGTAGCTCGTGGGACGGCCGCGAGCGGCAGCGGCCGCTGTTGCGATCGCCTCTTGGGCGAGCATTACGCGTGCGCATCCGCGATGGCCCGCAGAACACAGCGGCCCGTAGGGGTCCACGGGCCAGTGGCCGATGAGTCCAAGACCTGAGTCAGCGCTCGTGACAACTTGTCCCCCCGCGACGAGGCCGTAGCCAATTCCCGCGCCCAAGGTTATGACCACGAAGCGATCAAGATTGCGGCCGCCGCCAAACCAGCGCTCATACTCCGTGAAGGCAATGAGGTCGTTCGCGATCACCACGGGCAGTCCCGACGCGCTCTCGAGCGGTCCGGCAAGTTCCACATTCTCCCAATCAAGGAAGGGTGCGTTCACCACCAGGCCACTGGCATCGACGAGGCCGCCGATTCCCAGTCCGATGCCGATCACCACTCCAACGTGCTCGCGCAATTCAGCGATGAGTTGAGCGACCTTGGCGACCACGGCGGTAGGCGAACGATCCGTCAGCGCCAGTTGACCCTGAGCGACCACTTGAGCGCGAAGATCGGTGACCACGCCGAGCACGGCGTCTCCCGTGAGCTTCAGGCCAATGAAGTGACGTGAGTCCGGAATGACGTCGAGCAACCGGGAGGGTCGTCCAGCGTGCCCGCTGGCACGCTCGCCCACCTCAACGAGGAGGCCGGACTCGATGAGGGGTTGACTTAACCGGGTCAGAGAGCCCGGTGACAGTTCCAACCTGCGCGCTATCTCGGCACGTGAAATGGGCCCGTTGATGAGCACCTCGAGGGCAACGTCATGGGCTGCACCGCGGTGCGGTGTCCACGACGGTGTGGTTATGCGCAAGGTCCCTCCCGGGCTAGATCAGCGGAATTAGTTTCGCATATCAATACGGTAACGGTCTACAGGCTCTCTGCGCGACCAGTTGACACCCAATTACTTTTGGCGTAGAACTAATGCACGCAGGGAGTACGTGCGGGGGCGCGTCGAACAACGGAGTTCACAGAAAGGCCTCACCATGAAGCACTGGAAGTCAGGTGCCGCAGCTGTAGCCGCGATCATCTCGCTTGGCGTAGCGGGATGTTCCTCCAGCCCGGACCCCACAACAAGTTCAACCGGCGGCGGCGGAGATGCCCTCACCGGCACCGTCACCTATTGGCATGCATACAGCGCGGACTCGCCGGAAGTGGCGACCCTTCAGGACACGATCATCCCAGCATTCGTAAAGCTTCACCCGGGAGTCACGGTCAAGGACGTTCCCGTCCCCTATGACGACCTTCACCAGAAGCTCATCACGGCTGCGGCCGGGGAGCAGCTGCCGGACCTCGTTCGCGCGGATATCGGCTGGGTTCCCGAACTCGCGAACCTCGGGGTTCTCGAGCCCCTCAGCGACTCGATGCCCGACTTCCAGACGTTCGCAGACCAGGTGTTCCCTGGGACGCTGGCGACCAACCTCTGGAAGGGCACCTACTACGGGCTGCCGCTCGACACCAACACTCGCGTCATGATGTACGACGATTCGTTCTTCACGAAGGCGGGCGTTGACGTGCCCACGACAGTGGAGCAACTCGTTGCTGCGGCGCCCGCGCTCAAGCAAGCTGGCGCGTTCGCTTTCGCTGACAACGGCGCGGGCGGCTGGAACATGCTTCCGTGGATCTGGAGTGCCGGTGGCGACATGACGGACCCCGACGTCACCAAGGCGAGCGGCTTCCTCAACAGCGCCGCTTCGGTGAAGGGCATCCAGACGCTTGTGGACCTCTACAAGGCGGGCTACATGCCTGACATCGTTCTTGGCGGCGAGGGCGGCCTCGCAACGAGTGACGGTCTTGCTACGGGTAAGTACGCGACCATCCTGGACGGTCCTTGGATGTTCCCGATCTTCGCGGACCAGTACCCCGACTTCACACTCTCGACGTCACAGGTGCCGGCAGGAGATGGTGGATCCATCTCCGTTGTTGGAGGCGAGGACATCGTGATGACGCAGTCGTCAACGAACAAGGAGGCGGCCATGGAGTTCATGCGCTACCTCTTGTCGCAAGACGCGCAATTGGCGATGGCTAAGGTGGGTCAGATGCCCGTGTTGCAGGAACTCGGCTCGCAGCTGAGTGACATCAACGCGTACTACGCCCAGTTCGTAGAGCAGTTGAAGACCGCCCGTCCGCGCCCCGTGACACCCGCATGGGCGCAGATGGACACCATCCTTCAGGACGAGATTCGCGCGGCCTTCCGTGGCGAGAAGACCGTCCAGGAGGCGCTCGACGAGGCGGCCTCGCAGGCCGACGCCCTGCTGGCTCAATACAACTAGCGAGGAAATGCCCGCCATGTCGATCTCCCGTACTACCGCGGTTACCCCCCGTTCCGCGGGCGGGAGGGCCCGGCGGCCGCGACCACGTGTCGCGGCCACCGGGCCGCGCAGGGACACGAAGGCCGCTTACGCCTTTGTCCTTCCCGGGTTTGCGCTCTATGCGCTGATCATGTTGTACCCGGCCATCAGGACCTTCCTGTTGAGTTTCCGCGACTGGCAGATTGCGCCAGGCAAGCCCAGCCCGTGGGTTGGGCTGGACAACTACATCCAGGCGTTTCAGGACCCGGTCTTTCTGAACTCGCTCGTGAACTCTGCTGCGTACACCGTATTCACGGTGCCGTTGCAGATCATCTTTGGGCTGGGACTCGCGGTGTTGCTCGACGCGAAACTGCCTGGCCGCGTTGGCTTCAGGGTGTTGTTCTACTTGCCTGTAGTAACGAGCTGGGTGGTGGTCTCGCTGCTCTTCCAGTACATCTTTCAGTCAGGTGACGGTGTAGCGAATCACCTAGTTGTCGACGTCTTCGGATTGTCCTCGGAGAATGTCTCGTGGCTCCAGAGCCGGTGGACCGGGATGTTCGCGATCGGGGTGCTGGGGATTTGGAAGGGCATCGGCTGGGCGATGCTGATCTTCCTCGCCGCTCTGACCGCCGTGCCTGCGGAGCTCAAGGAGGCTGCGGCCCTCGACGGTGCTAACGCGGCCAAGCGCTTCCGCTACGTGTCTCTGCCTGCGATACGCGGAGCGCTTTCGGTGGTCTTCATCCTGCTCTTCATAGGTGGGTTCAACGTCTTCATCTCCGTTTTGCTGATGACAGGCGGGGGGCCAGGCAACGCCACCCAAGTGCCGCTCACGTACATGTACCAGCAGGCTTTCTCGTTCCTCGACTTCGGCTATGGCAGCGCTATTTCGTTCAGCCTCACCGTGCTCGTGCTCGCCGCATCGGCACTTCAATATTGGTGGACGCGCCGCCGGATGAGGGAATGACGTGAATACGAATAACTCTCGCGGGCTGACACTGCTCGTCCGCTATGTGCTGCTCGCCGTCGCGGCGTTCGTGATGGTCTACCCGTTCTTGTACATGGTCTCGACCTCCTTCAAGACCCGGTCCCTGAGCCTTGGCGACCCCACCTCGCTGTGGCCCTCGGAACCCACGCTCGAGAACTACAAGCAAGTGCTCGGCACGGAGAACTTCGCCAGGTACTTCCTCAATTCGGCGGCGGTCGCGATAGTCAGCACTATCCTCATCGTGCTGCTCTCGGCGATGATGGCGTACGCGTTCGCACGGCTCGACTGGCCCGGCAAACGCGTGTTCTTCACGCTCATCATCATCGGCCTCACCATCCCCACGATGATGCTCATCGTTCCTCAGTTCTTGTTGGCTCGTGACCTGCATCTACTGAATTCGCTGCCTGGACTCGTTCCGTTCTACGTGGGCACCGCGCTTGCCTTCAATACCTTCCTCCTCGCGGGATTCTTTGAGCAGATCCCCCACGAGCTGGACGAGGCGATGGCTATCGATGGCGCCGGCCCATGGCGTCGGTTTTGGAAACTCGCGATGCCGTTGTCGAAGCCAGCGATCGGCACGTGTGTGATCTTCGCGTTCCTTGGCACGTGGGATGAATTCGCGTGGGCGCTGACGGTGCTCAATGACGTTGACAACCGCACGTTGCCCATCGCAATAGCGCTCTTCCAAGGCCAGCACAGCACGAGTTGGGGTCTCGTGTTTGCAGCCTCGCTCATTGCCGTCATTCCTGTCCTCATTGTCTACATCGTCTTCCAGCGCAATTTCGTCGCTGGCCTCACCACCGGAGCTCTGAAGAACTAATGGCTGTTCACTCGCCAACTAATGTGCTGGTAGACGTATCTATCCGCGTCATTCTCGATGGCCAAGCCGCATCGGGCGCCTACATCGCGAGCCCAAACTTCTCCCAATACGGGTTCGCGTGGTTGCGCGACGGCTCGTACTGCGCTCTGGCGATGGACAGTGCAGGTGAGCGTGAGTCCGCAGCGTCGTTCCACCAATGGGTCGCGCAGGTCATCACCCGTGAGGAGGAATCGATCAAGCGGATAGTCGCCAACCTCACCACCGGCGTGACCCCCAGCGCGGAGAGCATGCTGCCTACGCGCTACACGCTCGACGGTGCGCGTGAGCCGGTGCACGATGAAAACTGGCCGAACTTCCAATTGGACGGGTACGGAACGTGGCTATTCGCTGTTGGGGAGCACCTTACGGAAGCGCCCGCAGAGCCCCTTGCCCGCGCCGTTGGACTCGCCGCGGACTATCTCGCCGCAGCCTGGTCCTTGCCATGCTTTGACTACTGGGAGGAGTTCGGGGACCGCGTGCATACCTCCACGCTCGCAGCGGTCGCGGCGGGACTGCGCGCCGCCGCAGCAATGCTCGACCGCGAGGAACTCAGCGAAACGGCTGACGCGGTTATGGCGACAATCGCCGCTCGCTGTGTGGTCGAGGGCGCGTTCGTCAAGGGCCCCGATGATGCTCGCGTTGACGCGAGCCTGATCTCGCTCGCTACACCCTTCCGGCTCATAGCGCCGAGCGACCCCATCATGATGGCGACGATCGCGCGCATCCGAGCAGAGCTGCTCTCTGAAACCGGCGGAGTTCGCCGGTACGTGGGCGATACCTATTACGGCGGAAGCCCGTGGATGCTGCTCACCGCGTGGTTAGGGTGGCATCTGCGCGCTGCGGGCGACGAGGAAGGCTACGCGGCCGCTCGGCGGTGGGTTGAAAATCACGCTGACGCCAACGGCCAGATGCCCGAACAGATAGTAGACGAACCGCAGGACGCCTCATTCGTTGAGCCGTGGGTGCGGCGCTGGGGAACTGTCGCCGATCCACTGTTGTGGTCGCACGCGAAGTATCTTTTGATGGTGAACGCGTCGTGATGGTCATCCCAGACCGGGCCACCTATTCACCGGGTGAGCGCGTCGTGATCGAACTCGACGAAGAGGTCTTCGACGCCGAGGCCGTCGTGACGCACCTGTCGCGCGTTGTCGCGCGCGTGACGGTGCCCACAGGTGCAACAAAAGTCGATCTCGGCACCTTTGAACAGGGTGGATACGGCGTGCGCGTAGGCGAGGCGACCACGGCGTTCGATGTGCTTCACAGCATGTGGGACCGGCCCCGCTACGGCTTCGTTGTGAAGTTGACGGAAGGCGTCGAACCGGCAGCCATCACTCGATTCTTTCGCCGCATGCACCTGTCGGCCGCGCAGCTCTACGACTGGGCGTACCGCCACTCGACACTGATGCCGCCCGCCCAGACCTATGTGGATCCACTCGGACAGCCGCGTGACATGGCGGTGGTGAATGGTGTGTCCGAGGCGCTGGGCGCGGTCAACACGGTTCCGCTTGGATACGCAGCCGTCTACGCCGTGTCTCATGCGGAATCTGCCGATTGGCACAGCAGCTTGCTGATGCGGAACGCCGATGAGCCTTACCGACTCGGCGACGAATTCCTGGTACTCGTTGACCCGGCAGAACCGCGCTGGCTTGCTCACTTCCTTGACCAACTCGCCAACGTGGTTGAAAGCAGCCAACTGGCTGGCTTCCATTTGGATCAATACGGTTGGCCCAAATTTGCAACGCGTGCCGACGGCGTGCGCGTGGACCTGGCCGCGTCGTTCGCCACCCTGATCGAAGCCGTCAGGGAACGTCTCCCAGATACACCCTTCATGTTTAACAACGTGAATGACTTTCCCACTCACCTCACTGCGGGCCTCTCGCAGAACGCCACCTACATTGAGGTGTGGGAACCGCACACAACGCTTGGTGACCTTGGAGCACTCGCCCAAGCGGCGTGGACCGCCCGCCCGGACCACGCGCCCATCCTGTCGGCGTACCTCTCTTGCTACGCCGAGGCCCCTGAGCCAGCGGCTACGCGCGCCGCAGAACTCGTAATGGCAACGGCGTTCTCGCACGGAGCAACGCACCTGCTGCTCGGTGAGACCGGACACGCGCTCATCGATCCCTACTACCCAAGGAACCACGTGCTGTCGGAGGCCAGCCTCGACACCTTCGCACGCTGGTACGACTTCGCCGTCCGCTACGGAGATCTCCTCTATGGCGCCGACCGCGCCGATGTCACGGAATTTTACGCGGGTGGCATCAACGAGGACATCGTGCTCAGCGCGGAGATCGAGGTCTCGACGAAGGCTCACGCGGGTTCGCTGTGGTTGCGCGTAGTCCGCGTCAAGGAGGGCATTGTCGTTCACGTCGTCAACCTGGCTGCACAGCAGGAGACGGCGTGGGACGCGCCAAAGCAAGCGGTTCGTGAGGTTGGGGGCGCCACGCTCGCGGTGTCATTTGTGAAGCCCGGAGCCATGCTCTACGCGGCGAGCCCCGATTCTCCGGACCTTTTCCCGCTCGCGTCAATGGGGTCTGTGGCAGGCGACCAACTCAACTCCCTCAGCGCAGGGCAAGGCGGCGCGAGGTTCGCATTGCCCACGCTCGGCGTGTGGACAACCATCTGGATACCGCGGTCATCTATCGGCCTTTAGGCCGCGCGCGCAACGCCCAGATCGACGAGCGCCCTCCAGCCCGACGCTCTGTATACATGGTCGTCGAGCGTCGCCATGGTCACGGCGTAGGTGAGCGCCTCCGCGCGCACCCGTTTGGCGTGAGGGTCTCCGGCGCCCCCAGCGGCGGCGTAAGCGGCGGCACATTGCTCGAAGTTGCTGGTTCCCAGCAGATACAGCGCCTGGCCCAGATCCGTGCAGGGATCGCCGGCCGCCGAATCGCCCCAGTCGAGGATGCCCGCGAGGCGTCCGTCCTGGGTCACCAGGTTGCGTCCGTGAAGATCCAGATGGCACCAGGTGAGGCCTCCGCGAGGTTCCGCGGCTTCCACGATGTGGCGAACAGCATCGTCGTCGAGGGCATGTTCCGTGCTCGTGGCCAACACCGCAAGCCGGCTCGTGAACTGTTCTGCGCGGCCGCTTAAGGGAAGGGAGCGCCAGCGATTGTGTGGGGAATCCGCGTGCGCCGCAGTGTGAATCTGGGCGAGCGCGCTACCAAGATCTGCCGCTCCTTCCGCGGACAGCGGAGCATCCATGGCGAGGCTGCCGTCTATCCACGGCACCACGCTCCAGGGCCACGGATAGTCGCCGCCGGGCGCGCCGAGCGCCACGGGCGCTGGCACCGCGAATGTCCATGTTCGCGAGATGCGCGGCAGCCACTCGTGCTCCGCCGCGACGGTCGCCAAGGTTGCCTCGCGACGCGGGAGCCGTATGGCGAGCGAACCGCCAAGGCGGTAGGTCACGTTGTCCCAGCCTTCGCTCGCAAACGTGAGCGGGAACTCTGCCCACTGCGGAAATTGGGTATCGACGAGAGACCGGACAACGGCCGGCGTAATCTCCACGGTCGCCGTGGGTGTCTCCGTCAGCGCGTTGTGGTTCATGTGGGCCACGAGCCCTTGACCACCCACTCGAGCGCACGCGGGAACGGCCCGTGGCCGTCGTCCGCGTTGATGTGACCCTCGCCGGGCAGCACGTGCACGTCGTTGGCGCGCCCGGCGTCCAGCCATGAAAGTTGGGTGTTGCGGTGCCGGTCTCGCTCGCGCCCAACGAGCGTCACGCCCGTGGTATCCAGGTAGTCCGGCCCCAACGGGCCGGCGAAGTGCGCGATTGCGCCGTCCAGCCGATCCCGAGACGGCGGCGCCACCATGAGCACTCGCTCGTTGCTGGTCACTCCGCTCCGCTTGAGATGCGTCCACAGCACCCCGCCCAGCGAGTGCGTGACCACCACGCGATCGCCGGTGCCGAGCATCGCCAGCTCGTCAGTTGCTACAGCGATCCACTCGGAAAGCACCGGGTGATCGGGGTTGGGCAGCTGCGGGTATTGCACCGGAATGTGCAGCCGGCGCAGCTCCTCGGCGAGCCACCACAGCCAATGGCTCTGCTGACGGTGGTGCTGAAAGCCGTGGAGGATGAGTACGCGTGGCTCGGACATGGCCCCATTATTGCGGTGCGGTTAGGGTGGCGGGGTGAACGTGCGCCCCGCAACAGTTGGCGATGCTCCAGCGCTTGCTCGCGTGCACGTGGCGGCTTGGCGAGCGGCGTACGCAGGCGTGATGCCCGACGCTTACCTGGCCGGGCTTGATGAGGCTCGCTTCTCGCGGGGCTGGGAATCAGCGCTCGACGATTCCAGCACCGAGGATGACAGCAACCTCGATGGCATCACCTTGATTGGCATCAACGACGAGGGCGTGGTGGACGGCTTTGTCTCGATAGGTGACGCGCGCGACGAGGACAGTATGGCAACGGGTGAGTTGCGGGCACTCAATCTGCATCCCGAGGCGTTCGGCTCCGGGTTGGCGTCCCTACTGCACGGCGCCGGGCTCGCGGCACTGGCCGCTGCGGGGCACCGCGCTGCGCTCTTATGGGTTGCCAGAGACAACCCCCGAGCGCGGCACTTTTACGAACGCGAAGGGTGGCGCGCCGACGGCGGCACCAAGGACGACGTCTTTGGCGGTGGCACCGTGGCTGAGGTTCGCTACGTGAGACAGTCGCTTGCATGACGGAGACGATCCCGGACACCGAGCGCCGCAACCACACCATTGACTATTTCCGTGAACTGCTGCCACTCATCCCCTCAACCGCGAGCACCGCACTTGACGTTGGCTGCGGCGAAGGGTTCGCGGCGCGCGCTCTCGCTGCGCACGGGCTAGCGGTGACGGCAGTGGACCCGGATGCTCCGAGTCTTGACCTTGCTCGCTCGCAACCGTCAGAGGGCATCACATACCTCGAGGCGGACGTCATGACGGCCGCGCTCACCGGCCGCTACGACGTCGTCACGGCGTTGGCGGTGCTGCATCACTTGCCAATGGAGGCCGCCCTCGAGCGATTCGCAGCCCTCCTGGCGCCAGGCGGAACGCTCCTGGTTGTGGGCTTGGCAGCGTCGGACCTGCCACGGGACGTGGGAAGGGAAGCTGCCGCAATTCTCGCGCACCAAATGGGCCGCCTCACCCACCGGGAGTGGGAGCAGCCCAGCCCAACCGTGTGGCCGCCGCCCGTGAACTACGCGCGGGTGCGCGAGGCATCGGGCCGGCTGTTGCCCGGGAGCCGCTTCCGGCGTCGCGTGAAGTGGCGTTACACCGTGACGTGGACCAAGCCGTGACGTGGACCAAACCCTGACTACAGCGACGCGACCATTCGGTCAACGGCTTCGGTGAGAATCGCCTCGGACGTGGCGATGTTCACGCGCACGTGCCCCTCGCCTCCGCGGCCAAAGGTCGTTCCGGAATTGAACGCCACGCGGCCGCGCTCAAGGAACACCTTCGCGGGATCGGCTCCGAGCCCAAGCTCGCGGCAGTCGAGCCACGTCAGGTATGTGGACTGGGGCAAGTGGTAGCGAACCTGGGGCAAGCGCGAGGCGAGCAGCGAACCCAGCAAGTGGCGCTTGTGATCAAGCGCGGCGAGCACCTCGGCAAACCATTCGCCGCCCTGTGAGTACGCGACTGTCTGGGCCACGGTGCCCCAGTGGGTGGGGCCAAAGTGCTTGCCGGCGTCATGCCGAGTCAGCGCTGCAGCATTGCCCGTGCCAAATACGGCGATCGCTGCGGGCATGGCGGCAAGGTTCCAACCCTTTGAGGCCGCGTGGATGGCGATGCCCATGGGGTCAACCGCCAAGTAGGGCGTGAAGGTGGCATCGGCGTAGACAATTGGCGCGTGGATCTCATCGGATACCACCTGCACCTCGTACCGATCCGCGAGTTCGGCCACCGCTTCCAATTCCGCGCGCGTGTGTACCGTGCCGCCAGGATTGTGGGGATTGCACAGCAAGAAGGCGGCGTTTCCGCGGGCCGACGCTTCGGCGAAGGCCGTACTCAGCGCCGCCAGATCTAGGCGCAGGTCCGGCCCAAGGGGCGCCGCGACCACCACGCGTCCGGCTTGCCGCAAGTAGGAATAGAAGGGCGGATACACGGGCGACGTGACAACCACGGTGCTGCCAAGATCGGTGGCGTCCACGAGGGTATCCGTGTAACCGGCAATCACTGACTCCACAGCGCGGCAGCGAGCAACACCGGGATCCCATCCCCACGCGGCGTCCGCATAGGCAGCAAACGCCTCGATGTACGGAGTGTCACCCGGGTAGCCTGTGTCGCCATTGCGCACGAGCGCGCTGAGCGCGTCGGTGATCACTGGGGCCAGCTGCACGTCCATTTCGGCCACCCACAGCGGCAAGACGTCTGCCGGGTAGTGGCGCCATTTGGCACTGGTGCGAGTGCGCAACTGCTCAAGAGAGAGCTCTGCGAATGGATCCCTAAGCTCGGTCATGCCACGAGCCTAGACGGTGGGGTTGCCCTCCGCGGCGATATCGGTGACGGGCTCAGCGTCCCGCAACTCGGGTGCGTTAGAGAAGGCGTAAGTGCGCCAGTCCTCATAGCGATCGGGGGCTTCAACTTTGTGGGTGGTACGTGCCAGGTAGTCGGCGTCGGCCTCTGCGGCGCGGCGGATACTCATCAGGTCCTCTCGGGCGCCATTGGTGACGGCGCGTGGCGTGCGAGCACGCCAGACTTTGTGGGAGGGCGCGCGAATACCGCTCGATTGAACGGGATAGGACAAGTTTACGGTGCGGAAGGCGTTTTTGCAGGGTGAAGTTCTGTGACGCGCGTCACGCTATGAGGAGAGCTGGGCAAGCAGGACGTCGAGACGAGCGGAGGCGCCGCGCAGTCTCTCCATGCCGCCCAGCGTCAAGTAATTGTTGAGATCGGCTTCCGTGTTAAAGGAATAGGTGCTCACCACAACGGTCCCCGGACCGCGCGCGGCGAATTCCTGCATCACGTGCACGGTGGCATCGGGAAAGACTTCGCTCGTGAGCGCAAAGGCGAGCCTGGCCTCGGGGACCACTTCGAGGACCTTGCCGTAGAGCGCAAATTGGTTGCCTTGTGGGTCCCGCTGCACTACGCGCCACGGCCCGCCAACCTCGGAAGCCAACTCGATGGAGGTGTTTTCATACTCGGTAGGGGCCCACCAACGCTGTACGTACAGCGCCTCGGTCTCGGCCAACCACACTGAGGTCAGCGGGTACGGCATGAGTTCCGTGACGATCAGGCGCGGCGGTTCGTCAGTTAGCTCGAACGAGATCTTTATCACGTGCACGTCCCTCGCTTGTCCCCGGCGTCACGCCAACTCTCGCGGCACGGGAGCCAAAGGTCAAGGAACGCGCCGGTCAGGAGGAATAGGCGATTTGGTGGCCATGAGGCTCACCACCGTTGTGACGGCGAGCGTCGCGAGGATGAACACGAGCGAGAACATGGTAGGAATCTCTGGAACAGCGGGCCACACCCCATGCGCCCAGTGCAGTACCAACTTGACGCCAATGAACGCCAGGATGACGGCCAGTCCGTAGCCCAGGTAGACGAGCTTGGACAGCGCACCCTCGAGCACAAAGTAGAGCGCTCGCAGGCCCAGCAGTGCAAAAGCGTTGGTGACGAACACGAGGTAAGGGTCCGAGGTGATGCCGTACACCGCGGGCACGGAATCGATCGCGAACACGATGTCCGTGCCGATGATTGTGGCCATCACCAGACCCAGCGGGGTGAGCGCACGGCGACCCATCTCCTTCCACGTCACGCGAGTGCCGTGGTACTCGCCGGTAACGGGCCAGAAGCGACGGATGAAGCGCACAACCGCTAACTTGTCCGGGTCCACGTGCGTGTCCTCCTCGGACCGCGCATCGCGATACACCTTGATGGCGGTGGCGAGCAGGATGATGCCAAATACTAGGAACGTTGCCGCGAAGTTGCTGATGAGCTGTGCGCCAACGGCGATGAAGATGCCGCGCAGCAAGAGCGCGCCTGCCACGCCGACTAGCAGCACACGCTGCTGCAACTCGCGCGGCACCGCGAACGAGGCGAGGATCACGATGAACACAAAGAGGTTGTCTATCGACAGGCTCTTCTCCACGATGTAGCCCGTGTAGTACTTGACGCCAATGTCGGAGCCGTGCGCGTTCCACACCCACGCGCCAAACATGAGTGGCAGCGCAATGTAGAAGATGGACCAGCCAACCGCCTCCTTCATGGATACGGAGTGCGGCTTGCGCGTCACGATGAAGTCAAACACGAGCAACGCCAGCACGCCGATGAGCGTGATGGTCCACAGTTGCGGAGTGCCGATGGTGGTGAGTTCGGTCATGGGTTACCTCAGATTCTGCATCTGAGGTCTCCTTCACCCAGCCGTGAAACTGGGCGCCCGCCCGGGAGGACTGCGCCTCGTGATGACCGGATCGGAACTTGAGAAGTACTCCCCTCGCGGACCATCGTACAGAATTGCCAGCGGCCCGACGCTATGGCTGGCTCAGTAGCGCCCTAAAGGCAGCTGCGGCGCGGGCAGGCGCACCCGGGCTGAGGGCGAGGAAGAGGCTCGGCTCGGTCAGCTCGAGTTCCAGCACTACCGGTCCGTCTGCGGTGGGCAAGAGGTCCACGCGCGCGTACGCGAGGCCAGGAAGGTCCGCGAGAATGCGGTGGGCGAGCTCGAGTTCCGCAGGGGTTGCGGTGGTGGGCACCACCTTCTCGTCCGCGTAGAGCCCCGTGCTCCACGACATGTCTCGCGAGAGGATCGCCGCCTTCCGTGCGGCATGTGAGAACTCGCCGCCCACGAAGATGAGTGCGGTCTCGCCGTGTTCGTCCACGCCGTCGAGGTAAGGCTGCACCATCGCCGTGGAGCCGTTGGCCTGGAGCGCTGCCGCGTGCGAGAGCGCGCCCACAGGGTCATCGTGGAACAATTTGGCGCCTTGCGACCCAGCCCCAACAGAAGGTTTGACGACCACGTGGCCGGCCACGGCGTCGGCCCGTATGTCCTCACCTGGTGACGCGAAAAGTGTGGGAACGGTGGGGATGCCGCGGGCCGTGAGGTCCCCCAAGTACCGCTTGTCGGTGTTCCATTCGATGATCTCTACGGGGTTTACCAGGCGCGTCACTTGCGAAGTGCGCGTGGCCCAAGCGAGGAATTCGTCCAGATGGGACGTGTAGTTCCACGTGGAACGCAGCACTACGAGCTCGTAGCGGGACCAATCCGTGTCCGCGTCGTCCCAGTAAGCGATTTCCGCCTCCGGGAGCAGCGGCAAGAGGAGTTCCTCGTCGGCATCGATGACATGAAGGTCGCGAGTGGACACGAGTGCAATGCGGGAGGGCATGACGCAACCCTATCCACGGGTGTCAGTCCAGATCCTCCACGACCACGTGGTCAGCGGCCTCGAGTCCACCCGCCGCAATCCACTCGGCGTGCGCGCGATACATGACCGCATCGCGCTGTCGATCGGCCGAGTCCTGCTCATCGCACCAGGCCGCCATGGTCAGCAGGCGCTGCACCGCGTAACCCAGTAGCTGCGAGCGCGAATAGGTGAGCGCGGGGTCGCCGTCGCCGTAGGCGGCTAGGAAGGTGTCCATGCGGTCAAGGCGACGCACTCGTGTGCCGTCGTCGGCGACTGGCGTCAGCGGCACGTATCGGTAGGCGGTGTAGCCAAGGTCCCACAGCCGCGGGCCTGGGTAGCAGAGGTCAAAGTCGATGGCCCCCACAAACCGGCCGTCCTGGAACACGTGGTTGTAGGGCGCAAAGTCAACGTGACAGATGACCTCGGCGGGCCGCTTGCCCGGGAGCCACCACACATCGTTTGGGCTGCGAGGGAAGGTGACCGTGGCGTCGTGCCATTGGCGCAGCCTGGCCGCAGTTTCGGCGATCACGGAATCGGGATAGCCCTCGTGCGAGTCTCCGTGGTCAACGTCGCCGGCAAAGAATCCCCACACGTCGCGGCCGGAGTCGTCTACGCCCAGCGGTTCGGGCGCCCACGTCACGCCTTGAGCGCGGGCGTGCGCCACGAGCCGTTGCACGGTCTCGCTCTGAGGCAGATGTGGCTTGCGAACGGTGTTGCCAACGCGGATGACGGCGTGGGACATGTTGCCTCCTAGCAAGGGTTGCGCGTCCAGAAGATCGGTGTCCCCACCGGCGGCGATGGCGGGCTTGGTGCGCATGACGCTGCCAGATGCGAGACCGGCGAAGGAGCGCCGGCGCCGCGTCAGCAACAGCGCGGCGACATCCGCGATCACCACCGCGAGCAAGCCAAACGCGCCGAACGCCACGATGGGCGCCCAGCGCACGGC
>Ga0164241_10002677_pt1 | contig 18868 bp, 24 predicted proteins | sample OricomyardsoilBY_FD_108780 | JGI IMG/M metagenome (GOLD analysis project Ga0164241, IMG submission 108780) | Backyard soil microbial communities from Emeryville, California, USA - Original compost - Back yard soil (BY) | ecosystem: Environmental > Terrestrial > Soil > Unclassified | place: USA...
CAACCCGGCTGGAAGGCTTACTGTGCCAGCATGGAAACAGAAGTCGTGTTGAACGTGAAAGTCGAGGCGCTGGACGAAGGCGGGTTTCTGGCCACCAGCCCCGACTTGCCGGGCTTGGTGGTGCAAGGCCGCACCCGCGCCGAAGCGATGGAACTCGCGCAGGCCAATGCCCGCATCCTCATGGAAGTTTATCTTGCCGAAAAACTGCCGTTGCCGCCGGTGCTGCGCCGCGTGTTCAAACGCCGGAGCAAATCCTTGAATCTGCCATTGCCGGTTTCTCTGCCCCTTCCCGCATGAGCCGGCTGCCGTCGCTTAAATACCGGGATGTGGTCGCGTGTTTGCGCCGGCATGGTTTTGAATATCTTCGTCCCGGCAAAGGCAGCCATGAATTTTGGATCAACCGGCGCACCGGCAAAATCACAATGGTAGCCTGCCACCCCGGCGACATTCCACGCGGCACACTGCGCGCCATCATCGCGCAAACCGGCTTGTCGGCGGACGAATTTTTGGAATGATGGAATTTTGGAATCCACGTCCGGGTTCAAGCGCAATACGCTTCCACATCTTTCTGGAAAGGCCGTTGCCAACAAATAAAACTTGATGCACATTGCCGCTGGCGATGAGCGAAAATAAAAAACTTCTCCAAGGCCAGCTTCTGCTCGACAGCGGGCAGTTGGGCGGCTCGTTTTTTCAGCATACCGTCCTCCTCATCTGCAAGCACGACGCCGAGGGCGCATTCGGCCTCGTCCTCAACCGCACGCTCGGCAAATCCGTCGGCGAACTGATCATCGCCGACCTGCCCGACCCGCTCAAGGTCGCGCCGCTCTACCTCGGCGGCCCGGTGCAGCCCGGCGCGTTAAGCTATCTGCATACGGACAGCTTCATTCCCGACGCCGACGTGATGCCCAACCTCGCGCTCGGTCATTCGCTCGACGATTTGCTGGAGATCGGAGAATCCTTTTCTGCGACGAAAAAAGTGCGATTGTTCGCCGGTTACGCCGGCTGGAGCCCCGGCCAGCTTGAAAATGAGATGAAACACAAATCCTGGCTCACCTTTCCCGCGTCGCTCGAACTCGTCTTTGAAACGCCGCCGGAACATCTCTGGCAAAAAATCCTGCACCGCAAAGGCGGCTGGAAAAACAAACTGCTCTCGCAGGCGCCGGAAGATTTGTCGTGGAATTGAAAGCAGGATTATGAAATTGAAATTTGTCGCCAATGGTTTTGAGCGTTGGAAGCAGGTGCAAGACGCAGGCTTTCGTAAAACCATCCGCGACGAAACCGCCGATGGAAGCCGAACTTTAAGCATTTTAGAAGAAGCCAGGCTCTGGTTCAAAACAGAACTGGGATGCGGAAAAAAGAACGAAAATAAATCATCGCCAAAAATCCTTTGGTGAAATCAATTTGCCTCGACGCAGAGAAACGCGGTCTGCGATTGTGCTTGGATTTCAACGTCTTTCAGACAGGCGGGAATCAAACAAAACTGGCCCGGCTTTAATTCGACGGAAATTTCATTTTCACCGCCGATAACCGTGGCCGAGCCTTTGACGGCCGCGATGATGCGGAGATATTGGCCGGCCAATTTCACGGAGCCGGCGTTTTCAAAAACCATTTCCTGCACTTCAAACAACGGGTCTTGAACCAAATAACGAAATTTGAAATTCGGCCCTTGATTATATTTTGAACCTACCAGCTTCGGCTCAAAATCATTGAAATCAATGCTCGCCAGCGATTGCGCGACGTGCAGTTCGCGCGGCTTGCCATCCAGGCCGACGCGGTTCCAGTCAAACACGCGGTAGGTCGTGTCGGAATTTTGCTGGATCTCAAAAATCACCAAGCCGTCGCCGATGGCGTGGACGCGTCCGCTCGGCAGAAACATCGTGTCGCCCGCCTGCACGGAAATGCGATGAAAACATTCCGCCACGCTGCCGCCGGCGATTTTCCGCTCAAACTCCGCGCGCGTCACGCCGCGCTTGAGACCGACATACAAACTGGCTCCCGGCGCGGCATCGGCGATGAACCACATCTCGGTCTTGGGTTCGCCTTTCAATGCGACAGCTTTGCCGGCGGGCGGATGGACTTGCAACGAAAGTTTTTCGCGCGCATCGAGAATTTTGCAGAGCAACGGAAAACGGCCGGCCGCCGCCAGTTTCGCGCCGCCGAGAATTTCCGGCGCATGATTTTCCATCAGCCAGCGCAGATCTTTTCCCGCGAGCGGGCCGTTGGCGATGATGCCGGCGTCGCCGGGCCGGTCGGAAATCTCCCATGATTCACCGATTTTTCCGGCGGGCAGTTTTTTGCCGTAAAGTTTTTCAATCTCGCGCCCGCCCCAAATGCGATCCTTGAAAATGGGTTGAAAAATAAAGGGGTAAAGCATGAGATCAAACAACAGCCGCCTTGGCTGCCTTGGCGGATTTCAGATTGCCGGCAGCGCCCGCCTGCTCGGTGAAATGGCCGTGCGCGCGGAATTTGGCGTAGCGCGTTTTCAGGCGTTCCGCGACCGGCATCGCCAGCACTTCTTCAAGGTGCTTGAGCAGATGCATCTTCAAACTGGCGGCGATTTCCGTGGCGTTCGTATGCGCGCCGCCGAGCGGTTCGGGCACGATTTCATCCACCAGCTTGAGTTCGAGCAAATCCTTGGCCGTAATGCGAAGCGCGGCGGCGGCCTTGGCGGCGTTGGCGCGATCTTTCCAGAGGATGGCCGCGCAACCTTCGGGGCTGATGACGGAATAATAGGCGTTCTCCAAGATCAACACGCGATCCGCCACGCCAATGCCCAGCGCGCCACCCGATCCGCCTTCGCCGATGACTGTGGCGATGACCGGCACTTCGAGCAAAGTCATCTCGCGCAAATTGACGGCGATGGCCTCGGCAATGTGACGTTCCTCCGCCGCCACGCCGGGATAAGCGCCGGCCGTGTCAATCAGCGTGATGATGGGCAGGCCGAACTTATTCGCCAGCCGCATCAGGCGAAGCGCCTTGCGATAACCTTCAGGATGCGCGGAACCAAAGTTGCGGAGAATGTTTTCCTTCGTGTCGCGGCCCTTTTGCGTGCCGACGACCAGCACGCGATGTTCGCCCAGTTTGGCGAAACCGCAAACCATCGCACGATCCTCGGCAAACAGCCGGTCGCCGTGAAGTTCTTGAAAATCCGAGAACGTCTTTTGGAAATAATCAAGCGTGTAGGGCCGTTTGGGATGGCGCGCAAGCTGGACGCGCTGCCAAGGAGTAAGGTTGAGAAAAATTTGCCGGCGCGTTTCCTCCAGCTTTTTCTCAATCAACTGGATTTCCTCCTCAAAGCTGATGCCCAAGGAATGTTTTTCCGGGTGCGCCCGGAGATCGTCCAGCTTGTTCTGCAATTCCGTGATCGGCTTTTCAAAATCGAGCTGATGCTTCATGCGACGGAAATTTTAACGGTTTTGGCCGAACTGGCAACGCGTATTTACATCTCCCCATTTCGCCTCCTTGGCGTCCGCTGGAAAATTAAAGGGCCGGACTTGCGTCCGGCCCCGTAGTGACGAGGTTAAATACGCCTTCACTCAGGCGCTCAGAAGGGCGATGCGACCAACTTGGGGTCGCTGTCCGAGCCGCACCGCAAGCAAAACCTCTATGCCAACCCTAAACGGACAGCGAAATCTCAATTGTCTGTCTGTTCAGACGCATCAATTGAAAAAAAGGTTCAAACTTTTTTGAAAAAATTTTCAAACGCGCTGACGAAGAAGTTTTTAGCTAAATAACCGTTTGGTTACAAGTTAAAACTGGATCCAGCCGGGCATTATTTTGACAGTTGCGGAAAACCATGAAGCATCGTTCGCCGATTTATGCTCGTCGCCGGTTTTGATGGCCAAAAACAGGACGAAAATGCCCGGCTTTTTGACAGGCATCCTGCTTGAAGCACGACGGCAAAAAATTCAGCCAGCAAAATTTTATGACACGATTGCCGATTTGGAGTTCCGCGCACAGGCGGCGCGAAATATTTGAAGCAGGACTCTGAACCCGCACCGCGCTACGGCTTTATCATCAGCGGCTCGTGCCAGACATGGCCGGCCTGCGCGAGCAGATCTTCAGCGGCAATCGGCCCCCAGGTGCCGGCCGCATAAAATTCGCGGTTGGTCAGCACTTTGCCTTCCCAGCCCCGGCGGATGGAATCCACGATTTCCCACGCCGTCTCGACTTCGTCGCGGCGGATGAACAGCGTCGCGTCGCCAATGATGGCTTCGAGCAACAGGCGTTCGTAAGCTTCCGGCGTGTAAGCGCCGAACTCGGAATCATAGCTGAAGTGCATCCGCACGGGCCGCGCGCCGAGCGTGGTGCCGGGAACTTTGCCATTGAAACGCAGGGAAATCCCTTCGTTCGGCTGCAGGCGCAAAGTGAGCGCGTTGGCTCCGAGACTGTTGCCGCATTTCGCGGCAAAGAGAACATTTGGCGTTGGACGGAATTGAATCCGCACTTCGCTCGCGCTCATGGGCAGATTTTTTCCGGTCCGCAAATAAAACGGCACGCTGCTCCAGCGCCAGTTGTCTATGAACAGTTTCAACGCGGCGAATGTCTCGACGTTTGAATCGGGTTTCACCTTGGTTTCCTGACGATAGCCGGGGCGCGCTTCACCGCCGACCGCGCCGGCAAAGTATTGCCCGCGCACCACTTGCTTGGCGACATCATCCGGCGTCAGCGGGCGGATGGATTTGAGCAGCTTCACCTTTTCATCGCGCACCGCCTCGGCTTCCAGCGACACCGGCGGCTCCATCGCGATGAGCGAAAGCACCTGCAACATGTGGTTTTGCACCATGTCGCGCAAGGCGCCGGCCTCTTCATAATAGCCGCCGCGCTCGCCGACGCCGATCTTTTCGCTGACCGTGATCTGGACGTGCTCCACGGAATTGCGGTTCCAAAGCTGCTCGAAAATTGAATTGGAGAAGCGGAACATCAAAATGTTCTGCACCGTTTCCTTGCCCAAGTAATGATCAATGCGAAAAACCTGCTGCTCGTGGGCATAGCGGGTCAATTCGCGATTCAGCCCCTGCGCGGAAGCCAGATCGTGGCCGAACGGTTTTTCGACCACAACACGCTGCCAGCCCGTGCCTTCCTTGCTCAGCAATCCCGTCCGATGCACCTGCTCAACCACTTCGCCGAACTGGCTGGGCGAAATGGCCAGGTAAAACAACAGGTTTTCGCGCAACGGCGCGCTGCCGAACGAAATCAGCAGCGTTTCCAGTTTTTTATAGGCGGCCCCATCAGTCAGATCACCCTGGCAATAGAAGATGTTCTTCGCGAAATCAGTCCAAACCTTGTCGTCCACCGGCTTTGTGCGGGAAAAATCTTTCAACGCCGCGCGCAATTCCGTGCGCCAGGATTCATCGGTCTTCTCGCGCCGGGCGAAGCCGACCACGCGAAAATCCTGCGGCATCTGCTTTTCCTTGAAGAGATGATAGAGCGCGGGAATCAGCTTGCGCGCCGTCAGATCACCGCTCGCGCCAAAAATAACGATGGTGCAGGAACCGAGATTTTTCCGGTCGCCGCCGCCGTTGCCCGCCGCCTGGCCTGGTGAATTCAAAATTTGCATGAAGCGAACAATGACCCAATCAGCGGCAAATTTCAATGCCGCTTATGCCGTTCCCTGAAAAAAACATGAAACAATTGGCGGTTTCCGATGAAACCTTTTCAATCCAGCCGCCGTTTCTGTCGCCGGATGTTTTTGGCTCGCTTCCCCGGCGTTGTTTCGACAAAATTTTCCAGTTCGAGCATGAAAGCAAAAATCATCATCACACCAAAAAAAGCCGTCCTTGATCCTCAAGGAATCACCGTCCAGACCGCCCTCGAACACATGGGCTACACCGGCGTCACCGGCGTCCACATCGGCAAATACATCGAGATTGACCTCGCGCCCGGCACCGACAAAGCGGCGGCGGAAAAAGCGCTAAACGACGCGGCGCACAAGCTTTTGAGCAATCCGGTGATTGAAGATTACAAGCTGGAGATGGAATAAATTTATCAGCCACAGAGACACAGAGCGCACAGAGAAAAAATTTCTTAAATCCACTCTGTGATCTCTGCGCCTCTGTGGCAAAAAAGAAAAATGAACTTCGCCGTTTTACAATTTCCCGCCAGCAACTGCGATCAGGACGCCGTCCACGCCATCCGCATGCTCGGCCATTCCGCACGGCTCGTCTGGCACAAGGATGCTTCGCTGGGCGAGGCCGACTGCGTCATCATTCCCGGCGGTTTCAGCTACGGCGATTATCTGCGAACGGGCGCGATCGCGCGGTTCAGCCCCGTGATGCAGGCGGTGAAACAATTCGCTGACAACGGCGGCCTCGTGCTCGGCATCTGCAACGGTTTTCAAGTTTTGACCGAGGCCGGCCTGCTGCCCGGCGCGCTCATCCGCAACCGCGATTTGCAATTTCACTGCGAATTTGTCCACCTGAAAACGGTCACGACCGATTCGCCATTCACGAACCAAATTCCGGCGGACAAAATTCTGCGCGTGCCAATTGCCCACGGCGAAGGTTGCTATTTTGCCGACGAAGAAACTTTAGCGAATCTCAAAGCCAACAACCAGATTTTGTGGCAATACTGCGACGCGACCGGAAATTTGACCGACGCCGCGAATCCCAACGGCGCATTGCAAAACATCGCCGGCATCTGCAACGAAACGCGCAACGTCGCCGGCCTGATGCCGCATCCCGAACGCGCCTGCGAACCGCTCCTCGGCAGCGATGACGGCCAATTTATTTTTGAAAGCATTTTTGCCGCATTGAAAGATAAAGCGGTCGCGCCAGCCGCGTAAATTTTTACAGAATGAAAATCCGGGAGATCATCCGGCAGATTGAGAACGACGGCTGGTTTCTCGTCCGCACGCGCGGCAGCCATCGGCAATATCATCACGCGACCAAGCCCGGCACGGTGACGATTGCCGGGCATCCCGGACAGGATTTGCATCCCAAAACATTAAACAGTATCTTGCGGCAGGCAGGACTCAAATGACTATGCGCTACACCATTATCATTGAACACGGGCCGGAAAATTTCAGCGCTTACGCGCCGGATTTTCCCGGCTGCGTCGCGGCGGCGGACACGGAAGCGGAAACGCTCGCGCTGATGAAAGAGGCGTTGGAAATGCACATTGAAGACATGCGTGAACGCGGCGAACTGATTCCACAACCGAGCGAAATCCGCGAAGTGGAAGTGGCCGCGTGAAATTTTCTTCTTCCAAAACCGCGCATTCCGAACGCGCCTGCGAACCGCTGCTCGGCAGTGACGATGGTAAATGGATTTTTGAAAGCATTTTTGCCGCGCTCAAAAACAAAGCTGCATCCTGAATGAAAAATAATCCGCTACCCCGATTAGATCAGCGACCTGATTTACGGGAAATGCTATTGCCGCATTGTCGGCTTGGGCTTGGCGAGATTTGGACTGACCCGGTTTCTGGCCACAAGATTGGTTGTCTTGATGCGGCAGATGCAAAACAAGTTTCAAAATTGATGGATGGAGACAGGGCGAGTTTAGCCATACATGATCCGCCGTATAATCTTATCGCTTTTGAAGAGCGAGGCGTTGGTGAGTTTATCAAGTGGTGCAAACACTGGGTGAAAAACACATTGGATTGGATGTCTTTGGATGCGGCATTTTATGTCTGGCTTGGGGCTGATCAGCGAAACGGTTTTCAACCGCTGCCCGATTTTATGATGATGATGCGTGAGTTTGACATTAAAACCAGGAGCTTCATCACGATGCGGAATCAGCGTGGATACGGAACGCAAAAAAACTGGATGGCGGTCAGGCAGGAGTTGCTTTACTACACAAAAGGAAATCCAATTTTTAATGTGGAGGCTGAATATACAGACATTCCCAAAATCCTTCGCGGTTACTACAAAGAAATTGATGGCAAGGTCACTGATAATTTTGAACGCAGCAAATCGGAAAATATCCGAGCGGGCAATGTGTGGGTTGATATTCAACAAGTGTTTTATCGCATGGCTGAAAATGTCAGCGGCTGTTATGCACAAAAGCCGATGAAGTGCATTAACCGAATTGTCAGGGCATCTTCCAATCCAGGGCAGCTTGTAGTTGATTTTTTTGCCCACTCTGGAACTACGCTATTGTCTTGCGAGGTTTTGAAGCGACGGTGCTACACGGTGGATATTGATCCAGTGTTTTGTGAAATTGCCATTCGCCGGCTTGAGCATTATCGCGCAACTGGTGAGCTTGGCTGGCAAAACGGCCACTCTTTTGAGGATGAGGTGGATATTCAATTTGAGCCGACACACGAGGAACAAGATTTGGCAAGCCAGGCATCTCCTGAAAAGAATGGTTCGGAAACTTTGCCAAGCGCCAAATACTCCCGAATGGAGCAAACAGTCCAACCAGCTCTGCTTTAATTATTATGGAGAAACTCAAAAAAGAATTGGATCAGCTGATCAAAACATTGCCCAACGAGAAAGCGCTTCGGATAAAATTGGGAAGTTTGGTGTCTGTGTATCCGTTTAATGATTACGAATACATGATTTCGGCATTGCTGGGCGCTGACAAACTGACGTTTGAAGAATATTTAGAATTGCGAGATTCCTATATCTCAAGAAATCGGTTTCTCTACATTTTCGAAATCAGTGCGCCGCGAGGTTTTGGTGAAGCCTGGGCGCAGGGACATCTTTCCGAACTCGTTCCCGACATGCAAAAGCCGAGCAAGAAACTCGATAAAAATTATTCTGGTGAATATGATTTTATTTTGGATGGTGAGATCAAGATAGAAGTCAAAGCATCCCGCGCCGTGGATTTCAACAGTGATGAGCCTCTTTATGTAAAGGCATTGGCGGATGATTCCCCGGAAGATTTTGACATGAATTTCCAACAGGTAAAACCAGCCTGTTGCGACGTGTTTCTTTGGATGGGAGTCTGGCGTGGCAAAATTCGTTACTGGGTTTTGTCATCAAAAGAAGTTTCCGAGAACCGATATTATTCAGAAGGACAACATCGCGGCAATGTTGGAGAAGGGCAGCTTCATGTCAGACGAGACAACATGAAGGAATTTGCCAAGTATGAATCGCGTTCCAACGAACTTCTAAAAGCGATACGCGACGCATACAAGCGACAACATTCTTAACAACATCAACCTCCGCCCAGAAATTAACGCGCGAGTTGCAAAGTTTAAATGAATTAAAATTTATTTTCGACATGACCAAACCCGCCATCACCCCAGAATTGGTTGCCAAACACAACCTCACGCCGGAAGAATTTGCCCATGCCAAGGAAATCCCCGCCCGCGTGCCGCTGTTATGAAAACCAAGACCGGAATCATTAACCGCGAAATACGCCAAATACGCGAAAGGAATTTTTGCTTGTTTGTTCGCGTATTTCGCGTCGTTCGCGGTTAAAGAGTTTTAACCATGAGCACCGACATTCTTTACAAAGACGAGAGCTATAAAATAGTCGGCGCATGTTTCGAGGTTTATCGCGAGAAAGGCTGTGGATTTCTCGAAACGGTTTATCAGGAGTGCACGGAGATTGAATTGCGGCTGCAAGGCATTCCGTATGTGCCGAAGAAGCCGCTGGCGCTTGAATACAAAGGCTGTCCTTTGCGCTCAACGTATGAACCGGATTTTATTTGTTACGAAAAGATTGTGCTGGAATTGAAGGCTGTGACCGAACTGGCCGACGAACATCGGGCGCAGGTTCAGAATTATCTGAAAGCCACCGGACTGAAGTTGGGATTGCTGGTGAACTTTGGGCATTTTCCGAAAACACAAGTTGAACGCATCGTGGCTGAACGTGGCCGTTATGAAAACAAAAACCGGAATTAAGAACCGCGAAATACGCCAAATACGCGAAAAGAGATTCTGTAAATTTGTTCGCGTATTTCGCGTCGTTCGCGGTTAATGAATTTTTTGTCGTAAATTTTATCATTTTATATTTGTCATGACCGAACCCGCCATCACCCCAGAACTCGTCGCCAAACACAATTTGACGCCGGACGAATTTGCCGCCGCCAAGGAAATTCTTGGTCGTGCGCCGTCTTACACGGAACTCGGCATTTTTTCCGTGATGTGGAGCGAGCATTGCAGTTACAAAAACACGCGCCCGCTGCTCAAAACGTTTCCGACCAAATCGCCGAAAATTCTCGTCGGCGCGGGCGAGGAAAATGCGGGCATTATTGACATCGGCGACGGTCTGGCCATCGCGTTCAAAATCGAGTCGCATAATCATCCAAGCGCGGTCGAGCCGTTTCAGGGCGCGACGACGGGTGTCGGCGGCATCGTGCGCGACATTTTTACGATGGGCGCACGGCCAATTTGCGCGGTGAATTCGCTGCGTTTCGGGCCGATCACCGCCGATGTGGCAGCGGACGTGAGTCCGCTCAAATCAAACTCCGAAAACAGTCAGAGCCGACTCACGTCGGCTGCTACAAATGGAGAGGAAGACGCCACGTTGAAAAACAATCGCCGCCTGTTCGCGGGCGTCGTCAGCGGCATCGCGCATTACGGAAATTGTTTCGGCATTCCGACGGTCGCGGGCGAAGTGTATTTTGACAAGACGTATCAAGGCAATCCGCTCGTGAACGCCTTCTGCCTCGGCGTGCTGCGGCACGAACAAATCACGCGCGGCGCGGCGAAGGGCGTGGGCAATCCGGTATTTTACGTCGGCCCGGCGACGGGGCGCGACGGTCTGGCGGGCGCGGCGTTTGCGTCGCAGGATTTGACCGAGGAATCCGCCGAGCAACAGCGCGGCGCGGTGCAGGTGGGCGACCCGTTCATGGAAAAACTCGTGTGCGAGGCGTGTCTCGAATTGCTCGCCACCGGCGCGGTCGCGGGAATGCAGGACATGGGCGCGGCGGGCTTGACGTGCTCGACGTGCGAAATGGCGGCGCGCGCGGGCACGGGCATCGAGATTGAATTGGACAAAGTGCCGCAACGCGCGCCGAATATGAGCAGTTACGAAATCATGTTGTCGGAATCGCAGGAGCGGATGCTTATCGTCGTTCACAAAGGCCGCGAAGAGGAAGTGAAGCGCATTTTCGACAAATGGGATTTGCCGTGGGCGGAAATCGGCGTCATCACGGACACGGGCAAAATGGTGGTGCGTCACGGCGGAAAAATTGTCGCGGACATTCCGGCGAAAAAAATTGCGGACGAATCGCCGATTTATTTTCGCGACGCGGTTGAACCGGAATACTTGAAAACCATTCGCGCATTTCGTTTGGATAACATTGCCGATTGCCGATTGCCGATTGAGGATTTGAAAAAGCTGCTCGCGTGGCCGAGCATCGCGTCGAAGAACTGGGTCTATCGCCAATACGACCATCAAGTGCGCGATGGTTCGGTCGTTTTGCCCGGCAGCGACGCGGCGGTGATTCGCATCAAGACTGATTCGTTGCCTGTGATGAGCGCGGAACTCGCGGCCAAGGTTTCCGGTAGGGCCGAGCTGCCGCTCGGCCAGGACGCGCAGCAGCGCGTCCCTACCATCCCGGAGAAACTCATCGCCATGACCGTGGATTGCAACGGCGGCTACGTTTATCTCGATCCCTACGAAGGCGCGAAAATCGCCGTGGCCGAAGCGTGTCGTAATTTGGCTTGTTCTGGCGCGATTCCGCTGGGCGCGACGGACAATTTGAATATGCCGAGTCCGCTGAAACCGGAATTGTTCTGGCAAATCAAGGAATCCGTGCGCGGTTTGGCCGATGCGTGCAAATTTTTCAACGCGCCCGTGACCGGCGGCAACTGCTCGCTTTACAATCAAAGCCCCGCCGGGCCGATTGATCCGACGCCCACGATTTCCGTCGTCGGCCTTATCGAAAAACCGGAGCACGTCACCACGCAATGGTTCAAGGACGAAGGCGACGTAATTATTTTACTTGGCGACGTCGTGGACGTGAACGACCCAATTTTCGGACTAGGCGGTTCCGCATATTTGCAAGTGATTCACGGCCAGAAAAACGGTTCGCCGCCGCGTTGCGATTTAGAAGCGGCGAAAACGCTGCACACGACACTGCTTGGCCTGATTCAATCCGGCCTCGTGAAAAGCGCGCATGATTGCAGCGAAGGCGGATTAGCTGTCGCGCTGGCAGAAAGCTGCATCAGCCAACTCATCGCGCGCGACACGCCGCGCTTGATTGGCGCGCAAATTGATTTGACGTCGTTGCAAAGTGCTGCTGGCGTCTCGTCGGCAGATCAAACTAATTCGAGCGCATCCAATGAAAAGGGAAGTCAGTCTTGCCAGCAAGATGCTGGCAGCACGTTGAGGCTCGACGCGGTGCTCTTCGGCGAAACGCAATCGCGTGTGGTCATTTCCTGCAAACCACTTGACGCCGTAAAAGTGGTTGAACGCGCGAAATTAATGGGCGTTCCGGCCATTCAAATCGGCAAAGTCGGCGGCGACAAATTGACAATGAAAACCGGCGACGACGAATTTTCTGCGCCGCTGACGGAATTGCACGATGCCTGGTGGAACAGCATCGCCCGCGCGATGGCGTGAACCCGCTTGCGCAAACCGCCTGAATCCATTAAACCTCAAAACGCATGGGCAAAATCCGGCGCGGCGGTTATATTTTGGAGTGGTTCATTGGCGACCACCAACCGCGCCATGTTCATGTTTATGACAACAAACGCCGGCTTATTGGCCGGTTGGACGTGGACCGGTTGGTCGGTGTTGAAGGTTGGGTGCCGGATCGCAAGCTGATGAAACTGATTGCTGAATTGAAAGACGAAGGCCGTTTATGAAAACCTCGGTGCAACTCAAGAAACCCTACGGCAAGGGCGTATTTTCCCGCGTCCGTCATGCCCGCTATCTCGGCTGGGAAGACGCCTTTGATGTGGAATTCGAGGATGGCTTGAGCTTTCTTGAACCGCACGCCACCATTCGCAAGGCCAACAAAATTGCCGCCAAGGCCGTGCCCGTGTGCGTGGAAGTGGATGACGACTTGGGCAGCCATTTCAAAGTAACTTACGACAACGGACAAGTCGCCGAAGTCTCCTGGGCTTTCATCCGCGAACTGCCGCCAAAGAAATAATATGGCGAAGCGACAGGGCAGCATGGACGGTGAGAACCGCTGGCGGCAAATTCTCCGCCCCGCTCACCGAACTGCATGACGCGTGGTGGAACAGCATCGCCCGCGCGATGGCGTAATTTGCTTGAGAATAGGTTGAGCAAGAGTAATATGTGAGCATCCAGAGGGCAGTTAAGCGAGTGAAATCGGATTTAAAAACTATGAAGCAAACAAGACGCCTAAATATCCCAGTCCTTTTGATGGCCTTGCTGATGTTGACCTTGCCGCTGTCTAGCCGGGCGCAATTCAATTACACCACTAACAACGGAGCCATCACTATCACCGGTTGGCACGGTTTGTTCTTTTATCTGATCATCCCCAGCACTATAAACGGCTATCCCGTGACAACCATTGGGGCTAAGGCGTTTTATAATCAACCCAACATGCTTACTGTGACGATTCCTGAGAGCGTCACCAGCATTGGTGATGAGGCGTTCTCCTATTGCACAGTCTTGACAAATTTTACTGTAAATGCGGCCAACCCAAGCTTCGCAAGCGAGAACGGGGTATTGTTCAATAAGGCTTTAACTAAGTTGATCCAATTTCCCGGAGGTTTAACCGGCAGCTTTGCGATACCCAACAGCGTCACCAATATTGGCAATTATGCGTTCTATTTTTGTTACAAGCTAACGAATGTGATAATGTTCAACGCCGTCACGAGCGTTGGCGATTACGCGTTCGCATATTGTTCGAGCCTGACGAACGTGACCCTAGGCAACAGTGTCACGAGCATTGGCAATGCGGCATTCACCCAGTGTGCTCACTTGATAAGTGTGACCGGCGGCGAAAACGTCGTCAGTATTGGCAACAGTGCGTTCTATTATTGCAACCTCTTGACTGGTGTGACGATTGGCAATAGTGTCGCCAATATTGGTGACAGGGCATTCTTTTCGTGTCAAGGCTTTGGAAATATAACAATTGGGAACAGCGTCACCAACATTGGCGACAGAGCGTTCGAGACTTGTTCTGGACTGACGAATGTGGCGATTGGGAATAGTGTCACAAGAGTTGGCGATTATGCATTCGGGGATTGTTCCAGACTGACGAGTGTGACGATTCCTGACAGTGCCACCAGCATGGGCGATTATGCTTTCGTGGCTTGCTCGGGCCTGACAAATGTGGCGATTGGCAACAGCGTCACCAACATTGGCGGCTGGGCGTTCGTTGGTTGTTCGGGCCTGACAATTATAATAATTCCCAATAGCGTCACCAGCATTGGCGATGGTGCGTTCGCTGGTTGCTCCGGCCTGACGAATGTGGCAATTGGTAACAACGTCATCAGCATCGGCACGAATACATTCTGGAATTGTGGCAAGTTGACGGGTGTGACGATTCCCGACACCGTCATCAGCATCGGCAATGGGGCGTTCAACTCTTGCTATGGTCTGACGAGTGTGAAGATTCCAAATGGGGTCACGAACATTGGCGATCAAGTGTTCTATTCTTGTTCTAACCTGAAGAGTGTGACGATTCCCAACAGCGTCACCAGCATCGGCGATGAGGCGTTCTATTTTTGTTCCCTAACGAATGTGACGATTCCCAACAACATTACCAGTATTGGCGACGCGGCATTTGAGGATTGCTCCAGCCTCACAAATTTGGTGATCGGTGCCGGTGTTACTAATGTTGGAGCCTATGCTTTTGGGGGTTGCAACAATTTACATCAGGTCTATTTCCGGGGAAACGCACCTACCGTGGATGGTATGGCAGGTCAAACGGACAATTCAGCCTTTTTTGGCGAAGGCGGCACGGTGTATTACGTGTCAGGCACCACGGACTGGAGCACCTCCTTTGGCGGTTGGCCCACGGCACAATGGTATCAACCGCAACCGCAAATCCTCGGTTCCGGTTATGGCTTGGGCGTGAAGAGCAACCAGTTCAACCTGACCATTTCTTGGGCCACAAATACGTCCGTGGTGGTGGAAACTTCCACGAATTTGCAGAATTGGACGCCGATCATCACCAATACACTGGTCAACGGCACCAATGTATTTGCCGATCCCACTTGGACCAACTATCCGCAACGATTTTATCGCGTGCGTTCACAATAATGCAAGCCGAGGTAATCTTTTGCGACGGCCACGTCGAATCGCCGACGCTGAAATTTCTGTTTGAAGACACCAGCGACGCGGCCTTGATGCGCTGGAACCGCGACCATTTACCACACCGGGAGAAATTATCGCCGTAAAAATTGTCACCGTAAAATCATTTCCCGAATCCCGCTTGCAAAGCCGTCAGGAGCAGTTAATTTTTTAGGCATGAAATTTCGCGTTCATATCGAGCCGGACGAGGACGGAATTTTTGTGGCGGAATGTCCTTCGCTGCCCGGCTGCATTTCGCAAGGCGAAACGCGCGAGGCGGCGGTGCGGAACATCAAGGACGCCATCGCCGGTTATCTGGCCAGCCTCGAAAAACACGGTGAAGCCGCGCCGTTGCCAGTGAGCGAAGAGTTGGTCGAGGTGGCTGCATGAGCCGGTTGCCGGTGTGTTCGGGCGCAGACGCGGTGAAAGCCTTCCGTCAAATTGGCTACGAGGTGGATCATCAGACCGGCAGTCACATCATCCTGCGGCATCCGTCGCAACGGCGGCTGACCGTTCCAAACCATCGGGAACTTGCCAAGGGCACTTTGCGCGCGCTCATCCGCGAAGCGGGTTTGACAAAGGAACAATTCACAGATTTGCTGCGTTGATTTCTTTGAACGCAAACCGCATTTCTGCGCTCCATTGCTTGCGTCCCATGCGGATTAACCGTTGGCAAATGCGGGCGCGGTTTGTAAGCTAATTGGAAATTCATGCGTCAATTTCGCAACATTGCGGCCAATGCGTTCATGGAACTGGTCCGGCAGCCGATCTTTTTGCTGCTGATGACCGGTTCCGTGCTGTTTGAGATTTTTCTCGCCGTTCCCTACTACTTTGCGCTGGGCGATGACATGAAGCTCGTCAAGACCAGCGCGCTCGCGGTGATGCTGCTGGCGGGTTTGTTTGGCGCGGTGTTGAGCGCGTCGGCCTCGTTGGCGCGGGAAATCCGCACGGGCACGGCGCTGGCGGTGTTGTCCAAGCCGGTCGGACGCACGCAATTTCTACTGGCCAAGTTCACCGGGCTGGCCGGTGCGCTCACGCTGCTTGCCTACGTCAACATGGTCGGCGTGCTGCTGGCGAGCTGGATGGCCTTCGACGCCTACGGCAAGACGGATGTGCTCGCCATCGGCATTTTTGCGGGCGCCATCGCGCTGGCCTACGGGCTGGCGGGCTTCAGCAATTATTTTCTGCGCCGGACGTTTGTGAGCGACGCGGTGTTTGCGCTGGTGGCGATGGTCACGCTGGCGGCGTTCATCATTTTGCGATTCACGCAGCAGATGCAAAGCCTCGGCGCGCCGGCGGCGGTGGACTGGGATTTGATTCCGGCGGGGCTTTTGATTTTGTTCGCGTTGTGGATTTTGGCGGCGGTGGCGCTGGCGTGTTCGACGCGGCTGGACATGATCGCCACGCTCGCGGTCTGCTCGGCGGTTTTTCTGCTCGGCCTGATGTCGGATTATTTGTTTGGAATTCCCGCCGCCAAAGGCAGTTGGTGGGCTTCGACGCTTTACAGCATCGTCCCAAACTGGCAGCTTTTCTGGCTCGCCGACGCGCTCGAAACGGGCAAAAGCACGTTTCATTGGGCCTACGTCGGCAAGGCGCTCGGCTATGTAATTTTTTACGCCGGCGCGGCGCTGGCGGTGGCCGTGGCGCTGTTTGATGAACGGGAATTAAGCTGAATGAAATCATTCTCGTCGTCATCCTCATCCTCGCAATCGGAACAAAACCGAGGATGAGGGCGAGAACGAGGACGAGGACGAAGATTAAAAATGGAACGAAACACTCAAAAAAACGGGCTGGTGAACCTCGCGGTGGCGCTGGTGGTTTTCCTCGCGGGACTGGGCGTGACGGTGTTTGCCCGGTCGCTCGCGGGGGAAGTGGCGCTGGTCTTTCTCGGCCTGGGCGTGCTGGTGACCTTCATCAGTTGGTTCCAGATGCGGCTCGCGGAAAACGAACGCGCGGAAAAACTGGAACTGGATGAACTCGCGCACAGCCGGGGCGCGTCGCTGTTTGAGGCGAAAGACGCCGGCAGCTATCCCGCCCGCAACGCCCGCGAACAGTTTGAGAAATTTTTTGTGCCCGGCTTCACCGTGCTGCTGCTGCTGCTGGAAGCCGCCGGGGCGTGGCTGCTGTGGCTTTGGAGCGGCAAAAACCCGGACGCGCTGAAGGGCGTGAACACCACGGCGGCGCTTTCGTTGTTCGCGATCTTTGCGCTGCTGCTCTTTTTGTTCGGCCGTTTTTCCGTGACGATTGCGCGGCTGGAAAACCACCGGCTGCTGCGGCCCGGCGCGAGTTTTCTGCTGGCGGGCGCGTATGTCTGCGCGCTCACGGCGCTGGGCATCGCGGGCGTGGACGCCAAGTTTCCGCAGGCCGATCTCTGGGTGGCGCGGGCTTTCTGCATCCTGCTTGGCGTCATGGCGGTGGAAAATTTGCTGACGCTGCTGCTGGAAATTTACCGTCCGCGCATCAAGGGCAAGGTCGCCCGACCGCTTTACGAAAGCCGCGTGGCCGGCCTGCTCGCGCAGCCGGAAAGTTTGTTCACCACGGCGGCGCAGACGCTGGATTACCAGTTCGGCTTCAAGGTTTCGGAAACGTGGTTTTTCCAGGCGGCGCAGAAAAACATTGCGGCGCTGCTGCTGGTGCAGTTCGCGGTGCTGATGCTGTCCACCTGCGTGGTGTTCATCAGCGTGGGCGAACGGGCGGTGCAGGAACACTTCGGCAAGCCGCTCGCCCAGACGCTCGGACCGGGGCCGCACTTCAAATGGCCGTGGCCGTTCGACAAGGTCTATCGCTATCGCACCCAGGAAATTCAATCGTTCGCCGTCGGTTACACGCCTGATCCGCAGAGCGAGGCGGCCAACACGATTCTTTGGACGGTCAGCCATAACAAGGAGGAAAATTTTCTCGTGGCCAACCGCGCCGCCGGGGCGGCGGCCCCCGCCGAAGCCAGCACGAATGACACCGCTAAAATCCAGTCCGTCGGCCTGATTTCCGTCAGCATTCCGATCCAGTTCCAGATCACCAACGTCACCGACTGGGTCTATAAAAACAGCGAGCCGAAAACATTGCTGGAAGATCTGGCCTCGCGCGAGGTGATCCGCTATCTCGCGGGCACCGACTTGAACGACGTGCTTTCGGAGGGCCGGCTGGAGGCGGCGCAGGATTTGCGCGAACGCATCCAAAACCTGGCCAATGAACGTTCGCTGGGCGTGAAGATTGTTTTCGTCGGCTTGCAGGATATTCATCCACCGACTGCCAATGATGTCGCCGCCACCTACGAAAAAGTGGTCGGCGCGCAGCAGACCAAGCTGGCGAAGATTCTCGATGCTGAATCGGCGGCCATCCGCACGAATGCGCTGGCGGAAGCGCAGGCCTTCACGACCACGAACCGGGCCGAAGCAAACCGCGTGCAGGTGGAATCCTCGGCGTTCGCCCGCGCGGCGCTGTTCACCAACCAGATTCCGGCCTTTGAAGCCGCGCCGTCCGTGTATCGCCAGCGGCTGTATGAACAGGCTTTCGCCGAGGCCACCAAGGATGCGCGCAAATATGTATTGCTCGTCACGAACACATCGGACGTGATTGTCTTTGATCTTCAAGACAAAATTCGCGCCGACCTGCTGAACCTTTCCGTCACCAATTCGCCATGAAAAAAAACCTGATTACCATCATCATTGCCGCCGTTCTGGTGGTGATTTTCGCGCTGCTGCTGTTCACCTTCCAGGTGCGCCAGTCGGAGGTCGTCGTGCTTACCTTCTTTGGCA
>Ga0164241_10002678_pt1 | contig 18865 bp, 15 predicted proteins | sample OricomyardsoilBY_FD_108780 | JGI IMG/M metagenome (GOLD analysis project Ga0164241, IMG submission 108780) | Backyard soil microbial communities from Emeryville, California, USA - Original compost - Back yard soil (BY) | ecosystem: Environmental > Terrestrial > Soil > Unclassified | place: USA...
TCGTGCCGCTCGAAGCCATGGCCTCGGGGCGCCCGGTGATCGCCTATGCCCGAGGCGGAGCTCTCGAAACCGTGAAGGACGGGGTGACGGGGCTGTTCTTCGACCGGCCCGACGTCGACTCGCTCAACGCCGCGATCGCGCGGTTCGAGAGCGAGCTCGAGCCCGCGATCGACCCGGCGGCGCTGCGCGCCCATGTCGACGGCTTCAGCCGCGCGCGGTTCCGTACCGAAATGCTGCGCGAAATCGAGGCGGTGCTTGCGACGCGCAAGCCTGCGGCGCCTTGACGGCGAAGCGGTGACGATGCTCCGGCGCCTGCGCGGATCCAAATTCGCGGCCAAGAGCCTCGCGGCGATCGCGATCAAGATCGGGGCGGCGGGCGCCTCCTTCGCGATGTTCGTGGTGCTTGCCCGCGCCTTGAACCGCAGCGAGTTCGGCTATTTCGGTTTCGCTTTCTCGCTGGCGACGATCCTAAGCGTGATCGGCAGCTTCGGGCAGCGCAACCTGGTCTTGCGCTTCGCCTCGATCTATTTCGACCGGGGCGCGCTGTCGGCGGCTTTCGCGGTGATCCGGCGCGGATATCTGTTGGTGATCGCCGGCTGCGGCGCGCTTGGCCTTGCCGTGGGACTGGGCGGTGCCGGCGGATTGCCGTTCATCGAGGCGCCCCCCTCGGTGCTGGCCGCCGCGGGAGGCTTTACACTCGTGCTCGGGCTTGCAGAGTTCCTGCCCAATCCGCAACGGGCGGCCGGGCACGTCTGGCTCGCCCTGCTGCCGCGCGATATCGTGTTTCGGCTTCTGGTGATTGCGATCTGCGGCCTGATCATGGCGGGCGTCCTGCCCCGGATCAATGCGGCGCAGATCCTTTGGGCGATGGTGGCGATCCTTGCCCTGCTGGTCGTCGCGCAATCCCTGATGCTGCGCGCGACCAATCCCTTCGTGCTGGCGCGCGCGGCGGGCGATGCGGCCGACCTGCCGCAATGGCGCGCGACGATGTGGGGGATGTGGGGTAATTCGGTGGTGAATTCCTCCGGGCGCAACATCGCGATCGTGATCATCGGCGCGGTGCTGCCCGCCGCCAGCACCGGGGGGCTGTTTGCCGCGCTGCGTACGGCGATGGTGCTCGAGCTCTTCCTCGTGGCGATCAATATCGTCGCCGCCCCGATGCTGGCAACGCGGCTGCACGACAACGACCATGCCCAGGTGCAACGGATCTGCACGCAGATCGGCCTGATGCTCGGCCTGCCCACACTGGGCGCGTTCCTGATCTTCGTGTTCGGCGGCGGTCAGGTGCTCGATCTGTTTGGAGCGGGCTATGCCTCGGCGCACCTCGAGCTCGTCGTGATGAGTTTCGGCTATCTGGTCAGCGCCTTTGCCGGCCCGACGACGCAGATCATGGAGATGGCCGGGTTCGAGCGCAAATACTTCCTGATGCTGGGCGTCACCACCGGGCTGTCACTTGCGGCAATTCCGGCGGCCGCCGCCTGGCTCGGCCCGCTCGGTGCGGCCCTTTGCATCTGCGCCAATCTGGTGGCGCTCAACGTCTGGGCCTATCTGTTCATCCATCGAAAACTCGGCATCTGGCCCGGCGCGCTGCGTTTCGGTCCTGCCCCCGGTAAATGAAGGCGCGGCATGACCCTGACGATCGACTTCCTCTATCTCGGTGGCGATAAGTGCGGCTCGACTTGGGTCCATCACATTCTTGACCGGCACCCCGACGTCGCCCTCGCGCGGGCCAAGGAGCTGTTCTATTTCGACCGCTTCTACGACAAGGGCCCCGAGTGGTATCTGCGGCAGTTTCCGGCGCGGGACGGGCGTCTGCGGATCGGCGAGATCTGTCACGATTATCTTTACAGCACCGCGGCGCTCGATCGCATCGCGCGTGACATGGCGGCCGAGAGCCGCTTTCTGATCACCGTACGGGACCCGGTCGAGCGGACGGTCTCGCACTGGAAGTACCTGCGCAAGATCGGAACCACCGATCTCGCGCTCGAGGAAGCCTTGGTCGCGCATCCGCAGATCGTCGAGCATTCGATGTTCGGCAAGCATGTCGCGGCAGCGATCGAGCGGCTCGGGGCCGAGCGGGTCCATGTGCTGTCGTTCGAGCAGCTGAAGGCCGATCCCGCCGCCTTCGGCGCGGCGATGAGCGCGGCGCTCGGCGTGCCGTTCCGGCCGGACCTGCCCTATGCCGATCGCATCCTCGAGGCGCAGGCGGCGCGCAACCCGAACCTGGTGCGGCGGTTGCGCAATGCCGGGTGGCTCGTGCGCAGGATCGGCAGTCCGCGGATCGTCTCGGCGATCAAGAGCAATCCGCTGATCTCGAAGCTGCTCTACACCTCGGCGAGCTCCAGGAGCGGGCCCGCGGAGCCGCTGCCGGAAACGCTGGCACGGCTGGCCGAACGCTTTGAGCAGGATCAGGGGCTGCTGGCCGAGAGGATCGCGCAGCTGCAGGGCGCTCAGGCGGGGGTCGGGGCATGAAGATCGTTCTGGCGGCGGTGACGTTCAGCCCCAATCTCGGCGACGGGCTGATTGCCGAATGCCTGTCGGCCGAGCTCCGCCCGCAGCGCGCGGCGGTGGCGGTCCAGTGGCTGGATCTGGCCGGGCGGAGCGCTTTCCTCCCGCCCTCGGGAAGGCTGCGCACGCGCGCGCTCGATCTGTTGGCGCGGCTGCCCGAACCGCTTTCGCAGGCGATCTCGGCGCGGCTCGTGGCGCGGCAGATCGCGACCCGCCTCGCCCCGCGCGTTCCCGAGGCGATGGCGGATGCCGATCTCGTCGTCATTGGCGGAGGGCAGTTGCTCGGCGATGCGAACCTGAACTTTCCGCTCAAGATCGGGCATGTGGCGGCCGCCGCCGAGGCCCGCGATCTGCCGATTGCGGTGCACGGCGTGGGGGTGTCGGCGCGCTGGAGCCGCCGGGGGCGGGCGCTGTTCGCCAGGCTTCTGCTGTCGCCGAACCTGCGCTTCGTCTCGGTGCGCGATGCGGCGAGCGCGGAGAACCTCGCGCGGCATTATGCCGATCTCGGGGCGGTCCCGTCGTGCCCGATCCGCGTCTTTCCCGATCCGGGCCTGCTTGCGGCCGATCTCGAGACCGCCGGTTTCGAGATCGTCGCCGGTGCCGGGCGTCCGGTCGGGCTCGGGGTCGCGCATCCGGCGGCGATCCTCACCCATTCGGACAAGGCGCCGCATCTGACGGTCGAGCACGCCTGCGCCCAGTATCGCGGCCTCGCCGAGGCGCTCGTGCGACGCGGGGCGCGGGTGCATCTGTTCACCAACGGCTCGGGCGAAGACGAGGAAATGCTGGATGCCCTCATGGCCTCGTGGCCCGAGCACGCCGACAAGGTCGTGCGCCTGCCGCGGTTCGCCACGCCGATCGCGCTGGTCGAGTTCATCGGGCGGATGGAGGCGATCGCCTCCTATCGGCTGCACGCCTGTATCGCGGCCCATGCCCAGAGCATTCCCGCGGCGGGGTTTCGCTGGGATGCCAAGGTCGACGCCTATTTCGAGCTGCTGGAGCAGGACGCGCTGCTGTTCGCCGACCCCGGCGCCGCCGAGGAGATCGCCGAACGATTGCTCGCGGCCCCCCGCGCGCCGATCACGCGGCGGGTCGCGGCGCTGCGGCCGGTCATTGCCGAAGGCGTTGCAGAGCTGTTTGCCGCCTTCCCCGACTTGTGACGTCTGCGCGGAGCTTCACTCTCAGTGCCGATTGGAGCGTCCAGGTGGGTCGGCATCAGAGCCCGAGCACGAACTTGTAGAAGACCATCATCGTATAGGTGATCGGAAGGCTCGCAAAAAGCATCGCGTGATAGAGGCGCGCCCCGCCGGAAGCGCGCAAGACGGGGACGTAGAAGAGGTAGTAGCGCGCATTCTGAAAGGCATGGGTCATCGAGGTAAAGGCGAGCACGGTCAACAGGAGCGCGCGGAACTCGGGGGAGTAGATAATGCCACGGATCGTCGAACGGCGAAATGGCTGCTTCGGTAGGCTCACTGCGAACATCAGAATGGTTGCCGGAAGGCCCACGATGAAGTCGGTTTGAGGATTAATCGAAATGACCATAGAGGATAGAAATACTATTATTGTCTCAAGTATGCTATACTCCGGGTTCACCACATTACGGGTCCAACTGTAGGCATGTAGCCGTTCGAAGTAGCGAGCCAAAATATCCATACTAGCATCCGCGGCTAGAATGCCGGCGATGCTTATAACGATGATCCAGAGAGGTGGTCGCCAACGGCGCAGAACAAATAGGGTGATCCGAAAGAAAAGTATAACGAACCCATTATTTTCTTCTAAGAAAAGAGAAAGCCAGATGATCGCCGAAAGTACGATAATTTCACCCCGCCACCGAAGGTCAGTCCGGATGAGCGCCAGCGGAAAAAAGAGGAACTCAGGCTTAATCTTTGTTGCAAGATAGGCTGCCATGGGAAGCACTAGATAGAAGAGTGCTACACGCCACTCGACGAGGCGAAGTGCGGTGAGAATCCCGAGTTCCAGCAGGGTGATCCCGACCATCATGAGCCGTAACTCGATCTGGTTGCGGTCGTCCCAGGTGCCGCCCCATAAGGCTGTGAAGGCATTCCACCCGCGCACCACATCGCCGTAACCTTGGATCACCGGATCCGCGAAGCTGATGAAAATCGCGACATTGGCTAGGAAGATGAAGAGTGCGACGAAGCCGTGAGTCACCTCGTTCGACGGAACGCGCACGGGCGTGCGCAGGGCAATCATTCAAGAACCGCCCGCCGGCCGAGTTGACGGCCGAGTTCAGCAAGAGGTCGCTCCACCAGATGATAGAGCGGCGCTGAAACGAGCGTCGTGGCAACCAGCGTCAACAGGAAGAGGGCGCCCCCATGCGGAAACCAACGTTCAAAGATAAAGGCTACTGGTAGGTGAAAAAGGTAAATTCCATAGGAATAGTCCCCCAAGAGGCGCAGCCCGCGATTCAAGTCGACATGGGGGAATTTTAGGAAAAGCAGGAAAACGGCGCCGCCGGTAAGATATGTAACCACGTAGCGTGAACCGGTTTCCTCGAATCTTGTCGAAAAGGAATAGGCCAGCAGGCAGGTCGGTATGACGACGGCAACATAAAGGAGCACCCGTAACCCGATCGGATCGGCACGTTCTGAAAGCCGTCTCATCTCGGCGCCGATAAACATGCAGAACAGACCTAGCGGAATAGCGACTGGCACCGCGCGGTGAGTGGTCCAGCGCACGACCGCCGCCGCGAGGCAGATGGTCGCGAGGATGCCGAGGAGCCAGCCGAACCTGGCCCGGAGGACATCTGGACTGAAAACGAGCGCCGAGGTGATCAGGACGTAGAGGCAAAATTCGATCGTGAGGGTCCAATAGACGCTGATTGCGTTGTCGAACCCCACAAGCTGTTGGGCCATCGTCAGGTTGGCCAGCCAGCCTGCAGGAGACAGGCGGTCGGGCCAAAGGGCAAGGGCCACCGCAAGTGATAGCCAGTAGAGCGGGTAAAGACGGAAGAGGCGCTTGAGTAGGAATGGCAGTGGGGCACCGTCCCGTGCCGCACTCGGAATGACGAGATAGCCGGAAATGAAGAAGAAGATGACGACACCGATCTTGCCCGGGTCAAAGACGTAGCTCCAGATGAAGCCGTCTAGATGCGCCGTATGTGCGAATACGACCAGGACCGATGCTAGACCCCTGATAGCCTCAATCGTCGCAAAACGATTTGAGCCTTGGCGGGAAGTTGTCATGCGGCGCCTCGTCCGTCCGGATCGTCGAGGACACGACCTACGACGTGGGACACTGCGACGCAACCGATCCGGTTCAATTTAAAGGCGAGCCGCGGTAAGGTATGCCGCGAGGAAGCCGCCTGACTCGGAACCCTGACTCGGATAAAGTGAGCGCATGCCCCCCAGTTTCTCCGAAGTGGCGGCCGTCCGGCTCGGGTTCGGGTTTTCCCCGCTCGCGGCGCCGCCGTCCAGCCCGGATACGCTTCTCGCGAGCATCGCCGAATCGGCCCCCGGGCCTCGCGCGATGAGCACCGCAGCCGCGATCGAGTACGGGACGCGCCTGCGCGAGGCGACGCGGCGCTTCCAGGAGGGCGGCGAGGCGGAGCGGCCGGGCTACGAGGCGCTCCGCAGCGAGCTGAACCGGCTCGGGCTCGTCGATCTGCGCCGCCGCGTCGTCCGGGCGGTCGATGCGCGGGCGGGATTCGGCGAGCGGCTGGTGCAGTTCTGGTCGAATCACTTCACCACGCGCGCGGTGGCGCTGAACCGGCGGGGGCTTGCGCTGGCCTTTCAGGACGAGGCGATCCGGCCGCATATCGGCGGCCGCTTCGAGGATCTGTTCTTCGCTGCCGACACGCATCCGATGATGCTCGTCTACCTCGACCAGGCGGTGAGCCGGGGGCCGAACTCCCGCTCCGTCAGGGACCGGCCGGAGCGGCGCTTCGGCCTGAACGAGAACCTGGCGCGCGAGGCGCTCGAGCTGCATTCGCTTGGGGTCGATGCGGACTACACCCAGAGCGACGTGCGCGCGTTCGCGAAGCTCCTGACCGGACTCACCGTCAACCAGAAGCAAGGTTTCGCCTATTACAGCTCGTGGGCCGAGCCCGGGCCGCTCACCGTGCTCGGAACGCGCTATGGCCAGAGCGGGGGAGGCAACGGACGGGCGCCGGAGCGGCAGCTCGACGACGTCCGCGCCGCGTTCCACGACATCGCTCGCCGACCGGAGACGGCGCGGCACCTGTCGCGGAAGCTGGCGGTGCATTTCGCATCCGACGTTCCCCCCGCGGATCTCGTCGAGAGCATGACAGCGGTGTGGCAGGAGACCGAGGGCGATCTTTCCGCGGTCTATGCCGTGCTCGTGAGCCATCCCGACCTCGCCGCGACGTTCGGCCAGAAGATCCGACAGCCGTTCGACCTCAACGTTGCGGCGATCCGGGCGCTCGGGCTGACTGGCAGCGACATCGAGGCGCTCGACCTCGACGTGTTCAAGCGGGCAGTCGCGACGCCGATGGCGGCGATGGGTCAGCCCTGGGGCCAGCCGAAGGGACCGGACGGGTGGGCCGAGGCGGCCGACGCCTGGATTGCGCCGCAGACGCTTGCGGCCCGGATCGACTGGGCGCTCCAGCTGCCGCGGCGGCTTCTCGGCGAGCTTCCCGATCCGCGGGAGATGATGCTCGCGGCCTTCGCCGGCGAACCGCCCGAGCCGATCGCCTGGGCGGTCCCGAAGGCGGAGACCGCGACCGAGGGTGTCGCGATCGTTCTCGCCTCGAATGCCTTCAACCGACGCTAGGAGAGCGCATGCTGACCCTCGACCGGCGCCTGTTCCTGAAAAGCGCGGCCTGCGTTGGCTGCTCCGCGGCGGCGCATCCGCTCATGAGCGCGATGACCTTCGCGCAGGTGCCGGGCGACAGCCGGCTGGTGGTCATCATCCTGCGCGGCGCGATGGACGGGCTCGACGCGATCCAGCCGTACGGAGACCCGAACCTGCGGGCGCTGCGGCGGACTCTTTCGGTCGGGCCGGACGGCGGAGCGCTGGATCTCGATGGCTTCTATGCGCTGCACCCCCGCCTCGCGCCGCTCCTGCCGCTGTGGCAGCGGGGTGAGCTCGGCTTCGCACACGCGGTGTCGACGCCCTATCGCGACAAGCGCAGCCACTTCGACGGACAGGACATCCTCGAGGCGGGTACGGGCGGCGACCTGCCGCCCGACCGCCGGGTGAGCGGCTGGCTGAACCGCCTGCTCCAAGTGATCCCCGGGGCGACGGCCGAGACCGCTTACTCGGTCGGGACCGAGCCGATGCAGATCCTGAGCGGCAAGGCGGCGCATCTGAGCTGGGCACCGCAGATGTCGCTCAGTCTCTCGCCGCAGGCGCAAATGCTGCTCGGGCATATCTACGAGGACGATGGGCTTTTTCGCAACGCGGCGCAGGATGCGATCCGGATCTCGGGCGAGGCCGAGGTGATGACCTCGGGACAGGGCCCTGCCGCTGCAGCCCAGGCGCTCGGCGCGTTCACGGCGAGTCGGCTGAACGGGGCGAGCCGGATCGCCACGTTCTCGATTTCAGGCTGGGACAGCCACGCGCGACAGGTGGCGGTGATCGGCCGGGCGCTCGACCAGCTCTCCGTGGCGATCCTGGCGCTGCGCGATGGCCTCGGGACGAACTGGGGGGCGACGACTGTCCTCGTGATGACGGAGTTCGGCCGCGCGATCCGCGAGAACGGCACCGGCGGCACCGATCACGGCACCGGAGGCGTCATGCTCATGGCCGGGGGCGCGATCCGCGGCGGCCACGGTTATGGCGAGTGGCCCGGCCTCGCGGAGGGGCAACTCTACGCCGGGCGCGATCTGATGCCGACGCGGGACATCCGCGCCTATGCGGCCTGGGCAATGCGCGGGCTGTTCGGCATCGAGGCGAGCGCGCTCGAGAGCACGATCTTTCCGGGCCTCGATCTCGGATCCGACCCGGGATTTCTCGCGTGAGTGGCGGGACAACCGGGCAGACAGATACCCGCGAGCCCCATTGAAAGCGTCACATTGCAAGATTCAACCTTGAGAAGAGCGGTCAATTGACCTAACCGCGGCACCACGCTATGGGAACGTGGAGCAGTGGCTCGGTCGAAGTGCACTGCACTCAGCCATAAATTCTGGTCGTGCGTAGCGTTTGACCAGCTATCGCGTATAAGTGTTAGTGGATGTATGACCAATCAGCAACGTTTCAATGTCAAGTCGGACTCCGAGAGCGATACCGTCGATCTCTCGGCTCTGCTGCGCGCGCTCGCCCGCGGCAAGCTGTGGATACTTCTGATATTTCTGCTGAGTATTGGTATAGCCTGTATCTATATTATGTTCATTGCGGTGCCAATCTACTCGGCGTCGGCCGTGGTGGTGATGGAGTCGCGCGAATCCCAAGTGATGGGGCTCGATATCGAGAGCATCATCGGCGGGCTCTCGAACGACAGCAGCGTCGTCAACACCGAGGTCGAGGTCCTGCGCGGCCGGCTGCTGATGGGGCGTGTCGTCGACGAGCTCAAGCTCGGCGACGATCCTGAGTTCAATGCGACGCTTCAGCCGGCCTCTCTCGTCTCCCGATTGAAGACCGGCCTCCTCGGCGGGGGCGGGGAGGTTCTGAACGAGGCGGAGATCCGCGATGCGGTGGTGACCGCTCTCCTCGACCGAGTCACGGTGACGAACATTCCGCAGAGCCTCGCCTTCCGCATCGAGGTCGAGACGACGTCGGCAGAGAAGTCGGCGCGCATCGCGGATACGATCGCCCGGCTCTACATCGACGATCAGGTCCGGGTGAAGTTCGAGGCGGCGAAGCGCGCGGCGGCGTGGCTGTCGGACGAGGCCGCGAAGCTCAAGGCCGAGCTCGAGGGCAACGAGGAGCGGATCCGGGCCTTCCAGAGCGACATGAGCATCGCCAGCGCCGAGGAGCTCGCGATGCTCGACCGCCAGCTCAAGGACACCCGCGACCGCCGCGCGGCGAGCCAGGGCGAGGTGACGGCGCTCGAGGCGCGGCACGCCGCGCTCGCGGCCGCAGCCGAGCCGAAGGCGCAGGCGGGGGCGCTCGGCGATCCCCAGCTCATCGACCTCGCCGTCGCGGCGGATCGGGGCGACCCCGGCGCGCTCGCCGCGTTCAACGCCCGGCTCAGCGTCGTGCGCCGGCAGATGGCGCAGGACGTCCTGCGCCTCGAGGGGCAGGTCGAGTCCTATGCGGCCGCCGAGCAGAGCCTCGTCGACAGCATCAACCGCGGCTCCCAGGAGCTGACCCGGCTCGAGCAGATGCTGCGCGAGTCCGAGGCGAGCAAGCTGCTCTACGAGCATTTCCAGACCCGGCTCAAGGAAACCGTGGCGCAGCAGGGCATCCAGCAGCCCGATAGCCGGGTCCTGTCGCAGGCCGTGCGGCCGCTCTCGCCGGTGGCGCCGCGCAAGGGGCTCGTCCTGGCGATGGCCGGCATCCTCGGCCTCGCCCTGGGGTCGGCCCTGGTGCTGCTGCGGGAGGCGACGGCGCGCAACATCCGCAGCGCGGGCGATCTCGAGGCGGTCAGCGGACACGTGGTGCTCGGGCAGATTCCGGTCATGCCCGACCGAAACCGCACGAACCTTCTGCCCTACCTGTCGAAGAACCCGACCTCCGCCGTGGCCGAGGCGGTGCGCAACGTGCGGACCTCAATTCTCCTGTCGGGCGTCGACAGGACGCCGCAGGTGATCTCCCTCACCTCGTCGGTGCCCGGCGAGGGCAAGACTACGATCACCCTGGCGCTGGCGCAGAACCTGACGCTGATGGGCAAGAAGGTGCTGGTGATCGAGGGGGACAATCGCCGCCGGATGTTCCGGGAGTATCTGGGCGCCTCGAAGGCCGCCGGGCTCGTCTCGGTGCTGCTCGGGGAGGCGGAGCTGACCGAGACGGTCCAGCCCGTGCCGGGCCTCGGGGACGTGCTTCTCGGCGAGAAGACGAACGTCAACGCGGCGGACCTCTTCTCGTCGACAGCCTTCGCGGGGTTCCTGCAGAAGGCGCGCGAGATCTACGACATCGTGCTCATCGACACGCCGCCGGTCCTCGTGGTGCCGGATGCGCGGATCATCGCCCAGCACGTGGATTCGGTCGTGTTCGTCGTGCGCTGGGACCGGACCCCGGAGACGCAGGTGCAGGATTCGCTCCACATGCTTGAGACGGTCAACGCGCGGATCTCCGGCATGGTACTCAGCCAGATCGATCCGAGGGGAATGCGCCGGTACGGCTATGGCGATCGCTATGGCGCGTATGCGGCCTATGGGGCCAAGTACTACACGTCCGGGTAGGACGACGAGCCGGCCTGAAGTCCAAACACATCTCTGCTGGAGAATACTTTGATGAAATCGAAGCATCTTGTGGCTGCCAGTGTCTCTGTCGCTTGCCTTCTGGCTGGCAGCATGGCGCAGGCGCAGGACGTCTATGCTAAGTTCTTCGGTGGCTGGACGATCCCCTCTGACCAGAACTTCGACCTGGAGAGCCGCGCGACCGGGGTGAGCGAGCCGAGCGGGTTGGACTTCAGCACCGGCTTCGCTGCCGGCGCGGCGCTCGGCTTCGCGGTCTCGCCGAGCGTCGCTCTGGAGATCGAGTACGTCTATCGCCACGCGGACGTGGAGCTCGGGGATGAGCCCGTGCCGGCCAGCGGCTCGACTTCCTCGAACGCGGTCATGCTGAACGCGATCTACGACCTGCCGCGGGTCGGCGCGACGCAGGCCATCCAGCCCTACGTCGGCGCCGGCCTCGGCGTCGGCAACATGTCCTACGAGGGCGACGACGGCGACGACATGAACCTCGATGGCGACTACAGCTTCGCCTATCAGGCGATCGCGGGCCTCGGGTATCAGGTGTCGAACCAGGGAAGCCTCTATACCGAGATCCGCTACTTCGGCACCACCGATCAGACGGTCAAGGACAACGAGGTCCAGTTCGACTCCGGCTACGGCACGGTCGACGTGCTCTTCGGCTACAATTACCGGTTCTGAGCTGGTCTGAATCCGGCCGGAGGTCCGGCCCGACCGGCCTTCACCGCACCGCGCCGAAGACGATCCGTTCCGGCTCGGGCGCGCCGGGGTCGATGAGGGCGTAGCTGAGGGCTCCGGTCGCGTAGGCTCCGGTGTCGAGCGCCAGCCTGCCGTCCTGCAGGTGGGGGCGCCGGACGACGGTGTGGCCGTAGGCGACATAGAGGCCGTCGCTGCGCGGCTGCCGCTCGAAGGCGTCATGGCCCCAGGTCAGGGTCGAGGCCTCCTGCGCCTCGACCGGCAGGCCCGGATCGAGCCCGGCGTGCACCGCCACGAGGTTGCCGCTCTGCCAGACCAAGGGCAGGTCGCGGAGCCAGTCCACCATTCCGGGCGCCAGCGCGTCGCGGACCGCGTCGCGCGCCCGGATCCGCGAGGCGCTGTCCGAGGGGATGCCCCGCCAGCCGAAGCTCGCGAGCGTCGAGAGCCCGCCGTGGCGCAGCCAGCGCCGGCCCGCCTGCACCGGATCGTCGAGGAACGCGAGAAACATCTCCTCGTGGTTCCCCTTCAGGCACACCGCGCCCGCGGCGGACTCCTCGCCCAGGAGCTCAATCACCCGGGCGCTCTCCTCGCCGCGGTCGATCATGTCGCCGAGGACGATCAGGCGATGCTCGGGAAAGTGTTGGCGCCGCCAGGCGAGCAATCGACCGAGCAGGCCGGCGCATCCGTGGAGATCGCCGACGAGGCAGACCGGCTCCTCGGGGCGCGGCGGGCCGTCGAAGACCGGGGCGGGCGTCTCCCAGACGTCCGGGGCCGGGGCGAGCATGTTTCGGAGAAAGCCAAGCCTGCGCATTCGGGTACTCGCTCATGCTGGGAACACAACCCCGCGGGCGTCGGCTTTCACGGGACGCCGCGGGGCGCCGCGCGCGGCAACCTCGTCACCGAGGGGCGATCAGCGGGGCTCGAAAGGGCGATCTATCCGGGCGCGCTGGCCCGGGCGCACCGCAAGACCCCCGGGCGGCGCGACGCGCGGCCACCCGGGGGCATCCCGTCCGGGATCAGTCGGTGCTGTTCGTATTGTTGGTCTCGTTAGTGCTGTTGGTGCTGTTCGTGCCGAGCACGTTCGCCGCCGCCTCGGTGATCGTCTCGAGCGTCGTCGGCGGATCGAGCGGCGCGAAGCCCGCGGGGGTGCTTTCGACGAAGCCTGCCGCCTGGGCGAACACGGCCGGAGAGGTGACGGCGGCCGCAACAGCTGCCGCGCATGCAATCGCACAGACTTTCATGCATCGGACTCCGATTAGTAAACTCACGCTACGGTAGCACGCGGGCATCGACCTTGTACACCGCGATGGACGGGTCGCACCGCATTCGCGAAGCGGGAGATCCAGGGCTCGCCCTCGAGACATTTAGCGGTTCGCGAACGTGCTACTGCGATTGCGCAGCGGGCGACGGCCGTGCCGAGGAGTAGAGACAAGCAACGGGAGATTGTGTTGCGGGTGATCACGGAGCGCCTCCCTCCGTCGCGACAGGAGCGGCTGGTCACGGGCATTTCGCCTACGGAATCGATGATTCGCGCATCAGTGATGCAAAAATGTGCAATGCGGATTTGCAACCCTAGAGATAAATACCTGTCTTGACTCGCGCAATCTAAAATGCTTCTAACCGTTATACGTGTGTTCGGGAGTTGAGTTAAGATTAGCGTAGAGAAAGGGGGACGTAACTATGCGGGATTCTAGAGTTATTGGCGGGGATATTTTAAGTATATACGACAGCGTCGCAGACGTGAATCAGCCAGTAAAATCGGAGTACCTAGGTAAAAGGTTCGTAGATATCTCTATTGCAACCGTCGCCATCTTGGCCGTGTGGCCGATGCTGGTATGTATTGCGGCGTTGATCTGGCTCCGGGACGGCGGGCCGGTGATTTATAAGCATACCCGCATAGGGCGCAATGGGCGTCCGTTTCCCTGCCTGAAGTTTCGCACGATGGTCAAAAACAGTGACCAGGTTCTGGCCGAGTTGCTGGCGTGCGATTCCGCAGCGCGGGAGGAATGGAAGGTGTCGCGGAAGCTGCAGAACGATCCGCGGATCATTCCCGGGATCGGCACCTTCCTGCGCAAGACCAGCCTCGACGAGCTGCCGCAGATCGTGAACATCCTGCACGGCGACATGAGCCTCGTCGGGCCGCGGCCGGTCACCGCCGCCGAGCTCGAGCAGTACGGCAGCGACGTCGGCGCGTATCTTTCCATGCGCCCGGGCCTGACCGGCCCTTGGCAGGTGAGCGGCCGGAACGACACGAGCTACGACGACCGGGTCCGGCTCGACGCCACTTACGCCGCCCAGAACTCGATCCTGACCGACCTCTGGATCCTGCTGACGACCGTCCCGGTCGTGATGGCGCGGCGCGGCGCGTACGTGCTTGCGGTCGCCACCGTCGCCCAGGCGTGGCCGGCGATCGGTGATCTCGGCCTTGGACTCATGGTCTAGAACTCACTCGCGGACGAAAGCCGGACGCGGTCACTGGCACGATACCGGCGCGCACCTTCGCAGCCGCCGCCGGAACGCTGCCGTTCGCCCGCGGAGGGACATCGCTGCGGACGAGCAGGGCCGATGTGTCGCCACCCGCCGACACATCGCTCGCCGAGCCTTTCGGCGGCGACTGAGACCGGTCCGGCAACTCCCGGAGAGGGCTCATGATGTCTTCGGGCGACAGCTTCGGAAATCCTCCCTTCGGAGTCGCCGAAAGGTTGCTATGTCAGGCATACGTCGCTAGTCCCCTGTCCCGAAGACTCCCGCGCTGCGCTCAGTCAATGAGAATATGGTCGGTCGTATGTATGTACTGTGTCTTGTCCGGCTCGGGATGAGGCGAGGAGTATGTCTGCTCACGGCGGTGGCGGGTCTTGGCGCGGCAGTTCCGGCTTTTGGACAATCTTCGGTCGGTCTGTCGCTCTATGGCGTTCCGGGGTACGTCGAAATGCCATCTGGCTTCGCGCTGCCGGATGGTACGGTCGCTTTCTCCGCCAATGCGAATAATGCTGGAATCAGACGCGGATCCATTACTTTTCAGGTAAGCCAACGTCTATCAGGTACGTTCAGGTACTCGTACCTGAAAGACTACTTTTCGGAAACTCACTCTCTGTACGATAGAAGCTTCGACGTTCGTTACATGATTGTCGACGAAGATCGCGACGGTCTTATGCCGAGCATTTCCGTCGGTTTGCAGGACTTCGGTGGCACCGGGGTTTTCGGTGCGGAGTATTTCGCGGCGTCCAAGCATCTGACAGATCGCGTCACCGCCACGGTGGGGATCGGCTGGGGTCGCCTCGGGAGCCATAACGGCTTCGAGAATCCGCTGGCGATCTTCAACGACTCGTTCCGGATTCGGCCAGGCAATACCGGGGATAATACCGGCAAGGTTTCGTTCAATCAGTTCTTCCGCGGTGATGCAGCGATCTTCGCGGCGGCCGATTGGCAGGCCACCGAGAATTTGCGGCTCTCGGCCGAATACTCCTCGGACTCCATGACGCCCGAAGTCGAGAACATGGGCTACGACTATCGCATCCCGATCAACATCGGGGCGCAGTACCGGTTCGCGCACGGCGGCACGCTCGGCGCCTCGCTGCTGAGCGGCTCGACGATCGGGGTGAGCTACAGCTTCACGCTCGACCCGGAGAACCCGCCGTCGCACTCGGGTCGCGAGCCGGGCCCGCCGGCGATCGGCTCTGGCAGCACCGACTCGCTGCAAGCCTGGACCCCCGCGGTCGACCCCGCGCATCGCGCCCGGCTCGCCGCGGCGCTCCGCGACCAGGGGATCGCGATGACCGGGATCGAGGTGCGCGGCACCGTGGCGGTCATCGATATCGACAACCTGAGCTGGCCCGCCGCGGCGCAGGCCTATGGTCGCACCGCCGCCGTCCTGAGCGTGCAGCTTCCGCACGAGATCTCGGCCTTCCAGATCCGGACCCACGAGCGGGGCATGCCGATCACCCAGGTGACGCTGCGCCGGAGCGACCTCGAGGATCTCGAGTATGCGCTCGACGGCTCGTGGCAGAGCTACGCCCGGGCCGGGATCGCCGACGCGGCGCTTTCGCCCGGCGCCAGTCCGCTCTGGCAGTCCTCGGCGGATCTCTGGGTCGTGCCTTACGTGACGCCGTTCTTCTTCGACCCCGACAATCCGCTGCGCGCCGACGCCGGCATCGCGGTCGCGGCGGACTGGTCGCCGTTCCTCGGGGGCTATCTCTCGGGGGCGGTGAACAAGAAGCTCGTCGGCAACCTCGACCAGGCCGACCGCCCGTCGAACTCGGTCCTGCCGCACGTGCGCTCCGACGCCTGGCTCTATGCCAAGGAGGGCGACTTCTATCTGCCTTATCTGACCGTCAGCGCCCTCTGGCGGCCGGGCGAGGATCTCTACGCCCGCGCCTCCGCCGGCCTTCTCGAGCGGATGTTCGGCGGCGTGTCGGGCGAGATGCTCTGGGCGCCGCCGGGCGAGAAGTTCTCCTTCGGCATGGACCTGAGCTACGTGAAGCAGCGGGATTTCCAGGGGTTCCTCGGCTTTCAGGACTACGACGTCGTCACCGGCTTCCTCTCGGGCTACTACGACTTCGGCGGCGGCTTCCTCGGCCAGGTGGACGTCGGACGCTATCTCGCCAAGGACTGGGGGGCCACCTTCACCGTCAACCGCAGGTTCAACAACGGCTTCGAGTTCGGCGCCTTCGCGACGCTGACCGATGTCAGCACCGACGACTTCGGCGAAGGTGCCTTCGACAAGGGGATCATGCTCAGCATCCCGATCTCGTGGATCACCGGCAAGCCGTCACGCGACCACACCGGCTTCCTGCTCCGGCCGATCCTGCGCGACGGCGGGGCGCAGCTCATCGAGCGCGATCGCCTCTATGCGCTGACGAGACCCGATCGCCAGGAAGAGCTGGCATCGCGCTGGGGGCAGTTCTGGCGATGAGAGCGCGCACGCGAACCTCGATGGCGCTCGCGGCGGCGCTCGCCCTGTCGGCCTGTGCCGTCGGCGGCCATGTGTCGACCATGGGGCAGACGTTCCTCCCGGAGATGCCGGGGGTCGACCAGCAGGCGGCGCAACGGCTGATCGATGCCGGGGCGCCGCGCATCCAGGTCACCCTCGTCGACCGGGGCACGACCTCGCTCCTGGTGAAGGACGCGGAGCGGCAGGGCGTCTCGCGCTGGCGCACCATCGACAACACGCAGATCTTCACCCGCGACGGCATCGTCGTGGGCACCCGGGGGCTGTCGTTCGATCTCATGAGCGCGGACACCGGCGGCGCCGCTGCGGCGATCCGCGGCCAGCGGGCCGCCCGCATCGTCCGCTTCCACACCTACCTCGACGGCGACGACAGGACGCGGATCCAGAGCTACGTCTGCGACATCGTCCCGGAAGGCCCCCAGGATATCCGGATATCCGAGGGCCTGACCCTCTCGGGATCGCTGGTGCGCGAGAAATGCTACAACCCGCAAGGGGACTACGAAAACGTGTATTTGGTGAGGGGTGGGCACGTCATGGCGACAGTTCAATTCATCAGTAGAGGAATTGGCAGTCTTCAGATTGTGTTCTTCTCATGAACCTGCGGCTCGGAGATTCTATGAGACATGCGATCGCCTTGAGTCTTCTGCTCGTCACGAGCGGTTGCGGGATAGTCTACTTTAGCCCGGAAGTCCGCGAAGGCCCCGTGGATGGCGGCAAGGTCCGGGTGGTCGACGTGACGCCGGACACCGTGATGGTCGCCAACCGGCAGCCCTATCAGCCCCGCCACTTGCCCTCGATGTTCGACTCCTTCGCGGAGTCCGGCAGCTACGCCGCGGCCTCGGCGCCCGATCCGGTCTATCTTCCCGAGCACCGGCCGGATGCGCTCGAGATCCGCGTGCCGCCGCCCGTCCCGCAGCAGCCGTATCGGATCGGCGTCGGCGACGTGGTGGTCCTCGCGACGAAGAGCGTCGGCAACACGGTCGAGGAGCTGTCCGGGCTTCTCGCCGCGGAGAACCGCCGACAGGGCTACACGGTCCAGGACGACGGCTCGATCGCCATCCCCGACGTCGGCCGGGTGCGCATCGCCGAGATGACCCTCGAGGAGGCCGAGGCGGTGCTGTTCCAGCGCCTGCTCGAGCGCCAGATCGACCCGGCCTTCAGCCTGGAGATCGCCGAGTTCAACGCCCGCAAGGCCTCGATCGGCGGCGCCGTGGTCGCGCCGGGCGTGGCGCCGATCACGCTGATCCCGCTGACGCTCGACAACGCGCTCGCCGCGGTCGGCGGCATCAACGCCCCCGACCGCGATACTGCCGTCATCCGGATCTACCGGGGCGGGGAGCTCTATCAGATTCCGGTGCGGGATTTCCTCGCGACTGCGCGCTACCAGAAGGTCCGGCTCGCCGATGGCGATACGGTCTTCGTCGACACCGAGTTCGATCTGGTGAAGGCGCAGGCCTACTTCGAGCAGCAGATCCGCCTTGCCGAGTTCAAGCAGGACAGCCGCACGGCGGCGTTGCAGGCGCTCGCCCAGGCCGTCGAGGCGCGCCGCGGCGACCAGGAGACGTTCGCCGCGCGCATCGAGTACGGCGCGGAGGATCGCGACTACATCTACCTGAACGGCGAGGTGCGCAAGCAAGGCCGCTGGCCGCTGCCCTACGAGCGGATGGCGACGCTCGCCGACGCGCTCTACGACGGCGCGACGGGCAGCTCGAACATCACCGGCAATCCGCGGGAGGTCTATGTCCTGCGCGGCTCGACCGACCCCCGCGAGTTCGGGGCGGTGACCGCCTGGCACCTCGACATGAGCTCGGCCGTCGGCATGATGATGGTGACGCGGCTGCAGCTTCGCCCGGACGACATCGTCTTCATCGCCGAGCAGCCGGTCACGCGCTGGGATCGGGTGATCAAGCAGATCTCCCCGAGCCTCGTCAGCGTCCCCCTCGGCCAGGTGGCCGAGTAGCCCCGGGGCCGAGGTGGGAGATGCGGGTCTCGACTGGGCTTCCGGCCATCGGCGGCGACTTGGCACGAGGAAACAACTTGAACGCGCCGGGTTCCCGGACGCAGGTTGGCTTGCGTCCTACGCGGCCGCATGGCTCGCTTGCCGGTTGACGCGCGGTCGCACGGATGCAGGGGGGCGTTACCCATGGCCAAAGTCTTCAGGGGCGGGGGTTAGCGTCCACAGAGTTGGTGGAGAATCCGGTGTAGGCGAGGTGGCCATCGGGATGTGCGGCTAAGGTTGAGTTTGCCGACTTCAACCCGAGCCCCACGAGGACGCGATGACCGACGATAGGATGGCGCTGATGGAGGCGCTGCAAAAGGCCCATGTCAAGCAAAAGAACGGCGCCGTCGTACGGCGGATGGTGGGCTATCGCAGATATACGGGCATTGCCGCGGCCACCGAACTGGCGCGGCTCTATCGCAGCATGCGGCTATTCGTGAA
>Ga0164241_10002679_pt1 | contig 18861 bp, 15 predicted proteins | sample OricomyardsoilBY_FD_108780 | JGI IMG/M metagenome (GOLD analysis project Ga0164241, IMG submission 108780) | Backyard soil microbial communities from Emeryville, California, USA - Original compost - Back yard soil (BY) | ecosystem: Environmental > Terrestrial > Soil > Unclassified | place: USA...
GCGCCGCCGAGCTTCACGCCTGCGAAGCCGCGCAGGCGCTCATGGATCGCCCCGCGTGGAAGGACGAGGAGCGCGCGCTTTGGCTCGAGCCGACGGCGTATCGGGAGACCGACTACAATCCGTTGCACGCGAACGCGGGTCGGCATGCTCGCGACGCGCACGGCCTGCGCGTCGTCACCTGCTGCGCGCTCCGCGCCATGGCAGCCTCGGGCGCGCCCGTCCTCGCGGCGGCGTGGGCACGCTGCGTCGAAGACGGACCGTAAGCGTCAGCGTGGGGCGCTCGAGCTCGGCGTGGGGGCCGCCGGAGCGACGAGGCCGACGCGGGGCCGCAGCGCGGCAAGCCGCTCGAGCTCCGCCAGGCGCACGTCGATCATCGCCGCGAGCTTGGGTTCGAGTGGCCCGAAACGGCGCAGGTGCGCGCGCGCCGCGGCTTCGATGGCCGCCCCGTCGCCCGTTTGAACGAGGTAGCGAAGCCCGTCGACGAGGACGTCCCGCGGGGTCGCGGGCGCGCGCACGACTTCGCCCCAGGCGCGCGTCGCGAGCGCGTCGGCGCCAAGCATCGAGGCGAGGCGCGCGCGCCGCTCGGCGGGCGCCGTGGCGCCCTCCCGGACGAGCTCGCCGCGCGCTTTGCTCAGTTCCGGCAAGCGAGCCAGCAGCGCGGCGCCGCGCGGGTCGCCGGCGCGGGCGAGCCGCTCGAGCAGGGTGGCCGTTTCCTCGTCACGGCCGGTCAAGATGCCGATCAGCGCGAGCTCGACGTGCGCCTCGTGGTCGCCCGGGCGGCGCGGGCGAAACGACCGAAAGCGCGCGCTCGCGGCGTCCCAGTGCCCGAGCCGCTCGAGAACGAGCGCGGCGTTGTAAGCCGCGTCACGCCGGTTCGGATCGTCGTAGGTCATGCCGCGCTCGGCGAGCGCGAGCCCGTCCGCGTAAAGCCCCGCGCGGTAATACACGCCGAAGAGCTCCGTGACCGCCGTGTTGTTCGTGCGCGGCGTCTCGAGATACGTCCGCGCCCAAAACTCGACCTCGTCCGACCAGACGCCCACGCGCACGAAGGCCGCGACGCCGAGCGTCACGACGGCGACGAGCGCGGCGGCCCAACGCGCGCGGACGGCGCCGAGCAGCCCGTCGAGGCCCGGCGCGGCCGCCAGCGCGAGCCCCGCCGTCGGTAGGTAGAGGAACCGATCGGCGGCGAGCGTGCGAAGCGGGATAGATACGAGGTGGAGCACGGGCAGGAGCGAAAACGCCGCGAGCGTGAGACCCGTGGCGCTCTCGGCCGTGAGGCGTCTGCGGAGGCGCACGGCGGCGAGCGCCAGCGCGGCGAGCGCCACGACGCCCAGCGCGATGTGCGGCACGCTCAGCGCACCCACCCTGCCGATCACGGCGCGCGGCCGCAGCGGATCGATCAGAGCGAGCGCGTACGTCCCCACCGTTTGCAGGACCACGAGCGTCCGTTGCGCGGCGCCGAGCGGCGGCATCGCATCTTTGAAGCCCACGACGATGAGGCGTAGCGCGACGTACGCTGCGAACACGCCAGCGAACGGCGCGAGCCGCAGCGCGACGCGCCGCAGCGAACGAGCGCCCGGAGGCTCGCGCAGCCACTCGCCGGCCGCGAGCGCGCAGGGCAGCGCCAGCGCCGACTCCTTCGCGAAGAGCCCCAATCCAAAGCAGAGCGCGGCGGCGACGCGGCGCGACCAAGACTGCCCCCACACGACGAGCGCCGCGAGCACGAAGAGCGTCGCCAAGAGATCCGTCCGCCCCGAGATCCAGGCTGCAGCTTCGGCGAGCCGCGGCTGGAGCGCCCACGCAGTAGTCACGAGCGCTGCGACGGCTTCACGCACGCGAGCGCGCCGCAAGCACGCGTAGAGCAGGAACGCGCACGTGAGGTGCAGGCCGAGGTTCGTGAGGTGGAAACCGCCCGGGTTATTGCCGTGCAACCGGTGGTCGAGCGCGAAGCTCAACGTGACGAGCGGACGGTAGTACGTGAGGTCGTGCGGCTGCGCGCCGGCGCCCATCCAGAACGGATGGCGAAAGTAGTCGCCGAGCGCGTTCGTCTTCTCGACGAGCGGCGCGTCGAGCACGAGCAGGCGGTCATCCCACAAAAACGGCCCGCCGAGCGCCTGAACGTAGACGACACCGACGGCGAGCAGGATGACGAGAACCGCGAGCACGCTGACCTATTCACCGCACCGGCAGCGTCGCCGCCGGGAGCTCGCCGCCCGACCCCGGCATGGTCACCGAGGTCAGGCAGGAGCACGCACGCGGAGACGACTATTCCTCGATGTCGCTCGGCTCGTCCATCGTGGTGGCCAGACGCGCGGCACCCTGCAGGATGCCACCGCGGTACTGCCACGGCTCGCCCGCGGTGCCGTCACCGTCGAGGTCTCCAATGGCTTGCGCCGAGAACGTGCCGGTGGACGCCGTCGCGTCGGTCGCGGCGTATTTGTACTGGAAGTACAGCGGGTCATTCACGGAAAACTTCAGGCATCGCCAGCCGGCGGTCGGGCTGCCGGCGTTCCAATCAGCCGGGTTCGGCTGAACTTTCGCGCCCTTCGGCACGCCGGACGGAACGCCCGCCGTGGCCGAGTCGCACAGGCGGTGGACGGCATCCGACTTACCGCCCGGATCCGCGAGCGTCGCGCTCATCGTCTCGCGCTCGTACGCGGCAATGGCGTCCTTGCCGAGACGGCCCAGGTTGTTCTTCGCTTCACCGGTCTTGGCGTTCGTGAGGTACTTCTTCACGCCGTAAATGGCGAGGGCGGCCAAGATACCGATGATCGCGACGACGATCATGAGCTCGACCAGCGTAAATCCGCGCCCCTTCTTCCTGAACTTTCGAATCATCATGCTTCATTCCTTTGTTCTGGGTGGCCACTTCTGCGATGCGAAGGGCCACCCGACCCGTCGCTCCGTACCGGCCGGAGCCGGCTCAGTCGTTCATTCCGTATCGTTCTCGCCGTAGATGGCGTCCGTGAAGTTCGAGCCCACGAAGCGCGCCATCACGCCGTTGCCGTCGCGATCGCCCGCGGCGCGCACGACGTACCAATCCGGTGCCGTGGTCGGGTATTTGAGATCGACGCTGATGCCGAGCGCGCTCTGCGACGGCACGCCGCTGCCCTTGGCGGCCATGCACGCGTAGCCGAACTGCACCTGGCTGCTCGGGTGCACGCCGAGCTCGGCCCACGCGGCTTTGGCCGCGCTGTTCGTCGAGCTGTCCCAATCGAGCTTCGCGTTCTTGAGCGCGTTCGCGTCCGCGAACGGATAGTACGAGCTCATGTCGCTCACGTTCTTGTAACCGAACGTCTCGTCCTTGTACGACTCCTGCGCCGCGCGAATCGAGTTGATGATTTCGATGGGTTCGGCCGTCTTCGCGGCGAGCACGTACTTCTTGACGCCGTAGATGGCGAGCGTCGCGAGGATGCCGATGATGCACACGACCGCCATCAGCTCGATGAGCGTGAAACCGCGGGCTTGCCGCGCGCGCCGGACTCGCATGACCACGCCTTCTTCAAAGCAGGCCGCGTGCCAGGGCTCGCAGCGCCCTTGTGTCGCCCCTAACTCGGACATTTGCGACCCCCGAACTTTTCCACGCCACGTGCAGATGGCCGAGAAAAAAGCAGCGAAACACGAAGCCGCGCGCGCTTTCGGTCATACCTCCGCGCACACGAGCCCACGTCGGCGACTGACGAAAAGTGTCACCGTTCGGTGCGCGGCCGCCAAAAATGGGCCTGCCGCGGCTCGCTATTCGCCGTCGTTCACGGACACGACATTCGGCGCCCAGCTTGCGGCGGCGACGAAGCACGCGATGTTGTCGCCGTCCGCATCCGCGCGCGCCTGGATGACGTACCAAGGCTCCACCGCGACGTTCGCGGGCAGCACGATGTCGGGAGTATCGAGCGTGGGGACCGTCGTCGGTAGACCGGCGTTGGCCTTGAAGCCAAAGCCCACGAGCTGACGGATGTCCGGCGCGAGCGTGCGCCAGCGCGTCGTCTCGGCGTCGGTACCTGCCCTCCAGAAGCTCAGCCGCTGATTGGCGCTGATGGTCTTCTGCGGATACCAGCCCGTGTCCCCCGTGCTCGAAACGTCGTAATAAACCTGATTTTCCGCCCGATAATGCTCTTCAGCGACGGCAATGGCTTTGAGCACGATCTTGGCCGCGGCCACGTCGGACTCGTTCGCGCGACGGTGGAATGCCGTGATGGCGATGCTGGCGAGAATGCCCATGATGGCCACCGCGGCCATCAGTTCGGCGAGAGTGAAACCGCGTTCGCGGGCAGCGGTGCGCGGCGCGGGCGGCGCGAGACGCGCAGCGCGCCGCTTCCATCCCTTCGCTGCGCGAGCGCCGTTCATGCTGTTTGCAGCATAGCATGCCGCGCGACCGGATCCGGGGCCCGCGCGCTTTGCGGCGCGTCAGCGCTCGTCGTTCGGATCGTCTTCGCTGCTCGCGGGGGCGTCGTCGGCGCCTTCGTCGGCGTCGGGACTTTCACCGCCCAGGCCGTGCTTCTGCAACCGATAGCGGAGCGAGCGGAACGTGACACCGAGCGTCTTCGCCGCGCCCTTGCGCACGCCGCCGCTGCGCTCGAGCGCCGCGATCAGCAGCCGGCGCTCGGCTTCGTGCAGGACGGCGTCGAGATCACAGCCGTCGGGCCCTAGCCTGAGCAGTCCCTGCTCCGGCAGGCCGAGCTGTCCGCTCACCGTTTCCGGCAGATCCCCCGTGCCGATCACGCGCGTACCGGCGAGCGCGACGGCGCGCTCGATGACGTTTTCGAGCTCGCGCACGTTGCCCGGATACGAATAGCGTTCGATCGCGCGCAATGCGTCGGGCGTGAAGCCGGCTACGTCCTTGCCCATCTCGCGCGCGAAGCGCGAGAGGAAGCGTTCGGCGAGCACCGGCACGTCCTCGCGCCGCTCGCGCAGCGGCGGCAGGTTCAGACGGATCACGTTGAGGCGGTAGTAGAGATCCTGCCGGAAGCGCCCGGCGGCGACGTCGGCCTCCACGTCGCGGTTCGTCGCCGCGAGCACCCGCACGTCGACGGGCACCTCTTCGCTCGCGCCCAGCGGGCGCACGCTGCGCTCTTGCAGGGTCCGCAATAGCTTCACCTGCAAGCTCTGCGGCAGCTCGCCGATCTCGTCGAGCAGCACGGTGCCGCCGTTCGCGTCACGGAAGAGGCCCGCGCGGCGCGTGTGGGCCCCCGTGAACGCGCCCTTTTCGTGCCCGAAAAGCTCACTCTCCATGAGGTTTTCCGGCAGCGCGCCGCAATTGACCACGAGGAAGGGCTGCGCCGCCCGGTCGGAGCGCTGGTGAATGGCGCGCGCGACGCGCTCCTTGCCGCTGCCGCTCTCGCCCGTGATGAGCACGGTCGCGCGCGTGGGCGCGGCGCGCTCGATCACGTCGAGCACCCGACGCATGGCTTCGCTCTTCCCGAGCAGCGCGCGCGCCTGCTCTTCCTCGCTCACCCGCGCGCGCAGGCGGAGGTTCTCGCTGACGAGCGCGCTCTTCTCGAGCGCCTTCGCGACGAGCGCGGCAAGCTCCGCCGGTTTGAACGGCTTCGCGATGAAATCGTAAGCACCCGAGCGCATGGCGAGGATGGCGTTTTCGACGCTCGAATGGGCCGTGAGCAGGATGATCTCGGTCGCGGGGCTGCGCCCCTTCGCCGCCGAGATCACGTCGAGCCCCGAGCCGTCGGGCATCGACAGATCGGTGAGCACGAGGGGAAACGGCTGAGGGTGCCCCGTGATCGACTCGACGGCCGCGCGACAGCCTGGCGCGCTCACGACAACGTAACCCTCGCGACGGAAGAGGATCTCGAGCATCTGCCTTAGCCCGGGCTCGTCCTCCACGACCAGAATTTTCACCGAAGGCGGGACGATCGACGTCACGGGTTTGCCGCCCACGCTAACATGCAGCAAAGCCGCCGCCCGAGCCATCCGGCCAATTCTGTGCTTGCAGCGGGGCGTTTTCGCTCTAGTTTTGCTAACCGATGCTCGGACGAGCGCGCCCTGCCCGCACTTCGTCGCGCGGACGCGCGATGGTGACGGCCGCCGTGTCGGTGCTGCTGCTCGGCCTGTCGACCTGCTCGACCCACGGCTCACCCCCGTCACTCGAAGGCGACGGGAGCGAAGGCGGCGGGACAGGCGACCCGCCGCACATGGCCGACGTGACGTTGAGTGTGCGGGTCATGGCGCTCGACAACAGCGGGCCCGTCGATCCGCTGAAGCTCAGCGCCGGCCAGTCCGTTGCGCTCGTCGTCTCGAGCAAGCCGGCCGTGGCGCACAACGTGCGCTTCGCGCTGCTCGGCGACGCGCTCGACGCCGCGCTCAGTGCGACCGACGTTCCGACGAATTCACTCTCGGGCAGCGGGCAGGTCGTGCTCACGGCGCCCACCGAACCGAAGGCGTTCGGGGTGCGCGTGACGACCGAGGACGCCGAGCCCTTTTATCTCGCTGCTGCCGTACCGAGCACGGGCGCCGCGAGGATCCTGCTGCGCGCGCAGTACGGCGGCGAGCGCGGCGTCACGAGCTGGACGGCGACGGCGTGGGAAAACACCACGTGCGCCGACCTGCGCGGCGCGCCGCCCGCCGACAGCGACAACGTGGTGACGTCCTCGACCTTCCCGGTGCCGCTCGACGTTCAGGCCGGCGTCAAGCTCGCCGTCGTGCTGCGCGGGGGGCATTACGTCTGGGGCTGCCGGACCGTGGACGCCGCGGTCGAAGGCGCGTTCCCCGTGCTCGACGTGACGCTCGCCGACGTGCCCATCAAGCTCGAGCAAAGCGCGCTCCGTTTCACGCTCGAGCTGTCGCCGAAGGAGCCGCTCGTCAACGCCCTCGCGCCGCTCGAGGGGGCGCTCGCGGGCGCGCTCGTGGGCGGCACGACGGACGACGTGAAGGCGCTGCTCGACGCCATGCAGGGCACGCTGCGCGACGCGAGCGCGTTTCGCTCGACGCGGAAGGCGGAGCAGTGGGACAGCTACCTCCGGACCGCCCTCGGGGGCGGGTCGGGGGCGCTCCGCGCAGTGCTCGGACGCTTCGTGGAGGCAGGCCTGGACGCGCTCGACGGGAAGGCTGCGCTCGTCGGGGATGTCGTGAGCGTCCCGAGCTCGACCACACCGGCCGTCTCGCTCGAGTCGGCGTTCGGACTGTCCGCGCGCCGGGCATCATTCGGCGTGACGGGCGCCTCCACCTGGGACGCGCAGGCGGACGACAGCGTGCTCGTCGGCTTCGGGCTGAGCTTCGATCCTCTCGCGCTGCTCGTCGAGGCAGCGACCCACGCCGCGCTCACGGAGAACACCTTCGCCGTCGACTTGGCGGACGCCATGAGCGAAGCCCTGCCGTGCAAGACCGTCGCGCAGACACTCGTCGATCACGGCGAGTCCGCGACCCATTCGACCGACGGCTGCGATCTCGCCTGCACGCAAACCCTGTGCGAAAAGGGCGTTCGCGTCCTCGTCGGGCGCGCGACGGACGCCTCGCTCGGGTCCGCGACGCTGGCGCTCGGGCTCGAGGGCACGGGCGGCATCGACGACGCGGCGAACCTGACGCTCTTGAACGGCAGCTGGCTCGGCGAGCTCGAGATGCCTCCGCTGGAGGAGCCGGCGGCCGACGCTGCGCCGCCCAGCGCCGAGCCCGTGCGCCTCGAAGGCAACTTCCTCGCGACCGCTCTCGGCGCCGACGAGGACTGACGCTCTGAACGGGGTGGACCCCGACGGCTAGCCGATGGCCGCCCGCGCGATGCGGATCTCGACCGCGAGCGCGTAGGCGACGAGCGCTTCGGCAGCGGTGACGCCGCGTCCGGCACGCGCCGCGCGCGCCAGGCTCCGGAACTCGAGGTAGCGACGCCCGTTGATGCCGAGCACGAGCGCTACCGTCGCCGGGTCGCGCGGCGCGTCCGCGTTGCCGAGCGCCGCGGCGGCGCCCGCGAGCGAGCGAGCCACGAGCGTCTCGCACTCCGCGAGTGCCTGACCGTAGTCGCCGACCCCGAGCGCAGCCTCGAGCTCCCGCACGAGGCCGCGTTCCCCGGGCGGCCACAAAAGCTCGAAGCTTGCACCGGGAGGAGCGCTGGTAATCGGCCGCGGGGCCGGCGGAGGCGGGGGAGTCGGCTGCTTGGGGGCGCGTTCGACGCGCTCGATGGGCGCGTGACTCAGGGTCATTTCGCCGACGGCGACGCGCGCGGCCGCTTCGCCCGGATCGTGTTCGGGAAGTTGCGAGAGCCGGAGCTCGACGCCCGCTCGGTGGGTGGGGCCATCCCAGCCCGCGTCGTCCGCCTCGGCGCCGCGCAGCGCGTCGGCGAGACCGCCCTCGGGGAGATCGAGCGCGGGCACCTTGGCGCCCCGGCCCTCCGGCATGCGTGCCTCGAAATGTTCGAGCACGGCGCGCGTCACCGACTCGAGCGCTTCGTAAATGCCCTCGCCCGTCATCGCGACGGAGCCGAACGACGGCGCGGCAAAGCGGTTATAGCGCTGCTCGAGCTCCGCGATCGGCAGCGCGTCGGCGAGATCGCGTTTGTTGTACTGAATCACGTGCGGCACGTCGGCGAGCGTGCGGCCGTGCGCTGTCAGGTTCTCGTGCAAATTCTCGAGGCTCTCGGAGTTTGCATCGAGGCGGTCCGCCTGCGAATCGAACACCATGACGAGCCCGTCGGCCCCCGTGAGCACGAGCTTGCGCGTGGCGTTGTAGTAGACCTGCCCCGGCACCGTGAAGAGCTGGAGGCGCACGCCCATGCCGTGCACGTTCGGCAGACGGATCGGCAAGAAATCGAAGTAGAGCGTGCGATCGACGGGCGTCGCGAGGCTCACCATCTTGCCGCGGTGCTCGGGCCGCGTCGTCGCGTGGATGTGCTGCAGGCTCGTGGTCTTCCCGCCCAGTCCCGGCCCGTAATAAACGACCTTGAAGACGACCTCGCGGGCGAGCGGGTTCACGACCGGCATGACCGGGGACAATACTACTCGTACATGAGCTCGCGCGCGCGCATGAGTTGCCAGGCCGTGGATTGGGTCGAAAGCAACACGGCCGCGACGGCACCGAGCACGACGAGCCCGGCCATGACGCGCAGCGGGGTATCGAGCTTCAGGCGCGTGCGCTCGTGCTCGAACGCGAAGCCGAGCGCGATGCCGGCCGCGAAGCCGCCCAGGTGCGCTGCCGTATTCACCCGCAGAGCGAAGGAGAGAAGCAGCGCGTAGAGGACGTTGCGGGCGAGGCTCCGTCGCCACTCCGGATCGCGGCGGGCGCGCAGGATGCCCACCTCGGCGCCGATTTGCCCGAAAACGCCGCCGCTCGCGCCCGCGGTGAGCACGTGGAACGGCGCGTACCACAGCTCGCTCGCCACGAAACCGAGCACGCCCGCGACGAGGAAGATGAGGGCCGCGCGCGCCCCGCCGAGCTCGCGCTCGAGCCGCGCACCGAGGTCGGTGAACATCCAGAGGTTCATCCCGACGTGCAGGACGCTCATGTGCACGAATACCGCCGAGAGCAGCCGCCAGCGCTCGACGCCGTCCGCCGCGCCGCCGAGAGCGCCGAACCGCAGCAGCGTCGAGGCCCGAAAGGCGTCGTTGAAGCCGAGTGGAAAGCGGCGGTCGGCCGCCACCAACAAGGCGAACACGACGAGCTCCAGGGCCAGCAGCAGCCGTGTCACCGGCGCCGCGGCGCCGAGGAGGTCCCGTACGGCTCGGGACACGCCCTGGCTGAGCGGCCCCGGCAGCCGGCGTCCACAACGATAGCAGCGCGCTTCACCCACGCTGTTGAGCTCTCGGCAATAGGGACACACCCGCGCGGCCATGGCGGCCGGTTTACCACTTGTAAGGTCCGAGGGCGCACGCGCGTTCAGAGGGTATGTCCGCTTGCGCGGCCGAACCGGCCAGCCCGTTGCTGAGCGCACTGCGCGTTTCGGCGCCGCCCGGCCTGAACGGCGTGGAAAGCGCCTGGGTGGGTTTGGTGCGCCGCGTGGCCACGGCTAGAGTGCGGCGCGTGCTCACGCCCGCCGAGCTCGAGGTCGAGCAGGCCCTGTGCGACCGGGCGCGAGCAGGCGATCGGGCGGCGCTCGGCTCGTTGCTCGAAAAGCACGGGCCGAGGCTCTATCGCGCCGTGCTGCTGCCGCGGCTCGGCAACCGTGCGCTCGCGGAGGAAGCGCTCTCGCTCACGTACCTGCGCGTCGTGGAGCGCATCGGCGCGTTCGAGTGGCAGAGTGTCGGCATCTATCCGTGGCTCAGGGTCGTGGCGCTCCGCATCGCGCTCGACCAGCTCCGCGCGCGCAAACGCGAGGTGCTCTTCGACGCCGCCGACCTCGAGCGGGAGGTCGATCTCGCCGAACGCGAGACGCGCGACGCCGCCGCGCTCGAGGCGCACGATCTGGGTCTCGCGCGCCAGCGTGTCGTTGGGCTGCTGGGACGACTGAACCCGCGCTATGCGCAAGCGATCCGGATGCGTGTGATCGAGGAGCGGCCGCGCGCCGAGGCGGCCGCCGAGCTCGGCGTGTCCGTGGGCACCTTCGACGTGGTACTCCATCGCGCGATGGCGGCCCTGCGCAAGGTCCTCGACGCGGAGCAAGAGCCATGACGAGCTCCCCGCCTCCCGACGACTCCGCGGAGCCGTGGCTCGACACGGACACGGAGACCGCCCTCGCGGAAGCGCTGCGCGCCGCGTTTGCTCCCGCGGAGCTCTTGCCCGCACGCCACGCTCAGATCCTCGCCGCCGCGCTCGAGGACCCCTTCGCGGCGCCCACGCAGGAGGAGGTCCGCGAAAGCGAGCGGCTCCGCCACGCGCTCGAGTCCGATGACGACGCGCACGCCGGGGCGGCTCTCGCGCGCGCCCTCGCCGCAGCCGCTCGACCGGCGCCGCTCTCGGAACCGCGCGCACGCCGCGTCGCCGAGCGCGCCGTCCGAAGCCGCACCAACGTCGTCTTCGTCGCGTTCGGGGCGGCGGCGCTCGCGGCCGCCGCCGCCTTCGCCCTGTTCCTGGCGCGCCCGACCCTCGAGGCGCAGGGCGACCGCCCTGCCCTGGCCCGCTCGCGCAGCACCGCCGAGCTTTTCCACGAGCGCTTCGAGCCCGGTCAGGCGACGGCTCGCATCGATCGCATCGTCTCTTTGCGCGAGCGCGAGCTCCGCGACAACCAATACGCGCTCTGGGGAGTGCGCTGATGCGGCGAGGCGCGTGCGCGCTGCTCCTCGCGCTGGCCCTCGGCGGCTGCCGGAAGGCGGCCTCCGACCCGTGCGCCGACGCCGAGGGCGGAGCGCCCGTGGGGCCTGCGCTGCTCGCGTTTTTGAGTCGCTCGCGCGCCGCGCACCACCGGGCTGACGCCTTCGAGGAGCGCAACGACCTGAAGGGCACCGAAGTCGAGCTCGACGCCGTCATCCACGGGCCGAAGCCGGCCTGCCCCAGCGCCGCCGAAGTGCGCGAGGTGCTGGCGGACACCCACGCCCGCCTGGGCGATCTCCAGAGCCGGCACGGCGATTTCGCGGCCGCTTTGGCCAACGTCGAGCAAGGGCTCGCGCTCGTTCCCGAGCAAGGTTACTTCCGTGGCCACCTGTTCGAGATCCGGGGGCTCGTCGAGGAACGGCAATCGAAGGCCCTCGCCGGACGCGGCGACATCGCGGGCGCCGTGAGCGCCGAGGAGCGAGCGCTCGCCGCCTTCCAGGAAGCCATGCGCATCCAGAGCGAGGTGATCGAGAAAGCGGCCCCCGGGCGCTAGTGTAGGGGCGTGTCGGGTCGTCTCGGCGCCTACCTCCGGTGTCTTGGCGAGCACAAGGTCGGACGGCTAGACTGCGTCGGGGTGCCATTGATCGACCCGGATCGCAGGCTCCGTCTCGCGGACGGCGTGGACCTCCGCGCTCTCCCTCTCACGCCGGAGGACGCCTTCGTACTGTCGCACCTCGAGGGCGCGGCGAGTGAAAGCGACATCGCCCTCGCGACCGGCCTCGACGCGACGGTGATCCGCACGTCACTCGACAAGCTGCGCGGGCTCGGCGCCGTCGCCGAAGTGGCGCCCGAGCGACCGTCGTCGCCGCGGCTGACCACGCCACGCGCGACCTCGGGCACCTTTCACATCGGGCCCGTCATCGAGACGCGCTCGGGCTCGAGCGGCAATCACCCCGCGGCAGCCCTTTACGATCCGGCCGAGCTCGACGAAAACGTCGACCTCGACCTCGCGCGCAAGCGCAAGATCCTCGACACCTTCTACCGTCTGAACGGCCTCACGCACTACGAGCTCTTGAGCATCGACGTCGGCGCCGACAAGAAGGCCGTCAAGGCCGCTTACTTCGAGCTCGTGAACGACTTCCACCCGGATCGTTATTTCGGCAAAAAGCTCGGCAGCTTCAAGCCGAAGCTCGAAAAGCTCTTCGCACGGGTCACCGAGGCGCACGACGTGCTCACGCGCCAGGCGGCACGAGAGGACTACGACCGCTACCTCACCTCCGTCCGCAAGACGGAGGCGCTGGATCGCACGCTCGCGGACCCGGCCGCGCACTCGAGCGAGGTCGAGCGCGTGAAGCGCGAGATCCTGGAGCAGGCGCACCTCGAGCAGAAGGCGCGCAACACCGTACCGCCCGCGACCGTGCCGCCCGCGAGCGTGTCGCTCCCTCCCGTTTCGAATCCGTCCCCGCTCCCCGTCGAGCGGCCGACGTCATCCTTGCGTCCCTCGGACCCCGACGCACGCCGGCGGGCCCTCGCTCGCAAGCTCGGCATGTCCATGCCGCCGGCGCCGCGCATTTCGAGTGAGCCGGCGCCGCTGCCGAGCGGCGCCAGCCGCGAGGCCGCCCAGGCCGACCTCAAGCGACGCTACGAAGAGCGCGTGGGCGAGCTCAAGGCACGGCAAGTGCAACGTTACCTGACGGCGGCCGAGGAAGCGGCACGCGGCAAGGACCTCGTCTCGGCCACCAACGCCCTGCGCATCGCGGTCTCGCTCGCGCCGGACGACACGGCGCTCGCGGCGCGGCTGCGCGAGGCCGAGGGCCACGCTCAGGCCGGGCTCGCAGACAGCTACCTCGAGCAGGCTCAATACGAAGAGCGCGAAGCGCGCTGGCTCGATGCGGCCGCGTCCTACCGGCGCGCGAGCCGCGCCAAGCCCACGCCGCGCGTCCTCGAACGGGTCGCGCACTGCCTCTACTCCGGCAAGGGCGATCTCAAAGAGGCCGCGGACTTCGCTAAGCGCGCGCGCGACGCCACCCCGGACGATGCGAACGTTCGGCTCACGCTCGGCAAGATTTACCTGGAGGCCGGCATGAAACAGAGCGCGGCGGCCGAGTTCGAGCGCGCTCAGCAGCTTTCGCCCAAGGATGATAGCATCAAGGACTGGCTCCGGCGCGCCCGCCGGAGCGAGGCGTGACCGTTAGGGCGCGGGCCAAGACCGAAGGAAATCAACGATGGAGCGAGTCATCGGGATCGATCTGGGGACGACCAATTCGTGCGTCTCGATCCTGGAAGGCGATGTGCCGATCGTCATCACGAACCGCGGTGGCTACAAAACGACGCCCAGCGTCGTCGCGGTGACGGAGGCGGGCAAGCGCCTGGTCGGTCACATCGCCAAGCGGCAGGCGATCACGAACGCCGAAAATACCGTGTACGCCGCCAAGCGCCTGATCGGGCGCAAGTGGAACTCGCCTCAGGTCAAAAATTCCATCATGACCTCGAGCTACACGATCGTGGAGGGGCCGCACAACGACGTGCGCATCCGCCTGCGCGACAAGACTTACTCGGTTCCCGAGATCAGCTCGATGGTCCTGCAGGAGATGCGGGTCATCGCCGAGGACTATCTCGGCGAGCCCGTGAAGAAGGCGGTCGTCACCGTGCCCGCTTACTTCAACGACAACCAGCGCCAAGCGACGAAGGACGCAGGCGCCATCGCCGGCCTGGACGTGATCCGCATCATCAACGAGCCGACGGCGGCGGCCCTCGCCTACGGCTTCGGCAAGGACCTCGATCGCACGGTCGCGGTCTACGATCTGGGCGGCGGCACGTTCGACATCAGCATCCTCGAAATCGGCGCGCACGGCGTTTTCAAGGTGATCAGCACGACGGGCGACACGTTCCTCGGCGGCGAGGACTTCGACGCGCGCATCATCGATTGGCTCGTGAACGGGTTCCAGCAGGAACACTCGCTCGATCTACGTCAGGATCGCATGGCCCTGCAGCGGCTCCGGGACGCCGCCGAGAAGGCCAAATGCGAGCTCTCGGGCACGCGCGACACCGAGATCAACCTGCCGTTCATCATCTCGACCGGCCGCAACGAGGCCCTGCATCTGCAGCGCGCGCTCGACCGCGCGACCCTCGAGCAGCTCACGAACGACCTCGTCGAGCGCACCATCGAGATCTGCCGGCAAGCGCTGGCCGACGCGCGGCTCGGCGTGAGCGAGGTCGAGGACGTCGTGCTCGTGGGCGGCATGACGCGCATGCCTGCCGTGCAGCAAGCCGTCGCGGCGTTCTTCAAGCGTGACCCGAACAAGAGCGTCCACCCCGACGAGGTCGTCGCCATCGGCGCCAGCATTCAGGGCGCCGCCCTCGTGCGTGAGAAGCAGGAGATGATCCTGCTCGACGTGACGCCGCACGCGCTCGGCATCATGACGTTCGGCAGCCATTTCGAGGAGCTCATCCCGCAAAACACCACCGTTCCCACGGCGCGCACGAAGACGTTCACGACGAGCCGCGACGACCAGACGGCCGTCAAAATTCTGGTTTTGCAGGGAGAAAGCGCGCGCGCCGACGAGAACGAGCTGCTCGGCGAGTTCATCCTCACGGGGCTGCGCCGCGCGCCCAAGGGCCAAGTCGAAATCGAAGTCACCTTCGAGATCAACAGCGACGGCATCGTCAGCGTGCAAGCCAAGGATCTCGAGACGGGCCAGGCCCAGTCGATCCAGGTGACGGCGACGAGCGGGCTCACCCAGGACGAGATCAAGAACATGATGGCGAACGCGCAGGACTACATGGTCGAGCGCCGCACCGACGAGCGCTTCGAAGGCGCCAAGCAAGAGGCCGAGACGCTCGTCGCCGAAATCGAGCGGCTCTTTCCCGAGATCGAGCGCGCCGTCGGCTCCGCCGATTTCGGGCGTGACGCGCTTGCCAAGGCTCGCAGCGCCGTCGAGAAGACGCGCGCCGCCATCGCGAGCAAGAACACGGACGAGATCGCCCAGCAGGTCGAGCAGCTCGGCCGCACCTTGCGCATGTTCAAGGGGGTCGTCACTCGGGGCTAACCCCGAGGCGAGCGCACGTGAACGGGCCGGACCGCCGCGAACGGCAGAACTCGTTCCTCGAGCCCCTCGAGCTCGAGGATCTGGACAGCCGTCCCCTCGAGGAAGCGGAAGATCCGGACGTCTTCGACCGCGTCACGGCCGTGCCGGGCGAGTTCGAAGCCTTCGTGCCACCGGCTGCCGCGCCCGGCCCTCCGCCCGAGGACGACAGCATTTCCGGGCTGTTCGAGCGCGCAACGCCCGTCCCCGCCGCGCCCCCACCCCGTCGCGCCCCGAGCTCGGATCCCCCACCCGTCCTCTCGGCGCCGGCTTCCTCCGCAAAGCGACCCAGCCGCCGCAGCTCTCGACCCGGCCTGACTCGTCCCATCTCACGCCCGAACCTCGAGCGCCCCACGCGACGCCCGTCGAGCCCCGAGCAGCGAGCCGTGGAGCCCGAGCCACGCGGCGTCGCGCTCGAGCTCGACCTGGAGGCAAACGAGCCCGAGCCGCTCCCGCAGCGCGACTCCCTCGAGATCGACCTGCCTCTCACGAATCCGCGCTACGGCAGCGCCGCGCCCGGCCCCTCGCGCGGCGACCCCGACATCGTCGCGATGAAGGATCGCTACGCGACGGGCGACTTCAGCGGTGCGCTGATCATCGCCGAGGGCATCCTCGAGTCCTCGCCGTACCATGGCGAGGCGCTGCGCTGTCAGGAGCGCTGCACGGAGGTGCTCTCGCAAATGTACCTCGCGCGGCTCGGCTCGCTCGCCCAGATCGTTCGCGTCGCCCTGGGCGGCGACGAGATCCGCTGGCTGTCGCTCGATCATCGCGCGGGGTTCTTGCTGTCGCTCATCGACGGCGACTCGAGCATCGAGACCTTGCTCGACATCAGCGGCATGCCGCGGCTCGAAGCCCTCCGCATTCTTTACGGCCTGCTCGATCAGCGCGTGATCGCCCTCGACGGCGAGTAGCGAGGCTCTTTTGCGGCGCAAAAGCCAGTCAGCGAGCCGCGCGCGCGCCGGCGAGGCCCTCGTGGGCGTCGTCGCGTCCCTGCTCGGTCTCGGACTCTTCCAGGCGAGCGCGGCGCCGGCGTCGCCCGTGCCCGCGCCAGCGACCTCCGTGGCGCCGCCGGCGCTCCCGGCCGCCGTCACGAGCTACACCATCGAAGCCCGCCTCGACGCGCCCGCGCATCGGGTCGACGCCACCGAGACGCTCGTGTTCAAGAACGTCGCGACGCGCGCCGTCTCGGAGCTTTATTTTCACCTCTACCTGAACGGATTCAAGAACGAAAAGTCGCTCTTCCTCCGCTCTCCGTTCGGTGAGGGCCGAGGCAGCGCGCGCGCCGAGGATTGGGGCTACATCGACGTCCTGCACTGCACGGTGCCGAGCATCGGCCCCGAGGATCTTTGGCCGACGCGCACGCGCGGGACACCCGCCGAACCCGACGACGAAACGGACGTGCGCCTGCCCTTGCCACGGCCGCTCGAGCCGGGGGAGAGCCTCACGCTCGAGCTCGAATTCCGCGCGAAGCTCCCCGCGGTGCTGCTCCGCACGGGCTACGCGGGCGACTTCCATTTCGTCGGCCAGTGGTTTCCGAAGCTCGCGAAGCTCGAGCCGGACGGCACCTTCGCCCACTTCCCGTTCCAGCCCCAGGCCGAGTTCTACGCGGATTACGGCGACTACGACGTGACGCTCGACGTGCCCGCCTCGGCCGTCGTGGGCGCGACGGGCGAACGCACGGCGACGAGCGAGCACGGGGGGCGGCGCACCGAGCGCTACGTCGCGCGCGGCGTCCACGACTTCGCGTGGACGGCTTGGCCCGGCTTCCGCGAACGCGACGGAACCGTGGACGGCGTCCGCGTACGGCTCCTCTACCCCGCCGACCAGGAGCGCGGCGCCACGCTCACGTGGGACGCCCTGCGCTACGCGCTGCCGCGCGCTTCGGCGCGTTACGGGCGCTACCCCTATCCGACGCTCACCGTCGTTCACCCGCCCGACGCTGCGGGCGAAGCCGGCGGCATGGAGTACCCGACGCTCATCACGACGGGCGGCTCGTGGCAGTCCACGTTCACCGGCACGCGCGCCGTCGAGTCCGTGACGATTCACGAGCTCCTGCACCAGTGGTTTTACGGGGTCGTGGCCTCGAACGAGGCGCGCTGGCCGTTTCTCGACGAGGGCGTCACGAGCTACGCGGAGCTCGCGCTGCTCGACGCCGGCTGGGGCGCGGGCTCGGGTTTCCACGGGTTCGGGATCGACCTTTCGGTCTCGAGCCTTTCGCGCGCATTGGCCGCGGCGCGCGCGGAAGACGTCCCCATCTCGAGCCCCGCCGCGGATTTTCCGAGCTTTCGCACGCTCGGGGCGCTCGTTTACTCGCGCACGGCGACCATCCTCGAGACGCTCGCGCGCGTGTACGGCCGCGAGCGCTTCGAGGCAGCGCTCGGTGTCTATGCGCGGCGCTACCGCTTCGGTCATCCGCGGGCCGAAGACTTCACGGCCGTCATGGGCGAGCAGCTCGGCGACGACGCACGCCGGTTCCTCGTCACCGCGCTCGACGCGCGCGGGCGCGTGAATTTTCTCGTCCGCGACGTGCAAAGCGCGCCCGAGCGACCGGCGGCGGGTGTCTTCGATCGCCAGAGCGGTCGCGAGACGGTGCCCCTACCGACCGGCCCGGGCGCGCGCTACCGCGGCAGGGCCATCATCGTGCGGCAAGGCGCGCTCGAGCTGCCCGTCGAAATCGAGCTCATCGATCGCGCCGGCAACCGCCGCCGCGAGCACTGGGATGGGCACGGCAGCGTCCATGTCCTCGAATGGCAGAGTGACGCCGTGCCGGAAGCCGTGGTGATCGACCCCGAACACCGCATTTTGCTCGACGATAACCTGCTCGACAATGCCGCGAGCGCCCGGCCGTCGCCCCCCTGGCGCACGCTCGAACGCTTGAGCTACGGCGGAGCGCTCGCGCTCACGCTGCTCGGACCATGAACCAGCGCGCGTTCGCCGTCGGCTTCGACTACGTGGTGCGCGCGTCGCTGGGCGGCGTGCTCGCTTTGCCCGTCGTCGCCGCCGTCGCTTCCACCGGCATCACGCAGCATCCGGGCGGCGATCGGTTGCTGTTCGCTCCGGGCGGGCTCCTGCTCGTCGACGTGGTGCGCGCGCTCTTCACGGAGCTCGTGCCGCTCGCGAGCTCGGGACTCCTGATCGCCTTCGTGTTGACGCTCGTCTTGCTCCTGCCGTACGGCCTCGTCCTCGTCGCCTTCGCGCCCGGAGCGGCCCGTTCGGGCCCAGCGCTCTGGGGCCGCGCCTGTGCACGCCTGCCGGCGCTCTTGTCGCTCAAGGGGCTCACCCTGTGCGCTCAGGCGCTCGCGGTCGTGTTCATCGCGACGCTCTCCGGACCCCTGCGCGCGGCGTTCGCGGGGGGGACCTCGCGAGCGGCCGATCTTGCGGGGGCCGCCGCGGGCGTGGCCGGGCTCGCGTTGGTGCTCGCGCTCGGCCTCGTGCGCGACCTCGCGAGCGCCGCCGCGGTGCACGGCGAGCTCGGCAGCCGACCGGCTCTCGTCTCGGCGCTCGGAGTCCTCGTTCGCGCGCCGGGCGCAGCCCTCGGCTCGGCGGCGCTCCTAGCGCTCGGCGGGCTCGCCGCCGTGGGCGGCGCGGCGCTCGTCACGGGGGCGCTCGACGTCGCCCGCCCGGGCGCCTTCCGGGTCGTGCTCGTCCTCGCAGC